>Ga0302325_10019134_pt1 | contig 14415 bp, 19 predicted proteins | sample Palsa_T0_2_FD_201948 | JGI IMG/M metagenome (GOLD analysis project Ga0302325, IMG submission 201948) | Peat permafrost microbial communities from Stordalen Mire near Abisko, Sweden - Palsa_T0_2 | ecosystem: Environmental > Terrestrial > Soil > Palsa > Peat permafrost | place: Sweden: Abisko... | reverse complement strand
GTGAGGGTAGCGGCATGAATACCCCTTGCCCTACCTGCGCAGGAAGCGGCATAGCGCCGCCTCCTCCTGGCCCCTGGCTTGACAAAAAGGCCGCCTACCGCGCCGCGAACATTGCCGATGGTCTCTGCTCCGAAGGAAAGGGGCACGGACCTCCGACGCGGGGGAAAGTCTGTGAAAACTGCTACCAATACAACCTCGAACGTACACGCGCCCGGAGAGCGCGCAAGAAAGGGACGAAATGAGCGCTACCTATACGAAGCTAAAATCGGGAGAATGGGGCATACGTTGCACCGAGAGAGTCAAGGCGGGCCAACGCGTCACCGTATCCACGAAGGCCGGGAAAGAGCAATCGGAGGTCGTGAACAAGGTCGTATGGCAGAATGATGACCTTTGGATCTGCTCCATCGAAGAGAAGGACAAGCACGGCCCGACAATTAGTAAATACTGCGAATCACCAGGAGAATGCGAAGAAGCGCTTGCCTGCGATGCTCCCGATCGTCTCTGTTTTAAGTGCTCGAAATGGTACGATAAAATGATGGGCGAATAAGCGCCACGCAATAGGACCCAAGAGACGGCTGCGAAAGCCGTCTCTTATTATGTCCGAGGACAAGTCGCAATCGAAATCCAACCGGACGCGCGCAGAGCGTCGCCGGCGGAACCGGAGCCTCGGGGTCTGTCGCGTTGCAGCAGCGCATGGCCCTGCCGGAAGGTTTGGGATGTGCGATTCCTGCGCGGCGGTGCACAAATTGCAGATGCGATCGGCGCGCGCGAAGCGCAAGGAGCGCGGGGCCTGCGAAAATGCTCCCTCGCATGGGCCGGCCACCTGCGGGACACTTTGCGCGCCTTGCCGACAGAAGCGCTCGGCGGAGGAGCGGCGAAGGCGACGGAAACGGCCCTGCATCTTCGGCGCGCGGCACGGGTATGCGATCGACGGCAAGTACTGCGCGAACTGCGTGGCACGCCGAACCGAAGCGGCAAGACGCGTCGAAGAGCGCTGTCGGAACGCGCCACAAGCAAAAGCGCCAGGCGCTAGAATCGCGCCGGCGAATGACATTGCTACCCTAAAGTCTCACATTGAAAGGGTCGGAAGTATGGACTCTGCGGGGCTTTTAGCTTGTTTATTATTGAGAGAATAACGTGTAAGATTAATGGAGAAAGTGAGGAACACGATGCGTAAGACCATGTACGAAGATGCGTTGGAAGCTGAAGTGCAACAACGTAAAGACGAATTCACAACGCTCGCAGAAGCGATTACGAAGCTGATCGGCATCCTTGACGAACTCGGACTCTGCGATAACGGTTCGCCAAGTGAAGTGCAAGAAGCAGTTGACAGTGTGGAGAAACTACTCTGATGAATGCTTCTCTGAGCGTAAAGGCAAGCGAAGTTGAGATTGAATTTCGCAGATCCACAATCGACACATACACGAAATCCCCCCTGATGTGGCTAGATATCGACTGCGGAGACGCGGAGATGTCGATTTGGATAGACCCGAAAGACCTGGCTCGTATCGCGGGGATGCTGCGAAGCGCAAGTGAAGCCATCGAGGCGCTAGTCGAACCGAAGGTGAAGCCGGCTCTTCGCCTTGTGCAGAGCGAACTACAAGCAGCGTAAGAAAGGCAAGGAGACTTGAAAATTCCATTTCGGTGCGGTGGATGCGGAGACTCATTCGTTGGGCCTACTGCACTAAAAGAGCACATCCAACAAGCGGAAGGGTGGCACTACGAGTCCGCCCTTTACCGCCCATCAGAAGGAGCGCCAAGCATCGCTGACATGAAGCCTGGCAATTGGTTAGCTCGCGTAGAACGATTCTCGCTAGAAGAATTTCGGGAACGCTATACAGGATCAAAAGAAGCGTTCGAAAGGATGCTGTAATGCCTGGCTTTTTCTTCTGTTGGAAATGTCGAGGCATCTTCGATACGATGGAAGACCTCAACCGGCACGAACCGGAATGCTCACCTCCCGATGTGAACCCGTATCAAGAATTAACCTAATCGCTAGCCACAGGATGGGACGCTATCTTGTGGCTAGCTCCGTTTCCGGCCTTTCGTCGCCTTTTTGCGCGATTTTTTGCTCTTCCGCACGGGGGGCGTGTGCTCTCGCTTTGCCTCACGCTCCCATCGGTTCGCGATCGCCGGCTCCGCCATGTGTAAATATCTTCTCTGCTTCTGACTTGCGAACGGCATAGACGCCTCCTCCCTCACCCAGGATATTCGGCGCGGTTTTAGCGAAACATGCCTGCATGCTTTGCTTAAACCAACTCTCGCAGAGAGAAACGGCAATCGCGCGCCTCGTTGCCTCTGGATTGACCAACCAGGCAATCGCCGACGCTCTTTTCCTTAGCGATAGGACCATAAAGAACCATCTCACGCGTATGTTTCGGAAGATCAATGTCAAATCGCGTACGGCGCTCGTCGTTTACTGCATAGAACGGAAGGTCTTCGGAAACGGGTTCGACGAGAACGAAGGCGCTTTTCTTCGCGAGTACCAGGCGCTCTGCTGCGGATGCTGCAAGGAAACCGTAGCGTTCGTTAAACATCACCACTGCAACATCGGTGATGGCCTGGCAGTATCACATGCGCCTCCTGTGGCTCCATAAGCCGCATCCCTGCCGGGCCTGTGGCAAGATCATCGACCTCGCGTACCCCACATGCGCGAATGCCACTTGCCGAAAAGCCTGGCGCCGGGCGAGTCTGAATAAGACGGTCGCTGCGAGCCGAAAGGCGAAGGTCGAGGCACATCGCTGCCGTGACTGCTCGCGGCGTCTCCCGAAAGGCGTGACCTCATACCGCTGCGCGAAGTGCGCGAAGAAGCATCGCGACGCCCAGCGGAGGAAAGCGAAAGATAAGGCGTACGAGATGTATATGGGCAAGCTCGCCCTCGCACATGTCGAACGCGAGAAGGAGCGTACGCGAAAAAAGCAAGCCGCCGCCGAACGCGCCGAGCGAGAGCGTACACTCCAAGAAGTGCGCGAGGTCGCCCAGCGCGGTTGGGTAGATGAGCACGGCGACTCCATGGCCGAAGAGGTATAGACAGGCGGACTTTTCTTGTTTATTATTGAGCAACACCATGAAAGGACAATGACATGCAACCACCGTTTTACTTCCCCGATATTATCGACGAGGAATTGCTGCGTAACGATCGCAGTATTTTCGCCGACATCGGCGCTGACATCGAGGACGCGCTCACAAGGGATCAGGTAGCCGGGCTTCGGATCAGTGACGTTGGAAACTGCGCGCTCCAGCAATGGGCAAAATGCCACAACGAATTCACGATGCCGCGCGATCCGACGACGCAATGGTCCCGCCTTATGGCCGGGAGTCTGTTCGGAGCGCTCTTGGGACGCATCTTTAAAGCTGCGATGGACCGGCGCGAGGTCGATTGTCTCTTAGAGCGCGAGGTTGCGATCGACGGCATCCCTGGTCACATCGACGTTACGCTTCCCGAGTATAAGCATGTGTACGAATTGAAATCGAATTACAATCTCGGCCCGAAGAAGCCATCCTTTAGCCATTGGCTACAGGCCGGAATGTATATCGACGCGCTCGACGGCGATTATACCGCTTCAGTCGTGTTGATTCAGCCTACCATCGCCGGCACGCGCCCTCGCCTGTACGAGTACCCCTGCGAGGACGTTGCCGAGATTATCGAGCAGTCGAGGCGCGAATCCCTGCGCCTGCGGCGCGCGTCCGGGGCCATCGTACCGCCGGAGCCGGACGTTTCCAAGGATGAAGCGTGGCGCTGCGCCTCCTGCCAATACGGACGATGCGGGCAGAATAAGAATCCCCTCAAGGGTAAGGTGTTTTTAGAGCCTGTAGCAGCGTAAATACCGAGGGCGAGGACGAAAGTCTTCGCCCTTTTTCTTGTTTATTATTGACGAAAAATAGAGATTAAGATAAAATTTAGCTATCCCGTGAAACGAAGGAGTAACTATGGATGCGCCAATAGACGCCGAATTTAGCGAACCCAACCTCGCGCCGGTGCTCGCGAAAGAGAGTGAGTCTAACCCTCTTTGCCATGCGGTACTCACTGACGACGACTACCAGACGTTCCAGCAATGGGACCCCAAGACGCGCAAGCGCGTCGGTAAGCGATTTCTCAAGAAGTCCGGCGTCAAGAAGCTCCAAAAGTTTTTTGGAATTTCCGTTCACATCAAAGAGACGATCATGGATCAGATGCCAGAGGGAAACTTTGGATTCCGAGTTACGGCGATCGCGACGAATCGGAATGGCGACGTGACCGAATCGACGGCGGCGTGTTCGACGCTTGAAGATCGCTTCACGCCCGAGCGGAAGGAAGAGGAATCGGAGTCTACCTACCAAGCGCGCTGCAAGAAGCTTCGCGCTCGCGCCTATCACGACACCCTCTCTACAGCCGAGACACGGTCGGCGAATCGAGCGGTGATGAATGCGATCGGCGTCGGCGGAGGTGAGGTTACCGCGGAGGAGATGCCGCGCGAGAAGTCTCGGTCCTCGCCCGCGCCGAAGGCCGCTCCCAAGCCCGCGCCTGAGAACGACCACACCACGCAGTTGCGCTATGCGTATTCCTCGGCGATTGCATGCTTGCCGGAGGTGCCGAAGGCACAAATCCCTGGGGAGATCCTCGCCATGATCAAGGCACACTTTGATCTCATGGAGATGCCGGAACGGTCGAGCGACGTGACTGCCGATCAGCTTCACTGGGCCGGAGATTACTTCTCAAAAATGAAAGCCGCGATCGCCGTAGAGCAAGCGGTGGCGGTATGAGCGCAATGAGCGAGCTTGATATCCAGATCCGCGAGGCGAAGTGCCCTGCATGCGAAGCGGAGCGGCTTCAGGTCACCGAGGTCGTAATACCGGGACTCTACGACCATGAATGCGAAACAGGGTTCGAGTACGAAGAGGCGGTGGCGGCATGATCCACCCACCGCCAATAACCGCCACGCAGGGCATAGCCCCTCCTCAAGCGGCCGTCACGATCACCGTGAACACCGTGTACTTCGATCAAGCCTCCCAGAACGCGATCGTGAACCTGCGGGGAATCAAAGGCACCGTCTACCTGAACTACTGCGATGGACGCGCGATGCACGTTCGCCTCGTGAAGGTGCCCGGTCAAGAATACGGTACGATCTTTCTTCGATGCAAAAGCGAAAAGAACGAGAAGGCGATCTACCTGAAGTAATTCTCCCCGACGTAGAAACTGCATCCTACGGGCCGGTCCTTACGATGCAGTTTCTCTTTCCGCCCGAGCGGCCGTTCATCTCGGGAAACCATCTTCACGGTCACACGAAGGCCGGCGGGCGATATCTCACCGCGAAGGGGAGAGCGCAAAAGGAACGTCTCACGCGCGAGGCGTTCCTTGCTGCTCGCGAAGCGCGCTGGGAGATGCCGGACTATTGCTACCTCGAAATACTTGGAATAAACATTGATGCAGACGGCGACAATTTGAGCAAGCCAATTTGCGATATATTAGAGCGCTCTGTTTATTATACAGACCGCCGGATCAAGGACCGCCGGATCATGAGCACTCGCGGAAAAGGGACGCCGCGCGTCATCGTCGCAATCCAGGCGGTCAACGGCAAAGCCTTCGGCTACCCGAAGCCAAGCAAACGGAAAAAGGAGCCTCGTTCTCGAACTCTATGAGCATGTTTCACGACGACCGGATTGCGCGGATCTTGCAACAGGTCAAAGACCTACAAGAAGAAGTGCAATCGCTCAGAAACCTCTTCCTCCTCGCTTTTGAAAGATTGGAAAAAATCATCGTGGCAGACCGTGGAGCCCTCGACGCCGCAATCACGACCCTCGGTAGCGAGACCGCTGCCCTCATCGCGCTCGCGCAGGGTGTGATCACCAAGGGCCAGGCCAACGCAGCCTCGCCGATCGACTATACCGCCGAGATCGCGCAGATCAGTACCATCCAAAGCAACATCGCAGACGCCCTCACCAACGCCAACGCGGCGGCTTCCGCGCCGCCTGTGGGCCAGGCTACCCCCGTATCCTCCGCTACGACATCCACGCCGCCGCAGACCGGACCAGGCTTCTCTTCGACCTCATCGAGTACGCCGCCAAGCGCTCCGCAGACCGCGACGGGATCAAACTCCTAGCTTCATGCTTGCCAGCCATTGACGCCGCTCCTTGCGGGCGGTATCATGGCCGGGTCATAGCTCCTTTCTGGCTGTTCGAGTCAACATCTCTCATCAAACGCGAAACCCTCCCTTAACTTGCCTTTCGGGAGGGTTTCGCGTTTTCAGGCGACCGGCGGCGCCGCCGCGATGATTGTCGCCGGTTTGTTTGGCACATAGGCGATGAGTGTCGTGCCGACTTGGAACGAGGTCTGTGTCGTGAGGAGGAACGTCTCCAGAGCGAGGCCGGCGAGGCCGAACGTAAACCGCACCTTCGTTCCCTCTTGGGTCGCAGAGAGGATGCCGCCGGGTAGGATGATCTCGCCCGAGCCGGTGAGTACCGCAAAGATGATCGGCTCAGCGTATTGCTTGACCAAGGGATTGTTCGAGACGAGCGAGAGCGCTGCGGAAAGAAATTCGAGGATCGTGGACGGCATGGTTCGGCTCCTAGACGGGATCTTGTCCCGAGGTTAGCTTGTAGAAATTGGAAAGCACATCTGAGGCATAATTGTGCCCCGTAGTGCCGATATCGACGTTGCCCAAGAGGTGATCGAGCGTTGCGGCTTCGCTCCCCTCGTTAAAGGCCGCTGCGACCATCCTCACGAGCGCGTCACCCCGGAGCCCGGAGCCTGCGAAGAAGTGGAGTGAGGGCACGAGAAAATACGACAGCGCGTATTCGATATTGCCGTTGATATCGAGCCAATCGGTCGGATAGCTCGACGTGAGCTGGAAGAGGCCGCGCCCGCCGTCGCTGGACATAACGCTTACCGCACTCGGCCACAGGCCGGCGAGTTGCCCGCGAACCGTCTCGCGCCACGCGATCGCATAGGCCAGGCATCCAGGGAAGACCGCAAGCGTACAGCCAGCCTGAATCGGCTCCGCGTAGAGAAGCCGGGGCGGAATGGGAGCGGTCGAGATGCCGTAGATCATCCGAGAGCGATTCTGGAGAAAGCATCGAACGCCTGTTCGATCATGTGTGCAAGGTGTGTCCAAACCATGAGAAGAGGCCCGCTAAAAACGTCGCGAGCGCAGATCCCGCACTGACGTAGACAAGCACTTTTCCTTCAAGCGTCGCGAGGCGACGGTCAATAGCGTTGATCAGCAATAAGTGAGCACTCGTAACGACTTCTTGCTTTTCTACGGAAGCAGTTAATGCTTCTCGCGTTGCGAATTGCGAGATCGTGTCATTGAGTTGTCCGCGAAATTCATTCACGCTATCGAATCTTTTTTCCGTGGCTATCTCGGCCTTACCGATAGCCTCTTTTTGAGCGATGGATTTCGCCTCAACAAGGGATTGCAACGCTGATATTTTTACGTTTATCAATGCTTCTACTTGCTCAATCCGCTCCTTGTCATCCATGGCGAACATATGTTCTCACGGTCGATAAAGCCCTGCTTTCCTAGCCTGTTCGACCCTATCGGTATCGGGAATCGCTTGCTACGCTATTTTCATGGATAAAGACGCAAGAATGGACGAAAGCACCTTCGTATTCCTGTTTTGCAGTGGCGTTGTATGCTACCTCACAGGTATCGTATTATATCTTTTCAGGGTCAATGCCGATTGGCTCATTGACCTCTCCTACCTCCTCTTAGCCGGATCACCGTTCTTCGCGAATATGGTCGTGCAAGGCGAAGACCTGGAACGCAAGAAGAAGGCGCGTGAGCAATGGATTCGTGAGGGGAACGAAAAAGCGCCTCGCTAGGGCCTCATCATGGGATACCGCTGATACAGCCTTTCTAATGCTGCTTGTTTACGTGCGTACACAGCAGCATTTTCATGCTTGGCGCCGGGGGCGAACGGCTTGAATGTCCTGTCAATTTTATCGTAACCGGCCCAATACCGCGCCGCCGGTGAGCCCGGTGCTTCGCCGCCGACATTATCCCCTTGTAGGCGGTAGCCCTTATTGAGTACGGCTAAGTGTGAGAGAATATCGCCGATGAAGCCGCCGGGATCTTTGACGACTTCCTTCGTGAAATCTGCCGCCTGCTTTGCCGGGTTGATATATCCCCCAAGGAGGTGTGCTCCCACCTGTCCAGCCGCCTGTAACGGACCAGCGTTGGGGTCAAACGGTTGGGAGTATCCCGGCGTCTTCCCTCGCGTCCCGACCTCTTCAGCGGCTCCCAGGGCCGTGCCGGCTAATGGGTTGAGATGCGTGTCAAGGAAGTTGAATCCCGGTTCGTAGCGATCGATGTTCGACTCTCCGGGCGTCTTGATCAACATGTTTGCGGGAATTTCCAAGATTCGCTGGGGGAGTGAAGGCGTAAAGGTATCGAACCCTCCGCGTGGATCTTTGCCGACGTAGGTGAAGGGGCTACTCCTTCGCATGTCGCCGGCTCCTTCGCCTTCGCGTTCGACGCGTGCTCCTTGCACGAAGGCGTTCCACCAGGTTGGATCATGGATGCCGACTGCGATCGCAAAGGGGAGTACCGTCTTCACCCAGGGATAAAACCAGGCGATATGTTGAAAAGTTGACTTTTCGAATGGAGTTATGAGGTCGGTGCTAAAGGCGTTGCGCACCGCGCGCGCTGCAATAGGAGGAGGCGACCCTTTTGCAATCTCGTGCTCGTACAGCTTGGCGGAATACCATTTTTCGAATCGGTCGAAGACAATCTTTGAATTAAATCGACCGAGCATCTCAAGGATCTTCTGAATCTGCTGCGCCCCAGGTAATTCACTTGTACGTGTGACCATGCGCTGCATAGACGAACTGCGCTCTTCGGCGCTTTTCGCCGTATCGTATCCGATGATCCGACCTTCCGAATCGCGTTGCGCTGTGGGTTTCCTAGCGAACTCTGGCGGTTCCAGAAATCCGCCTTCTTGCAATACGCCTGTTTCTTTTAGGCGATCAAGCGTTGCCGCTTTCTCTTGGGTCCACGCGTCCCATTGCTTGTCGAATCTCAATCCGGTTTTTATCAGCATCGGAAGAGCCGTCACCCATCCAATAAGGTCTCGCGTCTTGGCGATATAGTGCATGCCGAGGTTCCATCCGGCGTGTTGAACAGGGTAATAGACCACTCCCATCTTGCCAACGGAATCAAGTTGCGACATCATCTTCGCGAACTCTGAGGCGACCCTTGGCGGCATCTGGTTGTGGACAAAGAAGTCGTAGGCGTCTCTTGCGATACGGTGATCCGGGTCGAGGTTAGGAATGTTGCCGATAATCGCCTTGAGGTCCTGAGCATTACGGTAATGCGGATCTCTGACTTGGTACCCCGAGTTCGGGTTACCCGCCTTGTACTCGTCCTTGACGATTGAGGCGACCTGCCCTTCGTCTTCATTCGCCAGCGCTTGAATCTCTTCAACCTTGGCTTTGAATTTGGCGAGGGTCGCGGTATCCATGCGCGCGAGTTGCTCTCGTAGCTTGAGTTCGAGGTATCGATTATTCCCGGCGTCGGCGTATTTGCGCGCGATCGCTTCGAGCCGGTGGCGGGCGTCTTGCGATAGTCCGATGCTTGCCTTATGGAGATCCTTGAGGCGCTGCGTAAACTTCGCTACGTCGCTTGAAGTGCGGACACTTCTCCCGCTGATGACCTTGCGCGCCTTCTCTGCCGCGCGACCGACCTTGCCTTTTGCCGAGTCTTGCGCTCGCGTGACGCCTTTCGCGAGGTTCTCCTGGGTGAGTTGCGCCTCGGTCTTGCGAGCTGCAGAACGAGTTTTTGGGGTACGAACAATGGCTGGTTCTAGAACGAACGCCGCTTTTTCTCCCCCTCTTGCTACTATGGCATCATAACCTTTCTCTTTTGCAATATGTCCGAGAAGAGCATCCATTGCAGAGCTGTTTCCCTGTGGAGAGGTTCCAGTTAATTTTGACACTTCTGCGACAAAAGCTTTAGAATCACTATTTGCCGAGCGATATATTCTGGCAGCCTCTTCTGGGCCCACGAGTATACCAAGCGCTTCCCCAACGTGCAAAGAAACATAAAGTGGATTTTTTGGTTCAAAGATAATTCTGACGAGATTCTTTTTCCCTGCTGCCGAATAAAGATCGTTACCTCCTGGCTCTCCTAAAGTAATATAGGTCCCTCCGCGCATGTGTGACTGCTCTATCTGATCCGCTGAACTGCTCTGATACCGAAAAGCGTTCGATTCTTCCATTTTGCCGCTCGGACTCTCCCCCTCCGGGCCGTAGATCGGCGCTTTGCCTCGATCTCCCTCGCCATATTTAGTCAGCTCTTGGTCGATTTTTTCGAGGCGTTGCTCTAAGGTTTCAACCCCTCTAAGGTCGCCGCTTTTAAGGTGTGCTTGTATTGCCGCTATGAGTGTCTCGGACTCGCTAGTTAATGCGGCTATCTGAGATTTAGTCTTGTCGAGGGCTTGTCCCAATTTCCCGACGGAAGGAGCCTCTTCTGGTCCGTAGAGCGGCGCCTGATATGCGTCGCCTCCACTGAGGGCGTCTTCAAGTCGCGCGAGGTGCTTTTCGAGCCCCTTAATTTGCGCTTGGAGCGCGGTGCTGTTCGGGCTTGCCGCAAGGCGCGCTCGTGCGGTCGCGATTGCCGTCTTCGTGCGGTCCCGCTGCTGCTCCCATGCCTGGCGCGTCGTCTCCGTCTGTTCGTAGTGGGCGGCTTTGATGGCGTTTCCGTGAGCATCGACCTTCTCGCCGAGCTTTTCCGCTGCGTCTTCCTTTTTGAGGGAGTCTTTCACCGTCGCATCGACCGCCCGCGTCCCCTCGGTGCCAAGCTGGTTCTGGAGCTTCTGTTGCCCCTTCGCTTCGCGCGTGGCTTCTTCCAAACGCGCTTTTGCTGACGCGGGGTTCTCGATGCGCGCCGGCAAGATCGTGGGTCGCATCGTGCGAGGATCGAGATCGTATCCCATGTTCGCCGCAGCCGCCTTGCGCGAGCGATCGAGGAAGCGCTGCTTCGCCCTGCGGTGAGCCTCGGCGTAGTCGAGCGTCTCGCCCGTCTCGGGATCGCGATACTCTTGCCGGTTAAGCAAAGTCTCGCCCCGGTGCCCGACCTGAGCTCCAAGCGTAGCGAAGGCCCGCGCCTTGTGTACGTCGCCATATTTCTTCGCGAGATCGCGGTACATGGCGTCTACCGGGGAGAGGCCGCTGAACGGATCGAGCCCTGCCGCTTGCATCTGAGAGATCGACCCGTACTTCGCATGCCGACGATAGGGCCTACTCATCGATTTCGCGCCGCGACTTCCTGTGGGAGCGGCCCGCTCTGCCGCTTGCTCCGGGGTCTCCTCAAGCGTGTCGTAGGCCGGGAAGTACCCTACGCGCTCGTTGGGTAGGAGGCTCGGATCGGTCGCCTTGGCGGCGGCTTCGTAATCTTCGTAGCCCTTTTTTATACCGCCCGCCATGCGCGCGACGTTTACTTGTGAGGCCGGAGAGAGCCTTGCTATGGCCGCGTCGAGTTGAGCCTGACCCTGAAGTGCGAGAAATTGATTGCGCGCCGCCGTGTAGACCGCGCCATGCTGAGCTTCGGGGATGCCTTTCACGTTGGCTTCCCGTTCGATAAATTCGTCGGGAGCGAAGGAGATATCCATCGCCGACCAGATCGGCTTGCCCGTTGCGTCTCGGGGGAGTTCGGCCATATAGGCATCGGCGATCTGCTTTTCATTTGCCGGATTCGCCTTGAACTTTTCCCAGGAGGCATTCATCGCCGTCGCCGCGTCCTGAATTGGTTGCGGAGCCGTATCAAAGGCTTCATGGAATGCGAGGTTCTGCCGTAGATGAATCGCAATCGCAGCCTCTTCGGGCGACGATCCGCCGCCGACCCACCTTCCCGGCCCAACCGCGTCAGCCGTCGCCCGGTGGCGCGGGCGGAAAGCGTACTTCGTTGCGTTGGCAGCCGTGCTTCGCGCGCTGCCCTGCGCGTGGAGAAAGGCCATACCCTTATTCTGGACGGAGTTTCTCGCTTCGGGGTTGTTGGGAACCGTATTGAGCAGGTCGATCGCCGGCGTGCCGAAGCTCCGGCGAGCGGCCTCCTTGACCACGTTTCCGTAGTGGCCGACCTTTCTAGCCGCACCCTCTGCCGCATTTCCGACCGGCGTTCCAGGTAATCCGGTCGCTCGCCACGTTGCGCGGCCCGCTCGTCCCGCATTACGAGCGATGACCGGCGCGGCTCTCTGGCCTGCAATCCTCATTGCGTCAACGATGTGACCTTCGAGGTTGGGGCTGCCGAGCATCGCCAGAGTCGTGAGGGCGCCCGTGATCTTCGGATGATTGCGAGCTTGGTGTGCGATTTGCGAGACCACGGGAACGCCGGACTGGTCGAGCCGCTTGAGCTCGGCCGCACTCGTTGGGAAGTACTCATCAGTTGCCCCCACCGCATCTCCGTGAAGCATGCGTTGGGTCCAATCGGCACTATACTGCGCTGTGGGGTTGCTCGACGCGAGGTCCGACCCTAGGGCTCCTGCTGCTGATGCGGCGACGGTCCACGGCATCCACGACCCGATCTGTTCAAGCGCGGTCCCGGCAAGGTGCTGCGCTTTTGGAGTGCGGGGAACAGCGCGGTAGGAGAGCGCGTCGATTGGGCGCTCTAATCGCTGGTAGGCGTTAAAAGCGTTGCCGATAGCGCCGGTTACGGCGTTGAGACCTTGGTTGAACGCCATATCCCAAGCGGGCGGCTGATATTGCTTTGGTCTTGGTTTGATTTGAGTATGACGTTGCGGCTGTGGCGTCGCCCTTGGCGTCTCTGGCGCAGAAGCGGCCTGCTCATCGAAGCCTCCGCTCGCCGGAGCCGCTAACGCTGGGGCTCGGGTCGCCTCGGGAGCGGAAGCCGCCTGCTCGTCAAATCCTCCACTGGCCGGAGCCGGTGGAGGCGAGGCGGTTACCTCGGGAGCGGAAGCCGCTTGCTCGTCGAAAGGCATCGAACGTCAGTTCGACGTTCGCGCGACGAACTACCCTAGAGCCATGAGGGACTCATTGCCCAAAGTGCTCCAAGATCGCTTCGAGTATCCACGCATGCCGCGACGGCGGGACGATCCGCTCTCCGCGCTCGCAGTCGATGCGGAGCACGAGAGACTTTTTCAGCCGGAGTTGCACGAGCACGGTCGGGTCTCCAACCTCCTTCACGCCGCCGCCCTTGTGGATTAGCGCGCGGATTTGCTTCTCATCGACAGGTTTCGGTCTTGCTTTGATTGCCATACTATGAACTCACATTCACATCGAAACAACGTCGGTATAATGTCACGATTTCCTGGGACGCTCTCTCGTTTGCCTGGTCCCCGCGCAACTCTGTCACAGCAAGGCCCTGACTTGCGGCATGGGCGAACGCCTTGCGGTTCCCGATAGGCGTTCCGAGAAGATCGATTTTTCCACGCGGGTCTGCCGCAATGAGGCGGCAAGCGTCCTCATTGTCACTACCCTGCCCCGGCGGATCGGCGCGGTTCAAGCAGGCGTACGCGCTCAGACTCGGCCTAATCGCCTTCATCATGTCGATCAGGACGGCGACCTGCGAGACAGTCCATACGTCGAAGCAACGCGGCGCGAACGGTACGAGCACCCGATCGCTCACCGAGAGCGCGGCCCGCTGACTCGTCGTGTCGCGGCCTCCGGTGTCAATGATGATGTGGTTAAACTTCCCGGCAAGTCGCACGATTTCGTTTCTCACGTTCTGTCCGGTGAGTTTTATCGTCGTTACCTGCGGATGATCGGGATAGCAATCGTTTCGCATCGCTGCAAAAGCACTGGCGCTCTCCTGCTCATCGGCGTCAACGAGCAGGACCGTGCCGCCGAGCCCCGCCGCGATTGCTGCGAAATTCGTGGCGATCGTAGTCTTGCCGGTTCCACCTTTGATGCCGCCGATGGTGAGGATCACGAGGCTTCCGCTTCTAGCGCCACGCGAAGCTTATCAAGCTCGTGTTGCACATTGTCTAGCCAGGTGCGGATCTCCGGGGACGCCTTCGCCTCTTGCCACTCGCCTAGCTGCCGCTCGACCTCGGCGGCGACCTCCTCGCGGATGTTTCCCGCAAACCTGCGGGCCTCTCCGATCTCAGCACTCGCCTTGAAGATGCTTTCCTCGACTTCCGTGATCGCACGGCACACGGGCGCAAGCTCCTGCTCAACCTCCTTGCGAACCTCCTCGCGAAGCACCGTTCGCAAGCGGAACGAAGGCTCGCCCGGCTGGTTGGCGGCTTCGTGCAGTTCTACTGCGGCCAGGCGTTCAGCCAATGATATGAGCTGCACGGCAATCTCGCGCGAGGATTCTGCGGTTGCCTTGGCGACCTCCTCGCGGATGATGTCCCGGAAGTTCGGCATGCCTTCCCTCAGATCGAGCCGCGCACTCTCGTAGGCACGCGTCTCGGCCTCCGTTGGCGCTTCCTCGGCCTTCGCCTCACGCAGCTCGCGCCACGCCTCGCGGCAGCTCTCCG
>Ga0302325_10019133_pt1 | contig 14416 bp, 9 predicted proteins | sample Palsa_T0_2_FD_201948 | JGI IMG/M metagenome (GOLD analysis project Ga0302325, IMG submission 201948) | Peat permafrost microbial communities from Stordalen Mire near Abisko, Sweden - Palsa_T0_2 | ecosystem: Environmental > Terrestrial > Soil > Palsa > Peat permafrost | place: Sweden: Abisko... | reverse complement strand
CCGGGTGCATGCTCAACATGAGCACCAAAGCTTGCGGATCTCGGGCCAGAATCTGTCGGGTGGCATCCAGACCATTCATCCCGGGCATGGCGCAATCCATGACAATGACTCTGGGATGAAGCTCGGTCGCAAGCCTGATCGCTTCCGCGCCGTTGCTCGCCTCGCCGGAGACAGTGATATCCGGCTCATCTTCCAGAATGCGACGAAATCCCCGCCGTACCAGGCTATGATCGTCAACCAACAGCACCGAAATTTTATCCGCCATAAGAATCAAGCTTCTCCCTGGGAACTCGTAAGCGAACCAGCGTTCCTTTTTCGGCGTCATTTTGCACGGCTCGCAAGATTTTAACCACCCCACCCAGCAACTCCGCGCGTTCCCGCATGGCAACGAGACCAATTCCCTGTTTCGCGTCCTTCGCTTCGAAGCCTCGGCCGTGATCTTCCACTTCGACTTCCAAGGCTTGCGGCAAGAAACGCAACCGGACCCAGGATTCACTGACTCCCGCATGCCTGGTCACATTATTCAGAGCTTCCTGCACCACGCGATACACGTGAATGGCGGCGTTGCCGTTTACTGGAAAAGACTCCCCTAATTTCTCATAGAATACGTGAATCCCCGCCTGCCTTTCTACCACCGCCAAATACCAATCGAGCGTGCTTTCCAATCCCGTTTCTTCGAGCATCACGGGATGCAGAGCCTGCGACAGGCTGCGCACTTTGTCCAACGCGCTTTGCGCGATCTCGCAGATTTCTCGCAGATCGGTGCGCAAGGCGGAATTCTCCGGAGCCTGGTTTCCGGCACGCGTAAGCATGGCCCCCACGGCAGTCAGAATCTGTCCAAATTCGTCGTGCAATTCGCGTGAGATGTGACGCAGAGTCGATTCCTGCGTCGAAATGAGTTTCTGCGCAAGTTCGCTGCGCTGTTCGGAGAGTGCCGCAAGTTGCGCGAACAAGCGCCGATTCGACCGGATCAGAAAAAGGCTGGTGAAGAGAATCGCAATCAAAGTGGCGGTCAGAAACAGATACACCTGCCGCTGAACATGGTCATAGATCGTCGCAATTCGCAGGGCAGCCTGTTCTTCGCTCGCGTTATTCTGGACCAGCAGCCGGGACACGGCGGTGCTCAGGGCTTCCTGGCGCGCTCGCAGCGAGACTCGAATCTCGGTGCGAGCTTCGGCTTGGTTCGGTCCACGCGCCAGGGCGAAGGTTCGATCCGCGGCATCCCAAAACTGCGCGACCGAGCCCTCGAGATACTGCTCCTCATCCGGAGTACGATTCACCGGAGCAACCTGCCGCTCGCGCTCGAGCGCATCGTCAAGATCTGTCCGAACACGCTCAAACTGCGTCGACCAGGCCGTCAGCGGATACGGTTCATCGTTGTCCAGCATGTCGCGCATCGCCAGGGCCAGCGAATTCAAATCGTTCTGGATTCGCAGCAATTGCAGGGAGTCTTTTCGGTTGCGGTCAACCAGATTGTTCTGCAATTCGCGCAGGCCGGAGATCTGTCGCGTGATGTAGGCGGAGTAAGCCACGACTGCGGCCAAGGTGATGATCAGGCCCAGGAATAGTGCGGAGGCTGGAGACCGTGGAGGCGCAGGAGAACGCGGCACGCAGCGAGAATACAATGGAGGCGGCTCATTTTACCAACCGCGGCGAGCCATTCCACGGGATCTACTTCCGAATCCACTCCTCGACCCAGTCGTTTACCGTCTTGTACCAGAGCTCGGAATTCTGCGGCTTCAGCACCCAGTGGCCTTCGTCAGGGAAATAAAGCATTTTCGATGGCACGCCCATCACTTGCAGGGTGTCGAAAAGCTGGAGACCCTCACTGACATCCAGCCGATAATCGAGCTGTCCGTGAATGACGAGAGTGGGCGTCTTGAAATTCTTGGCCGCATTGCGCGGAGACCACTTTTCGTAAATCTCAGGGTTGGAGTACGGAGTACCTTTGAACTCCCAGTCGTTGAACCAAAGCTCTTCGGTTGTGCCCCACGCAGAGACCGTATCAAACATGCCGTCGTGCGAAACGATGCATTTGAAGCGCTCGGTGTGCCCCAGTATCCAATTGGCCATGTATCCGCCGTAACTCGCTCCGAGCGCACATTCCCGGTTCTTGTCCACATAGGAGTAATTCTTCTCGACGTAGTCGAGACCCTTCATCAGGTCTTCGAACGGAGCGCCCCCCCAGTCGCCATTGATGGCGTTAACGAAATTCTGTCCGTAGCCGGTCGATCCGTGGAAGTTGATCATGACGACCACATATCCGTTGGCCGCGAAAAGTTCGGGATTCCATCGATAACTCCAGTCATCTCCCCACGCGCCCTGCGGCCCGCCGTGAATGAGGAACTTGACGGGATATATATGCCTCGGATCGAAGGTCGGCGGCCGAATGATAAAACCCTGGACCTTATCCCCTTTCGCTCCAAGGAACAAGAAAGACTCGAGCGGTGACATGGCGACTTGAGAAAGAACGGCGTCGTTCAGGTGAGTGAGAGGCGTTGCTTTCGTTAGCGCGCAATCCGGCACGTCATATGCCGCAATGCCTGGTGGACCTAATTTCTCCGCGATGCAACCTTTGTTATTAGGGATGGAACTGCTGCTCGTATAGATTTCGCTCGGACGGGCTATCGTCATACGCGTGTACAAAAGTTCTTTTCCGCCATCCACGACCGATATGTCGCCGTCGAACCCGGCGGCGATTTCCCTGATCTCGTCTGAGCCGTTTAAAGCGACTTTGTATATCGGCGACTCCCCCTGATTCTCAGAGCTGAAGTAAATAACTTTCGAAGCCGGATCCCATGCGATCGTACCGACCCAGCGATCGAAATTCTCCGTGAGGTTATGCTTCTGTCCCGTCTGGCGGTCGTACAGCATCAAGCGAAAACGGTCGCTCTCGTATCCAGGTCGCTCTTGCGCGCGATAGGCGATGTACTTTCCGTCTGGCGAATACAGAGGGGTCGAATCGCTGGCGGGATTTCCGGCGGTAATGTTTCGTGGAGCAACGGGCGTGCCGCCCTTCCCGGGGTCGACCGGCACAATCCAGAGATCGTTGTTCGTGGAAGTGGCCTCGACCTTGTCGTGGTTCGAGGTGTAGCAAACCTCCTGGCCATCCGGCGAGAAGGCGTAGTTGTCTTGCCCGCCCAGCGAGAACACGGGCGCGTCATAGTCTCCCGGCGTGAGATCGCGATAAATTTGATGGTATGGCGGTCCAGCATTGCCGCGCGGAACCAGACCAAAAACGGATACCTGAAAGATGTGGCTACGCTTGCCTTCTTTATAGGCATTCCAGTGTCGATAAAGGAGATGATCAAATGTCAACGCCTTGACCTTCGACTTATTGGCGTCGTCGACCTTCCTGGCATTGCAAGCAGCCTCGTCCGGCTGACCGTCGCAATCCGGGTAGACATCCGAGGTGAAAATAAGAAACTTCCCGTTTGGAGACCATAGCTCGCCGTTGGCTTCCGTGGCAATCTCCGTGACCAAGTATTTCCTCGTAACGGTCCCAGCTGAGTTGTCAATCTCAGCGAACCAGATCTGCGATCCGCCTTCTTTCGTTGAGACAAAAGCGAAACCTGTTCCGTCGGGCCTCCAACGCGGACGATCGCCGTCCTGATCCGGGATAATCTCGCGTTCTTGCCCTCCCGCGAGTGGCACAATCCAGATGTGCGACGTATTCTTATTCGCGGTCAGATCGACATCGACTGCGGAGAACAGTACCCACTTGCCGTCAGGCGAAGGCTGCGGATCGCCGGCGCGCTTCAGTTTCATCATGTCTTCGAAGGTAAAGGCGTGTGTGGCTTGGGAGAAGGCAACAGGAGTCAGGAGCACAACGGAAAAAAGGACTGCGAGAGAAAAGCAACGTCGCATGCGCGACCCTCCAGGGAAAATGAGAGTGTAGCACCGGCCGCGCTCTGGGAGCATTGCGTCCCAATGTTCCGGGGGGAAATGTTAGCCCGGGGACCGCATTCGTCCCGCTCTGGAAATCGGAGCGTTGTGCGGTCTCGCGCCGCCTATTCCCGGTTGTTCTTCTTTTTGATCTCAATGGCTAAACGTTTGATCTTCTGATTCAGCGTGGAGAGCGGAACGTGGAAGCGCTCCGAGGCCTCGGTCTGATTCCAGCCGCATTTTTCCAGCATGTCGATGATGATTCGGCGTTCGCATTCTTCCACGATGCTGAACAGAGTCGCGCCTGCTTTCGCATCGGGAGCCGGAACCGCGCTGCCGCGCCCCACGATGTGGTCGGGCAGCAGATCGACGCCGATATCGCTGTCGGAAGAAAGCACCACCGCGCGTTCCATCGTGTTCTCCAGTTCGCGGACGTTGCCCGGCCAGTTGTAGCTCATAAGCGGCCGCAACGCGTCGGTAGTGATGCGACGTCTGGGCCGATCGTTTTCCTCGGAATATTTCTGCAGGAAATGCTGCACCAATAACGGAATATCTTCGCGGCGTTGACGCAACGGCGGCAAGTCAATGCTGATTACGTTGAGGCGATAAAAGAGGTCCTCGCGAAACTTGCCTTCGCGAACCATCTGCCGAAGATCGACGTTGGTGGCGGCGATGATGCGCACGTCCACTTGAATCTCCTGCACGCCGCCAAGATGCATGAATTTCCGGTCCTGCAATACGCGCAAAATCTTGCTCTGCGTGTCCATGCTCATCGTGCCAATCTCATCGAGGAAGAGGGTTCCCCGGTCGGCAACTTCGAACAGGCCCTTCTTGGACGTGATCGCGCTCGTAAACGCCCCTTTGACGTGGCCAAAGAGCGTCGATTCCAGCAGGTCGGGTGGAGTAGAGCCCGAGTTCACGGGCACGAACGGCCGATCGTGCCGCGTGGAATTCAAATGAATCGCTTTGGCGATCAGCTCTTTGCCTGTACCACTTTCCCCCTGCAAGAGCACGGTTGACCGGCTCGGGGCTACCTGAGCGACAAGATCGAAAATCTTCAGCATCGGCTCGCTCTTGCCCACGATGTTTTCGAAGTTGTAGCGTTGCTTGAGGGCGCGCTTCAGCTGAATGTTTTCTTCTTCCGCTTTTTGGCGGGCTACGGCAGAGCGCACGTCGGCCAACAGCTTCTCGTTGTCCCACGGCTTCTGAATAAAGTTGGTGGCCCCGAACTGCATGGAGCGAACCGCATTTTCGACCGTCCCGTAGGCGGTGATCATGATGACCGCCTGCTGCGGTTGCTGCAGCCGAATCTCGGCAAGCACGTCCATGCCGTTTTTATCGGGCAGCGCGAGGTCGAGCAATATGACGTCAAAATTCCGCTCGCCAATCTGCTCCAGGCCCTCTCGACCGGTGGCCGCAACCGCGACGGTGTAACCCTCAAGCTGCAACAGCGTCTCGAGCGACTCGCGAATTTCCGCTTCATCGTCGATGATTAGGATTCGGCCGGCGCTTTGCGCCTGCGTGTTTTCCGGAGTGCTGCGACGCGGGATAATCATGACTTCAGACATTGCTAAATCAGACATGGACGACCTTCCTGATCAGCGGAAAATCCAGGGTGAAGGTGGTGCCTTCGCCCGGGCGGCTCTCCACGCGGATATTGCCCGCGTGTTCCTGGATGATGCCGTAGGTGACAGAAAGCCCAAGACCGGTCCCGCGATTCTGGCCTTCCGCGGGAGAAGTCTTGGTCGTGAAAAATGGGTCGTAGATGCGTTGAATATTCTCCTGCGCAATTCCCGACCCGGTATCGGAGACGCGCACGCTTACGAATTCGCCGTTCAGGGTTGCAACCTTCAGCACCCCGCCACCCGGCATCGCGTCTTTGGCGTTGAGGAATAAATTCAGAAACACTTGCTGCAGCCGCCCACCGTTGCCCTGAATCAAAGGCAGGCTCTCGTAGAGTTCGGGCTGTACCTCTATATGCGTCACTCTGAATTGGTGCTCAAGCAACGCCAGCGTGTCGGCGATCACACGGTTCAGATTTAATTCCGTTAATTCCGTTCCGGTAGTGCGGGAGAAATTCAGCAGGTTATTAACAATCTCCGAAGCACGGAAGGTTTGCTTCGTGATCTTATCGAGCACGCTGGCCTTCTGCGGATCCGACTGCAACTGCTTCGCCAGCATCTGCGTGTACGAAGAGATCACCGCCAACGGCGTATTCACTTCGTGGGCCACGCCCGCTGCCAGCAATCCGATCGAAGAAAGCTTGTCGGCCTGCGTGAGCTGGACTTCAAGTTCGATTCTCTCGGTGATGTCGTCGATGATCACCAGACGCCCCACCACGTTGAACTTGCGCGTGACGAGCGGCGCGATCGCAACATTCACCACCCGCGATTCGCCAGTCGGAGTCAGCAGGCGAAACTTGTAAAGATTGTGAACGCCAGGATTCTGCCTTACCCGGTAAAATTCCTCGGCGAACGCCGCCGGAAAAACTTCGCTCAACGAACGCCCCACCACCTGCCACCGCGGCTGCGCATACATCACTTCCATCTGCGAGTTCCATGACTCGATACGATCCTGCAGATCGACAGCCATCACGCCGACGTTGATCGATTCCACGATGTTCTCGTTGAAGTCTTTCAACCGCTCATACTCGCTGACCTTTTGCTCAAGCGAGGCATAAAGCCGCCCATTCTGAATCGCGATCCCGATATATCCCGCGAGCGCTTCGAGCAACTCCACGTCTTCACTCGACAGGAAGTCGCCTTCCATCGTCTTTCCGAGTCCGAGGAAAGCGATGGTCTTTTTCCGTGCGTGGCAGGGAATGTAGTAATTCAGATCGAGGCGTTCGATTGCTTCTTGCGCGGTGGCGTTCTCACGCGGTAACTGGTGCGTGTTTTCGAAGAAGATATGCCCGACCGCGTCCTCGATGCGTGGTTTCGCCAGAAACGACAAATCCAGGCCCGTAACGTGGGCTATGCCCAAGGATTTCGACAGTTCAAATCGCGAGGAATCGCTGTTGGCAAGAAAAATCGCGATGCGATCCACGAGCAGCGTGCCTGCCACTCGCTCCACCAGCGAAGAGAGCATTTTGTCGAGATCAGTCTCGGAACTCAACTCGCGTCCGAATTCGATCAGAGTGCGACGATAGTCATAGCCCGTGCGGAAGAAAAACTGGTCCAGCTTCTCCTGAATCCATTTCCGCACCGGGTCAAACAGCAGCGCGGTGACCACGACTGCGATAACCAGTCCAACAGGCCCGGAGCTCGGCACGCGGGTGTGTACAAGCTCCGCGATCGCGGCTACCCCGGCAAAGTACGCTCCCACGATCGCCGCCGCCGCCAACGTATAAGCCATGCCGCGCTTGAAGATCAGATCCACATCCATCAGCCGGTAACGGAAGATGGCGTATCCAAACGTCAGGGGCAGCAATCCGAGCGACAGCACCGAAACCTTCATGGTCAGCGAAGGCATCACTCCAAACAAATAGGGCAAAACATAACAAAGAGTGAACGGCGTTATGGCCAGGATGGTGCCACGCGTAATCCACTTTAGTTGTTGGCGCAGGATTGGAGTCGTGGCTCGTCGGTAGTTCCGCCAAAGAACCGCCGCCGCCGAGAAAAAGAATACCGTCAGATAGGCCCAGTGCACGCGATTCAGATTGAAAAGCAGCCCGGCGCTGGCCCTTAGGAACTGCAGCGTCAGAATTTGGATTACGAGCAGGAACGCTCCCGGCACATAGAGCGCCGGTATCGACCAACGGTGCCTGCCGACGAACTCCCGTCGTTCCGGAAAGGTCAATACAAAATGCAGAAAGAGCGCCGGTTGGAGCAGCCACGCAACCTCATTGGCCCACAGGACGATCCAGTCAAACGCGTTGAATTTGCCGGTGTAGTGTAGTGCGTAAAAGATGAATGAGACCAAGCAGAAGATATAAAAATGCGTAGAACCAACCGCCGTCCAGCGCCGCAACAACACATAAAGCCCGATACCCAGGTAAATGAGGGCGATGAGCCGCAGCCAATCGTTCATGGAGCGTTCGGCCGGAACGAGAACGACTTCGACGTCCAGCGGAACCGATCCGCGCACCAGGGAGTACGTTGCCTTCGACCAGACGCCGGAATAGTAAAGTTGGCGAGTCACCGCTGCCGCGGTTTTTACCGCTCGGCCATTGACGCTGAGAACTTCGTCTCCCCGCCGGATTCCTGCCCGTTCGGCTGGACCATTTGGCTCCAGCCGGTCGGCCACCATGTGGCCGTCACGCTCGATCCACCATGCTCCGTCGTCGGGAATCGCCGACTGATGCTCGATTCTGTAGTTGAAACAGGCGAAAAGCACCGCGGCCACAGTGAGCAATGTCAGCAGGATGGCAGTAAACCGAGCCTCAAATTCGCGGTTCATGAGCGGGGGCAGTCGCGCGACGGCATGAGTAGAGATTCGTCGCTGATGGGATATTAGCAACTGCACTGCCACCTTCCGGTTGGTCAAATGTTCCCTAAGTCGCGCAAAGCTAGCGACTTCCACAATTATAGAGAGGATTCTGCAGAATCGGATATGATTTATGGAATGTAGCTTCTGTTTTCGGAAGGCGCTATTTTGGCGGGGTGGGGCGGTGGGGGTGACTGGAAAGGGTGAAAGTTCTTTGGGCGGAATGGTTTCGAAGTGAAGATTCGGGAGGGTGCGGCCCTAAACCCCGGATTGGGTTGGGAGGGTCCGGAAGCTTCCCCTTCTTCCGAACCCTCCACTTACTGTCGCTCACCTGACTCGCTAACGAGAGGTAAGCAAATCCGCAAGTGAGTGCGATATTGCCCTCAATTGCTCGAAAGGTCCATAGAGACAACCTGAAACGGTCTGAACTGATCTGAAGAAATCCACAGTTGCGCTTGACACGGCCCAGGCGGCAGAACACAATTTCTCACCATCCAATAGGCGACTTCGGGTCAACGCAGGAGTTGTTCATTGAGCGCCAGGAAAATTCGCTTCGACGATTTCGAGCTGGATTACGCCCGTTTTCAGCTATTTCGCCAAGGCGCTCCGATAAGGCTGGAGGGCTTGCCGTTGCAATTGCTCATGTTCCTGGTCGAAAACAGGGGGCAGTTGGTGACGCGAGAACAAATCTCGAGCGAGCTTTGGAAAAAGGATGTCTTCGTCGACGTCGAGCAGGGAATCAACACCGCCATACGCAAAATTCGTCGCGCCCTCGGCGATAACGTTGACGAGCCGCAATATCTCCAGACTGTAGTCGGAAGAGGGTACCGATTTGTCGCACCCAATGCCGAAGAAGGAGACTATGACAAGGTGCAGCCCGCCCCCGAAGGACCGACGTTTTCGGCCGAGGAGCTGGGACGAGCCGTCATGAGCGCCGCTGGGATCGATCCCACCAATCCAAAAGGAAATCCCAAGATCCCAAACCAATCCTGAGCGCTCGCGCCATCTTTTAATTTTGCATTTGCAACCGCAGGCGGTTGCTACTTCGCCACCGAGAACGTGGTCCACGGATAGGCGTCCATGTCCCGAAGCGTTCCTTGCTCCCAGCCAAACTCGGGATGCTCCCGCAGATATTCCTCGGCCTTGAAGCTCTTGCCGCAAGCATGCCCGGCGGCCGCCGTGAACGACATGCGAGAGACCATGGCTGCGTCCGCCGCTTTGTTCTGTACCGCCCCGGCATTCCCGAATGGCGGCTGCCACGGTGCGGACCCCCGTGCCGACAAATCGATATGCCCGTCGAGAGTACGCTCGTCGGCCTCTTCTTTCCTCGTGAACGTATCGTAATGATCCGCCAGGAACCGTTCCGCCGCAGCCACATCGACCCTGCCCTTGTTTTCGGACATCAACTGTTCCCACCGGACGTGACGCGCATTGGCGCTCGCGCTCATGTCTTTGGTATCAAAGTCGGTCTCCTCGCGAATGAGATTTTCGTTGACCGGGAAGTTTGACCCGACAAAATAGCCATCGTTTTTCCGCACCAGAGTCACGTTTTTCAGACCGAGTTCAAGGCTCGCGATTTCATTGGTCTTGACATCCGCGAGCAACCAGTTGTTTGCGTAGCCGCCGTTGTTGCCCTCTTTCATGATGCGGGCAAAATCATCAATCGATTTCGAATACTGCGCCGCTTTGCGAGCCCGCACAAACTCGGGAATGCCCGACGGATTGTATCCCGAGAATCGACCGATCGTAGTCTCCGTAATCACGATTCCGTCAGAATTCTCAACAAAATCGTCGGCGCTATGAATAAACCCCGGCAATCCATCCATCAGCATGCGGCTGCCTTTGGCGGGAACAATGTCGAAAATAATCGTCCAGCGCTGCCCGTCGAGATAGCTGGTCCAATTGTTATGCGCGATGACGACCTTGCCGTCCTTCGTATAACTGCCGGTCGCAACAAATGCGCTGCAATGTTCCGGCGCCACCATGCGCGCCGACGATTGGATCCCGTGCTCCCTGTCGTAGTGCTTCACGTAGTATTCCCACTCCTCGGCGCCATTGAGCGCGACCACGTCCCAGATGTCCAGTTTCACACCCTTCGCGTTGGCGCCATCCACAATGCCCTGCAACTCTTCCCGATACTCTTGCTCGATATGCGGCCACATCATGGTGCGTGCCGCTTCGCGAAAAAATTGCCAGTCTTTGTTATCGTCGTGGGCCGCTTCGAGCTCAGTCACCTTCAGCATGTCTTCGATCTCGGGGGCAAGCAGATATCCATGCTGGAATCCGATATCCGCGGGTCGGCCGTCGAGATGAACAAACGTCCAGCCATTCTTTTCCGGCGAGCGATAGGCCCCTTTCAGTCGGGAAAGGGAGTTCTGCGCCAAAACGGGCACGACAATCGCGATCAGCAAAAAGGTAATTCGGACAATGCTACGAACCATGGAAACCCTCATATGGCACGCATTCTAGCAGACGGCAATCACCCGTCCGCCGAAGTCACGGCGAAGCTTCGTCTTCACCATCGCGTCTTCGCTCCAGCCGTTCTAAAATACAGCTATGTCTCAGCTGGAACAAATCGTCGATCTCGAAAAGCGCTTCCTTCTCCCCACCTACAACCGCTATCCGGTGGGCTTTGAGCGCGGGAAAGGGGTCTACCTCTACGACTTCGAAGGCAAGAGGTATCTGGACTTCGTGGCTGGCTTGGGCGTGAACGCGCTCGGCTATGCTCATCCGCGCATTGTAAAGACGATTCGGGAGCAAGCAGCCAAGGTCATCCACGTATCGAATCTTTATTACAACGAATATCAGGGACGGTTGGCCGAGCGTCTCTGCCAGCTTTCCGGCCTTGATCGTGCCTTTTTCTCGAACAGCGGCACCGAAGCGATGGAAGGTGCCATAAAACTGGCGCGTCTGGCTGGCCACAGAGCCGGCGATGCCAAATCACAGCTGGTAGCGCTGCGGGGTTCTTATCACGGTCGGACGTTCGGCTCGATGTCTCTGACCGGACAGGACAAGTATCGCAAAGGGTTCGAGCCTCTGCTCGAGAATGTGACCTTTGTCGAGCAAAACAACATCGAAGCCCTTCATGCAGCGGTCAATGCCAACACCTGCGCCATCGTGCTCGAGCCAATCTTCGGCGAAGGCGGAATTCTCGAGTGCTCCGAAGAATTCCTGCTCGCCTGCCGCACCCTCGCCGATCATCACCACGCCGCTCTCATCTTCGATGAGATCCAGTGTGGCTTGGGCCGTACCGGCAAGATTTTCGCCTTCCAAAGCTTCGGCGTAGTACCCGACATCGTGACCGTCGCCAAGCCCGTTGCCGCCGGGCTGCCACTTGGTGCATTTCTGTCAAAACAACATTTCGCCGACGCGATTTCGCCCGGACAGCATGGCACAACTTTTGGCGGCGGTCCGCTGGCCTGCCGAGTGGCCCTCGAATATCTGGCAATCGTGGAACAGGAGGGCCTGCTTGAAAATGTGGTGAAAGTTGGCGGCTACCTGCATCAGCAGCTCAGTCAGTTGATCGACAAATATGCGGCAACCCGGGAAGTGCGCGGCCGCGGATTCATCCAGGGCCTGGTATTAGGCATTCCGGCGCGACCTCTGGTCGAGCAGGCGCTCGCGGAGGGGGTGCTTTTCAACGTCACTCAAGACACAGTCCTTCGCTTTTTGCCGCCGTTTCCGCTCGAAGACAAGCACGTCGACAAGGGCATTAAGGTTCTGAAGAAGCTGTTAGGCAGGAAGCGAAAAAATGAGCGGAGCGCATCGCCTGGCAGCATCGCCGCCACCGCGACCTGATGTGTAGACCATAAAAAAGGGGGAGCCAGAAACCAGCTCCCCTTAAACCAATCGAGGCGATATCTGCTAACTAAGAACCTTTCTGTGAGGATTTCGTTGCCCATCGAAACCGAACGTCCTGAAGAAAAATCTGTCTCCGACAGTCGGCGCAAAGCGATTCCGGGCATGGCGGGAATTACAAATACAATGGAACCCGAGCTTGCGGCGCCCAACGTTCAAGAGCACTGGCTCGACCTTCCCGACGGCCGCATGCGCTACCTGAAAGCCGGTTCCGGGCCGCCGCTCATTCTGATCCATGGCCTGATGGGATATTCCTTCTCCTGGCGCTTCACCATCCCCGCGCTAGCGCCTTATGCGACCGTGTATGCGGTCGACAATCTGGGCGCGGGCCTGTCGACACTGTACGAGGGCACTAGAAAAGAGTGCACCGTCCGTCGGACCGCCGAGCGCGTTCTCGAGTTCGCGGACGCAGCGAACATCCAGCAATTCGACTTGCTAGGCACTTCCCACGGCGGCGGTGTTGCAATCATGACAGCTTCCATCTGTGCGGAGAAAAATAATCACCGCTTGCGGCGCCTGATCCTCGTAGCCCCCGTCAATCCCTGGTCTCGGCATGGTAAGCGGCTCGCGCCCTTCATCGGCAGTCCATTCGGCTCCATTCTTTTTCGGAACACAATCGAGCGCTGGCGGTCCCTCGACAACCTGTTGCTTCGCCGTCTTTTCGGCGACGAATCAAAAATTCCGCCTGACTCGCTCGAAGGCTACCGTATGCCGGTGATCAAGAACAACGGGTTTCGCCACGGTTCCCGCATCGTAAAAAACTGGACCGCCGACCTGTCAGCACTGGAAAGCGCGCTCCCGAAGACTCGTGATTATCCGACGCTCCTGATCTGGGGAACAAGAGACCGCGCCGTCGATTTTGCTTCTGCCGAACCTCTGCGCCGCAGTTTTGGCGACGCGCGGTTGGTGGCGCTTGAAGGCGTAGGTCACCTTCCCTACGAAGAGGCACCCGAGGACTTCAATCGTGCGCTCATTGAATTTCTCACCGAAACTCCCAGTTCTCAGTAGACCCGCTCCCCTGAAAAGTGAAAAACTGAGTGCTGACCACTGAGAACTGTTCTTCATGCACCACGAGATCTTCCACTGGCTCCGCACATTCATCGCCAACCACGGCTACTGGGCCGTGGCTCTGGCACTCCTCGGCGAGGGCGCCGGCGTTCCTGTCCCCGGTGAGATTACGCTCCTGCTCGCCAGTTTTCTCGCGTATTCCGAACACCAGCTCCATCTCGTGTGGATCATTGTGGTCGCCACCTGCGCCGCTACCCTGGGCGGCGATCTGGGCTATGCTGTCGGCTACTACGGCGGACGTCCCGTGCTCGATCGTTATCAAAGCATCCTGCGGATTTCGCCATCCATGCTAAAACGGGGCGAGGATATGTTTGCCCGTTACGGCGCAGCCGCCGTTTTCTTTGCCCGCTTCCTCTTCGGCCTGCGTACCTTTGCCGGACCGCTGGCAGGAGTCCTGCGCATGAGCTGGCAAGCCTTTGCTCTCTATAACTTCCTTGGAGCAGCCGCATGGGTTATTACCATTGCCAGCGCTGGATATCTCTTCGGCCACCATTGGCACGCCTTGCTGCGAACCATGCAGCGTTTTAACATCGCGGTCTTGATCGTCGCCGGAACCGTGGCCTTGTATCTGTGGTGGAGATATCGCCGCAAGCCCGCGCCGGATAATGAATGAGAGAAACCGCGGGGATGGCGAAAGATTGTGGGGTTGTTAACCCGTCGAGCTTGCCGCGTCGGGAGATGGTCCTCATCGCTGACATCATCAACTTGATGTTCTAGCGCTCCTTGCAGATTTGGATGAGATTTCCCTCGCTGTCTCGGATTTCGAAGAACTGCATATCGCCACCGTCCTGAATCGGCCCGGGGAGAACTCCACGATTTGAGAGCTTCTCGTGCGCCTTCTTCAGGTTGTCGCAGAAAATAACCGAAGCGACTGGCGAAGGTCGATCGTAGCCCGCCTGCTCTACCTCCGAATTCGCGTTCAAAAGGATTGTGGGCGCACCCTGACCGGGAAGCTGTAGGGCAACGTCGGACGGTAGCGGACAGTCCCAATCCGACGGCACTCTAGCCACCTTGCAATCAAACGCCCCGATCCACCAACGCTTGGCGCCCTCCACATCCGAGTAGGCGAGTGCGACAGAATCCGTATGGAACAGAGGCATAGCAGCCGACGAAACCATCAAACGACCCGAACCAGGCGACCCGCGGACCGCAATTGACGCAACGAGATTACACCAGATTT
>Ga0302325_10019131_pt1 | contig 14416 bp, 13 predicted proteins | sample Palsa_T0_2_FD_201948 | JGI IMG/M metagenome (GOLD analysis project Ga0302325, IMG submission 201948) | Peat permafrost microbial communities from Stordalen Mire near Abisko, Sweden - Palsa_T0_2 | ecosystem: Environmental > Terrestrial > Soil > Palsa > Peat permafrost | place: Sweden: Abisko... | reverse complement strand
GCCACTACTGCCCTTCTCCCTGCCCGGCGGACATCTGGTCCGCCGGCGGGGCAGGACTTACTCCTAAGCCGCACCGTGATCGGTCGACGAGAAGTCGCCTTACGTGGGCCGTTTTGCCTGCGGCTGGCATCGGCTTGCCAGGGCGGGCGCCCCGGTGACGGGGAAACCTGCCCGACGCAACCACGGACCCGGGCGGGTGCCATGGACACGACGCTAGCCCCATACCGGTCGAATGTCAGGAGGGGAAGGCTCACAATCAGTCACGGAGCGTAAATAATCCCTGCCCGCGCGGTCCCGGCTCAGCCCGGGTAGACCGGATCCTCGCCGGGACCGAGCGGCGCCCAGCTGTCCGTGGCGGACGCGAACGCCACCATCCGGCCGCCGGGAAGGCCGGCCACAATCTGCGAATCGTTCGTCGCGAGCGCGCTGGCATCCGGCTCGGCGGCGATCAGCGTGGGCTGGCTGCCATTCACCGGAACCCGCTCGAACCGGGCGCCCCTGGTCTCCGGCCGGGCCAGCACGATCAGGTCATCGGCGTCGTACCAGCCCAGCGCCGCCGGATCGGATATCCCTGCGCCGATCGGCACCAGCTGCCCGATGGATGCCCTGTTGACCCCGCGGACCACCGCTCCGACTAGCACCTGTGACCCGGCAGCGCTGCGGACGATCATTGCCACGCGGACCCCGTCCGGAGCAACCCTCAGCGCGATGATCCGGCCCGCCCGCGGCGCGACGTCAACCGCGATCGGCGCCTTTCCGCCGGGCGGGCGCAGCCAGACCCCGGTCCTGGTAGCCACCCAGAGATCACCGCGGGTATCCCAGCTCAGCGCGGTGCACACGCCGCCCGGCCGCCAGAACCTGAGCACCGCGTCCTTGGCCAGGGCAACGACATCAATGGTCCTGCGGTCCGGCGAGATGCCCGCGAGGAACCGCTCGCTAGGAGAGACGGCGATCCCGGTCATCGGCACGAGCCCGGTGCCCGCCTGCCCGGGCACCTGGTCAGCCGGCGCCGACGACGACGCGGACAGCACATGCACCGCGCCGTTCGCGCCGACGAAGTACAGCCCGTCCTTCGGCGACGTCCTGGGTACCTTTCCCAGGTAGCTGCCCAGCAGCTCAACCCCGCCGGTGGAGCCGGCCGGCTCCACCGGATGGCTGTCAATCTCCAGCCGGACCGAGCTAATCGCGGACCGGCCGTACGACGGGCTGGTCAGCGTCCAGACCAGCTGGGCGGCGATATTGGCCAGCGCCGCGGGCGAGGCACGCGCGGCTGATCCGCCGAGGTTCACCGTGGCGCTGGTGCCCTCGATCCGCACCTGGCCGAGCAGCCGGGTGCCGCGCGGGACGTCGGTCGACGTCGCTCCCTGCAGCCAGCCGGCTGGCCGCACGAGCAGCGCCGTCACCAGCCCGGTAGCGAGACGCGTGGTCGTGGCCTCCAGCGGGACGAAAACCGGATCGGGGACCAGCACGGTGCCGGACGAGGCAAAGTAATACAGGTCACGCGGCTGATACACCCGGTCGAAATCGGCCTTGCTGAGCAGCAGCCCCCGTGGCGGGTTGAGTATCCGCCACTGGTTGCGGATCCGCATCAGCTTGAAGAGGAACTGCCGGGAAGACAGCGGCGGGATCTGGTATTGGCCGGTGGCGTTCAGCGTGGCCAGCTCCTGGCCGCTGACGACGACGCGCGCCGTCGTTGACTGCCCGGTGACGCCGCGGGGGGCCACGACGTGAGTGACCCGGGGCCCGGAGACCACCGTGACCGCCGAGCCCGGTCTCCAGATCCGGGCCTGGCGGGGGCTCAGGTACTGGCGGGCGACCGAGTGATCGCCGGCGAAGCTGGCGCTTGCCACCAGGAAGCCGGACACGATCCGCTGCGGCGACCAGCCGCTGCCCGGCGGCGCGGGAATCAGCTGGGGGAAGTCCGCACCCTGGGCGAGCCCGTTCCGCGGCTCGCTGATCGGCCTGGCCTGCCCGCTGGCGGGCACCGTCGCGCACCCGGCCGCGGCGATCGCGGCCGCGCTGGCGATGGCCGTCAGCGGCGAGAGCCGCCGCCAGGGCGGGCCGCCGGCCGGACGTGGTCGCCGCCGGGGCCGGCCAGTCACTGCCCGCCCGATCACCGGCCGGCCGGTCACCGCCCGCCTAGTCACCGGCCGCCTAGTCACCGGCCGCCGCCATGCTGCCCGGAGCCGGCTCGGCCTGATCGGGGCCGAGCGGCAATGGTGACCCGGCCAGCTCGGTACCGGTGACCCGCGGCAGGGTCAGCCGGAAGACCGACCCCCTGCCGCGTTCCCCCCACGCCTCCAGCCAGCCGCCGTGCAGCAGGGCGTCCTCGAGCGCTATGGACAATCCGAGACCGGTGCCGCCGGTAGTCCTGGCACGCGCGGGATCCGCCCGCCAGAAGCGGTCGAAGACAAGATTCTCCTCGCCAGGCGCGAGCCCCACCCCGTAGTCCCTGACCGCGACGGCCACGGCGTCCCTGTCGCCGGCGACGGTGACCACCGTGTTTCCGTTCTCACCGTGCTCCACCGCGTTGACCAGGAGATTCCGCAGGATGCGCTCTACCCTGCGGCGGTCAGCCTCTGCCACGCAGGGCCCGGCAGGCAGCCGGAACTCGATCTTGGCCCCGCGGCGCTCGGCGAGCTGCTGCGCCACGTCGGCCGCGTTCCTGACCAGATCGCAGATATCGACGGGCTCCGGTTCCAGCGTCGCGGCGTTGGCGTCATATCTGCTGATCTCCAGCAGGTCAGCGAGCAGCGCCTCGAACCGCTCCAGCTGGCTCTGCAGCAGCTCGGCTGATCGCGCGGAAGACGTATCCAGCTGCTGCCTGGAGTCGTACAGCACGTCCGCCGCGATCCTGATCGTCGTCAACGGGGTGCGCAGCTCGTGCGACACGTCGGAGACGAACTGCCGCTGCACATGCGACAGCTCGTGCAGCTCGCGCATCTTCTCCTGCAGGCTGGCCGCCATCTCGTTGAAGGATGTCGCCAGCGCGGCCATGTCGTCGGCGCCGCGCACCTCCATGCGCTCGCCCAGGTTGCCCGTGGACAGCCGCCGGGCGCCGCGGGCGGCCTGCCGGACCGGGACGACCACCCAGCGGGTGACGAGCGAGGCGATCGCGGCCAGCAGGAGCACTAGCGCGAGGCCGTCGACGATGATGGTCCGCTGCACGAGCGCCAGGGTCTGCTGCTCCTGGGTGAGCGGGAACAGGTAGTACAGCTGGTAGTTCCTGCCCACCGGGACGCCGATGGCGAGCCCGGGAATGGCCGGGCCGCCGTCAGCGAGGGCCAGGCTCGTCGGCTCGGAGGCTGCCCGGCTGTCCCCGCGCTGCTGCTCCTGCTGGACCAGGGCGATCAGCGCGGGCGGGATGCCCGACCGCCGGTACGGGCCCTCGTACCAGCCGAGCACATCCGCGCCGCTCCCCCGGAGCGCGTTGATCATGACGGCCGCGCCGGTGGCACCGGGGTTCTTCTCCTGCGGCAGCTGGGTCACCATGTCGTACATCAGCGGTTCCGCGTTGCTGGAGGCGGGAGAGACCGTCTTCACGCCGGGCAGGCTCTCGGCCACGTTCAGGCCGCTGGCCGCCAGCGTTGCCGCCGCCTTCTGCTCGTTCTGCAGCAGCCCGCCGACGATCTGCTGCAGCAGGAAGAAACCGAGCAGCGTGATCACTGCGACGGAGAAGATCAGCGTGGTGCCGACCACCCGCAGCTGCAGCGACCGGCGCCACCGCGTGCGCACCCCGGCCAGCGCGGCATTACAACGGGCCAGCGCGGCGGCCAGCAGCGCCACGGCCGCCGCGGCCGTGCGCCCGACCGCCCCGGCAGCGCGCCGCACACGGCGCGGCGGCCGCCTGATCACGCCGGCGATGGCGGCGGCAGCGTGGCCGGCGCCACGGGCACCGGGACGCGTGCCGCTCGCCGCGCCGCCAGGAGTCGCTGCTCCCTTCATGACCCTTCTTCGCTCGACGGAGCGGAACCAGGCCCGCCGCGCCGCGCTGGCCCGGCGGGCCGGCTCAGCCCGATCCCGCCTTGTACCCGACGCCGCGGACCGTCACCACGATCTCGGGGCGCTCGGGATCCTTCTCGATCTTGGCGCGGAGCCGCTGGACGTGCACGTTGACCAGGCGGGTGTCGGCCGCGTGCCGGTATCCCCACACCTGCTCCAGCAGCACCTCACGGGTGAACACCTGGCGCGGCTTGCGCGCCAGCGCCACCAGCAGGTCGAATTCCAGCGGCGTGAGGCTCAGCGACTCGCCGTCCCGCTTGACCGCGTGCCCGGCCACGTCGATGCTGACGTCGCCGATCTGCAGCATCTCCGGGGCCGGATCATCGGTCCTGCGCAGCCTGGCGCGGACCCGCGCGATCAGCACCTTCGACTGGAACGGCTTGACGATGTAGTCGTCAGCGCCCGATTCCAGGCCGAGCACCACGTCGACCGTGTCGGTCTTGGCGGTCAGCATGACGATCGGCACCCCTGACTCGGCCCGGATCTGGCGGCAGACATCGATCCCGTCCATGCCGGGCAGCATCAGATCCAGCAGCACCAGATCGGGCCGGGTGTCGCGGAAGGCGTCCAGGGCCTTGTCGCCGTCGGCGACGAATGTCGGCTCGAACCCCTCACCGCGGAGCACGATCCCGAGCATCTCGGCGAGAGCGGCGTCGTCGTCGACGACCAGCACGCGACCTTTCATAAGCCTCATCGTTCCACGTAAACGTCGGCGAAGGGAGCATGCGGGGTACTCGGTCCCGCACCCAGGACTCGCAGGCTACCCGCGGTGACAGGCTGGACCACCCCGCGCTCGGTCACGATGGCGGTCACCAGGCCGGGCGGAGTGACGTCGAACGCTGGGTTGTAGGCACTCGTCCCGGCGGGCGCGACTGGCCTGCCGTCGATGCGGGTCACCTCCTCGGCGGGCCGGTGCTCCACGATGATCGAGGCGCCGTCCGGCGTGTCGGGATCGATGGTCGACGTGGGCGCGACGACCACGAAGGGCACCTGATGGTAGCTGGCCAGCACGGCGAGGCCGTAGGTGCCCACCTTGTTGGCGACGCTGCCGTCAGCCGCGATCCGGTCCGCGCCGGTGAGCACCACGTCCACCTGGCCGGCGGCCAGCAGCGCCGCCGCGGCGGCGTCGGCCAGTACAGCGTGCGGGAGGCCGGCCCGCCGCGCCTCGTAGGCGGTCAGCCTCGCCCCCTGCAGCAGCGGCCTGGTCTCATCCACCCAGAGCATGGCCAGCCTGCCCGCGCGGTGCGCGGCAAGTATCACCGCGAACGCGGTGCCCTCGCCCGCCGAGACCAGCGCGCCGGTGTTGCAATGGGTAAGCACGCGGGCGTCCGGCGGGATCAGGCCGAGCCCGTGCGCCGCCATCGCGGCGCTCGCCGCGGCATCCTCCGCGGCAATCAGCCTGGCCTCTGCCAGGGCACTGCGGGCAGGGATCCGTTCAGAATCTGTGGCGCCGGCCTGCCGTGCCCGCTGGTACGCCGCCAGCGCGCGGCGGGCCCCCCGGCCCAGGTTGACCGCGGTCGGCCTGGCCTGCCCAATCGCGGCGGCGGCGCGGGCCACGTCGTCGCCGCGGAAAGCGGCCAGCGCGACGCCGAACGCGCCCGCCACGCCGAGCAGCGGCGCTCCCCGGACCACCAGGCGGGCAATCGCGTCGACGAGCGCGGGCACGTCAGCGCAGCTGACCACCGTCTCCTCGGCCGGGAGCCTGGTCTGGTCGAGCAACACGATGGCCGGCCCGTCCGGCGGGTCCAGCCATCGCAGCGCGGGAACGTCCACACGACGAGTGTGCAGCGCAAGGGCGCCGCGCGCGAGTCCGTGCCGGGCGGAGGGCCCGGGCCGAGGGACTGGGCGAAGGGCCCGGGCCGAGGGACTGGGCGAAGGGCCCGGGCGAAGGGCCCGGATAGCCTTGGCGGCAGAAAGCGGACGGATCGGGGGGCTGGCGTGGCCGCGGTGGTGACCGGGAAGGCAGCGGCGCCCGATGCCCCGCGCGCCAGGCTCCCGGATCGCCTGGCATGAGCCGGACGGCGCCCGGGCATCGCCGGTCCCGCGGCTGGCGTGCCGCCATGGTGGCGCTGGCCGCCGCGGCCATCGCCTCGGGCATCGCGGTGGGCCGGCACACCCTGGCCGAGTCGCTGCAGCGGCTGACCGGCCTGGACTGGACCTGGTTCCTCGCCGCCATCATCAGCGAGTGCGTCTCGCTGACCGCCTTCGGCCTCAGCCGCCGCCGGCTGCTCAGGGCCGACGGCAACGCGGCCGGCTTCACCACGGTGATGGCGATCACCTACGCGAGCAACGCGCTGTCGATGACCATTCCCTTCGCCGGGGCCCAGCTTGCCGTGGTGTTCTCCTACCAGGAATTCCGGCGGCGCGGCCTCGGCCAGGCGATCACCAGCTGGGCACTGGCGGTCTCGGCGATCCTGTCCACGTCCGCGCTCGCGTGCGTCCTGGTGGCCGGATCGCTGCTCGGCGGCGCGTCCCTGGCGACCGCCATCGGGTTCGCCGGCGCGGCCCTGCTCCTGGTGCCGGCCGTGGCCGTCCTGCTGGCGCTGCGCGATCAGCGGGTGCGCCGGGTGCTGAGCGTCGCGCTGGCCCGGCTGATCACCCTCGGCAGGCGGCTGCTCCGCCGCCCGCCGGGCAAGGCCGCCGACGCCCTGGCGGAGATCCTGGACCGGGTGGCCAGCATCAGGATGTCCTGGCCGCGCTACGCGGAAGTGTTCGGGCTGGCGCTGCTGAACTGGATCGGCGACTGCGCCTGCCTGGCCTGCGCCATCCGCGCGGCCGGCCAGCCGGTGCCCTGGCACGGCCTGCTCCTCGCCTATGCCGCGGGCGCGGCAGCAGGCAGCACGGGCCTCACCCCGGGCGGCTTCGGCCTGGTCGAGGCGACCCTGACGGCAGCGCTGGTGGCCGTGGGGATGAACAGCTCAGGCGCGCTGACCTCGGTGCTCGCCTACCGGCTTGTCAACTTCTGGATGATCCTGATCGGCGGCTGGATCACGATGATCGCGCTGACCCGGTTCAGGAGCCGAACCGCCACGAGTCAAGGTAGTCCCGCTGCGCCGGGGTGAGCGCGTCGATCTGCGTGCCGGTTGAGGCCAGCATCAGCCTGGCGATCTCGGCGTCGATCGCGGCCGGCACGTCATGCACGCCAGCCGCCAGCCCGGCGTGATCACGCGCCAGCCAGGCGAGGACGAGCGCCTGGGCCGCGAAGGACAGGTCCATCACGGCGGCCGGATGGCCTTCCGCGGCGACCAGGTTGACGATCCGGCCCTCGGCCAGCAGGATCAGCCGCCTGCCGTCGGCGAGCACGTACTCGTCGGCGTGCGGGCGCACCTCGGGGTGCACCTCGACGGCCAGTTCAGCGAGACCGCGCAGGTCGATCTCCACGTCGAAGTGGCCGGCGTTGGCCAGGATCGCGCCGTCGCGCATGACCGCGAGGTGCTCGGCCGCGATCACGTCGCGGGAGCCGGTGGCGGTGATGAACACCTCGCCTGCCCGCGCCGCCGCCGCCATCGGGAGCACGCCGAATCCCTGCAGCACCGCGTCAAGCGCGCGGACCGGGTCGACCTCGGTGACGATCACCCGGGCGCCGAGGCCCCGCGCCCGCTCGGCGATCCCGGTGCCGGCCGAGCCGAACCCGGCGACCACCACCACCTTCCCGGCCAGCAGCGTGTTGGTGGCGCGGATGACGCCGTCGATCGCCGACTGCCCGGTGCCATACCGGTTGTCGAGCATGCGCCTGGTCTCCGACGCGTTCGCGGCCACCATCGGGAAGGCCAGGGTGCCAGCGGCAGCCATCCGGCGGAGCCTGGCCACCCCCGTCGTGGTCGACTCGCAGCCGCCGAGCACCCCGGCGAGCAGTTCGGGCCGCTCGGCGTGCAGGGTGTTCACCAGATCGCACCCGTCGTCGAGGACCAGCGCGGGCGCGGAGTCCAGCGCCCGGTGGATGTGCTCGTAGTAGGTCTTCCTGTCCGCTCCTGACCTGGCCGACACCGTCGCGCCCCGGCTGGCCGCCAGCGCCGCGGCCACATCGTCCTGGGTGGACAGCGGGTTGGACGCGGCCAGGTGCACGCGCGCGCCGCCGGCCCGCAGCACGTTCACCAGGCCGGCCGTCTCCGCCGTGACATGCAGGCAGGCGGCCACGGCCAGCCCGGCGAACGGCTGCCCGGCCCGGAACGCGGCGCCGATCAGGCCGAGCGCGGGCATGGCCCGTTCCGCCCAGCCGATCCTGGCCAGCCCGGCAGCGGCCAGCCCGGGGTCAGCTATGTCGGAGTGCTGCCCCGCCGCCCGCGCCGGGCCAGCGGCCGGACCCGCGCCGGCCTCCACGGCAGGCTCCGGGCCGGCCTCCACGGCAGGCTCCGCGCCGGTCATCGGTCAGTAGCGGTAGTGCTCGGGCTTGTACGGCCCGTCGACGGGCACGCCGATGTAGCCGGCCTGCTCCTTGGTCAGCCGGGTCAGCCGCACGCCCAGCGCGTCGAGGTGCAGCCTGGCCACCTTCTCGTCCAGGTACTTGGGCAGCACGTGCACGCCCAGCGGATACTGGTCGGTCCTGGTGAACAGCTCGACCTGGGCGATCACCTGGTTGGTGAAGCTGTTGGACATAACGAAGCTCGGATGGCCGGTGGCATTCCCGAGGTTGAGCAGGCGGCCCTCGGACAGCACGATGACCGAGTGCCCGTCCTTGAACACCCACTCGTCCACCTGCGGCTTGATCGAGATCTTCCTGACCCCGGGGAACGCCGCGAGGCCGGCCATGTCGATCTCGTTGTCGAAATGGCCGATGTTGCCGACGATCGCCTGGTGCTTCATCCGGCTCATCTGGTCCGCGGTGATGATGTGGAAGTTGCCCGTCGCGCTGACGAAGATGTCGGCGCTGGCCACCACGTCCTCCAGGAGCGAGACCTGGAAGCCGTCCATCGCGGCCTGCAGCGCGCAGATCGGGTCGATCTCGGTGATGATGACCCGGGCGCCCTGGCCGCGCAGCGACTCTGCGCAGCCCTTGCCCACGTCGCCGTAACCGCAGATGACGGCCACCTTGCCGCCGATGAGGACATCGGTGGCGCGGTTGATCCCGTCGACGAGCGAGTGGCGGCAGCCGTACTTGTTGTCGAACTTGGACTTGGTCACCGAGTCGTTCACGTTGATCGCGGGGAACAGCAGGGTGCCGGCGCTGGCCATCTCGTGCAGCCGGTGCACGCCGGTGGTGGTCTCCTCGGTGACGCCCCTGATCTGCCCGGCGATCGCCGTCCACTTGCCCGGGCTGGCGGTCAGCGAGCGCCGCAGCACGTCAAGCACGACCAGCCATTCGTCCGAGTCGTCGTCCGCCGCCGAGGGAACGCCCCCGGCCCGCTCGTACTCGGCGCCCTTGTGCACCAGCATCGTGGCGTCCCCGCCGTCGTCGAGCAGCATGTTCGGCCCGGCCCCGTCCCGCCCGGCCCGGTCCGGCCAGCTGAGCGCCTGCTCAGCGGCCCACCAGTACTCCTGGAGGGTCTCGCCCTTCCAGGCGAAGACGGGGACCCCCTTCGGGTCCTCCAGCGTGCCGTCCGGGCCGACCGCCACCGCCGCCGCCGCGTGATCCTGGGTGGAGAAGATGTTGCAGCTCGCCCACCGCACCCGCGCGCCGATCGCGGTGAGCGTCTCGATCAGCACCGCCGTCTGCACGGTCATGTGCAGCGAGCCGGTGATCCGCGCGCCGCGCAGCGGCTGCGACCGGGCGTATTCCGCCCGCACGGCCATCAGGCCCGGCATCTCGTGCTCGGCGAGCCTGATCTCCTTGCGCCCGAACTCGGCGAGTGACAGGTCAGCGACCTTGAACGGAAGGGCGCGAGCGGACATGCGTGACTCCTCTGGGTGGACGTCGTCGTTCGGTCTAGTACCGAACGTAGGAGACGACCGCCGGTGATCGCACCCTTTGCTGGCGTTTCCTGACAGGAAATTGTTAGATTGATGGTCATGCGCATCTCGGCGGCGGCACAGCGGCTCGGCACCTCGGCCCGGATGCTCCGCTACCGGGAGTCGCTCGGGCTGCTTCCGCTGCTCCGGCAGCCGGCCGGGCGGGCGGGCCGGCAGTCCGCGCACCGGCAGTTCACCGATGACGACCTGGACGCGGCCGCGCTCGGGCTCGCGATCGAGCGGCGCTACGACATCAGCCCCGCGGCACTCGCGTTCGGCCTGAAAATCATGACCGATCCGGCGGCACGCTCGCAGCTAGCCGAGCTCGGCAGGCGGACCGGGCGGATCGGCGGCCCGGTCACCCGCGCGCTTGATTTCGAGCAGCAGCGGGCACTGCGGCTGCTCGGGCTGGCCCCGGCGGGCAGTGGCGGCGGCGGTTACTCGTCGGGGTCGCGCAGCACCGCGACCGCTGGGTCGGCCTCGTCCGCGTCGGCCGGCCGGTACAGGTCGGGCTCAAGGTAGATCACCTGCGCGATCGGCACCGCCGCCCTGACCCGGGCTTCCGCCGCATCGATCCCGCGGGCGATGCGGTCCCCGGTCTCATCGCCGCGGATCGCCACCTTCGCGGCCACCAGTAGCGCGTCCGGCCCCAGGTGCACCGTCCGCAGGTGAATCACCCGCAGCACCTCCGGGCCGTCCTCCAGCGCGGTCACGATCGCGTGCACGACCTCGGCGCTGGCCGACTCGCCGAGCAGCAGGCTCTTCATCTCGAGCGCCAGGATGACGGCCACCACGCCGAGCAGGCAGCCGATCGCCAGCGATCCGGCGCCGTCCCACTCGCCCTGGTGGGTGATCGCGGTCAGCGCCACGCCGGCCAGCGCGAACGCCAGCCCGGCGAGCGCCGCCATGTCCTCCAGCAGCACGGTCGGCAGTTCGGGCGCCTTGGCGTGCCGGATGAAATGGCCGAGCCCGTGCGGCCCCCTGGCCGGCCGGGACGCGACGACGGCCGTCCGCAGCGAGAAGGATTCCAGGATGATCCCGACGGCGAGCACGGCGAAGGCCACCGCCGGCGAGTCCACCCGCTCGGGGTGAGCGATCCGGTCCAGCCCCTCGTAGACGGAGAACAGCGCACCCACGGTGAAGAGCACCACGGCCACGATGAACCCGTAAAAGTACCGTTCCGTGCCGAACCCGAACTGATGCTCCTCGGTCTCGGCCCGCCGCGACCGCCGGCGGCCGACGAGCAGCAGCACCTGATTGCCGCAGTCGGCCAGCGAATGCACGGACTCGGCCAGCATCGACGCTGACCCGGTGATCGCGAAGGCGGCGAACTTCGTCGCGGCGATGCCCAGGTTGGCACCGAGCGCGGTGAGCACGCCGCGCGCCGCGCCGCTGGCCCGTGCCTGGCCAGCCGGGACCGCGGTGCCCGCCGGGCCGGGCCCGGCCGGGGGATCCGCCGCAGGCACCTATCCGGCCTGCGGGCGGCGCGCCTCATCCACGAGCAGAACGGGGATATCGTCGCGCACCGGATACGCCAGAGCGCACTCGGCATTGGTGCAGACAAGCTCGCTTGCCGCCTCGTCGGCACGCAGCGGCGAGTGGCACTGAGGGCAGGCCAGGATCTCCAGCAGCCAGTCGTCTATCTTCACGTTGCCTCCCGGGATGTGGGGCGCCGCGCCGCGGCGGCTGAGCTGATCTGGCTAGGCGGCCTGGCCGCGCACCATGCGCAGGACCTCGTCGCGGATCGTGGCCAGCTGCCGCGCGTCGGGTGCCTCGACATTAAGCCGCAGCAGCGGCTCGGTGTTCGACGGCCGCAGGTTGAACCACCAGCTACCGCCGCTGACCGTCAGGCCGTCCAGCTCGTCGATGGTCACGCCGGGGCGGCTGGCGAACGCCGCGCGCACCGCGGCGGCCACCGCGGCCGGATCGCTGACCTCGCTGTTGATCTCGCCGGACGCCGTGTACCTGGAGTACCCGGCGAGCAGTGACGACAGCGGCCCCGGCTGGGATCCGAGCGCGGCGAGCACGTGCATGCCCGCCAGCATGCCCGAGTCGGCGAACCAGAAGTCCCGGAAGTAGAAGTGACCGGAGTGCTCGCCGCCGAAGATAGCGCCGGTGGCGGCCATCTGAGCCTTGATGAACGAGTGGCCGACCCTGGTCCGCACGGGGACACCGCCGTGCTCGGCGATGATCTCCGGCACCGCCCGCGAGGTGATCAGGTTATGGATGACCGTCGCGCCGGGTTCCCTGGCCAGCTCCCGCACCGCGATCAGGGCGGTGAGCACGGACGGCGAGACGATCTCGCCGCGCTCGTCGACGACGAAGCACCGGTCGGCGTCGCCGTCGAACGCCAGCCCGATGTCCGCGCCCGAGCTTGTCACCGCCCGCTGCAGGTCGCGCAGGTTCGCCGGGTCGATCGGGTTGGCCTCGTGATGCGGGAAGGAGCCGTCCAGCTCGAAGTAGAGCGGGACCGTCTCCAGCGGCAGGCCCCGGAAGACCTCGGGCACGGTGCAGCCGGCCATGCCGTTCCCCGCGTCCACCGCCACCTTCAGCGGGCGGATGCCGGACAGGTCCACCAGGGTCCGCAGGCACGCCGCGTACCCGGGCAGCAGGTCGCGCGGCGTGATGGTCCCCGGCGGGCCGTCCCGGGCGGGCACGCCGGTCTCGGCCATCTCGCGCAGCTCGGCGAGCCCGGTGTCGGCGCCGACCGGCCGGGCTCCCTCGCGGCAGAGCTTGATCCCGTTGTACTTCGCCGGATTGTGACTCGCCGTGACCATCGCGCCCGGCATGCCGAGGCTGCCGCTGGCGTAGTAGAGCATGTCGGTCGAGCCGAGCCCGCCCGATACGACATCGGCGCCCTGGGCGGCTGCCCCCCGTCCGAACGCGTCGGCGAGCGGCCCGGACGAGCTTCGCATGTCGTGCACCGTGACCACCGACGCGGCGCCCGTGAGCCGCGCGAACGCCGCGCCGATCACCTCGGCCGCGTCCTCGTCGAGCTCATCGGGGACCAGGCCGCGGATGTCGTAGGCCTTGAAGATCTTCGCGTACTCGGCCACTACGGCTCGCCTCCCCTGCTGCGCGCGGCACGGCACGGATCGCCGGCGCGCGGACACCGAGCCTACCGGGCAGCCCGGCCAGCCGCCGGACGCGCCGTCCCGGCCGGCCCGGCGGGTCAGCCGGGCCCCCGGCGGGTCAGCCGAGCCGGCCCTTGTCCTCCGGCGATGAGCGGAGAACCCGCAGGTGGCCGCGCCTGCCGACTTCCACGCCCTGCCCGACGGGCTCGGCCGCCGCGCGCGGCAGCACCGCCTCCCGGACCGCGTTCGCCAGCGCCTCCAGGTCATCGGCTACCTGCTCGGGCGGCACGGCGGGCAGCCGGACGACGTCCCAGCCACGGGGGACGGTGAGCCGGTCGGCGTGCGCGGCGCACAGGTCGTAGCAGTGCGGCTCAACATGGGTGGCCAGGGGGCCGAGCACGGCGGTGGAATCCCGGTACACGTAGGTGAGCGTGAACAGCGCGACCTGCTTGCAGGTGGGCCGGGAGCACCGACGGGGACTCACCGTCCTGCCTCGCTCACGGCGTCGTCCCCGGCCGCGCCGCGCTGGCCACGCCGCGACCGCGAGCGGCGTGCCAGGCGGACGCGCATAGATCGCTCACAACGGCTGACGGTATCGACCCGCGGGCGGTAACGCCACCACCCGGGGCACTCTGCGCGATCGTGTCTCGACGGTCCGCCCGGGCGCCCCCCGGCCTGCCGCTCCGGGCGCCCCCCGGCCTGCCGCTCCGGGCGCCCCCGGCCCGCCCTGCCGCGGCGAGATACGCTCGGTCATTGTGCAGACTGGCGAGAGCGGCGGACCCGGGTCGGCCCGGGTCCGCCGGCGGGACCGGCACGGCCGCGGGTTGCGCGGCATGCTGGCGCCGCAGGACATCCCGCTCTATCGCAGCCGCGCGGAGCGTTTCGACGATGTCGTGCTCCAGGCCGTCGCCCAGCTCGAGCCGCGGTGGGCCGAGGAGCTGTCCGGGGTGGAGTTCGCCGTCGAGGAGATCCCGGCGGCCGGCCGGGCCGCTGACCTGCCCGACCTGGTGCCGCTGGCCCGGCTCGACCCGGCCTCGGGCGATCCGCGTGACGCGGGCAGCCCGGCGTCGCCGCCGCGCATCGTGCTGTACCGACGGCCGCTGCTCGCGCGTGCGGACGGCGAGGAGGACCTCGGCGAGCTCGTACTCGACGTGATAGTCGAGGAGTTCGCCCGCCTGCTCGGCGTGGACCCCAGCGCGGTCGATCCGGGTTATTCCGCGGAGGACTGAGGCGCCTCGCCGCAGCTGGCACTGCCAACAGCGTGGCTGGCAAATGCGTGCCGCTATGCAGCTGGCACTGCCAACAGCGTGGCTGGGACTCCGCTGTCGCTGGTCCGAAAATGGGGCCTTCGCTGGGCAGGCGGCAGCACCCGGCGGCGCGCCAGCGCTGCCGGGTTTGGTGTGGCGGCTGTTAGCTGGCCGGGGCCAGGGGGTGGTCGCGGGTGTCTGGGGCCT
>Ga0302325_10019130_pt1 | contig 14418 bp, 9 predicted proteins | sample Palsa_T0_2_FD_201948 | JGI IMG/M metagenome (GOLD analysis project Ga0302325, IMG submission 201948) | Peat permafrost microbial communities from Stordalen Mire near Abisko, Sweden - Palsa_T0_2 | ecosystem: Environmental > Terrestrial > Soil > Palsa > Peat permafrost | place: Sweden: Abisko... | reverse complement strand
CCAGAGCGCGGGTGAGTTTTGGAACGCGCTTCGTCAAGCCGCCGACATGACCCCGCTCCGTGCGGCGTCGCTCTCCATCACCGATGCGTCCCAATCGTTCTCGGGCGCGTCGACGATGGCGGTGCCGTCGAGCGGCATTTCCGGGCCAAGCGTACCCATCAGCGTGAACGTGGTGGCCTCGCAGCCATCCGTACCGTCGATGCCGACGCCGATGACCCAGACGCCCGTCATCGTGCCGAACGCATCAGGCGGTGGACGTACGGGGTTGATCGTCGGCGTCATCGCAGTGGTGCTCGTCGTGGGTGCCGGCGTGACGTTCACCATCGTCAAAGGCAAAGCGAGCGCTGTACCCGTCCCCTCGACCTCGATCGCGTCGGCCTCCGTCGTTCCACCGCCCGCGCCACCACCATGCCCGACGGGCATGATTCGCATCGAGGGTGGCGAGTTCTTCATGGGGTCGAGCGATCCCCGCGCGCTCGACAACGAGAAGCCAGCCCATAGCGTGACGCTCAGCCCGTATTGCATCGACAAGACCGAGGTCACCGTCGACGCGTACAGGGTCTGCAGCGAGTCGGGGAAGTGCAAGCCCGCTGGGAAAGAGAACTACTTCGGTGGCTTCGACGAGCTCAAGCCCGACGTCCGCTCCGTTCTCAACGGGGTGTGCAACATCAGCGAGCCGGCAGCGAAGGCGACGCACCCCATCAACTGCGTCGACTGGGAGCAAGCCGCGAACTTCTGCTCGCGCAAGGCCCCGGGCGGAGCGCTCCCGACGGAGGCGCAATGGGAGTATGCCGCGCGCGGTCCCGATGGTCGCGCCTACCCGTGGGGTGACGATCCCCCAAGCGCCCGCTTCCTCAATGCTTGCGGTGCCGAGTGCACGACCTGGGGAAAGAAGAACCACCTCGAAGGCATCGCGACGTTCGCGGCGATGTACAGCGAGGACGACAAGTTCCCCACCACGTCGCCCGTTGGCTCCTTCCCAGACGGCCGGTCTCGTTACGGCCTCGACGACGTCGTGGGCAACGTGTGGGAGTGGACCGGAGACTTCTTCGCCGACTACACGAAGGACGCCCAAAAGGACCCCACCGGCCCCAAAGCGGGTGAGGACGGTCGCGTCGCTCGCGGCGGCGCGTTCAACGGCTCCAACGTGTCGTGGGTACGCCCGACCTTCCGCTTTCACTTCGCCCCGACCAATCGCAGCTATGGCGTGGGCTTTCGTTGTGCGGCCCCCATCTTCGCCACGGTCACGCCGTCACACCCGCCAATTGCCCCGCTCCCGTCTCCCTGATCTTGGGTGCAGGTCGGAGATGTAAGGCCTGGTCGTCGCGATTGTGTGGGTTGTGAACGTTCTGGGGACAGTCTCGCGCTTGAGTGCGCAATAATAGACGGCCATGGATCCTATCCCGAAGTCGAAGCTCGAGCACGGTCGACAGCGTTTCCTCGCGTATGCCATCGAGCACGCGCTCGAGATTGGGCGACGCACCCCCGAAGATTTCATCCGGCACTTTCCCCCGAAGACGATCATGCAAGCGCTGTCGCTGAGACCGGATCTCCGCGCGAGCTTGCTCGTGCCGACGACGGGTCTGAAGCATCGCATCGCGCTGAAGAAGACGTGGCAGTCGGCGGGCGACGATCTCCAGAGCGCGCTCGACGAAGGCGAGACGAAGCCCGTTCAGATCGTGCAGGCCTTCGCGCCCGACGACCGCGTGCTCTACCTCGAGGACAAGAAGCTCTGGGCGTTCATCGTCGAGGGTCAGTTCTGGAAGGTGACCGCGAAGGACCAAGCTGCCTTCGCCATCGCGCAGCAGCACGTCGCGTACCTGCTCGATCGCGCGCTCCTCGATGGGCTCATCACGTCGCGTGACGTGATCGACGCCATCGGCGTCGGCGAGCTCTGTAACCGCCTCCCGCGCAGCGAGATGGCCGCGCTCTTCACCGCCGCGCTCGAACGAGGCCGGAGCGGAACGGCGTTCACGGACAAGGACCTCCTCGCCGCCCTTCCGCCCTCGACGCTCGTACAGCACGTGCCGCTTCCGCACATCGTCGAGACCATCCTCCACACCCGCGTCGCCAAGGTCCACGGCTACCTCCCCGACGAGACGAAGCCCGAAGAGCCGAAACGCGAGGAGGGAAAGCCAGCCGAAGAGGCCGCAGCCGCCGAGCCCCCGAAGGACGCGGAAGCAGAAGCCGCCGCACCCGCCGCGGCCACGCACGAGAAGACGGAGCCGAAAACGAACGGCTCTCGCCGGCGGACGACTCCGCCGGTCGCTGGCGAGACGCCAGCCGCAGTGTCCGCCGAGGACGAGACCGAGTGGATCGAAATGCCGGATTCGACGCACTGACCTAACTGGAGATGAGCCGACCCTCGCGCATCGCAATCGTGAAGGAGCTCGGATCGCGGACGCCGCGATGTCTCGCTGCTCACGCCGTTCGTGGAGACGAAGCCGAGCTCGTCATCGTCGAGCGCTACCCTGCCGCGCTCGGGGCGGACGTGCTCGCGATCATCGAGGAGGACGCGAAAGCGCTCGTCACGCTCGAACACCCGAACCTCGCCACGTTGATCTCGACGGCGAGGCTCAAAGGTGACGTCGCGATCCTCTCGGAGTGGGTCGACGGTGAGAGTCTCGCCGTCATCCTCGCCGAAGGCTCCGCGGGTGGAACGTCGCCACCCATCGATGTCGTCGTTCGGGCGTTCACGGACACGCTCGAAGCCCTCGGTGCTCTTCACGCCAGCGCCGAATCACCCGCGGGGCAGCGTGTTTGCGGGCCGTTCACGCCCGAGGACATCTTCGTGGGGGTCGACGGCGTCACGCGTCTCACGCGGTTCAGCTTGGGCCGCGTGGGACCAAGCCTTCTCGGATCGCGCCGCGCGATGTACGTGCCGCCGGAGCTCGCGACCATCGCACAAGCCTCCACACGCGGAGACGTCTTCACTGCAGGCTTGATCCTGTGGGAGTGCCTGACTGGCGAGCCGCCACGCGAGGGAGCGTCTCTCCCCACGGACATGTCGAAGCGCCTCGCCGAGCGCGACGCGTCCATCGTCGGTCTTTCCGCCGTCATCGAGAAGGCGCTCCGGACCGATCCCGCCGCGCGTTACGCGACCATCGCCGAAATGGTTACTGCGGTCGCGAGCGTGGGCCCGAAAGCGGCTCCCCGCTCGGCCGTCTCGCAACATGTCGCGCGCGTCTTCGGTGAACGTATCGCTGCCAGGCTCGTGAAGCTCGAGCCCAAGGCGGGCGCGTCGCTCTCCATGAGCGCCCCCTCCATGACCGAACCTCCGCCGGCCATCGTGGTCAAGCCGCAGCCACCCGCTCCTGCCGTGGAGGTCGCTCCGCCCGCACCGGTCGCTCCGCCCGCACCGGTCGCTCCGCCCGCACCGGTACCGGTCGTCGTAGCTCCCGCCGTCGTGAAACCCGCGGAGAAGCCGTCCGACCCCAAGGTCCCAGACACACCTGCGCCGAAGCCGCTCGACTCCTCGCCACGGCTGCAGGCCGCAGCTGGGGTGCGGAACGCGGGCGCTGCGTCACTCGCGCGCAAGGCGGTGCCGCTCCCGAAGCGACCTGCGGAGGGAGGCCCAAGCGTCACGGCAGGCAAAGGCGAAACGCAGCTCGCGGATGTCCGAAAGAACGACGCGACGACGCCGACGAAGTCGGTGCAGGCGGCCGTGTCGAAGGTCAATGGCAACGCCGCCGTGCGCCATTCCGCCGAGGCGAGCCCCGCGACGACGGCGAAGACCCCTGTCACGCCCAAGGTGATCATCGACACGCCCGCACCCCCTGCACCGGCCGACGTGGACGTCGACATCCCCGTCCACGTATCCGACAAGCCCCCGCCGCCCTCTACGCGCGAGGACATCGATTCCGACATCGACATCGTGTCGGTGCGCCCTCCACCCGCTCCCAAGCGCAAGAAGTCGCTGCCACCCGCCGCAGCGAAGGAGCACCACCACGCAGCCCATGCAACCGCCGCTGACGAAGCTTTGCCCACGCCGCCCACGTCAGGTCGGGGTGTGCTGCTCGTCGGGTGTGCGATCATCCTTCTCGGAGGAGGGTTCGTCGTTGGACGCGTGACCGCACCCGAGCCCGTAACCCCTGCGCCGACGACGGAAGCCCCGCCGACCAGCCCGGGCACGAGCACCACGAGGGCGTCGGCGAAGTCAGCCGAGAAGCCTGCGACGAGCGTCACGAGCGCATCCACGCAAAAGACGACGAACGCGACGGTAGGTCCCGAGTCTGTGCTCAGAGCACCGACGCAGCCCGCATCGAAGCTCGACGGCTCTGTGCGCTACGATCCTGGCGGGATCTGAGTAGTCCTTGCGCCAATCGGCGCGGGGCTCTAATGGAAGCGACATGCGAGCCGACTGGGTTTCGAGGCGCACGGGACCGTGCAAGACGCAAATGCATTATGGGCGCGCGGGCGTCATCACCGAGGAGATGGCGTACGTCGCCGAACGCGAGGGCGTCGCGAGCGAGCTCGTGCGTGACGAAGTCGCGCGCGGGCGGTGCGTCATCCCGGCGAACGTGAACCACGTGGGTCTCGAGCCGATGGGCATCGGGATCGCGCTCGGATGCAAGGTCAACGCAAACATCGGCAACAGCCAGGTCGCGAGCGACGTCGACATGGAGCTCCGCAAGCTCGACGTCTCGATGAAGCACGGCGCCGATACGGTGATGGATCTATCGACGGGCGGCGACATTGACATGATCCGCCAGGCGATCCTCGCGCACTCGCGCGTGCCCATCGGCACCGTGCCCATCTACCAGGTCCTGAAAGAGCGCAAGACTGTGGAGGACGTGCGCGCGAGCGACATGCTCGACATGCTCGAGCACCAGGCGAAGCAGGGCGTCGACTACTTCACGATTCACGCGGGTGTGCTCGTGCAATACCTCCCGCTCGTCAAAGACCGCATCACGGGCATCGTCTCGCGCGGCGGCTCCATCATGGCCCAGTGGATGCTCGAGCATCACCAGCAGAATCCCTTTTACGTGCACTGGGACAAGGTGCTCGAGATCTGCGCGAAGTACGACGTCACCATCAGCGCGGGCGACGGCCTCCGCCCTGGGTGCCTGCACGACGCGAGCGACGAGGCGCAGTTCGCGGAGCTCGGGACGCTCGGCGAGCTCACGAAGCGCGCGTGGGAGAAGGACGTACAGGTGATGATCGAAGGCCCCGGCCACGTGCCGTTCGATCAGATCGAGATGAACGTGAAGAAGGAGATCGAGGTCTGCCACGAAGCGCCGTTCTACGTGCTCGGGCCCCTCGTGACGGACATCGCTCCCGGCTACGACCACATCACGAGCGCCATCGGTGCGACGATGGCGGGCTACGCGGGCGCGGCCATGCTCTGCTACGTGACGCCCAAGGAGCACCTCGGTCTGCCCAACGAGGACGACGTTCGTCAGGGTCTCATCGCGTACAAGATTGCGGCTCACGCAGCCGACATCGCACGCCATCGCAAGGGAGCCCGCGACCGTGACGATGCGCTCAGCCGCGCGCGCTACGCGTTCGACTGGAAGGAGCAGTTCCGGCTGTCACTCGACCCCGAGACAGCCCAGGCGATGCACGACGAGACGCTCCCCGACGAGTTCTTCAAGAGCGCCGAGTTCTGCTCGATGTGCGGCCCGAAGTTCTGCAGCATGCACATCAACCGCGCCGTCGAGGAGTTCAACAAGAAGCTCGACGAGGACCGCAAAGCAGGCCGCCGGACGCTCGAGCTCTTTCAGTGAGCTTTGTAGATTCGCGCGCCAGGGATCTTGTCGGCCGGTAGCTTGTCGGCGTTGGCCGTGTACAGCTCGGTGAAGCCGCACGCGCGGCAGATGTATGCCTGGATGCGGCCAAACTCCATGTCGGCGCGCCAGTCGAACTCGAGGACGTGAATGACGAGCGGCTTGATGTGCAGCTCGTCATCGCGGTCGGCGACTTGGGGGACGAAGAGCACTTCGTCGTGGTTGCACTTGGGGCAGCGATGATGGTTTCGCACGCATCCAAACCTACCATGCTGGCTCTTGCTTGCCTCTTGTCGGTTGGGCGCTGCAAGTGCAATGCGGACGCGGAGGCCGACGCCGCCGTGTGGCTGGAAGCGGGGGCGGACGTGAACGTGCCGCGAAGTGCGGAGCTCGAGGAGCTTTGGACGCGCGCGAAGGACGGCGAAGACGACGAGCTCGCTCGGCTCGCAGCACGGGAGGGGGAGCACGGTCTCGAAGAGCGTGCGGCCATGCCCCAACATCGCGTGACGGCGCTTCGCGCGATGGCCTTTGCGGATGGGTTCAGCGCGCTGCCGACGCTCGGGGCGGCCGCCATGCACGGCACGAGCGAGGAAGCGAGCGCTGCGGTCGAGAGCGCCGATACCATCGCCGCGCGCAAGCGCACGCAAGGCGACGTCGAGGACAGAGACGAGCTCTCTGCGGGCTGCACCGCGCTCCTCGGTGCGGCGCGGGATGCCGTCCGCCCACGCCCGGTGCGCGTCGGGGCCGTTCGGGCTCTTCGCATGCTCGCCGACGCCTACGGCACACATTGTGTGAAGCCTGTGGACATTCCGACGGACGTCGATGCGCGGTGAGAAGCGAGCCTATTCCGGCCGGGATATGCACGCCGTTGCCAAACGCAACTGTGGATTAGCTGTGTAGAGTAACCGCGATGGACAGCCCGTACGCGAGCGAGTCGTTCCTCGTTCAACTCCTTGCAAAAGCCGTCGCCGCCAAGGCCAGCGACGTTCACCTCAAGGTTGGCCAGCCACCGGGCGCGCGCGTGCGTGGCGACATCGTCTACTTTCGCTCGGAGCCACTGCGTCCCGAGGACACCGTCGCGCTCGCGCGCATCCTCGTTCGCCGCGGTGATCTTCGCAACGACCTCGACGCGCTCCTCGAGCACGACACAGCGTACGAAGCGCCCGGCGTCGGTCGCTTTCGTGTGAACGTCTACCGGCAGAAGGGCTCGCTCGCCGTCGTGATGCGTGCCATTCCGCTGAACGTTCCGTCCTTCGAGGATCTCGGCGTGCCGCCCGCAGCGCAGTACCTCGCCGAGCGTGACCGCGGGCTCGTCCTCGTCGTCGGCGCCGCTGGCAACGGCAAGAGCTCGACGCTCGCGGCGATGATCGCCCACCTCAATCACACTCAGCCGCTCCACGTGGTGACGATCGAAGACCCCGTCGAGTTTCTGCATACGGATGACAAGTCGAGCATCAGCCAGCGCGAGGTCGGCATCGATACGAACACGTTCGCGGATGCGCTGCGCGCCGCGCTACGCCAGGACCCCGACGTGATCCTCGTGGGCGAAATCCGCGACGAGCTCACGATGGACATCGCGCTCAAGGCCGCCGAAACGGGCCACCTGGTGCTCTCGACACTTCACACGCCGGACGTCGCGCGAACCGTCGGCCGCATGCTGGCGCTCGCGCCGAAAGGCCAGCCGGGATCGACCGACGAGCTCCGCGAGCGCATCGGCGACTCGCTCCAGGGCATCATCGCGCAGCGCCTCTTGCCCAAGCGGGACAACTCTGGGCTCGTGCTCGCCGCCGAGGTCCTCGTCGCCACGGGTACGGTCCGCGAAGCGGTGAAGCGCCCCGAAAACAACCCACCGCTCAAAGAGCTCATGGAGAAGGGCGTGCACCCGTACGGAATGCAGACGTTCGAGATGCACCTCAAACAGCTCGTCCAGCAGGGCCTCCTCGACAAGGAAGTTGCGAAGGCGGCGGCGGGCTTCTAATCCCCGTGGTAGTTTGAATCGATGCGCGGTGCTCGCGTGCGTTTGCTCGCAGCCGCGCTCGCCTTCGGGTGCGGGCAGTCGAGCACCACCGTGGATGGTGGGCGTGACAGCGCAGCATCCGATGTGAGCGCTCCAATCGACGCCGGGGAGGCCGCCGATACAGGCTCGTGCACGGATGGCGTCAAAGACGGGACCGAGACGGACGTCGACTGCGGTGGCAGCGTGTGCCCGAAGTGTATCGACGGCGACGCGTGCGTGGTCGCGACCGATTGCATGTCCGACGTCTGCGCGGCTGGAACATGCGGCACGCGAGCATGGTTCGCGGAGTCGAACGGCAGCGACGTCGTCGTTGCCGGCACCCAGACGTGGACCGACGCCTCGGGTCTCGACCTTCAGCCGAACCTCTACGCCGCAGGCCTCGTCTTCCTTCAATGGACGGGGACGTTGCGCTTCGCAGGGGGTGGGAACGGCCTCTGTGGTGTCGGTGAGCGCTTCGTGATCGATGACGTCCCGACGGGGGATCCGACGTGGGGCGACTCCATCGTGGTGCAGAACGGAACGACGCGGTGGCACGAGATGTTCACCACCGAGATGGCGCTCCCGCTCGTCGCCGGGTTGCACACGATCTCGGTGCAGATGACGAACGGCAGCGGGTTTGGGACCTGCTACCTCGATGGCGACTCGGGGCTCGCCTACGATCGCTCTCGGCTCGCCGTGACGGCTTACGATCCGAACGACGCGTGGTACGTCGAGTCGACGGCGGAGACGGGCAACCTCGCGCCAGGTCCCTTCGTGGACATTCCAGGTGTCTCGACATCCATCACGCTAGCCACCAACCGCCACGTGCAGGTGTCTCTGACGGGCACGCAATACGCCGACGGCGTGATGGACGAAGGCGCGTGCGCGTACAGGTTGGTCATCGACGGCGCACCGCTCGGCGATGCGACGTATGGGCAGGCCATCGCAATCGGTGACGGGTCGACAGGCTGGTGGGCCCCCGTCTCGCTCAAGTACGGGATGGACATGACCGCCGGCGCACACACGATCAGCGCTCAACTGAGCAACAGTGCTGCTGAAGGTGCGACCTGCAACGCAGGACAAGGCAATAACGCCTACGCGCGCTTTCGCATGTTCGTCACGTCGAGCCCGACGGGAGGCGTCAATACCAGCGTCGAGTCGACGGGGGGTCCCAACATCTTGGGGTCGCTCAGCCCTTGGACTCCGATTGGGCTCAGCGCGACGTTCAGCGTCTCGGCGCCGACGCCCGTTCAACTCGAGATGGCGGGCACGGAGGAAACGCTCTCCGGCTCTGGCCACTGCTCGTGGCACTTCGTCATCGATGGCCTGGCGCTCGGCGATCTGACGTACGGGCAGGCCATCAACGTCGGATCGGGAGCGACGACGTGGTGGACGGCGATGTCGCTTCTCTGGGGTCAATCGTTCGACGCCGGCAGCCACACGATAAGCGTTGAAGTGAGCAACAGCTCGAACAGCGGCGACTGCGGCACGAACGGGGACGCGTTGCCCTACGGCCGTGCGCGCCTCCTCGTACGCGCCCCCTGACCGCCGCCTCTGGCAGGTTTCGTCGGTTCGATTAGGCTCGTGCGCGATGATCGGAATCGTCATTCTGGGCATTGCGGGTGCGGCGGTGGTCGCCATCGTGGTTCTGGCCTTTCGCAAACCCCGTGTCGGTGGGGACTTCGGCGTAGACCTCGGTGTTGAACAGTGGCGCGTCGGTGCGGATGGCTTCTACATCCTCGGCAACTACGCGCCCGGGACGGAGGTGCGCTACGAGTACCTCGGCGCTGACGGGTGGAAGAGCGGCGCCGTGCCTGCCTCGGGGCAGGAAACGTACGTCTACACGGGGGCGCCCCCCACCGACGTGCGCATTCTCGACGGCGGCGACGGTGGCAGTGCATTCGTGCCTTCGGGTTTGCCGATCGCCAGTGGTCCGCGGTCGTCCAACGATGACGACGACGTGTTCACTGGCTTTCCCAGTGCGTACTGATTCGTGGCGCGTCGTCATCGCGGGTGGGCCGGCGGTGCTTCGCATTCGCACGGAGCGATCGCTCGAGCGGATCGGGCTCCACGCGAGCGCGTCGTGCTCGGTCGCTGACGTTCACAGCGAGCTCGGCAGCGAGCCGACGTGGATCCTGCGCGCCGGAGCTTGGGTGCTCGAGACGCCCGATGTCGCGTCGAGCGCCACCGGCAAACCGGTTCTCGCGTTCGGTGCGGTCCGTGGTGATTTGGCGTGGAGCGCTCTTCTCGCCCGCTCCGCAGGCGTGCTCGACGTCGAGCATTCGCGAGACCTGGAACACCCGCGCGTCGTGAGCGTGCTCGTCGAGCGACCTGAGGCGCTTCGCGAGCTTCTTCACGGAGGAGCGGGCCTCGACGACGCTGCGTGGGCGGTAGCGGGTACGAGCGAGCATCGAGCCGTGCGAGCTCATTGTCTCGACGTCGGCTTCGATGAGGGTCTTCGGGCCTGCATCGCCGTCACCGCGCTTCGCCGCGGGGGAGCCGAGCGTATCGCTTTGGATCTCGCGCGCGCACTGCCCGAAGCGAACGTTCGCGTCTTGTTCGTCGTCGTCAACGGCCCACGCGTCCGGCCCGGACCGAAACAGGCCCTCGAGACCTACGAGCCGCCCGAGGCGGCAGTGCGCCTCTACGAGCAGGCACCCCGCCACAGAGACCGAATGGCGTGCCTGCTGAAGGTAGCGAGCGACTTCGGGGCCGACGTCATCCACGCCCACATGCTCGGCGAAGGCGACCTTCGCGCGCTTCGAGCCTCCATTCCCATCGTCGTGACGATTCACAACGATCGCGCACGCTGGCCGCAAGGGTTCGCTGAGGTAAGCAGCGACAACGTCGCGACCACGCTCGCATGCTCGTGGCGTCTGCGCGACCAGCTTGCGGCCGACCTCCCACGCGCTGCTCAGTTGCGGGCCGCCCCCAATTTCGTACCAGGCGACGGGTCCGCCATACCAACCCAGCACCGAGACGACGCCCGCAATCGGCTCGAGATCCCTCGCGGGGCGCGCATGGTCCTCTGCGTTGCCAATCCCAGGCTGCAGAAGAGACTCGATCTCGCCGTCGACACGGTCGCCGTTCTTCGACAGCGCGGGTGTGATGCCCACCTCGTGATTGTTGGAGCCGCGTTTCCGGACGCGGACGGGGATGCTGCGTCGCGCGCCGTCGACGAAGCGATCGTGCGCACCAACATGGAGCGCTTCGTTCGGCGGGTGGGACCGCAAAGCGACGTGGGCACGCTCTACGCTGCAGCGGATGTCGTCCTCACGACGAGCTTGTACGAAGGGATGAGCGTCGTGCAGCTCGAGGCTCTAGCGGCTGGCGTCCCGGTCGTCACGACCGACGTCGGCGGAGCGAGTGAAATCGGTCGAACGCACGAGGGCCATTACGTGGCCCTCGCGACCCCCGTAGCCCTCGCAGACGCCATCGACGTCGCGGTGCGAGGTCCTCGTCCGACACTCGCCCAAGCGTTCACGAGCCAGGCAGCGGCAGCACGCCACGCACGCGTCTACCTCGGCGCTGCCACGGCTGGCGCTCCGCGAGCGACACGCGGGCTCGTGCTCGTCATCAACAACTTCGCGACGGGGGGCGCGCAAGCGAGCGCCAGGCGCCTGCTCCTCGAGCTTCACGCGCGCGGGCACGAGGTCGCGGCGGTGGTGTTGCAAGAACAGCCCCGCTTTCCGACGCCGTGGCGTGCGGAGCTCGAAGCCGCGCTGCCGGTGTTCGTGGCGCCTCGCTCGGGAATCACCAACGCCCACGTCGCCGCTCGGGCTGTCGCAGACTTCGTCCGCACGCGCGGGGCATCACGCGTCGTTTTCTGGAACGCGATGCCGCTCTACAAGCTCCTCGTGGCCGACGAGCTCGTGGGGTGCGCGCTCTACGACGTGAGCCCAGGCGAGATGTACTTCGCGGAGCTCGAGCGCTACTTCGCGAAGCCGGCCCGAGACCTGCCGTACTTCGACGCGCGGCAGTACGGCTCGTTGCTCGATGGCGTCATCGTGAAGTTCACGGGTGAGGCCGAGCGCGCGACTCGAGTCGTGGGCGCCCCCGTCACCGTGATTCCGAACGGCGTCAGCGTCGATGCGGTGCCACGGACACGAAGACCACGCGGCGAGCGCTTCGTCATTGGAACGCTCGCGCGCATCGCCCCGGACAAGAAGCTCGAGCAGCTTCTCACGGCTCTCGAGGGAGCTCGAGGCTGCGAGCTTCGCATCGGGGGAAGGGTGGAGCAGAAAGCAGAGGATCACGCCGCCGCGCTTCGTGCGAGGGCTCATGGTCTCCCAGTGGCGTTCGTCGGCGAGGTCGATCCAGCGGTTTTCTTCGACGACATCGACGCGTTTGCCATGGTATCGGAGCCGGCGGGTTGTCCGAATGCTCTCCTCGAGGCGATGGCCGCTGGTCTCCCCGTGGCTGCAACGGATGCTGGAGGGGCGGTGGAGATGATCGAGGATGGTGTGACCGGATTGCTCGTGCCGCGCGGCGATGGGCCCGCGCTCGGTCACGCGCTCGCGCGTCTCGCCGGCGATGACGCGCTCGCGAAGGCGCTCGGCCGTGCAGCTCATGAGCACGTCGCTCGTCGTTTCAGCCTCGCCCGCATGGCAGAGGCCTACGAGCGCGTGTTCGCGCTCTAAACTACGGTCGAGACGCAAGCCGAAAAGTTGCCGGCAGGACCCCTGGCGGTCAAGATGTGATGGGAGAGTTCCGTGCAGTACATGCGGACGATCGACATCATCATCTGCTCCGTGGCTTCCGCCGCGGTCGTCACCGCGATGGGCGCGTCTGCCGCTAGCGATCGCGGGCAGGCGCAGGTCCAACGTGATCCGGCGGCTCACAGCACTCCCGCAGCCATCGTGCGCGGTCGTTGCTCCGAAGACGCCGGGCTCGCGCACTTCACCATCGCCCACTTCAACGATCTTCAGGCGCGATACGGCGATCTCGTCCCCGGCAAGAGTCGGTATGGCTTCATCGCGGGCTGGCTTCGCGCGTTGAAGGACGAAGAGCCGAGCACGCTCGTCGTGGACGCGGGCGACGACTACGAGAAGGGCAGCATCGCCGACCTGCGCTCGCTCGGCGAAGCGACGCGCCGCATGGTGCAAGCGCTACCCATCGACGTCCGCACGATTGGCAATCACGACTTCGCGTACGGCGAAAGCGCCGTGCTGCGTGACGTGCAGCTCAGCGCACACCCTGTCCTCGCCGCCAATGTCCATGACGCGCAGGGCGGCCCGTTTCAGCCCTACGTCGCGGCGCAAGTCGGCTGCGTTCGCGTTGGCGTCGTAGGGCTCGTCGCCAACCACTACGGCTCCGATGATCAGCCCAACGACGATGCGTTCGACGGCGTCTTCGTGCACGACGATCACTACGCGAGGATCCTGCGTCAAGTGGCCACGCAACATCGCTCCGAGGTCGACGTGATGATCGCGCTCACCCACCTCGGCTTCTACACCGACCTCGAGCTCGCTGCCGAGGTGCCCGAAGTGGACGTCTTCGTGGGCGGGCACTCCGAGGATTTCGTCCGCGAGGGGCAGCCGTACATCAAGCGAGAAGGTCGCATGGGCTGGGTGTTCCAAGCCGGGCACTACGGCGAGCACATCGGTCGGGCGGACTTCGTCTTCGATCGTCAAACGCACGCGCTGCGGTTGCAGCGCTACACGATGACGGACGTCGATGCGCACTTGCCCTACGCCGAAGACGTAGGCCGCACGGCCCACGCGCTCGAGCAGATGTTCGCGCCGGACGCCCACACACCCATCACCATCGCGCGGGCGTCCGTCGATCAAGCCGACATGCCCAAGCTCGTCCTTCGCGCGGCCCGCGATCGCTGGGCCATCGATGCGCTCTTCATCGGCAAGGACGTCTTCTGGAGCGGGCTCCCGTCCGGTCCCATCACGCTCCAGCGCTTGTTCGATGCAGTGCCCGTGCAACGCGAGCCGAGCGGCACGCCGGGGTTCACGTCTCTCCACATCGTGACGATGACGGGTGCGGAGCTGCTCGACCTCAAGCAGCGGGCATTCTCCGGCTACGCAACGCTCCTGCCCGACACCCTCACCATGAACCGCTCGTATCGTCTCGCGCTCGACAAGCGAGCCCTCGAGCACGCGGGCATGGTCGCCGGAGGCGTCACGTTCCCGAAGCAGTCGCGCTACGCAGGCGAGATCATCGACGTGCTCGACGCCTATGCCCACGCGCGCTCGACCCGCGGTCTCACGCTCGACTAAGACTTCTCGAGCGCCCAGGCGATGACGTGATCGATCTGATCCGGCTTTCTGAACGTCGTGTGCTCGTCGTGACCCTCGGGAGACGGTGACGTCGCAGTGAAGAGCGCGAGGCGCAGGTGTGGGTTTCGGTCCACGAGAACGTCCGCGAGCGAAATCCCATCGTCACCCGCGAGATCGACGTCGACGATGGCGCTCGTGATCGTCGTGGCGTCGACCGCTAGCGCGTCCTTGACCGAGCTCGCACAGACGACATCCGCGCCGCCCTCGGTGAGGCGCGTCGCGAGGACACGACGCGTGACGTCGGAATCGTCGACGATGAGGATGGATGTGCGCATTGCGACCACCCCCGTACGCGCCAGGTTAGCACCGCAATCGATCGCGCTGCGCTCGATTATGGAGCACGTTTCTGCCTCAAACCGCGCAAAGCGGCCCAATGTCACGTTGGCGCGGGCTGGCATCGCGTTCGCAT
>Ga0302325_10019129_pt1 | contig 14418 bp, 15 predicted proteins | sample Palsa_T0_2_FD_201948 | JGI IMG/M metagenome (GOLD analysis project Ga0302325, IMG submission 201948) | Peat permafrost microbial communities from Stordalen Mire near Abisko, Sweden - Palsa_T0_2 | ecosystem: Environmental > Terrestrial > Soil > Palsa > Peat permafrost | place: Sweden: Abisko... | reverse complement strand
GAAGAGGCGCTCATTGCTGACGGGATTCCGTATCGCGTCGTCGGCGGCGTGGGCTTCTACGCCCGAGCCGAGATCAAGGACGTCATCGCGTACCTGCGTTACATCGTCAATCCGGCCGATGCGCTAGCATTCAAGCGTATCGTCAACGTGCCGCGCCGCGGCATCGGACAACAGACGCTGGCTGCACTCGTCCAGGCCGCGAACGCCAAGGGCCTTTCGGTCGGCGAAGCGATTTTCGATAGCGAGCTGCTGCGCGAGGCCGTTCCCAAGAAGCTCAAGGAGCTCGAGCGCTTTGCCGAGTTGATTCGCAACTTCCGCGAGCGGGCCGAGGATATGAGCGTCGCCGATCTGCTCGTGAGCGTCATGGAAGATTCCGGCTACGTGCGCGAGCTGCAAGCCGAAGAGACGCATGACGCACGAGCGCGTGTCGAAAATCTGCAAGAACTCATCGGGGTTGCGCGCGAGTACGAAGGCGGCGATGCCGAAGCGACTCTCTCGGGTTTCCTCACCAATGTGGCATTGATCAGCGATCTCGACGCGCTGGATCCGGATACGTCCTACGTTACGTTGATGACGATGCATGGGGCCAAGGGTCTGGAATTCCCGCACGTCTTCCTCACCGGACTCGAGGAGGGCGTCTTCCCGCACAGCCGTGCGCTCACCGACGTGCCCGAGCTGGAAGAAGAGCGCCGCCTTGCCTACGTCGGCATAACCCGTGCCATGGATCGGCTCTTCCTTTCGTATGCGCAGCGCCGGGCACTGTTCGGCAATACCTACGCCTATCCGAAGTCGCGCTTCATTGAAGAGATGCCGGGCCTCGACGTGCTCGAAAGCGACAGCGTCGTGCTTCCGCGTCCGTCGGGCGGCCGTTGGCGCGAAGTCGCGATTCACGAATCGGCCGGCGCCGGCATGTCGATGAACCTTTGCGACGGCGACAAGGTGCGTCATCCCAAATGGGGTGAGGGAACGATTCGCGGCTTGGTCGGCGCGGGTGGCGACGGCTTGGTAACGATTGACTTTCCCAACGTTGGGCAGAAGATGCTCATGCTAAAGTACGCTCCGCTAGAAAAAATCTAGCCCGCCGAGGAATCGCCGATGCTGCGCGTTGCTGTGGCGGGCGCGCTCGGGAGAATGGGCCGGGTCGCGTGTACCGCACTCAAACTAGCCACCGACGTTACCTACGCCGGCGGCTTGGCGCGCACGCACGAGCCCGACGAGCAGATCGTGACCGATTTCGAGGAACTCTTACGCGTCGGTAAGCCCGACGTGCTCTTGGATCTCACGACGCAGCCCGATAGCGTTGCAATCTCGATGAACGCGCTCGCGCATGGCGTTCGACCGGTGGTCGGCGCCAGCGGTTGGACCGACGAAGATCGGCGCGCGTTGGAAGCCATAGCGCTGGAACGTAACCTCGGCGCGATGATCGTCCCCAACTTTTCGATCGGTGCGATCTTGATGATGCGCTTTGCACAAGAGGCCGCGCGCCATTTCCCGAGCGTTGAGATCATCGAACTGCATCACGATCGCAAGATCGACGCGCCGTCGGGGACGGCCAAACTCACGGCCGAGCGCGTCGCGGAGGGCGGCGGGCCCGAGCAAACGCCAATTCACAGCGTACGCATGCGCGGACTGCTCGCCCACCAAGAAGTGCTCTTTGGAACCGATGGCGAGCTCCTGACGATTCGCCACGACTCGTTTTCGCGCGAGTCGTTCGTTCCGGGCATGCTCGCGGCCGTGCACGCGGTGATGGGCGTGCGTGGCTTGCAAGTGGGACTCGATGCTTAAAGTTGCGATCGTCGGCGCGACCGGGGTCGTCGGCGAGACGATCCTGCGTGTCCTAGAAGAGCGCAAGGTCCCGGTGGATACGCTGGGACGGTTTGCCTCGCGCGCGCGAGACGGTATCGAGGCGACGACGCCCGAACGCTTGCGGGATTTCGACGTCGTCTTCTTTGCTGGTGGCGAGGATGCGAGCGAAACCTATGCGCCCGCACTGGTCGAGCACGGAACCTACGTCATCGACAATAGTTCGACGTTTCGCATGCGCGCCGGTGTGCCGCTGGTCATTCCCGAGGTCAATCCCGGCGACGTCGCGCCGGAGCACAGGCTCTTCCCCGTCGCTAACTGCACCGCCATCATCTTGTGCACCGCGCTTGCGCCGATTCGCGACGCCGCCGGGTTGCGCAGCGTGCGTGTCGCGACCTACCAATCGGCTAGCGGCGCGGGCCGCGCGGGACTCGACGAGCTGCTCGCCGGCGAACGTGCGATCGCGAGCGGGCAGGACGAACCGCAGCCCTCAACCTTTCCCCGTCCGCTGGCGCGCAACGTCATTCCGCAGATCGGCTCGTTCGATGCTTCCGGCTATACCGGCGAAGAGCGCAAGGTTGCCGAAGAGACGCGCAAGATGCTCGGCCTTCCCGAACTATTCGTAAGTGCAACCACGGTGCGCGTTCCGGTACGGACCGCGCACTCGGAGGCGGTGTGGATTGAAACCGACCGCGATACGAGCGTCGAGGCACTTGGTGCGGCGCTCACGCAGGCATCCGGCGTGGTGCATCACCCTGACGGCATCGTCTCGCCGCGTGACGTCGAAGGCACGGATCTCGTGCACGTTGCACGGTTGCGGCGCGAGTACGAACATTCGAACCGGCACTTTGTCCTGTGGTGCGTCGGCGATCAGCTGCGTAAAGGCGCGGCGACCAACGCCGTACAAATTCTCGAACTGCTCTTGGAACGAGGGTCAGTAGGATGACGAGCGCGCTCGCACGCGTCGCGGTTCTCAAATTCGGTGGCACGTCGGTTGCGACGCGCGAGCAACGCGAAGCGGCGTTCGCGCGCATTCTCGACGCGCGCGAGGCCGGATATGCGCCGGTCGCGGTTGTTTCCGCGATGGGCCGCGCACCCTCACCCTACGCCACCGATACGCTGCTCGGCCTGATCGGCGGCAATACCGGCAGCGCGAACTCGGATATGCTCCTGGCTTGTGGCGAGTTGATTGCGGCCGCGGTCTTTGCCGAAGAACTGCGCGCAATGAACGTCGAGGCGCAAGCGATGACCGGGGCGCAGGCCGGCATCGTGACCGACGGCGCGCACAGTGACGCGAAGATTCTGCGGGTCGAGCCGCATGCGGTGAGCGCGCTGCTCGAGCGTGGCGCGGTGCCGGTGATCGCGGGCTTTCAAGGCACGACCGAAGACGGCACGGTTACGACCCTGGGTCGCGGCGGCACGGATCTCACGGCGATCGCGATTGGGCATGCACTGGGCGCCGATCGCGTCGATATTTACACCGACGTCAGCGGAGCGATGACCGCCGATCCGCGTCGCGTTCCGACCGCGCACGTGATCGGTCGCGCTTCGCTCGAAGAGATGCACGAACTCTCGCAACACGGCGCCAAGGTCATGCATCACAAGGCCGCCGGTTTTGCCGAATACACCGGCACGCGCTATTCGATCAAAGGTTTGCACACCGATCTCGGCACGATCGTCGACGCCGGATACGACTCCGAGCGGCCGGTGACCGGCGTGACCGCCTCGGGCCGCGTGACCTGGATTCGGGTGATCCGCGGCGACATCGAAAATGCTTCGCACAGGATGCAGACCGAACTCGAGATGTTCCGGCGTATGGCCGAAGCCGAGATCTCCATCGATCAAGTCACGATCAATCAAGCCGGTGTCGCGTTTGTGGTCGACGGCGACCGCGGGAACGAGGTGCGCGCGCTGCTCGGCGATCTCAATCTCGCCGTGCGTGTGCGTGAGGGTTGCGCCAAAATCTCGGTGGTCGGTACCGGCATGCGCTACCTGCCGGGCGTCGTGCATCAGTGTGTGCTCGCACTCAGTCATGCCGACGTCGAGATCATTCATTGCACCGATAGCAACATCACGATTTCCATCTTAGTGCCGGAGGCCGACGTGACGCGGGCCGAAGCCGCCGTACACGATCAATTCCACCTCGCGATGGGAGACGAGTCATGAGTCGATTGGGACGCATACTGACGGCGATGATCACGCCGTTCGACGGCCAAGGCAACCTCGACAGTAAGGAAGCCGCGCGCATAGCGGGTTGGCTCGTGGATCGGGGCAATGAGGGACTCGTTGTCGCGGGCACGACGGGCGAAGGGATGACGCTCGACACGGAAGAGCGGCGCGCGCTCTTGAATGGGGTACGCGAAGCGACCGCCGGACGCGCGGCGATGATCGCCAATGTCGGCACCAACGACGTGCGCTCGACGATTCGTGGTGGTAAAGAGGCGCAAGATGCCGGCGCGGACGCGCTGCTTGTGGTGGTTCCGCCCTATGCGAAGCCGACCCAAGGCGGTATGCTCGAATTCTTCGGCGCGGTTGCCGACGCGACGACGTTGCCGGTCATCGTCTACAATATCCCCGGCCGAACGGCGGCGAACATGCTGCCGGCCACGCTACTCGAACTCAACCGGCGGCACGGCAATATCATCGGTGTGAAAGAATCCAGCGGCGACCTCGAGCAGATTGCGACCATCGTGCGCGACCGGCCGGCCGGCTTTACCGTGTGGTCGGGCGACGATTATCTGTTTCTGCCGTCGCTCGCGGTAGGCGCCGACGGCGTGGTCGGCGTGACCTCGCATCTCTGTTCGCGCGAGTACGGCGACATGGCCGGTGCATTCGAGCGCGGCGACGTCAAAGCCGCGGCGGCGATTCACAACAGTTTGCTAGATCTCACCGACGCGCTCTTTACCGTGACCAGTCCGATCGCGATCAAGTGGGCGATGGGCGAGCTCGGCTTCAAAGTGGGACGCTGCCGTCCGCCGCTGGATCAACTTCCGCCCGCGCTGGTCGAGCGTTTGCGTCCGCTCATCGCGTCGTACCTGACGACCGCATAAGTGCACTGACCTTGGATTCGATCGATATATTGGGATGTCGCCTCGACCTGCTCGATCAGGACGAAGCGACCGACGCTATCCTGCATTACGCAAGCGACGGCGTCGCCGCGCAAGTCGTTACTCTCGGCACCGAGATGGTCGTCTATGCGCAGCATGACGCGGCCTTTCGCGCGGTTGTGAACGCGAGCGCACTCTCGCTTTGTGACACGATCGGCGTACTTGCCGTCGCGCGTCGTCGTGGTGCAAAGCTGCAAGAGCGCGTCACCGGCGTCGATCTGATGGAAAGGCTTTGCCAACGCGCTGCGAAGGAAGGGCTGCCGGTGTACCTCTTTGGCGGCGCCGAAGGCGTTGCCGCTGACGCCGCAGCAATTCTCGAGTGCAGCTTCCCGGGATTGATCGTCGCCGGCACGCGCAACGGGTTTTTCACAAGCGAGGAGGAACCGGCGATTGTCGATGCCATTCGAAGCAGCGGCGCGCGCATTGTCTTTGTTGGTCTGGGTTCGCCGCGGCAAGAGATGTGGTTGTCACGACATCTGCGCGCGACCAGATGCGGCGCCGGAATCGGGATCGGTGGCTCGTTCGACGTGATCAGCGGTCGCGTGAAACGCGCGCCGATGATTTGGCGACAGCTCGGGATCGAGTGGCTCTACCGTTTGATCCGTGAACCGCAACGCGTGCGCCGTCAACTCGCGCTCCCCTACTTTATATGGCTGGTTGCGCTCGACCGGCTGGGCGTACGAAGACAGAAAGGTATCAACGACACGTGAAGGCGATGCTCTTGGCCGGCGGGCTCTCGACGCGCCTCTACCCACTCACCAAGACGGTTCCTAAGCCCCTCGTCCCGGTCGCCGGCGTGCCCAACGCGATCCACCTTATCAAATATCTCAAGTCGTTTGGATACGACGAGATCGCGATCAACGTTCACTATCTCGCCGACGCCATTACGAGTACGCTGGGTGACGGGTCGGCCTTCGGCGTTCGCCTGGAGTATTTGCACGAAGCGACCCTGATGGGCAGTGCCGGCGCGCTCAAACCGATGGAGCCATTTTTTGCAAACGAGACGTTCGTGGTCGTCGGCTGCGACGACCTGACCGATCTCCCGCTGGATCGCATCGTCGCGATGCACGAAGCCAAGCACGCCGTTGCGACGATCGGCCTCGTGACGCGCGATGCGGTGGATCAATACGGTGTTGTGGTTACCGATCCCGACGGGCGCATTACCGGCTTTCAAGAAAAGCCCGCGCCCGGAACCGAGCGCAGCAAAGCGGTGAATACCGGTATCTACGTTTTCTCGCCGCGCATCTTCGAGCGCATCCCCGCCGACACGTTTTACGATTTCGGCAAGCAGGTCTTTCCAGAACTTCTGCGCGACGGCTTACCATTCTACGGTTACGACGCGGGCGGTGCGTATTGGTGCGATATCGGTACGCCCGGCGAATACCGCCGCGCCAGCGCCGACGTCGTCAATGGCGCGTTCCGCATTCCGGACACGCGTGCCAACGGTACGGATCCGAGCGCACGCATTTCACCTAGTGCAGGGATCGATGCGAATGTGTGGATCGGCGCTCGGGCCCGCATCGGCGAACGCGTGCGCATTGTCGGACCTTCGGTGATCGGCGACGGAACGGTCGTGGAGGACGGCGCGATCGTTGAAGCGAGCATCGTCTGGGAGGAGAGCACGATCGGTGCCGGAGCGCATTTGCACGGCGCGATCGTCGGAAAAGAGACGCGCGTCGAAGCCGGGAGCGAGATGCACGGCGACATCGTCGCCGTCGCTGCGGTCTAGACAAACCCACTCTTCGGGGGGATGGAAGGCGTGAATGTTTCATGCGCTTCTGGACGTGTTTTTTCCGCCGCAGTGTGCGGGGTGCAATGCGTTCGGCATCGGACTATGCGAGCGATGCCTTCCGCTCGACGAACCGCCGCTTCTCCGCGCATTGCCGACGCTGCGGGTCTACGCGCTGGGCGAGTATCGCGGCGGGCTGCGCCGAGCGGTGCTGGCGCTCAAGGACGGCCGCCGTGACGTTGCGCAAAGCCTAGGTGAGCGTTTGGCTGCGATGGCCTCGGCGCCGATGCTGCTGGTTCCCGTACGCACAACCGCCGCGCGGCGGCGGGCGCGCGGGATCGACGGCGTGGAATACGTCGCCCGCGTCGCGGGGCGGCGTGCCGGCGCAACGGTGCTGTGCGCGCTCGAACCGCTTCGCGGCGATGCGCAGCGCGGCCGCTCGCGTGACGAGCGTCGCGCAGCGCGCGGCCGTTTTTGGTGTGACGCAGGTCTGGTGCGTGGACGCAGCGTGACGCTCGTCGATGACGTGTGCACCACCGGGACGACGCTGGAGGATTGCGCCGCGGCGCTGCGGGCGGCGGGCGCTGTGGTCTCGCAAGCATTGGTGATCGCCGTCGCGAACGACGAGCCCCAATGTTCAGTGGACTCATTGGCTATCGCGGAACCGTCGTAAGCAACGCAGCCCTCGCGGGCGGCGGTCTAACGCTCGCGATTGCCGCAGAAGGCGTGGAGCACGAGGCGCCGCAGGTCAAGGACTCGATTGCCGTTGACGGCGTGTGTCTCACAGCGACGCGTATCGAAGGCGACCGGATCTGGTTTGACGTGGTTCCCGAAACGCTTGCGCGCAGTGCGCTCGGCGACTTGGCCGCCGGCGATGCAGTGAATCTGGAATACTCCCTGCGTGTGGGCGATCGGATGGGCGGCCACTTCGTCTACGGTCACGTCGATGCGACGGCCGGCGTGATTACACGCACCGCGGAAGGTCAGGGCGAGCGCGTGCGCATCGAGCGCCCAGCGGCGCTCGCGCCGATGATCGTGGAGAAGGCCTTCATCGCGATCGACGGCGTGAGCCTCACCGTTGCCGCGGCCGGTGGCGACTGGTTCGAGATTGCGTTGATCCCGGAAACGCTGGCGCGCACGTCGCTGGGCGCGCGTCCGGTCGGCTCGCTCGTGAACATCGAAGTCGATCCGCTCGCGCGTTACGTGCATGCCGCAGTTTCACGATGACCTTCCGCCGGGCGCGCGCACATTTGAGGCGCGCGCACAGGTACAGTGGGCCGACTGCGATATTGCCGGGATCATCTATTTCACGAACTATTGGCGCTATGCGGAACACGCGGAGATGGAGATGTTTCGCGAACTCGGGTTTCCGTACAACACGGTGTTCGACGATCTGGACTTCTGGTTGCCGCGGGTGCACGCCGAAGCGAACTTTCACGCGCCGGCGCTCATGGGAGATCAACTTCGCGTGCGCACGCACATCGAGAAGGTCGGGGCGTCCAGCATTCGTTGGAAATGCGTGCTGTTCAACGAAACGACCGGGGTGGCCAATGCCGTGCTGACGCTCACCGTTGCGTGTGTTAGCCGCCGTACGAAGAAGAGCACGCCGATACCGCCTCGGCTACGAGCCGCGCTCCTTAAGGCGACGACGTAGCGGCGGGTGCCGGTAAGAAGTGAATGATGCCCACGCCGAACGCGACCAATCCGTTCGGTAGCGTGAACCCCGCGAATGAATCGATATCCGCGGCAACTTGCGTGCTGGTGTTATCCCAGCGATAGTCGTCGATACCCAGATACTTGCCGGTAGTGACGGAGAAACCGCCGGGCAGCGCAGCCGCCATCGCGTCGTGGATCAGCGGTTGGATTTGCTCTTTGGTTCCGACCATCGGGACGGTCTGGCATTGCATCGTCCACTTGGGCGAGAAATCGGAGATGCCGATCGAGTTATTGCTCCCATCGTTGACGGCGCAATCGGTTAGGCTCGATCCGAACGACACGTTGAGCGCGTAGGTCATATCGCCGAGAATATCTTTCTTGCCTGTCCCGCGAAGCGACAGGAAGTTGTTCGACGCCGGACCGATGCCGAGCGAAATAAAATTCGCGACAGCATTGCGTAGCGCTTGAAGATCCGCCACCGTGGGCGACTTGAGCACGTGGACGGGTTTTTCGAGGTCATGACCAATGCGCGGTTCGAAGCCGCCGTTGAACGTTTCGACCGAAACCCACAGGCCTGTGGCCCCGTTGCGCCAGGCCAGAGTCGGATAGTCGGCGCTCCCGCTCTTCTTGAGCGTATAGCCTTTGAGGATCGGCGTGAGCTGCGCCGTGAGGTACGCTTGAACTTGAGCCGGAGTCATCTTCGGCGCGTTCCAGCGTTGCTGCAGCGACCAGTTCTCCGCGTGTCCGGTCCAGGCGAACTCGTTGGTGATCGTGCAACGGTTACAACTCGGCGCAAACTTCGGCAAGGTGTTGTACACGATTTGGTAGACCTCGCCCGACTTACGAGCGCCGCGCATGTTGCTGTAGTTGACCGGCGCCTGATCGAGCATCAACGCGACGAAGGCGCGCAGCGTCTGCGGCTTCGGGGTCGGCGTGGGTTTCGGGGATGCAGCCAGCGTCAGGGCAAGGATCAAGCCGCAATAGACAAAGTGTCGAGCGTGCATGGAAGGGGTCTTCGTCGGCTGCTCCTCGCCTCCCGTAGTCACGGCGGCTTCTGGTCGCCACGGCGGAGGCGTACGGCGCACGACTGGCAACGCGGGACGCACGCATTGCGCGTTTCGCCGAGAAGACCGGCCGCATCCGCGTGCTGAAGTGTTGACGGCGGGGCTACGGTGATACAGAGATGTGGACGGTGAGGGAGCGCTCATCGCTTCCTTCGCCCGCGGAAAACTTGACCCAGCAGCTGCCTGGGTTTTGGGCGCGTACACTCAACGAAATCGTGCCCGAGTCGCCACCTTTCGATTGATCCGTCCGCGTTACGGCAAGAATATCGTTCGGATAATGACCGTTGTGGACGTGTAGGCACGAACCCGACGAAATGCCGGAGAGCCCCGGCCAACCGCCGCCGCGAGCGTACACAAAGATCTCTCCCGTTTGGCCAACCTTGAGGTTGATCTTCTCGGGCTTGGCGGTGATGGTAATTGCGGCTTGCGCCAGGAATGGTACGACGATTAGCACCAGTCCCGCGGCGAGAGCGCTCGTGACGGCGAAGAAACGACGCATAGTTTCACTCCTTGTGAGCGTCCCTTTCGGCTTCGCGAGGACGACTCATTTGCTCAGGAGTATGAAACGTCCCCGAACGCAACAAAACGACGTTATGAAGAAGTTGATCGTATCGTCTCTGGAAATCGGGCGGTCCGTCCAGCACGACATGGCACGCCGACTTCAGCCGAAACGACAGCACCGCGTGCAAAATGCATTGGGATAACGGCAACACGCTCACGGTGACGGTCAAGTAAACAGCTATCGTCTCACGGCTTCTGGTTTTCGGTCTGCCTGCCATTGAGGACTTCGATGCGTTCGGCGTAGCGCGGGCCGAGGTTTTTTGGGTCGTAGAAGACTTTGACGATCTCGTCTCGCCGCAGGGCTGACAATTGATATTGCGTTCTGCCGTCGGCCGAGAATATTTGATTGAAATTAGGGGGTAAGAGAAAGCTTAGCTCTTTCCCGATCTTATAGTCGATCACTTTGACGTTGGTAGAGGAGGCGTGTACCAGACTCCCGATGACCCACGCGCTCCCTGCGGTTGCCGCCGGCGTGCGCGCGGGCGAGGTTACCGTCGCAAACACGAGCGCGAGCGCGCACAACGCCATGAATTTCAGCATGTTTTAGCATTTGATAGCGCGCTTGCGCGCCCCCGCGCCGGGTGGCTCGACGCTCGGGATGACAAGGGTGGCTTGACATATGTCAAGTCCGGGCATAGGGTTGAGGCCTATGAGTGAATTTGCCGTCAACCTCAACGCCGCCCTTGAGGCCGCCGGTCTTTCGGCGTCCGAACTGGCCGTCAAAGCCGGGATGAGCGAATCGGCCGTGTCCCTGCTGCGTGCCGGACGGCGCGAGCCGTCCTATCGCACCTTGCAACGCCTGACTGCTGTCTTGCCGGAACTTGTTCCGGCGCCGGTCGAGCGCAGCTCGCCGTTCGATTCGATCCCGGATGCGATCGAAGATATTCGCGCGGGCAAGATGGTCGTGGTCCTCGATGACGAGGATCGCGAGAACGAAGGCGACTTGGTGATGGCTGCCGAGAAGGTGACGCCCGACGCGATCAACTTCATGCGCAAAGAAGCCGGGGGATTGATTTGCGTTCCACTGCTGGGATTGCGCTTGGATGAATTGCAGATTCCGCAGATGGTGCGCGACAATACCGCCGTGCATGAAACGGCGTTCACCGTTTCAGTTGAAGCGCGTGGTGTCACGACCACTGGGATTTCGGCGCACGATCGCGCAGCGACGATCAAAAAACTGCTCGACCCCGACGCGGTGCCTGCGGATTTCTTGAGACCGGGCCACACCTTTCCGCTGCGCGCGCGAGCGGGCGGCGTGCTGGTGCGCGCGGGGCAAACCGAGGCCTCGGTCGATCTCGCACGGATGGCCGGTCTCTATCCCGCCGGCGTGATCTGCGAAATCATGGCTGAGGACGGAACGATGGAGCGCCTCGACGGGTTACGGGTGTATGCCGATCGGCACAACCTTCGGCTCATCACTGTTAAGGATCTCATCGCTTACCGTATGCGTACCGAAAAACTCGTCAAACGCGTCGCCGAATTCAATCTACCAACCACCACCGGAGACTGGAAAGGCGTCGCGTACGAAACCACCATCGACGGAAATACCCACGTCGCCCTGGTGATGGGCGATATCAGCAGCGGCAAAGACGTGCTCGTTCGCGTGCACTCAGAATGTCTGACCGGCGATGCACTGCACTCAATTCGCTGCGACTGCGCGGCGCAGCGCGACGGCGCGATGGAAATGATCGCCAAAGAAGGGCGCGGCGTCTTTCTCTATCTGCGCCAAGAAGGCCGGGGCATCGGTCTTGCCAACAAGCTGCGCGCCTACGAATTGCAAGATCACGGTGCGGACACGGTCGAGGCCAACCTCGCTTTGGGCCTGCCCGTCGACAAGCGCGACTATGGCATCGGTTCGCAGATCCTCGCCGACTTGGGCATCAAAGAATTGCGCCTGATCACGAATAATCCGCGTAAGATCTTTGGTCTGGAAGGCTACGGCATCAAGATCGTCGGTCGGGTCGCGATGCAGACCGCGCCTACCGCACACAACAAGCGCTACATGGCGACCAAACGCGCCAAACTCGGTCACATGTTCGACGAGACGGTCGCGTCGTGAAGCCCGACAGCGGATCGAACGGGAAACCTCAGCCCGCGCCACAGAGCGCGGGTCGTCGTTTTGCCATCGTCGCCGCGCGTTTCTATCGTGAGTTGACCGATTGGTTGATCGACGGCGCGCAGCGCGCGCTCGCCGACTGCGGCGTATCGAGTGACAACATCGAAGTGGTCGAGGTTCCGGGCTGCTTCGAAATACCGCTCGCGTGCCGCAAGTTGATCGAAGCTGACCGCTACGACGGCATCGTCGCGCTTGGCGTGGTGATTCGCGGCGATACGCCGCACTTCGATTTCGTCGCGGGCGAGTGCGCGCGCGGAATCATGGACGTGCAGCTGGCAACGGGGGTGCCGATCGGCTTCGGGGTGCTGACCACCGAGAATCTGGCGCAGGCGCAAGAACGCGCCGATCCGGCGCGGGGCGACAAAGGCTACGAAGCGGCGATTGCTGCAGCCACGCTGGCGAACATTCCGAACAAGCTTCCCCGCGCCGGTTTTCGCTCGTAGACCCCCCTTCGGCGGGGCTCGCACGCCTGGGTGACAATCCGACCGCCCGGACGGGAGGGAGCGGCCTTACCAAAGTCGCACTTTACCTGGCCTTAACGGTTGAATGCTCCGGAGGCTCCGACCCTGTGGAAGACAAGATGATCACGTGCAAGGACTGTGGGAACCAGTTCGTTTTCACCGCTCGCGAGCAGCAGTTCTTTGCCGAAAAAGGTTTTCAGAATCAACCCCAGCGTTGCCGCGAATGCCGTCAGGCGCGCAGGACGCAAAACGGCGAACACGCCCCCGCTCCGTCTGGAGCTCGTCCGAGTTTTGAGGCCGTTTGTGCCTCGTGCGGCGTCAACACGACCGTACCGTTCCGCCCGCGCGGCGATCGGCCGGTATACTGCCGCACCTGTTACACTGCCCAAGTTCCGGCCGGGGTTTGAAGGCTGGGAATCCCGAAAGGATTCCCACCATGGCCACCCCCGCTCCCGATGAACTCTCGGCCGTCGCGTTCGACGGCGAGGCGTTGACCTATGTCGATCAGCGACTGATCCCTCACGCGCTCGAGCGGAAACGGGCGCGTACCGTCGACGACATCGAAGAGGCGATCAAGACACTGGCCGTGCGCGGCGCGCCGGCCATCGGCGTTTTCGGGGCGTACGGCGTCGCGATGTTGCGCGACGCAATGGCGAGCGACGAAGAATTCCACGCTGCCGCGCGGCGCATCCGCGATGCGCGTCCGACCGCCGTCAACCTCGCATGGGCGGTCGATCGCGTGCTCGCCTCGAGCGACATGCGCGCCGAAGCGCACGCTATTCACCGCGAACAGCTCGCCATGGACGCGGCCATCGCTGATGCCGGTCTCGACCTGATCCCCAAGGACGCCCAGATCCTCACGCATTGCAACACCGGGCCCATCGCGACCGCCGGGGGCGGGACGGCGCTCGGCGTCATCATCGCGGCGCAGCGCGCTGGGAAGCACCCGCACGTGTTCGTCGACGAGACGCGCCCGCTGTTGCAGGGCGCGCGATTGACCTACTTCGAGCTTGCGCAGGCCGGCGTCGACGCGACGCTGCAAGTCGACGGTGCGGCCGCACTCGCGATGGCGCGCAAGAACATCGATCTCGTGATCGTCGGCGCGGATCGCATCGCGCGCAACGGCGACACCGCAAACAAAATCGGCACGTATGGTCTTGCGATTCTTGCCGCCCATCACGGCATTCCGTTTTACGTTGCGGCGCCGCGCTCGACGTTCGATTTCAGCATCGAATCGGGCGCGTCGATCCACATCGAAGAGCGTGCCGCAAGCGAAGTGACCGCGTTCGGCGGCACGACGGTCGCGCCGGCCGGCGCGCAGGTTTTCAATCCCGCATTCGACGTCACGCCGGGACATCTCGTCACGGCTTTCGTGACGGAATACGGCGTCATTCGCGCGCCATACCACGAGGCGATTCCCGCACTGGAATTGCGCCCCAATGCGAGCGTCTTCGTTTCGTGAAATATTACGAGTTCATCGACAAAGCGCCAAAGATCGGAAACCTGGTCGTCATCGAAGGCACCGAGCGTGCTCTGGCCGAGCGCGCGCTCGAGGTCCTTCTGGACCGTGTGCTACCGCCCGACATGCGGGAGCTCAATCTCGAGCGCATCGCGGCCTCGGAGTGGAACGATGCCGCGCGCGCGCGCGAAGCGGTTTCGGCGATGCCGTTTCTTGCCGATCGGCGTGTCGTCGTGGTGGGCGACGCGCAGACATTGCGCGCGCAACCGCGCCGCGATCTCTTCGAAGTCATGGAATCCGTTCCCGACGGCAACACGCTGGTCGTGCTCGATCTGCTTTCGCCGCGCTCGCAGCGTCCGCAGCCGCTCGGCGCGCAGGCCGGTCGCGCCGCGCTGCGCATCGATACGACCGCGAACGAAGAGACGCGGGCCCGCTACGTCGACGAAGTGTTGGCTGCGCTCG
>Ga0302325_10019128_pt1 | contig 14418 bp, 14 predicted proteins | sample Palsa_T0_2_FD_201948 | JGI IMG/M metagenome (GOLD analysis project Ga0302325, IMG submission 201948) | Peat permafrost microbial communities from Stordalen Mire near Abisko, Sweden - Palsa_T0_2 | ecosystem: Environmental > Terrestrial > Soil > Palsa > Peat permafrost | place: Sweden: Abisko... | reverse complement strand
GCCGGTCTTCATCACGTAGGCCACGCCGCCCTTGCCTGACTGCGAGTTGACCCGGATGACGGCCTCGTAGGAGCGGCCGACGTCGTGCGGGTCGATGGCCAGGTACGGGACGTCCCACTTCATCTGCTCGAAGGGGACGCCGGAGGCCTCCGCCTCGGCCTCCAGGGCCTCGAACCCCTTCTTGATCGCGTCCTGGTGCGAACCGGAGAACGCGGTGTAGACCAGCTCGCCCGCGTACGGGTGGCGGGGGTGCACCGGGAGCTGGTTCACGTACTCGACGGTGCGGCGGATCTCGTCGATGTCGGAGAAGTTGATCATCGGGTCGATGCCCTGGCTGAACAGGTTCAGGCCCAGGGTGACGAGGCAGACGTTGCCGGTGCGCTCGCCGTTGCCGAACAGGCAGCCCTCGATCCGGTCGGCCCCGGCCAGCACCGCCAGCTCGGCGTCGGCGACGGCGGTGCCGCGGTCGTTGTGGGTGTGCACGGAAACGCAGACGTGCTCGCGCCGTGAAAGATTGCGCGACATCCACTCGATCTGGTCGGCGTACACGTTCGGGGTGGAGCGCTCGACCGTGCAGGGCAGGTTGAGGATGATCTCGCGGCCCGGTCCGGGCTGCCACACGTCCATGACCGCCTCGCAGGTCTCCAGGGCGAAGTCCAGCTCGGTGTCCATGAAGATCTCGGGCGAGTACTCGTAGCCGAAGTCGGTGCCCGCCAGGTACTGCTCCGCGTACTTCATGACGTGCTCGGTGCCGGCCACGGCGAGCTGCTTGCACTCCTCGCGGCCGATCCGGAACACCACCTTGCGGAACGTCGGCGCGGTCGCGTTGTACAGGTGCACGGTCGCCTGCTGGGCGCCGACCAGGGACTGGACCGAGCGCTCGATCAGGTCCTCGCGCGCCTGGGTCAGCACCGAGATCCGCACGTCGGCCGGGATCCGGTCGGCCTCGATCAGCTCGCGCACGAAGTCGAAGTCGGTCTGGCTGGCGGAGGGGAACCCGACCTCGATCTCCTTGTAGCCCATCGTCACCAGCAGGTCGAACATGGCCCGCTTGCGGGTCGGCGACATCGGGTCGATCAGCGCCTGGTTGCCGTCGCGGAGGTCGGTCGAGAGCCAGCGCGGCGCGCGAGTGATGCTCTTGGACGGCCAGGTGCGGTCCGGCAGATCGACCGGCTTGAACGGCACATACCGATGGCACGGCATGCCGCTGGGCTGCTGTCGGACGGGGGATACCGAGGGATATGCGTGATTGCTTGACATCGTTGCTTGCTTCCTTCGCGGTGTGTCTGCTCTGAGCTTTTTACGGCGGCGCTTTGATGGCGGCCAGCGGACATGCTTAGGACCCGCGACGAGGGAGCCAGCCTTTACAGGCCCCCGCCGCGGCCGCTAAGGAGAAGCAGCACGTACGTCATATCGAGAAAGAGCATAGCAGCCTGAACGATCCTGTGTTTCACGCCCGACGTCACGCGGGTGCGTCACGGCGGCTCGGCGTTGCCTACTGCTCGCCTAACCTGGCCCGGACCGGCGGCGAGCGGGAAAGCACAGAAAAGCAGTCGCGCCAGGCGGGCGCGGCGAGGTTAGCTAGGGGCATGCGCATCGAACAAGGGGACGCGTCGGACCGGGTGACGACTCGGGAGCTCTTCGAGGTCGTGCGGGCGGCGGGCGAAGTCGACGACCCGCTCGGGCCGCCGTGGTCGCTCCAGCGGCTGCGGGGCTGGATGGAGTACCCGCCCGAACCCACCGAGATCTGGCTCGGCCGCGACCAGACGACGGGCGCCGTGCTGGGGTGGTACTTCATGTTTCTGCCGCAGCGCGAGAACCTCGACCGGTCCTACGGGTACCTCACCGTGCATCCGTCGGCACGGCGCCGCGGGGTCGGAACTGCGCTGCTCCGGCAGGCCGCCGAGCGAGCCGCGGCCAACGGCCGGTCGGTGTTCGGCAGCGCCGCGCTCCAGGACTCGGCCGGAGCGGCGTTCGCGGCGCACGTCGGCGCGAGCGCGGGACTGGTTGAGGCCCGGCGGGTTCTCGTGCTTGGCAAGATCCCTGCTGGCCACATCGCGTCCCTGCGGGAGCGGGCCGCGCGGGCGGCGGCCGGGTACTCGCTGGTGTCCTGGTACGGCCGCACCCCCGAGGAGTACCTGGCGAGGTACGCCGAGGTGGAGAACGCGATGGCGGACGCGCCGCATGACGAGGGCGATGAGCCCACGGTGTGGGACGCCGCCCGGGTCCGGGAGCAGATAGACGACATCCGCGAGCGGCAGGGCAGGCGCATCTACACGCTGGCGGCGCTGCACGACGCGAGCGGCGAGATGGCGGCGGTCACCGCGGTCGAGGCCGACCCGGACAATCCGGAGTGGGGCCATCAGCTCATCACGGCGGTGGTGCGCAAGCACCGCGGGCACCGGCTCGGCCTGCTGGTCAAGACCGCGATGCTTGACTGGCTGGCGGAAGCGCAGCCGAGCATCGAACGGATCGTCACCGGGAACGCCGCGATTAACCAATGGATGATCTCGATCAACGAGCAGCTCGGCTACGAGTTGCTTGAGCCGCTGGCGCAGTCGTACGAGCTGGCGGTCGCGGGGGCTTAATCGTCGTGCGTTTCTTGACGCTGCTGTCGGCGCGCGTCCGCCGCCGCTGCCGGGCACGAAAATAAGTCGCGCCGACGGTTGCGGGAGGGTTAGCTGGCTGGCATGCGCATCGTGCGATGGGGCGCCTCCGACCCGGCCGCAACTGCGGCGTGCTACGAAGTGGCGGCGGCGGCAAACGCCGCCGACGACCCGCTCGGACCGCCGCTGACGGCGCGCCGACTGCGCTCCTGGTTTGAGCACCCGGCCGAGCCGGCCGAGATCTGGTACGTCCCCGGCGCCACGGTCGGCAGTGCCCAGGGGTGGTACCGCCTCGACCTTCCCGCCCAGGAGAACCTGGACCGGGGCGAGCTGGGCGTTCGTGTGCACCCGTCCTGTCGACGACGCGGGATCGGCACCGCGCTGCTGGGCCACGCAGCCTCCCGGGCAGCGCTGGACGGGCGGTCGATCCTGGGCAGCTGGGTGCTGCACGGTTCGGCGGGCGAGGCGTTCGCGCGGCATTGGGGGGCCACGCCGGGCCTGCTCGACGTCCGGCGGGTGCTCGTGCTCGCCTCGATCCCGGCCGGCCGGGTCGCGTCCCTGCGCGAGCGGGCCGCGCAGGCGGCGGCCGGGTACTCGCTGGTGTCCTGGTACGGCCGCACCCCAGACGAGCACCTGTCCGGGTTCGCCGGCGTGCTGAACGCCGCCAACGACATGCCGCGCGACCCCGGCGAGGAGGACGAGATCTGGGACGCCGAGCGGGTCCGCAAGCAACTCGATGACGTGCGGGCGGTGCGAGGGAGGCACGTTTACACGGTCGCGGCGCTGCACGACGCGACCGGCGAGATGACGGCGGTCACCGATGTCGAGACCGACCCTGACACCCCTGGGTGGGCGAATCAGCTCCTGACGGCGGTGGTACGCAAGCACCGCGGGCACCGGCTCGGCCTGCTGGTCAAGACCGCGATGCTTGACTGGCTGGTGGAGGCCGAGCCAAATCTCGAGCGGATCGTGACCGGGAACGCCGCCGTCAACCGATACATGATCGCCATCAACGAAGAGCTCGGCTATGAGGTACTCAGCCCCATGGTGCAGCACTACGAGCTGCCCGTCGCGGACGTGCTCGCGTCGGGCGCGGTCGGCTAGTTCAGGCCGGGACGCGCGGGGGGTAAATAGTTTGGCTTTGCGGTAGCGGGTGGTGTTGGCTGGGCAGATGCGCATCGAACCGTGGGATCCGGCCGACGAGACGACCGCTCTGGGGTGCTACCAGGTGCACCGCGCGGCGCACCTGGCCGACGAGCCGGCCGAACCGCCCATGTCAGCCGGGACGTTCGGGCTGTTCCTGCGCCAGGGGTTCGACAAGACGCCCGGCGAGACCTGGGTCGCGTCGGACGCCGACGGCGGGATCGTCGGCTACTACCGGATGCACCTGTGGGATCTGGAGAACCTCGACCGCGCCTCCTTCGGCCCGGTCGTCCACCCGGCGGTGCGGCGGCGCGGCTTCGGCCGTGCCCTGCTCCGGCACGAGGCGGCGCGGGCGGCGGCGAACGGCCGGTCGGTGCTGAGCAGCGTCACGGTGGCCGACTCGGCCGGGGCGGCGTTCGCCCAGACCCTGGGCGCGAAGCTTGAACTTGACGAGGTCAGGCGCGTGCAGTACCTGGACAAGATCGCTCCGGGGATGGTCCGGTCACTGCGGCAGCAGGCCGAGCGGGCGGCGGCCGGGTACTCGCTGGTGAACTGGACCGGCGTCACCCCGGACGAGTTCCTCGGCCAGCTGGCGAACGTCATCAACGCGTTCGAGGACGCGCCCCGCGGCGAAGGGGTCGAGGCGGAGGCCTGGGACGCCGACCGGATCGAGCGCGGCAGCGCCCTGATACGGGACGGGCTGCTGCGCAACTACGGCGTCGCGGCGCTGCACGACGCGACCGGCGAGATGGCCGCCTACACCGGGGTGAACGTCGATCCCGAGTCCCCGCAGTGGGGCTATCAGCAGCTCACCGCGGTCACCAGGCCGCACCGCGGGCACCGGCTCGGGCTGCTGGTCAAGACGGCCATGCTCGAGCTGCTGGCCGAGGCCGAACCGCAGCTTGAGTGCATCCAGACCGGCAACGCGGCCGCCAACGAGCACATGATCGCGGTCAACGACCAGCTCGGCTATGAGGTCGTCGAGCCCGGCTGGCGGTTCTACGAGCTGCCCGTGGCGGACATCCTCGGCCAGGCCTAGCAGCGGCCTGGCCTGGCCTGGCGGCAGGCCAGGCCTGGCGGCAGGCCGGCGGAGCAGCTGGTCAGTCGTAGAAGCCGAGGCGGCGCAGGAACTTGGGGTTCCGCTGCCAGTCCTTGGCGATCCGCACGTGCAGGTCCAGGTAGACCCGCGAGCCGAGCAGCGCCTCGATCTGGTGGCGGGCCCGGGTGCCGACCTCTTTCATGCGCTCGCCCTTGGTGCCGATGACGATCGCCTTCTGGCTCGGCCGTTCCACGTAGATCTCGGCGTACACGTCGACCAGGTCGGGCTGCCCCTCGCGCGGCCCCATCTCCTCGACCAGCACGGCGATCGAGTGCGGCAGCTCGTCGCGGACACCCTCGAGGGCGGCCTCGCGGATCAGCTCGGCCACCATGATGTGCTCGGGCTCGTCGGTCAGGTCACCGTCGGGGTAGAGCGGCGGGCCCTCGGGCAGATGGCTGATCAGGACGTCCACCAGGGTGTCGAGCTGGTAGCCGGCGACGGCGGAGACCGGCACCACGTCGGCCCACTCCCCGAGCTCGCTGACGGCGAGCAGCTGCTCGGCGACCCGTCCCTGCGAGGCTTCGTCGGTCTTAGTGACGATCGCGACGACCGGGGTGTTCTTGAGGCCTGCGAGCTCGCGGGCCAGGTATTTGTCGCCCGGTCCGACCAGGTCGGGGGCGGGGACGCAGAACCCGACGATGTCGACCTCGGTCAGCGTGGAGCGGACCAGGCTGTCGAGCCGCTCGCCGAGCAGCGTCCGCGGCCGGTGCAGCCCGGGCGTGTCGAGGATGACCAGCTGCGCGTCCGGCCGGTGGACGATGCCGCGGATCACCCGGCGCGTCGTCTGGGGGCGGTCGCTGGTGATAGCCACCTTGGTGCCGACGAGCGCGTTCGTCAGGGTGGACTTGCCGACGTTGGGCCGGCCGACCAGGCACGCGAACCCCGACCTGAAGGCGGGCTCGGCCGAGCCGGGGGACGCGGAACCGGAAGGCGCGCCTGTCTTCTTGGCGCGGCCGGCCTTCTTTTCGGTCACTCGCGGCGGGCTCATTACTCAATTGTCCCGCATTCCGGTGACCGCTACCGTCATTGGTATGGCTGAGACCCCGCTATGGCGGCCAACGGCGCGGTTGTTCGTCGTCGACCCCGACCAACGGGTGCTGCTTTTCAGCTCGGGCGACTCGACCGGCAGGACCTGGTGGTTCACCCCGGGCGGCGGGGTCCATCGGGGCGAGACGGTAGCGTCGGCGGCGGTCCGGGAGCTGGCGGAGGAGACCGGCTTCGCCTACACGGAAGAGGAGCTCGGCCCGGTGGTGGCCATCTCCCTGACCCGGTGGCCGCGGAATGACGGGCGGATCTTCCTTAGCGCCCACTCGTTCTTCTTCCTCCGGGTCCCGCATCCGGAGCTCGACTTCGACGGGCAGGAGGACTTCGAGCGCTCCTACATCACCGGGCACCGCTGGTGGACGCTGGACGAACTCCGGGCCGCGACGGACGAGATCTTCCCGGCCAACCTGGCCGACCTGATCGACAAGCTCCTCCGCAACGACATCACCGAGCGCCCCATCCGCCTCCCCCGCAGCTAAGGGCGGACGACGGGGCTAGGGGACCAGGGTGGCGCGGAGTGTGCCGTCGGGGGCGGCGTGGAAGATCGGGGCTTCGGGTCCCAGGTCGCGCACGGCCGCCAGGTCGCCCGGGTCCGGCTCGGAGTCGCTGACCAGGGCGGCCGCCTCGAGGCGCTCGGCTCCGCTGGATACGGCCATCGCCACCGCCAGGCGGAGCGCGGAGAGCCGAAGGGACGGCAGCGCAACCGCAGCCGCCGTGTACGTTCGTCCGGTCTCATCCCGGACGGCGGCGCCCTCAGACGCGGCCACCCGCGCCCGCGTCGACCGCGCCAGCGTGATGATCTTCTGATCCTCGGCGTCCAGCGCGTTGGCTGTCACTTCGCTCACGGGCAGCAGTGTAGTGACCCGGCTCACCAACGGCAGGCATCGGCCCAGTTCAGCCCCGAATTCTCTGATCCAGCCCGGCATCGGGTCACGCCCGTGTTTACGCGTAACAGCAGCCACCCCGCCACACGACTCCTGAACCAGATACGGATCAACCACGTTCCAGCGCCGCCCACGCCGACCACGGGCGCCGGAGCCGGATGCGGGGAACCACGGTCCGTTCCAGATGAAGGTTTTAGTCGTTTTCCGGGGCGATGCGCTCGACTAGGACCGTGCCGAGCTTGTTGCGACGGCCGGCTACGTTCTCGGCGGTCAGGTGGAGGCCGGCCACCGTGGCCTCGGAGCCGGCGATGGGGACGCGGCCGAGTTCGTGGGCGAGCAGGCCGCCGACGGTCTCCACGTCCTCGGCCTCGACGGCGACGCCGAAGAGCTCCTCGAGCTCGGTGACGGGGAGCCGGGCGATCACCCGGGCGGTGCCGGGGCCGAGCCATTCCACCGGGGAGCGCTCGTTGTCGTACTCGTCGGCGATCTCCCCGACGATCTCCTCGAGGATGTCCTCGATCGTGACCAGGCCGGCCGTGCCGCCGTACTCGTCGATGACGACCGCGACGTGGATCCGCTGCACCTGCATCTGCCGGAGCAGCTCGTCCACCGGCTTGGACTCGGGGACGTAGGTGGCGGGGCGCATGATCTTCTCGACGCGCTCGGTGTGCTCGGTGCCCGGGTGCTCGTGATCCCAGGCCACCATGTCCTTGAGGTAGCCGATCCCGACCACGTCGTCGGTGTTCTCGCCGGTCACCGGGATGCGCGAGAACCCGCTGCGGAGTGCGAGTGAGAGCGCCTGGCCCACGGTCTTGTCGTGCTCGATGAAGACCATGTCGGTGCGCGGGACCATGACCTCGCGGACGATCGTGTCGCCGAGCGCGAAGACCGAGCGGACCATCTCCCGCTCCCCCGGCTCGATTTCGTCCTGCGACTCGATGTAGTCGACCAGATCGTCGATGCCGGGGCGGCCGTTGAGATCGGGGTCGCCCCCGTGGCCGCCGAACGGGAACGCGGCCGCCACCAGGTCCATTGCCTTCGCGAGGGGGCCGAGCAGGCTGTGCAGCGGGCCGAGCAGGCGGCGCGCGGTCCTGGCCGTTCGCTCGGCCCGTCGCTTGCCCATCGCGCGCGGGCCGACCCCGATCAGCGTGTACCGGGCGAGCAGGAGCAGGCCCACCGCGGGCAGGAAGACCTGCCAGCCGCCGCCGAGCCAGTGCGCGAAAGCCAGCGTGACCAGGACCGCGGCCGCTACCTCGGCGCAGACGCGAAGCAGCGTCAGCAGGCTCCCGAACTGCTCAAGCCCGTCGGAGTCGGCCCGCGCCATGGCCGTCTGCGCGCCCGCGCACCAGGCGGCCAGGCCGATCAGCACGATCGCGGCGACCATCAGCCACCCGGCGGGCGACATAAGGCAGGACCTTCCCGGCCTTCCCCGGACTCCGGCGGCCCGCCGGCCGCCTCGTCACCGGCCGCCTCGTCGGCCGCCCCGTCGACGGGGGCCTGGCTAGCCGCCGCGTCGTTAGCCGCCGACTCGTCCCGCCAGTCGCGAAGCAGCTCGTTCTGCAGGCCGAACATCTCGGCCTCCTCTTCCGGCTCGGCGTGGTCGTAGCCGAGCAGGTGCAGGACCCCGTGCACGGTCAGCAGCTCAAGCTCGGCCTGGGTCGAGTGGCCGTGCTGCTTGGCCTGCACCGCCGCGACCTGGGGGCAGAGCACCACGTCGCCGAGGAGGACCGGCTCAGGCTCGTCGCTGTCCCGTCCCCTGGCCCGGTTCGGCCCGGCCATCGAGTGCGGGCGCAGCTCGTCCATCGGGAAGGACAGGACGTCGGTCGGGCCAGGCTCCTCCATCCACTTCTCGTGCAGGTTGGTCATGTGCGCCTCGTCCACCAGGAGCATGGACAGGTCGGCGAGCGGGTGCGTCTCCATCTGGTCGATCACGTACTGCGCGAGCTCGCGCAGCGCGTCCTCGTCGGCCGCCAGGCCCGACTCGTTGTTGATCTCGACGCTCACCTTCGTGTTCCCCGTCTTGAGTGGTCCTGCGACTTCGCGTCGTAACGTTCGTAGGCCTCGACGATCTTCCCTACCAGCTTGTGCCTAACCACGTCGTGGCTGGTCAGCCTGGCAAAGTGGATGTCCGCGAGGTCATCGAGAATGTCCTGGACCACGCGCAGGCCGCTGACCTGGCCGTCCGGCAGGTCAACCTGGGTGACGTCGCCGGTGACCACCATCTTCGACCCGAACCCGAGCCGGGTGAGGAACATCTTCATCTGCTCGGGCGTGGTGTTCTGCGCCTCGTCGAGGATGATGAACGAGTCATTCAGCGACCGGCCGCGCATGAACGCCAGCGGGGCGATCTCGATCGTGCCCGCCGCCATCAGCTTCGGGATCGACTCGGGGTCCACCATGTCGTGCAGCGCATCGTAGAGCGGGCGCAGGTAGGGGTCGATCTTCTCGTAGAGGGTGCCGGGCAGGAAGCCGAGCCGCTCGCCCGCCTCGACCGCGGGCCTGGTCAGGATGATCCGGTTGACCTCCTTGGCCTGCAGCGCCTTCACCGCCTTGGCCATCGCCAGGTACGTCTTGCCGGTGCCCGCCGGGCCGATGGCGAACACGATCGTGTGCTTGTCGATCGCGTCGGCGTAGTGCTTCTGGTTCAGCGTCTTGGGGCGGATGGTCCGGCCCCGCGCGGACAGGATGCCCTGCGTCAGCACGTCCGCGGGGCGGACGGCCGGCTGGCCGTCACCGCCGCGGAGCATGGCCAGGGTGCGCTCGACCGCGTCCGGGGAGAGCTCGGCGCCCTTGCGCTGCAACTCGAGCAGCTCGCCGAAGAGCCGGCCGATCAGCTCGGTCTCGCGCGGCAGGCCCGACACGGTGATCGCGTTGCCGCGGACGTGGATATCGGCCGCGGGGAACTCCCGCTCGATGACTTGCAGCAGCTCATCCCTGGTCCCGAGCAGGCCGACCATCGAGTGGTCATCCGGAATGACGATGCGGATCTGGGAGCCTGTCCTAGAGACCGGCAGGTCGCTGCTTGTGTCTGTCAATTCGCTGCTCTCGATGGCCCCGGGAGCGCCCCGTGGGCGATTTTTGCTGCGGTTGGCCGCCACGGGAGTCGCGCCGGCCGCCATCCGCGCGGGGTTAGCCCGGCGGCCACGTCAGCGGACGCCCGCCAAGCACGTGCGCGTGCACATGCCCGACGGTCTGCCCGCCGTCGACGCCGGTGTTGAAGACGATCCGGTAGCCGGTAGCGTCGATGCCCTCGGCGACGGCGACTTCGCGGGCCCGGGTGACGAGTTCGTCGAGGACTCCGTCGCCCGCGGCCGCCAGCGCCGCCACGTCCGGGTAATGATCCCGGGGGATCACCAGGACATGCGTCGGCGCCTGAGGGCTGATGTCACGGAAGGCGAGTACCCGCTTTCCGTCCAGCACGATCTCGGCCGGGATCTGCCCGGCAGCGATCCCGCAGAACAAGCAATCTGGCACGTCCACGATCATAGTGGCCCGGCGCCAGCGCACGGTGCCCAACGCCCCTCCACCTCGGCAGCGGCCGCGAGGGTAAGCGCGGGAAAGCCGACCAGAACGCCGGCATCGCCGCGCGGGCACGGGTTAGCTCCGCTCGCAATGCCGGAAAATTAACCCACGCGCAACCTATTACTCACGAGTAGGAGTTACCGCACAATCGGTCCAGAGCCCCCATCATCCACTTAAGTGCTGCCTACACCCGCGATGACGGTTATTCTTGTCTTTCCGCAATCCTCCGGCGGTTTCTGGGGTGGAGTTACCGAATGTGGGTTGGGCAGTACAAGATCGACGCGCATCGTTGCATAATGTTGCGCGCCGCAACACAGAAGCGGCACGGGCGTGGGCGGTGAGCCAGTGAGCATCACCGTCGTGGATAACCAGTCCACCGGGGCTGCCCGAGGCAGCCCCGTCGCCGATCCGATTCCCGAGCCGGCGCCGACGCCGGCCGGCATCCTCGGCGCGCCGACGGACGAGTCAGCCGGCGACACCGCGGTGGCGGCGGTGGAAGCCGACCCTGACCTCGAAGCCAGTCCTGATCTCGACGCCGACCCTGACCTCACGGGTGAGGAAGCCGGGGAAGTCGAGGAAGCCGAGCAGGCCGAGGTTTTCGACAGTTCCCCCAACGGCACCAAACCGGGACCGGCGCCGGACGCCGATTTTCCGGGGGCCGACGTTCAGGGCGGGGATCTTCCGGGCGAGGACGACGGAAACCTGGGCCCGGGCGGTGAACCTCTCACCGGGGACGGGCGTCCTACAGACGTGACGGCAACACTCTCGGAGAGCGACGTCCTGCTCCAGGACGCGCCAGCCGATGAAGCGCTCGCTCCTGACACGTTCGCTACCAGCGCGTTCGATGCCGAGGAGCAGCAGACGCCTGCCGTCTGGGATGCCGCCGACGTCGTCACCGAGATCTATCACGGCCACTACAACCAACTGGTGCGTCTCGCGGTCCTGTTGGTGCACGACGTCCAGACGGCCGAGGAAGTGGTGCAGGACGCCTTCGAGGCGATGCACCTGGCCTGGCGACGGCTGCGCGACTCGGAGAAGGCACTGCAGTACCTACGGCAGACGGTCGTCAACCGGTCAAGGTCGGTGCTGCGGCACCGCAAGGTGGTTGACATGCACGCGCCCAAGCCGGCCCCGGATGAGCCGAGCGCCGAGCACGCGGCGCTCGCGCTCCTTGAGCGCTCGGCGGTCGCGGCGGCGCTGCGCTCGCTGCCCGAGCGGCAGCGCGAGGCCATCGCCCTGCGGTACTACGCGGACTTCTCCGAGGCGGACATCGCCAAGGCCATGGGCATCAGCAAGGGCGCGGTGAAGAGCCACACCGCCCGCGCGATGTCGTCACTCAAGACGATCCTGTCCCAGGACACGCCATGACGTGGCCGACGGCGGCGAGGCTGGTGAGGCCGTGACCGCACCAGACAACGGCATGGAGGAGGCGCTCCGGCGGGCCCTGACCGAAGCCGTCAGCCAGGTTGAGCCGGGCACCGACGCGCTGGAGCGAATCCGGACCAGGATCGGTCAGCGCCCGCCGCGGCCGTGGCTGCTCAGCGTCGCCGCCGACGTCCTCGGCCGCGCCAGGCACTGGACCTGGCGCGGGCACTGGGCCTGGCAGTCGTCGTGGGCCTGGCCAACGACGGTTCCCGCGCTCTCGGCGCTGCCGTGGCCCCGGCTGATGCGACTGCCCCGGCCGGGCGCGCCTCTCCTGGACGGCACGCTGCGGCCCGGCCCGGCGCGACCCGCGCGTCTCCTCCGCCTTGACACCGTCAGCTGGCTCCGGCCGGTGGGCGTGCTGGCCGGGATCGCGATCATCGCCAGCGTCTCGTTCGGGGTGCAGCCGTTCCGCCAGGCGATCATCCAGGCGAGCAGCACCGTGCTGAGCGGGGGCCAGCCGCAGACCGGAGGCGCGGGCACCGAGGGCAGCGGAACGCCGGCGGCGGACTCAACCAGCTCCTCCGGCACGGGCATGCCGCCGGCCGACACCTACGGCACGACGCCGGGTCACGGGGCCGTCGAGTCGAGCGGCGCGGCGTCGGCCAGCCCGGCCCCCTCGGCCGACTGCCCGCCGTCCCTCATGGTGGACCTGACCAGCCAGCTGGACCACCGGACGGTGGGCACGGGCGGCTCAGTGACCTCGACCGCGCCGAACACGGTGGCGGACCTCGTGCCGACGGTCACGCCGTCCCCGACACCGTCCCCGTCGTGCGCCGCCTCGTCGGCCAGCCCGACCCCGTCGCCGACCGTGTCCGCGACGCCGACGGCCAGCGCCACGTCGCCGACGCCGACGGCCACGCCGACCACGACGGCGACGCCGACTTCCACGGCGACCACGACGCCCACGGCCACGGCGACCGCGACGCCGACCGGGACCGGCTCGGGCAGCCCGACGCCGACCGCGACGGACTCGGGGGCCGACACCGGCGACGGCGGCACTCCGGCCGGCGGCCCTGCGACCGGCGGGACGCCAAGCTCCACCCCGAGCGCCACCCCGAGCGCCACCCCAAGCGCCACCCCAAGCGCCACCTCCTCCTAAGGCGCGCCCGTAAGGCCGCGCTCGTAAAGGCCGCGCTCGTAAAGGCCGCGCTGGTAAGGCCGCGCTCGTAAGGCGCGCTCGCAGGGCGCTCTGGTAAGGCGCTTGCCGCTAGCCTGGCCGACATGGAATCGCTCACGCCGGTCGCCGGCCCGCCGGTCTTCCTGGTGCCGCCAGGCGAGCTGTCGACGTCGGTCCTCACGCTGTCCGGACCGGAGGGGCACCACGCGGCGGCCGTGCGCCGTCTGCGGCCGGGCGAGCGCGCGGATGTCAGCGACGGCGCCGGCACGCTGGCGCAGGGGGTCGTCACCAGCGTCGGCAAGGACGTGGTCACCCTGGAGATCAGGGCCGTGCGCTCGGTTCCCCCGCCGCAGCCGCGCCTGGTCGTCGCGCAGGCGCTGCCCAAGGGCGACCGGGGCGAGCTCGCGGTCGAGTTGATGACCGAGGTCGGCGTCGACGCCGTGGTCCCGTGGTCGGCCGAACGCTCGATCACGAAGTGGCAGGGCGACCGGGGTCAGCGCGCCCTCGGCAAGTGGCGCGCGACCGCCCGCGAGGCCGCCAAGCAGTCCCGCCGCGGCTGGCTGCCCGAGATCGCGGAGCTCGCGAGCACGGCCGTGCTGGCGCAGCGGGTGACCGCGGCGGCGCTGGCGATCGTCCTGGAAGCCGACGCGCAGGCCAAACTGCACCAGCTGGCGCTGCCCGAGGCGGGCGACATTCTCGTCGTGGTCGGCCCCGAGGGCGGCATCAGCCAGGCCGAGCGGGCCGCCCTTGGCGCGGCCGGCGCCGTCGCGGCCCGGCTCGGCCCCACGGTGCTGCGCACCTCCACCGCTGGCGCCGCCGCCGCGACGGTACTGCTCAGCCGGACCACCCGCTGGTAGGGCCGGGGTTAACGACCGTTGAAGGCGTCGCGCAGGCGGGAGAAGAAGCCCTGCTGGCCGGGCTGGAACTTGCCCGGCGGCGACTCCTCGCCGCGGAGCTTGGCCAGGTCGCGCAGGAGCTTCTCCTGCTCGGCGTCGAGCCGGCTCGGCGTCTCCACCGTGACGTGGATGATCAGGTCACCGCGCCCGCTGCCGTTCAGGTGCTTGACCCCGAGGCCGTACAGCGGGAGCACCTGGCCGGACTGCGTGCCCGGCCTGACGTCCACGTCGTTCGGGCCGTCCAGGGACTCCACCGACACCGTCGCGCCGAGCGCCGCCGCCACCATCGGGATCGTCAGCGTGCAGTGCAGGTCGTCGCCCTGCCGTTCGAAGATCGCGTGCGGACGCTGCACCACCTCGAGGAACAGGTCTCCCGGCGGGCCGCCGCCGGGGCCGGTCTCGCCCTCGCCCGCCAGCTGGATGTGCGTGCCGTCCTCGACGCCCGCCGGGATGCGCACCTTCATCGTCCGCCTGGTGCGGACCCGGCCGTCGCCGTCGCACTCCGGGCAGGGCCGGGGCAGCACCGTGCCGTAGCCACCGCAGTTCGGGCAGGGCTGGCTGGTCACCACCTGGCCGAGGAAGGACCGCCGGACCTGGCTGATCTCGCCCCGGCCCGCGCAGACCTCGCAGGTCGCCGGGTGCGTGCCGGGCGCCGTGCCCTCGCCGGAACAGGTCGGGCAGA
>Ga0302325_10019126_pt1 | contig 14419 bp, 9 predicted proteins | sample Palsa_T0_2_FD_201948 | JGI IMG/M metagenome (GOLD analysis project Ga0302325, IMG submission 201948) | Peat permafrost microbial communities from Stordalen Mire near Abisko, Sweden - Palsa_T0_2 | ecosystem: Environmental > Terrestrial > Soil > Palsa > Peat permafrost | place: Sweden: Abisko... | reverse complement strand
TCGGAAACCACGTCTATCAAGACGTGGCTTCGCAATCCGGGATCGGCGCCGCCTCGAGAAATACCCTGGGCTTCGGCTGCGCGTTTTTCGACGCCGACCTCGATGGCAATCTCGACTTCGCCGTTGCCAATGGACACATCGACGACACCGTCCGTAACATCCGCGGCAACGTCGGCTACGCCCAGCCGCCGCAACTTTTCCTGAATGATGCGCACGGACGGTTCAACGATGTGGCCGCCGCGCTCGGCGCTGACTTCGCCAGCCCCAAAGTCGGCCGCGGCTTGGCCTACGGCGATTTTGACTGCGACGGCGACCTGGACTTGCTGCTCACTACCAATAATGGCCCGGCCTGCCTCTATCGTAACGACCTTGTCGTCAAGAACCGCAGCATCCGATTCCATTTGGTCGGCACGCAATCAAACCGCGACGCGATCGGTGCGGTGGTGCGCGTCGAAGCAGGTGGCGTTACCCAGTCGCGCATGGTGAAGAGCGGATCGAGCTACCTTTCCCAATCCGAGCTTCCGGTAACTTTCGGTTTGGGACAGCATGACCGCATCGAGCGGGCGGTGATCGAATGGCCCAGCGGCCGGACCGAAGAATTCAAAAACCTGGCAGTCGGCCAGCTTCACGAATGCGTTGAATCTAAAGGCCATACATCTCGGGGCAGCTTCTAGCCGCCTGCCGTCGCAGGAATTCGTAGCGCTTAGTATTTTCAGATTATTGCGTCCGATTAGGAGATCTGTAGAATGCTCATCACACGCTCTCGCGAGCCTCAAAGGCGCGCAGAGACCAAGAACACCCCAAAAGCGGGCGATAGTGCCGTTCGCACTTATGAGCCCCGGTCAGTCGCACAACTGGCCGGGGCGGCCTGCCTCCCAAAATACCGCCGAGCGGAATCGTTCCAGCGCAGTTCATCGGACTCCACACCGCCGGGATTCCCACCCGAGTAAGCGATTATCTCTCCTGCGTTTTTATGGCGTGGTGTTCCAATCGTTCGCCCAAAAGAGGGTCAACGACTGGTTGACTCCAAACCGCTTCGCAAACGATGATGTTGCGCATGCCATCGCGCCATCGCATCGCTTGGATCGCCGTAGCTACGCTCGCCGCCGCTGCGATTCCACTCGCCGCCGCCATTCTGCCCAGCCACTTCCTTAGTTTCGCGCAAGGTTCACAAGGTTCCGCCGCGCCGTCGTCCGAGGCCATTCGCCTGAACAACCTCGGCGTCGCGTACATGGATCGGCAAGAGACCGAGAAAGGCCTCGAATACTTCCACAAAGCCACTACCGCTGACCCAAGTTTGGTCATCGCTCGAGTGAACGAAGGAATCGGACTGGTCAATGCGCAGAAGCTGGATGAGGCGCGAACGCTGCTGAACCAAGTCGTTGCCAAAGATCCACAGAACGTGCGCGCCTGGTACAACCTGGGGTTGATCGATAAATCCGAAGGCAAATCGGACGAAGGCATCGAAGCATTTCAACACGTCGTGCATATCGATCCCGACGACCCCGACGCCCAGTATTTTCTTGGCGGTCTCTACGCGCAGAAACAGCAGTACCCCCAAGCCATCGAATGTTTCGAGCGCGCCATCGCGCTGAACCCTTTTCACGCTTCCGCCGAATTTGGTGACGCGCAGGCCTATCAGCGTTCCGGGAAAACCGCGGAATCGAAGGCCCACCTCGAGCGCTTCCAGCACATCAACGCCACGAAAATCGGCAAGCCCATGAGCCTGGTTTATGGCGAACAAGGAAAATATTCGCTCGCCGAACAAATTGTGTCGGCGGCGATGACCGTTCCGCCCGCCATAGCGGTGCGCTTTGTCGATGCCACCAAGACCGCCGGTCTGCCTGCCGCCGGTGGTGCCTCCGCGAGCGGAACCGCGACGGCGGGTGCGATCGGCTCCGGCGCTTGCGTTTTTGATTTCGTTGGCGATGGCTTGCCGGACGTCTTTCTTGCCAACGCGAATGGCGACGGAAAGCCGGCGTTGCTGCGCAATACTCCCAGCGGGCATTTTGAGGATGTAACCGCTAACTCGGGCTTGAAAATCGACGTCGCCGGGATTTCTTGCGCAGCCGCCGACTTCGACAACGACGGCCACCCCGACCTCGCCATCGGATCGGCGAACGGCGTCCGCCTATTTCACAACGAAGGCTCCGGAAAATTTAAGGACGTCACGGACGCTGCCGGAATTCACTCCACCGGCCTGGTCATCGGCCTAACATTCGTCGATTACGATCATGATGGCGACCTCGATTTGCTGGTCGCCCACGCTCAAGCGCCGGGCGAGTTGTGGCGGAACAATGGCAACAGCACCTTCACCGTCTGGACGGATGAATCCGGCCTCACCACCGCCGGTAACACCGTCGCCACGCTCGGCAGCGACATCAACAACGACCGCGCTGTCGACCTGGTGGCAACCGAAAGCGGCAAAGACCCCGTCATTTATTTCAATCCCCGCGAAGGTCGCTTCCCTTCCGCGAAACCCTGGGGATCGGCTATGCCCTCCGCGGCGGTCGCGGTCGCGTCACTCGATTTCGACAAAGATAACTGGATGGATCTTGCCTTCACCCATGCCGCCGCACCGGGCCTCAGCCTTTGGAGAAACCACGACGGCAAATCCTTCGATGCCGTGCAATTGCCGCAGTTAAATTGGGCGCACGGCTACGGCGTAGCCGCTCTCGACTTTGATAATGACGGCTGGATCGATCTGGTTGCGGTTGGCGAAGACGCTGCAGGCGCTGGCCACGTAGCGCTGCTCCGCAACGAAGGCGCTGCTGGATTCGTCGACGTGACCAAAACTGCTGGACTCGCCGACCTCACCCTGTCGGACCCGCGCGCGATCGTCCCGTTCGATTACGATCGCGACGGCGCGACCGATCTGCTTATAACCCAAGCCGGCGCCCCGCCGGTTCTGCTTCACAACGTGGGCGGCAACAAAAATAATTGGTTGCGCTTGGGACTGAAAGGCGAAGCGGACAGCAAGACCGCCTTCGGCACCAAGGTGGAAGTTTACGCCGGAGCGCTGCGCCAGAAATGGGAGTTCACCGGCCCCGCAGGCTACCTCGGACAAAGTGACACCGAAATCATCGCCGGCCTGGGCGCGGCGAAAGAAGCGGACGTGGTGCGCCTGCTGTGGCCAACTGGCGTGCTGCAGGACGAACTGGCCATCGCCGCCGGCGCCAGACCCGAAATCGTGGAACTCGATCGCCGCGGAAGCTCGTGCCCGATTCTTTTCGCCTGGAATGGCAGCAAGTTCGAATTCATTTCCGATATCGCCGGCCCCGGAATCGTGGGCCACTGGATCGCGCCGAATCAGCGCAATATTCCCAATCCCGCGGAATATCTGAAAGTGGATGGATCGCAAGCCCAGGCGCAAAACGGAAAATTGCGTTTCCGTTTGATCGAACCGATGGAGGAGCTCGATTACGTCGACCAGGTCCGGCTGCTGGCCATCGATCATCCAGCCGGCGTCGAGGTGTATCCCAACGGCCACTTCTTCAGCACTCCGCCGTTCCCGCAATTCAAAGTGATCGCCACGCAAGGCGCGCGTCTCCCCGCTGGCGCGTGGGATGCACAGGGTCACGATCTGCTGCCGCTGTTGAAAGATCGTGATCGCAAATACGTTACCGATTTTCCGTTGCAGCCATACGTTGGCTTCGCCGATCTGCATTCACTCGAGCTCGACTTAGGCCCGTGGGATTCCGCCAAGCCTCTGCGTCTGATCCTCGATGGCTTCACCGACTATTACTCGGCCAGCTCAATCTTCTCCGCGTGGCAAGCAGGCATCACGCCGATCCCGCCCTACGTCGAAGCGCAAGACGCATCCGGAAAATGGGTGCGCGTCATCGACGACATGGGCTTCCCCGCGGGCCTGGCGCGCACCATGGTCGCTGACCTCACCGGAAAAGTTCCCGCCGGAACCCGCCGCATTCGCATCCAAACCAACCTGCGCGTCTACTGGGATCGCATCCGCATCGATAATTCCCCGGCCGATCTGCCGCTCCACGTGAACGCGGTTCCGCTAACTGCCGCCGATCTCCGCTTCCGCGGCTATCCGCGCGTGGTGGAAGGCAATCCAGTCGACGATCTGAAATATATCTACGAAGACGTCAGCCTGACCGGCCCATACACCCGCCAAGCCGGAAACTACACCCGCTACGGTGATGTGCGTGCGTTACTAACAGGCGTCGACGAAAAATACGTCATCCTAGGCTCCGGCGATGAGATCGCCGCAGAATTCGATTCCTCCGCGCTAGGCAATCCGCCCCCAGGCTGGCAGCGCGACTATTTCTTCTTCGCCGACGGCTTCGACAAAGACATGGATTTCTACGCCGCCTACGGCGACACCGTAGCGCCCCTCCCCTTCCACACCCTGCTGCCCTTCCCCTATCCCGCCGGCATCCTCGAGTACAACACCCGCTCTGTCTCCGGCCCCGCCGGCAACAGCTTCCAATTCCACTACCATTCACCGCAGTGATTGATCCTCAGACAGCGCACACTACGTCGCAGTACCGTGCGCCGTGCCTAGACCGAGCATAGTTTGCCGTTCTGCGTGGAACCGAAACCCAGTTGTGGAGTCTAACTCCTAAAGCTGGGACGTCCGCCGTGCGGCGAGATGTAACAAGGGAGTAACACCGGTGAAAGTCAGAATGTACGTCATCTGCCCACTTATAATCGGAAGCTTCGCACTTTTGCCAGCCGCGGCGGCGCAACTGAGTAAACCGAAGCCGACGGTAAGTGCGGCCCCTTTGACAGCCGAACAGGTCGCGACCTACCGGACAGTATTGGAGGGCTACGCGAAGGATTCTAAGAATCCGCTTATTCTGGCCGATAAGTCCGAACCTCTGGAACAGTCTGGGCCATTCTCGGACGGCGCCTGCATGCAAGAGTTTCATATCGAGGTTAGCAAGGGCTTAGTCCCGGTTATCTATCCGCTCGACACAATAGTGAGTTCAAAGTTAAACCTCGTCTTAGTTGACCCCAAAAAGCAACGCAAGCAAATACGGAAGAATGACCCAGACAATCTTATGAAGAAGTCGATCGATGACCATCAAAAAATCACCGATAATAACGTGGCTAATGCTGTCGAGCAGGCCTTCCATACCGGCCTATTTACGCTCTCCGAAATTGCCTTCGACAAAGAGCATCGTTATGCATTGGCTACAGCTTCAACTGTGGCCGCTTATGCGGAAGTGGCGAAACCCTGGTTCTCGAAAGGACCGGCGATACCTGGAAAATCGCCAAGACGTGCGGCGACTGGATTGCGTGAAAACTAGGTTGACCGCTTTGGCTGACCGGCGGGGAGAGACAGACTCCCTAATCCGGGAATGGTGGCCACCAACTTCGCGACAGCATCCAGAAGGAAGATCGAAGGAGCCAGATGCAGCGGTCAGTCCGCATCGCTTTGAGAGTGTTGCTCTCCTTGTTGTTTGGCTTGTTTTCCCTCCCGATGCTCATCGTCGGAGGTTATCTCTTCGTTTGCTGGTTCCGGATTCACACCTCCGATGTCTACTACGTTGATTATCCGTATGCGATCACCGCGACATCCTTGATCGCACTCGGCGCACTTAGCTTGTGGACCACTCTCCACGGCGTGTGGCGGCGAAGCTTTTACGGCTCTCTTTTCGTGATTCCGATTTTCTTGGGGTTGGTGAGCATGGTCGCTGGTCCCGAGCACATACCGCGGGCATACAGCGGCGTAGCCGATAGCAATTATCTGGCCGACGCGAGCTCATTTCTCCGCGGCTGGTATGAAAAGAACCATCGATTTCCGGCCAACGAAGCGGAAATTCGAGACGCCTGGTGGAGGAGTTTCGCAGGATGGGCAAGGCCCGTCGAGACGTCTCACCGAGGCAGGTACATGCAGCGCGGCAATCATTTGCCGTACGAAATCGTGGTGGTGACGAACGCGCAAGGCCCTCGGATGACCGATGTCTCGCAACGCCCGGGTGTAATTTATTACGGCGTATCCACAGACCACCAGGAGTTCTGGTTGGTTATGACGGAACTACGATCAGACGTGGCGCCCAGCGCAGACCTAAGACTCTTCCCGAACGACGCCTGGGGCGTAATTCACGCGGTGGGGCGCGATTATCCAGCGAGGGAGCAGTGATTGAGGTTGGGCCGTTTTGACGATCGAAAAGTAGCCGCTGGAATCTTACCGGTGTTCGACTCGCGCTTTGACTTCCTCCCCCGAATCAGCTAAATTCGTTTTTTCTTGGTAGAGGCGCGGGAGCCACCAGTACTCCGGGACGCAGTTCCGATTCGCTTCGGATCCGGATGAAAGGGGCCGTGCACCACCTCCCGCCGAAACCGCCGGAAGAGCGAGCTTCCCAGCGATTGGCAGACGACTCCAAGGGTCGTCTACTGTCATCCGCAATTCGGATGGAGCGCTATCGGGAAGCGAAGAGCGCGCGCTCCACGTCTCGCGGCCTCTCCCTTCTCGCACCGCCCCCTCCCAGACTGGAACCCATGAAAATATTTGAGATGACCCGGCGTCTCGTCGACGTCGAATCCATCAGCTACAACGAAGGCGCGGTCGGCGAACTGATATTTGAGTTGCTTTCGGAATTGGCGGGGCGCACCAACGGCCGCGTCGAACGCATGCAGGTCGCCGAAAAGCGCTTCAACGTACTCGCGTGCTGGGGTGAGCCAGTGGTCACTCTCTCCACCCACATGGATACCGTGCCCCCGTTTTTCGCCTCGCGCGAGGACGATGAGTTCATCTACGGGCGGGGCGCGACGGACGCAAAAGGGATCATCGCGTCAATGTTCGCAGCCGGCGAAAGCCTTGCGATAGGCGGAGTGCGAAACTTCGCGCTCCTCTTTGTGGTCGGCGAAGAAAAAGATAGCGCCGGCGCGAAAGTGGCGGCCGCATCACCCCGCGGATCGCAGTACGTGATCAACGGCGAGCCCACGGAAAACCGCCTGGCACTGGGCTCCAAGGGCATCCTGCGATACGACGTGATCGCCCGCGGAAAAATGGCCCATTCGGCCTATCCCGAGCTCGGCGAGTCGGCCATCGAACACATGATCGATGTTCTGCAAGATATCCGCCGGATTCCCCTGCCCCACGATCCGGTCCTCGGCCCTGGCACCGTGAATATCGGCACGATTTCAGGGGGCCGTGCGCCCAACGTGATTCCGGACTATGCGCGAGCCGAGATCCTGTTCCGAATCGTCGGTCCAGCCGATTCCATTCGCGACGCGATCACCCGAGCGGTAGCCGGGCGCGCAGAAATCAAGGAAGTGCTGCACATTCCGGCGATTCGGCTTGGGGGGCTCGATGGCTTCGCCACCACGGTGGTCGCCTACACCACCGATGTCCCCATTCTCGCCGAATCGTGGGGGCAGCCATTCCTACTCGGGCCCGGAACGATCCATGTGGCCCACTCGCCGGACGAACGGGTCGCCAAACGCGAACTGGTCGAGGCCGCTGAGATCTACGCGCGCCTGGTGAAGCAGCTTCTTTCCGCGGATGGAGGGGGGGCGGACTAGATGAATCTGGCCATCGTCGGTTACGGCAAAATGGGGCGGCGAGTCGAGCACCTTGCGCCGCAATACGGCTTTACCGTCGGATTGAAGATCGGCCGCGACGATGGCGCGGCCGATCGCTTCACCAAGGAAAGTTTTCAGGGGATCGACGCGGCGGTGGAATTTTCCACGCCGAAAGCGTGCGTCGAAAACGTCGAGCGCCTCGCGGCGCTCGGCGTGAACACTGTAGTGGGCACCACGGGCTGGCTGGATCGTATCGAGCATGTGCGCGGCGCGGTGCAGCGCAGCGGCGCCGCGCTGGTGTGGGGACCGAATTTTTCAGTGGGTGCAAACATTTTTATGGAAATCGTCGGAACCGCAGCCCGCCTCATGGCCGCCGAACACGATTACGGCGCGTGGGCCTGGGAAATCCACCACGCCGCAAAGAAAGATGCGCCGTCCGGAACGCTGCGAGCCATGCTCCGCGAAATCGAGAAGAGCGGCTATTCGCGCGAGGTCAACGTCGCCGCGAACCGTGCCGGTTCGCACCCAGGAACGCATGAGTTAGGATTCGATTCCCCGGACGACACCATCACCCTGCGCCACACCGCGCGCAGTCGCGACGCCTTCGCGCGCGGCGCATTGCGCGCCGCCCGCTGGATGAAAGGCAAAAAAGGTTTCTATGAATTCCGCGAAATCCTGGACGACCTGGGACCATAGGCCAGCAAGCGCGTGCGCGCCGCAACGCGACGCCAAGCAGGTGTCGAATTCAGCAGTTGAAGGTGGGTGCCCCACACGTCGGGTTTAGGTGTGGGGGTTTTGACTCACAGTTCTACGGTTCTACGGTTTTATCTTTTCCGGGTGCCCCACTCTTCCCCGGTTTTGGGAAGGGTGGGCGTATAGACCTCGAAGTTACATGAGTCAGGACCGGACAAGTGACCAGTTGTAACAGGAGGTAACCATGTTCACAGGATGCGGAACCGCTCTAGTCACTCCCTTTAGGCAAGATCTGTCCCTCGATGAACCGTCGTTGCGCCGCCTAGTTCACCGCCAACTCGAAGCCGGAATCGATTTCCTAGTTCCCTGCGGCACCACCGGCGAAAGCCCCACCCTCACCCGCGCCGAGCACCTGCGCGTCGTGGAAATTTGCCTCGAAGAATCACACGGAAAAACGCCAGTGCTGGCCGGTGCCGGCGGCTACAACACCGCCGAAGTGATCGCCCTGGTGCAGGAACTCGAACGCATGGGCGTACAAGGAATTCTCTCGGTCACGCCGTATTACAACAAGCCCACCGCCGAAGGCGTCTATCAGCACTACAAAGCAATCGCCGCCTCCACCCTGCTTCCGGTGATCGTCTACAACGTCCCCGGACGCACCAACGTTAACATCCTCCCGGAAACGCTGGTGCGGCTAACGGAAATCGATAACATCGTCGGTGTAAAGGAAGCCTCGGGATTTATGTCCCAAATCGTTGCGATCCTCAGTCGCGTGCCGGAAAACTTCCTAGTGCTTTCCGGCGACGACGCGCTCACCGTACCGATGATGGCGCTAGGCGGCCGCGGCATAATCTCGGTAGCCTCCAACGTGATTCCCGGCCAGATGGGGCGCCTTACCGAGCTGTGCCTCGCTTGCGATTTCTCAGCCGCGCGGGCTCTGCATCACGAACTCTATCCATTGATGGAAATTAATTTTATCGAGACCAACCCAATTCCCGTAAAAGCGTCGTTGGGCTTGATGGGCCTTCTGGAACCGGTCTTCCGCCTGCCTCTGGTTCCTCCTTCGCCCGAAAACCTCGAGAAAATCCGTACTCTGCTCAAATCGCGCGGGATGATTGAAGGAAGTTATGCTGCCTTCAGAAATTGAACAGCTCTACAACGATAGGCCGGAGCAATATTCGGAAAAGCAGTTCCAGTTGTTCGACGCGTTCAAGAGCGCGTTGAATGAGGGAACCATCCGCGCCGCCGTCCCCGACATCGCCAGCGCCAGTGGTTGGCGCGTAAACGACTGGGTGAAAAAAGGCATTCTCGCCGGATTCCGCATGGGCCGAATCGTGGACTACTCGGTCGGCGGCGGCTCCGCCGGCAAAAATCAAATCCCCTTCTTCGACAAATCCACCTACCCGCCGCAGAAAATCACCCTGGAAAGGGGCGTGCGTATCGTGCCCGGCGGCTCCAGCATTCGCGATGCCTGCTACATCGGAAGAGGAGTGATCTGCATGCCGCCGATGTTCGTCAATGCCGGCGCCTATGTCGATGAAGGAACGATGATCGATTCCCACGCGCTGGTAGGCAGTTGCGCGCAAGTCGGCAAGAATTGCCACATATCCGCGGCCGCCCAAATTGGCGGCGTGCTGGAGCCGGTGGGTGCGCTCCCTGTAATTATCGAAGACAACGTTTTGGTCGGAGGCCAGTGCGGAATCTACGAAGGCGTCATCGTAAAAGCGCGCGCCGTGCTAGGAACCGGTACAATTCTGAACGCCTCGACGCCAGTCTACGATTTGGTACACGGTGCAATCCACGCAGCCCGCGAAGGCCTTCCGCTAATCATCCCGGAATCAGCAGTAGTGGTGCCAGGCTCGCGCGCCGTGTCACAAGCGCAAGGAAAAGCCTGGGGCCTTTCCCTCTACACCCCAGTAATAGTCAAATATCGCGATTCCAAAACCGACTCCCGCATTCAAATCGAAGATCTACTCCGCTAAGCCTTTGAATTAGTAGTTGAAGGTGGCTGCCCCACACGTCGGTTTACGTGTGGGGGTGTTGCCTCTCGGTTTTTCGGTTTCCCTGTTTTAAGGTTTTACGGTTCGACGGTTTTATCTTTTCCGGGTGCCCCACTCTTCCCGGGTGCGGGGAAGGGTGGGCGTTTAGACCTTAGCAGTGTTAAGCGAACGCCCTTGGGTTTTCATTTTGATTTGTCGCGGTTGGTCTTACACGCCCCGTGCTAACGGTCACTCCACCGAGCCAAACGTCTTCACATCCTCCGGCGCATCCACCAACTCCACCGGCCCCTCCCCCTGCACCTGCACCCGAATCTGCTCCACGATATCCGGATTCGCCAAAGTAGTGATGTCCCCAACCGGCGTGCGGTTGGAAATCGCCGCAAGCACCCGCCGCATCAATTTTCCCGACCGCGTCTTCGGCATATCCGGAACAATCTGCACCGCGCGCGGCCGCGCGATCTTTCCGATCATGGTTTCGATCGTGCGCACCACCCGCTCCGCAATATCCTTATGGCTAGCAGTAGCCCCCGGACGCAGCGAAACGTAAATCTCCGGCACACGCCCCTTAATCTCATCCACCACCGGCACCACCGCCGCCTCCGCAATCTCAGGAATCGTCAGGCACGCCGACTCCAGTTCCTTGGTCCCCAAGCGATGCCCGGCAACATTGATGACGTCATCCACGCGCCCGAGAATCCGAAAATATCCGTCCGCCGCCAGAAGCGCCCCGTCCCCGGCAAAGTAAGGCCAGTCCCGCCAATCCTTGCTTTCCGCATTCTTGCAGTACTTCGAATAATATTGCCGCGCGAACCGCTCGCGGTCTCCCCAAATGGTTTGAATGATTCCCGGCCACGGATTACGAATGCAAATGTTGCCCGCTTTCCCCGCGCCAGCCGGAATTTCCTCGGCATTTTCGTCGTAAATCACCGGATAAACTCCCGGAACCCCGGGTCCCGCGCTGCCCGGCTTCATGGGATGAATGGCCGGCGTAGTGCTGCAGATGAAACCGCCCGTCTCGGTCTGCCAAAACGTATCGACGATCACCGCTTCGCCTTTCCCAACCACCTCGTAATACCATCGCCACACTTCCGGCTCGATCGGTTCTCCCACCGTAGTCATGTGCTTGAAATGGAAATCGAATTTCTTAGGCTCCTCGGGCCCGGCCTTGCGCAGCATCCGAATCGCCGTCGGCGAAGTGTGAAAAATATTTACGTTCAGCCGTTCCGCAATCCTCCACGGCCGCGATGCATCGGGAAAGTTCGGCACTCCTTCAAATAACACGCTAGTCGCCGCCAGCGCCAGCGGTCCGTAAACGATGTACGAATGCCCGGTGATCCAACCGATATCCGCCATGCACCAATACACATCGTCCGGATGAATATCCTCGATGAATTTGGAAGTCCCGGTAACATATGCGAGGTATCCCCCGGTGCGATGCTGGCACCCTTTGGGCTTGCCGGTGGTTCCGCTGGTGTACATCAGGAAAAGCGGGTCTTCGGCGTCCATCGCCACCGGCTCAACCTTTACGTTGCGATATTTCTGCAACACTTCGTCCATAAAGAAATCGCGGCCGGGCGCCATCTTCGCAGCGGAACCAAACTTTCCGGGGTAGCGGCGCCAGACCAACACTTTGTCGACGTTCTGCCCTTCGCGCGCGGCAGTTTCGCAGGCGATATCCGCGGACGTTTTGTGGTCGATCAGTTTTCCGCCGCGATAGTAGCTGTCGGAGTAGATCAGCACCCGGCTGCCGCTATCCGCCGCGCGCGTGCCGCAAGCTTCGCCGCTGAATCCACCGAAGACCACCGAGTGGATCACTCCCAGGCGCGCGCAGGCCAGCATGGTCACCGGCAGTTCCGGCACCATGGGCATATGGATGGTCACGCGGTCGCCCTTTTTCAGTCCGGCAAAATCGCGCAGCACCGCCGCGGTTTCGTTCACCCGGCTATACAGTTCCTGATAGGTGATCGCCACGATCGCTTCGGATTCCGGCTCCGGCACAAAGGTGAACGCCGCTTTGTTTTTGTAGAACGGCAGATGGCGGTCGACGCAGTTGTAACAAGCGTTCAGCTTCCCGCCCACGAACCATTTCCAGTACGGAGGATCGTTAGTATCCAGGACGGTGTGCCAGCGCTCCGACCACGTGAGCAAATCGGCATACTCGGTAAAACAATCGGGAAAGTGTTTTTCGTCGAAGCGCTGCGCCATCGAGGTATCGGCAAGATATGCCTGCGCGACGAACTTGGCCGGCGGCGGATAGATCTTTTCTTCCTTCCAATGGCTCTCGATCTGCGCTTCGCCTGGGTTCTTGGTGTCGGTCACGTTGACAGCTCCTGGTCGTTTGGCAGTTGGGTCACCCGCGTGTAGGCGCACCGCCGGCGCTGCGCAATTTCATTCTGCAAGATATCTTCTCTCGCGAGAGATGCGGCGTCAATTTCGTTCCGTGAAGTTGTTACGAATGTGTCCGCGATTCCGGCGCGGGCAGCAACGAATGTGCGGGAAGACCTCGGATCGATGCGTCCAACAGCTCAACCAAATGAACCACCGGTAAGCTCTGGCCGGCCCGAGCGAGGCCGGCCTGTATCTGCAGCAAGCAGCCCGGATTGCTCGAAGCGATCATCTCCGCGCCGGTCCCCACGCAATTCTTTACCTTGCGGTCGCCGAGTTCCTGCGCGGGCACCGGTTCCATCATGTTGTAGATTCCCGCCGAACCGCAGCAGATCGCCGACTCGGGCACCACCAGAAGTTCCAGGCCCGGAATCGTGCCCAGCACTTCCCGCGGAGCCGACCGCACTCCCTGCGCGTGCTGCAAGTGGCACGCGTCGTGATAGGCCACGCGCAGCGGCAAAGGACCGCGCTCCGCGCGCGGCGGAAGCATGGCCAGCACTTCAGAAATGTCCTTGCAGCGCGCCGCGAAATCCGCCCCCTTCGCGGCATACTGCGGATCGTCGCGAAGCTGGTAACCATAGTTTTTCAGATTCGATCCGCACCCGGCGGCATTGGTCACGATTACGTCCACGCGGTCGGCGCCGAACGCATCGATCAGCGCCCGGGCGCGCTCGAGCCCCTCTTTCTCCCATCCCGAGTGCATCATCAGCGACCCGCAGCAACCCTGCGCCGGCGGCATGATCACTTCGCAGCCTTCCGCGGCCAGCACCCGCGCGGTAGCGGCGTTGACGTCGCTGAAGAACACGCTCTGCACGCAACCAAGCTGCAGCCCTACCCGCAGCCGCGTCTCCCCCTTCGCCGCCACCCGTACCGGCAGGCGCGCGGACGCCCCCGGCCTCGTAAGATCAGGCAGCAGCGATTCCACCGCGCGAAGCCGCGCCGGAAGAATCCGGAAAACGCCCAGCGAGCGCGCCAGCGTCTGCAATCCGGATTTCTGATACAGCCACAAGAATTTCGCCATCACCCGCAGCCGCCCGGTATTCGGGAACAGTGACAGGATCATCCCCCGCAAAATACGTTCCGAGAGCGGCGGCGAATAATTTCGAACGATCTGCGCGCGCGTGGCCTCAAACAGCTTGTCGTACTTCACGCCCGACGGGCACGCCGTCATGCACGCCATGCAGCCCAGGCAGCGATCGAAATGCTCGACGAAAGTTTCCTCGAGCTGCACCAGCCCCTCGCTGGCCATCTTCATCAAATAAATTCGCCCGCGCGGCGAATCCATTTCCTCCCCCCACAGCGAATAGGTGGGGCAAGTGGGTAAGCAGAAACCGCAGTGAACGCATTCGTCGATCAATTTTGCCGCCGGCGGGTGGTGCGCGTCGAACGCCGAGCAAGGCGCCGAGGAATTCGGCGCCGCTGCGATCTGAATTCCCTCGTGTGCGGACATCAAATACCTCCCACGAACCGCCCAGGATTCAGAATCCCGTGCGGATCGAGTTGCTGCTTTACCAGGCGCATCAGCGGCAGCCCGTCGCCCGGATCGCCCCAAGCGTCCAGGCTCTTCTTGATTTCCAGCGGCGCGGAAAGCACCACCAGCGAACCTCCGGATTTTTCAGCGTAAGCACGCAATTGCGTGAGCGCTTCCACGAGCTGCCCTTCGTCCGCTTCAATCCTCAATAAACCTACCCCCGGGCTCTGAAAGACGATTTCCCAACCGATAGACTTGGCCGCTTTCTGAGATTCGATCTCGTTGCAGAAATTCGCCAGCTCCGTCGGCAGAATGCTCACCTTAGCCACTGCGCGAGGCGTTCCCTTCTGTTCCCACAAAGATTCCCGGGTGCTCC
>Ga0302325_10019125_pt1 | contig 14419 bp, 9 predicted proteins | sample Palsa_T0_2_FD_201948 | JGI IMG/M metagenome (GOLD analysis project Ga0302325, IMG submission 201948) | Peat permafrost microbial communities from Stordalen Mire near Abisko, Sweden - Palsa_T0_2 | ecosystem: Environmental > Terrestrial > Soil > Palsa > Peat permafrost | place: Sweden: Abisko... | reverse complement strand
ACCCATCAAAGCGATGCGCATCCTTCTTTACGATCGGCCAAATCCGAAGGATCAAGTCCTCGCGGGCAAATTGACATTCAGCGATCGCTCCACCCTGGAAGTCGGCGCTTTGCCCAACGACGGCAAAACCCCCGCCGACATCACATTTCCCGAAAAGCGCTTCAGTTGGGTACGGTTCGACATTACCAAATCAACCAGGGGCCCGGGCCTGGCGGAGTTCGGCGTTTTCGATCGGTAGAAATTTTTTACTTTCCCACCTTCACGGATTGCGTGTTCCCAGAAAATTGAATCTCGGCATCGGCCTTCGTAACTGCTTCCAATCCCGTGCCGTGGGCGGGCTTCACCAGCACGATTCGGAACAAACGCTGCTTGATTAATCCTTTGAAACCACCTTGGCGGTCGCCGATTTTCAAGGTTTGACTGGCATCGTCCCAGGAAATCTTCGTGGTGGCGAATTCTCCTTTTTCGTAGCCGTAACCTTCTCCCGCGTCTTCATAGAACGTGCAGGTACCGTCCGCACCTGGATAGATGCGTAGTTCGATTGGAGCGTCCGGCTCTTCGTCGGCATAGGCTACCGCCGGACCCATCGGCACGATGCTGCCCGCGCGGGCTAAGACTGGAATGTGGTCGATCGGCGCGTCGGTGGTCATCGTGGCGCCGCCTGGGTTGCTCTCACCGGTCCAGAAATCGACCCATGCCGTTCCCTCTGGGAGGTAAACCTCGCGTGACTTGGCGGCATTTTCAATCGGCTTCGAATCGGCGTCGAAATACATCGGCGACAACACGGGACAAACCATCAACGCATCGCCGACGAGCATCTGCGTCTTCAGGTCGTGGGTCTTGACGTCATCGGGGAACTCGAACGCGACAGGCCGGAGGAACGATGCATTGTCGAAATGCACGGCCCCTTCCACTGAATAGATGTAAGGCATCAGCCGGTATCGCAAATTGATCGATTTGAGGATTGCATCGTAAAACGGCGTGCCCGGCTCGCCGAAGCGCCATGGTTCGCGCGGCGTGTCGGTTCCGTGGCTTCGGAACATGGGCAGAAACGTGCCGAACTGGAACCAGCGGGTGTACAACTCGCGGTAGCCGAAGTCTTCGACACCTTTGTTATAGTCCCCGTCCCAAAACCACTGCTTGGAACGCTTCACAAAAAATGCGCCGATGTCGCACGTCCAGTACGGGTATCCGGCAGCGCTGAAGTTCAGCGCCGAGGGCACTTGCCGGGCCAACACCGACCACTTTGCACTGATGTCGCCCGACCAAAGGATCGCGCCGTAACGCTGGCCGCCCGCGTAGCCGGAGCGGGTCAGGTTGACAAGGCGTTTGTCGGGAACCGTCCGCCGCCAGTTCTCATAAAGGCCCTTCGAATCTTCCAACGCATAGGCGTTGAGCAGTTGTGGGTCAATGATCTTGGCGAGGGCGTCGATGTTGGCTGCGTCAGCGTCAGCCAGCCGGGTCTTGCCGCTCCAGTCTTTGCCTTCCGGCTCGGTCGAATCGCACCACCACGCGTCGATCCCATGTGTGCCGAGATCATCCCAGACAAACTTCCAATACAGATTGCGCGCCTTGGGATCGAACATATTGACGAAGCTCGTGCCGGCAAGCGTGTATCCGCTTTCCAATAGTTCCTTGCCGGCCACGCTTTTCTCGGAGGGATTCGGCCAGATCGACAACATCAAATGGACGTGCTGGTCGTGAACGGCGTTGGTCATCGCCGAGGGATCCGGATAAAATTTGGGGTCCATTGCCAGTGCGCCCCATTGACCGGGCAGCCAATAGTTCCAGTCTTGCACGATCGTGTCGATGGGTATCTTTCGATTGCGGAACTCTTTGACGGTGGCGACGATCTCGTCCTGCGACTTGTAGCGTTCCTTCGATTGGACATACCCGAACGCCCAGCGCGGCAGCATCGCAGCCGCGCCGGTCAATTCGCGATAGCCGGCGACGGCCCCGTCCATCGTTGGGCCGGCGATGAAGTAATAATCGAGGTCATCGACCACATCGAAGCTCATCGATCCGCCGCTGGAGCCGTCGGCGAACGTCATCGCGGAGTAGGCATCGAACAGCAGCCCGTAGCCGCGAGTCGATACCATTGATGGGATGAGCTTCCGCAGATTGTGCTGATACAGCCGTTTGGTTTTGCCGCGCAGATTGAGATCAGCCGTTTCGTCGAAGCCCAGGCCATAGATCGCCTCGTCAGCGGCGAACGCGAATCGCACCTGCGCCTTCCACGCGTCGCGGTCTTTCGTCCGAACATATTTGCCGGCCACTTCCCGCTCGCCATCGACGGTCATCACCTTCTTCACCGTCGCTGGATCCGCGACCGATTTAATGACTTCCGTTTTCTCGAACGTTCTGGGCGCCGAAGCATCCTCAGCCAAGAGCGGCTTTCCATCGGGGCTGAAATAGGAAATCGATTCGGATTGCCGATCCACGCGCACCGTCAGCTTGGCCGAGCGCAGCTCAATGACCTGCCCCTGGTCCTTCACCATGATCGCGCCCGGGATCATCCCGGCATCCTCAACTCGCATCAAACTTGGCATCTTCGACCAGGCAGAGTTGCGCGTGGCGCGAATGCGGACAATCCGGTCCGTAATGAAGTCGATGCGGAGTCGGCCTTCCGTCAAATCAAATGCAGCGCCGCCCGGCGTCTCGTGAAATGCCTGGACGCTGGCAGAGGCGGTCTGTCCAGGTCCCAAAAGGAGCGCGACGATGTATACCCACGTCTTTGAGCTCAGTACCACCACCAGCACCCCCAGTAAGTGCTGCTCGAGTCGTTGCTCATACTGGAGTTTCCTGTGCCGGGGACGCCGGGGATGAGGGTTTGGGGAACAGCGCTGCTGGGATTCGTGACCCACTCACCGTGTCCGTCGGTATACACTTCGTTCAATCCCTCGGTCACCATGGTGTTAGCCGCCGTCGTCCCTGGTTGGAACGTGTGGTTCATGTTCCAGACTCCAGTCACGTTGCTGGAACCGCCCTGGGGGTCGTACTCGATGTCGTCTCCGAACAACGGCAGCGCCGCGTTCGCTCCGTTGGGGTTGTTCGGATCGGTGTCGGTGATCCGGGAAGGTTGCATCAGGAGGTCTTTATTACCGGAATGCATGAAGAAACCCGTTCCCCACTCCACGGCCCCTGGCGCTGAATGCCACACCCAGTCCTTGCCCCCAACGTTGTCCCGGCAATACCAGCCCCGAGCGTAATATGCGTAAGAAGTGATGACATTTCGAGACCACCACATCTTCGAGTTACTCCACGAGGTGTTAATGTAAAAGACGGGGTTGCTCGGGCACTCCCAGGCATCGTTGGGAATGGGGTTGGCCGTTGGCGTGGCGACGCTCGTAACCGGTATCGATCCCGGCTCGGGGTCGGTAAAGCCCATATACACATACATGTCGCGCCGAAATGCGCTGGGTACGGCATTCCAGAACGACGTATCAGTGCCGCCCGTGCCACCGGTGTTTCCGCATTCAACCGGAAGGTGGCCCTTGTTGTCGTTTGCGTATCCGATTGCGGAGATGGCGAGCTGCCGCAGGTTGCTGAGGCACTTGGTCCGCCGCGACATTTCGCGCGCCCTGCTTAAGGCGGGCAGGAGCAGAGCTATGAGGACGGCGATGATCCCTACAACGACAAGCAGTTCGGTCAGGGTAAAACCGGTTCGGGGAGAGGCACGGAGGCACGAAGGCACGGAGGCACGAAGGGGGGGACTGGGGGATCGGGGATTCGGTCTCTCTGCATTCTCTACTGTCCACTTTCTACTGCTCTCCTGTCTCGCGCAGCGTTGGGCACGGAGGGAAAGGGCCGATTGGTCAGACGGGGAAGACATACAGTTACCTCTCACCTAAAATGGACGTGCGGACGCGGATTGTCAACAGACTCGTTGACATGGGCTCTCTGATCACAGATTATCGTTCGCGTCACACATTGCTCACCGCCATCGCTGCGGCGCAGGGCCGCGCAAGATCCGTGGAGACGGGCCGATGCGAGGACTGCCGCCTACTTCTCATGGCGCGACCGTCGTCGGGACGCCGCTTTCGCCGTTCGGGCATTTTGGCGCGATAATCTTTCTTCCCTCCACGGAATCGAACGGAAACCAGTCGCGGCCGCCCGGCTGCTTCACCTCCACTTGCCGCTGCGTGGACCGCACCGCCCGGCGGTATTCGTCCGAGCCCCTCTCCTGCGCGGCCTCCAGTGCCGCCCGCGCGTCGTCCGTGTTGCGCATGAGGAAACCAACAAACGGCGGCGCATCCCCACAGCGATACACGACCGCCCAGACAGCCGGTTGCCCGTGGTGGTCGAACGGGGTGATCCGATCGCCACGATCGACAAAGTATGTCTTGCCGTCGTCGTCGGAGAAGTACATGCGCCCACTGACGACCAGGCGGCTGCCGCCACCGAAGAGCTGGAAGCCGATGATCACCAGCCCGACCATCAGGAATGCCGCCGCAACCGCCGTGGCGGCATGGGGGTTTCGTCCGATGTATTCCCTCAAGCTCATTGTCTACCACGTCAGGTTGTGTGTCGGGTCAATGATCAGGTCGTACATCGGCCTCGTCGGATACTGATCGATCTTCACCGGTATCGATCGGACGGACCCATCGCACATGCCGAAATTCATAACCCCGGACGTGATGGGCACCTGTTGGCTGTTGTAGTTGGTGAACGTGCCGCCGGGCCTTTTGGCAAGCTTCCATGCCATGGGACGAGCGGAGAGATTGAACATGGATACACAGGATGCGCAGGATAAATTCATATCTGCTTCCCATCCTGTCCATCCATGTTGAAGCTCTGCGTTTTTTTTTGTTTCCATCCGCGCAGCAATCCGTCCATTTCTTCTCTGCCTGAGAAGAATTTACCTACCGTCGTGCTTGGTCGTCACCGCGACAAAAGACAACCACAGAGAGGAGGGAGGCCACAGAGCCCACAGAGGAACACTCCAATGCGGATCATTCCGATACGGGTTTTGCTTCTGTCTCTGTGGGCTCCGTGCTCTCTCCGTCCTCTCTGTGGTTGTTTTTTGACCATCACTGATCAGGTCGGCGGCGAACCGCTTGTGTCATTTTTGGTTGTCGGCCGAGCACAGCGAGGCAGCGCTGGGTTGATCCGCGTCATCCGCGGTTCAAACTCTTTCTGCTTCGATTTTTCGTCTTCACGCCCTTCCGCCACAGCGATAATTGGCGCAGCGTGCGAGGATTTCGACGGATCGTGGCACAGATTATCGTTCACGTCACGCCGCCTATCGCCATCGCTGCGGCCCGCGGCCGCGCAAGGTTGGCGGCGACGGGCCGATGCGACGACCGCATCACCGACCTCTCCGTCAGCGCATACCTCAGCGGCTCGCCGTCCAGATATCGCTGCAGCTCATCGACCATATACCGTCCCATCCGCTGGCACTCCTTGCCAGCCGAGCCGGCGATGTGCGGCGTCAGCACCACGTTATCCAAACTATAGAACAGCGACCCCGCTTCCGGCGGCTCCTTGATCGTCACATCCAGCACCGCCTGGATGTCGGGGCGACGGCTCAGCACTTCGAGCATTTCCCCTTCGCGAATCAACTCGCCGCGCGCGGTGTTGATGAACGTCGCCCCCTGCTTCATTGACGAGATGTGCTGGCCGGTGATCATCCCGATGGTTTCCGGAAAGACCGGAGTGTGCAGCGAGACCACGTCCGATCGCTGGAAAACGGCCTCCAGCGACACCATCTCGATACCCAGCGCGCCAGCATCCCGGTCTGTGAAGAACGGATCGTACACCAGTACATCCAGATCAAATGGCCTGAGCAACTCCAGCAGTTTTCGGGCGATCGCCCCGAGCGAGACTAGTCCCACTGTGCTGCCGTAGCAGCCCGGCACGTGGTTGCGGTCAGGGTGACAATGGTGCTTCTTCGTCTGCTGGGCCAGCCGCCAGCCGTGCTTGAGAGAAAAGAGAATCGTAGCCAGCGTGTATTCCGCCACCGGGACCGCGTTCGCTTCCAAGGCGCTGGTGACGACGATCCCACGCTTCCAAACTTCCGGGGTGAGGATGTAGCCCATCGTCCCGGCGCCGTAGAAGATGGCCTTGAGTTTCGGCGCTGCCGCGAAGAATGCCTCGTCCAGCATCGGTCCGCTCCAGCCCGAGAAGAGCACCTCCGCATTTGCAAGGATGTCCGGGTTATCGGCGATGCTCTGGCGTGTTTGTGGCGGAGCACAGATATCGACGAGCTGCGCAATATCCCGCTGCTCGGAATCCCCATAAATGAGCGGGAGTGCGTCGGGAGCCAAAATGTAGATGCCCTTTAATTTTCGCATGATTGAGTCCGTCGTCTTCCTCCGTATAACAAGTCTGTTTTATCTTGTTTTTTCAACACGCATCCCGGCGCGCCGGGAGAGTCACTGAGGCGCACCCGACACCCTGGAATGAGCCTGGCCAACAACGATCTAAGACAACCACAGAGGGGGAGGAGCCCACAGAGATCACAGAGAGAATTCAAGTGCAAGATGCCGTGATTGGCCGCGATTCGGCAACTGAGTCTTGGGACCAAGCTCTGTCTCTGTGATCTCTGTGAGCTCTGTGCCCTCTGTGGTCGCCTTTGATCCCGCCAGAGCCACGAGGCGCCCGGCGGTCTTCCGCATTGGAAATTTGCGCTGCGTGCAAAGATTTTAACGGATTGTGGCATAGAGCTTACACAGGACAGAGCTTGCTTCCAAAGTTGCATGGCACAGCCGTAACCAATCATAAGTTCTGCTTCTTTCCCTACTGCCGCTTCGCGCTCACTTCAGTCGCGGATCTCCCAGCGTCCTGAACCCTGACACCCTGAACCCTTCTTTCCCGCTCACTCCAGTCGCGGATCTCCCAGCGTCACCACATCCCACTCGAGCCCATCTCCCCCATCGGTCGCTACCAGCGTCAGGTAATGAGCGGACGGCTCAATGGGAACATCAACGTCGAACGGTGGATCCGTGCGATGAATCAACTTGTGCGATCGGAGGTCGCCGTCAACGAAGACCCAAAACTCTGATCGATCTGACATTTTGTGGACGGGGGCGTAGCGCGCGTTCAGATTTACGCAAACGCCCTGAAAATGGGAGAATGACCGGTCGGAATGGGCATTTCGCAACGCTTTGAGATCGAAAGTAATTCCCCTGTTTGCGTGCAGGATAAGCAACCGATGACCCGTAGCGGAATAGTCGATCGAACCAATCACGTCGCGATTGGTGTCTTGGATGTCGAGTGGCCAGAGATTGAGGTACGTGTGGTTGGAGGTCAGGGGGAAGTTGTACTGATGTCCTGCCGGATCAAGGATGTCCGGCGTCGGCCCCCCGTGCGGAACAAACACGCCGCCGATCAGGGGACGGTCCGGGCAGGGATGGAAATGCCTATCTCCCGTAACGTTCCGCTGCCCCGCGATCGCCATCGCCTGATGATCCGCTGGCAGGGGCAATATCTTGCCGTTCAAAACATCAATACCGCTGTCGCTTCGCCGTTGCGTGCCATCTCCGCCGGCAATAACGTCGACCAGATCGATCGCCGGAACGTCCTGCACGAAGTTCCCTGTGAGGCAGGCGATCTTCTGTGTGGCGGTCGCGCCGAAATCCACGCGAGCGGCATTGCCGGCAGTCAGGGCCGTGGCGCTGCCCCCCGTGATCGGCGTCATTTCGACCGATCCGCGAATGACGTGCGTTTCCGTACTGCCGGAACTGTCAACCAGCACGCCGAACTCCGTCCCGAGGTCCACCGTGCGGGCGGCGGGAGTCTCCACCGTGAATCCATGCGCGTTCGGAGGGACAGTCACGGTCAGCTTGCCGAGGCTCAGCATGATTGCGGACTGTGACTTGATGTCGAACTTTGCCGGCCCTTCGAAGATGAGCGACACCCCATTGTCCAGACGCACCTGCGCCAACCCGGCGGTCAGATCAAACGGACCGCGGGGCAACGGCTGCCCAGCGCGCGGCGCCAGGGATGGATCCGCCCAAACAGCCGCAGCGGTCGCGACAAGAGTGCCGCTGCTATTCGCCGGCCGTAACAATCCCCAGAGCGCGGTTCCAACCAGGATCGGCAACACGATGATGGCGGCCCATCGCCACCACCTCGCGATTGGCGGAGCGGCCGCTTTCCGCGGAGGAACCGGCGGCAGCACGATCGGAGCCGGCTCTTCATCTTCCGGCCCGAGCCGGATGGCCGGCATCACCAGGCAATCGGTCAGCGGATTATTTGCTGACGCGCTCTCTTCAAGAAGCCGCCGGCCGTGAAGAACCTCCCGCAGCGTCTGGTGCAGCATCGCCGCGTCGACCACCATCCGGGCGTGACGGGGGTCCTGCTTCACCCAGGCACGCAGTTCGGCTGCCCCGGCTTCATCCAGAAGCCCGTCGAAGTGCTCGTCGAGAAGTTCCATTGGATCTCTCACGGCAGACCAATCTGCGAAGCCATCCGTGCCTCGATGCATTCCCGCAGTGCCGCCCGCACCCGATGCAGCGCCACCTTGACCGCGCTGACGTTGCTTCCCATTGTGCGGGCGATCTCGCCGGGCTTGAGGTCGTCCTGATAGCGCAACTCCACCAGCCGGCGGGCCTTGGCGGCCAGCCGCTTCAGGCAGTGCTCGATGGCTTCGCGCCGGGGGCCTTCATCGTGCCGCACCTCCTCATGTGCTTCGGCAAGCATCGCCAGCGCCTCGGTGTCAAACACCAGTTTTTCTCCCGAGCGACGGCGGTGAAAGTCGATCGCCTTGTGCCGTGCGATGCCGATCGCCCACGCGTCAAACGAGACGGGAACGCCGCGCGCAGGATCATGGGAAAGGACCGCCGCCGCGACTTCCTGCAGCACATCCTGGGCGTCGTGAAAATCCGGCACAACCAGCGAGATGAACGAGGCGATCAACGGCTGCGCCGCCGCCCATTGCCTTGCCAGATCTTCAATCGAGCCTTTCATTAGCAACGCTCAGGTGGAATTGTCCGCCGCGAGCGCCCTTTGCCAAGGGCCGCTCAACAGATACGTCGGAGCGGGCGTGATAATCGTTACAGAATAAAAAATTTGATCTTTTCCTGTAACGATTGCAATGCCGCTTGCGACATAGGGGAGAGGGCGGGCGGTTTCAGGCCGGCGTTACATTCCCTGGCAGCGAAGAGGCGGTGGAGAGACATGCAAAATCGTAGCCAAGTTATTGACGGGCAAAAGCTTCCGGGCAAGGTCATTCGCCGGCGCAAAGCAATCGTCCGCCTCTCCGTGGCGGCTGCCGGGGCGGCAACGGCGTCGCTGGTCGGTGCACGCGCCCTGCAAGCGGCAAATACGCCCGATTTTTACACCGGCGCGGCGACTGGCGATTTTAGCGGCACCGCCGGGAATTGGAACCTGGGGACGACCTTCTCGGGCAACAACACGGTCCCATCGGGTGTCACCTACGACGCCGTTTTTCCGTTCGGGGCGGCGGCTGGCATTCGCACCATGAACTCGACCAGCCTCACGCTGGGCTCCCTGGATGTTCTGGCCACCAGCAACGCGGCTGGGATTCAGGACGATAGCACCGGCGCGACGAATACCACACTGACACTGGGTGGGTCTGGCGATCTGGGAAATTCAGTCACCAGCGGCCAGCCCAACGACCTGATTTACGTCACCTCCGGATCGACCCTCAATCTTTACGGCAAAAATGCCGGCGGCGGCACTGGCACCCTGGGTATTGTGCTTGGCCAAAGCGGCAACTTCGATTCGGCCGGCACAATCGATATCGGTGCCGTGATTTCTGACGGCGGGAACGGCTACGGCTTTGCGCAGGCCGGGGGCGGCACAATCGTACTTTCCGCCGCGAATACCTTTACCGGCGCAACCACGCTGGGCGCCGGCATGCTGGAGCTCAATTTTAACGATACGACATACGCCGCCACCGTGCCGACCACCAATATCATCTCGTCTAGTTCCGCGCTCGTTTTCAGCGGGTCAAGCATCCTGAACCTCACCGGCAAGAGTACCGCCAACGACGCACAGACGTTCAACGGCACCACGCTCAACGGCTTCGGCAACGTGACATTGACAGGGGGCGCCGCGGCGGAGGGAGTTGCGCTCAACCTCGGCGCAATCACTCGCAACGTCGGCGGCGGCATCAACATCACCCAGCCGACGGTTGACACGACCCTCGGCGCCGCCAACGGCGCCTTCACCACGACCGGAAACAATGCCGCAGGCATCCTCGGCGGCTGGGCCACGGTCGGCAACACCGACTTCGCGGCGATCACCACGAGTGTCACCAACCAGATCGTCGCGTTTGGGGGTACGGGGACTGGGTCTTATGCGACCGTGGCAGCCACCGGCGCGAACGCGCCGACGACGGTGTACAGCGACACCCTCGGCGCCGCTTCTCTGAGCGGCAATGTCACGGTCGACGGCTTGAAAATTCTGACCAACGCCGGCACGCTCACGTTGGGTAGTTTTAACCTGACCGTTAATGGCGCAAACGGCGGCATTCTGACAGATGTCGCGACAACCATCGCCACCGGCGGTAGCGGCATCCTGAGCGCCGGTTCCGGCAACGAGTTGATTCTTGGTGGCAACAGTACCCTGACGATCACCGGCAGCAATCTCATCGGCAGCAACAGCGGCTCACTGACCAAGATTGACACAAACACCATAATTATTACCGCCGCGAATAGCTACGCGGGTGGCACATATTTGGCTGCGGGCACCCTGGACGTACAAAACAACAGCGCGCTCGGGACGGGGCCGATCACGTTTAGCGGGGGCACAATTAATTCCAATGGTGCGGGATCAAACACCACCCTTGCGAATAACCTCATCACGATAGCGAATACCGTCAGCACCATGACGCCGCTTAGCAATAACTTTACTCTTTCGGGTGCGTTGACCGGAAGCGGCGATCTGACCATGAACGCCGGAGGGGCTGTCACCGGAGTACTGTCCGGCGATCTGAGCCAGTTTACGGGCACACTCACTGTCAATACGACCAACGGCGATTCGAACCAAAGTGTGGGTGGCGCGTCGGGCGCGAGCCTCAACCTCGGTCAGGCGACCCTTGTATTGACCGGAGGCAACGGCTCAAATCGACGTTTGGGCTGGGGCGGAACTCTGCAGGTTGGCGCGCTCCAGGCGGCCGTCGGAGCGGGGACGGTTATTGGCGGAAGTTCCGGTTCTGGTACTACGCTCCAAGTCGGTGCATTAGGTACCAATACGGCCTTTGCCGGCAACCTTCCGACCGGCTCATTTCTCATCGTTACCAAGGTGGGCACGGGGTCTTTGTCGCTAAATGGCAACAGCTTCTGGGGTACCTCCGGCGACGTCACTCTCGATGCCAACGGCGGAACCCTGGCTATCGACGAAAGCAACCTCACGACGCCGACCGGCCTGCTTGGCGGCCCGCTCGGCGTGGGTGGCGGCACGTTCGCTCTGCTGGAAAAGGCCGGCACCGCCACTTCGCAGGGTTTCACCGGCACGACGATCAATGCCGGAAATTCCACAATCACCGCAAATCAGAATGGCGGCTCTTCTGGTGTGTTGCTCCAGTTGGGAGGCTTCACCCGCAATCCAGGCGGCACGGTCAATTTCATCAACCCGAGCGGCACGCCCGGCAGCACCAACGGCATCACCACCACGCAGGCAAACGGTTCTGGCGGCATCCTCGGCTATGCCACCGTGGGCGGCGTGGCCTATGCCGTCAGCGGCGCTTCGGCCACGGTCCCCATCTCCGCTCTGGGCACTTACGCCCAGACCTGGTCATCGGGAAATGTCAGTGACACGACTGCGACGCACAACGACACCGAGACCGGCTCTGTAACCGTGAACGCCACCTCGACCATTAACTCGCTGACCATTAGCGACACGGGCAACGACACGTTGACCCTTAGTAATAACCTCACCTTCTCCGGGACCAACGGCGGCCTGCTCTATGCCGGCAACGGCAGCGGCGGCGGGAGCTACATCGTCAACGGTCCGGGGATTCTCGGCGCGGGAACCGCGAACGAGTTCATCCTCAATATCAATTCCGGTGCCACGTTGACGGTGAACAGTCCCATCATCGGCTCTGGCGCGGGTTTCCTTACCACGGCGGGTGGCGGCAACTTGGTTTTGACCGCCGGCAGCGCCTATACCGGCACCGCTACCGCTGGCGTCGCCGCCAACCTCTTGAACGCCGGAACCGTAACCATTTCGGCGGACAATGACCTTGGCGCGGGCAATGCGACAAGCGGGCAGTTGGTGAATATGAATGGCGTGACCCTGACACTCGCCAGCGGCTACGCCAGCACGCTTTTCTCGACCCAGGGTAACACGAAGAATGGCATTACGCTGGGCAACAACGGCGGCACGATCAATACGAATGGGAACAGCGTCAGCTACGGCGGCGTGATCACCGGCGGCACGGTCAACAGCACGAGTGCCAATACGGCCGGCGGCTTCAGCTTTACCAAGGCGGGATTAGGAACGTTAACGCTCACGAGTAACAGCACTTACGGTGGCGCGACGATCATCACCGGCGGCGTGTTGAGCGTGAATAATCTTAACGCCACGGAAACCGCTAACGGCGGCGTGACTAGCAGCATCGGTGAAGGTCCCAACACCGCTCCTTACCTGGTCTTGAACGGCGGCACGCTGCAATACATCGGCACGTCAGCAGCGACGACCGATCGCCAGTTCACCTTGGGCACCAGCGGCGGGGCCATCGACTCCTCCAGCCCCACCGCGGATACGCTCACATGGAGTGGCAATACCGGCAGCGGCGGAACCGCCGTCAATGCGGTGGCCGAACCCGGCAGCGGCACCCGCACGCTGACGCTGACCGGCAGCAACACCGGGGCGAACACGTTCGCCATGATCCTGGGCGACAGCAGCGCCGGAGCGACGAGCCTCACGAAGAGCGGGGTCGGACAGTGGGGTCTTTCAGCCGCAAATACGTACTCTGGTGCGACCACGATCAATGGCGGCACTCTCAATGTGACGGGATCGCTCGCTTCCGGGTCGGCCGTGACCATCGGCGGGTCGAGCGCCTCGGGCACGCCTACCCTCACCGGCACCGGCACGGTGGGCGGGACGGTCAACCTCGCCAGCGCTGGAGGCGGGGCCGCGGGCAAAATCAGTCCGGGTACGGTCGGTGGCGTCGGCACACTCACCACCGGCGCCGAGACGTGGAACGGGGGGATCTACCAGTGGGATATTGGTTCCGCGGGAACTCTTTCCAGCGGCATCTACGGCACGCCTGGAACTACTTACGACGACTTGGTCGCAACGGCCGGACTAACCGTTCCCACAGCCGGCGCCGTCACCATCGCGCCCACGGGTACCCTGGGCAGCATTGCCGGCGGGACCACTTACACATGGGTCCTGGCGCAGATCAACACGTTGAGCGTGGGCGGAGTGAGTGTCCCAGCAGGCAGCACCCCGATCAGTTCCGACTTCGCTCTCAGCACGTCGGGATTGACTGCCAGCATCAATGGCGGCGCCACAGCGACGGCCGCCGGTACTTTCGCCCTCTATTTTGAAGCCGAAACTGTCGGCGGCAGCACTGATGATCTCGTCCTCAGCTACACCTCGGCCCCCGAGCCCGGCACGGCGATGCTGGTTCTCGGCGGGATGTTGCCAGTGCTGATGGGCCGCCGCCGTCGTCAACTGAGGTGCGGCAAATGAGATCGCCAAACCGGCGGGAAGTGGCCGTCTTCTGGTGCATCAGTTTCGCATTTGGCGCCGCGATGCTCACGCTGCTGGTGGCCATGTGCTCCGCCGAAATATCGATTCATCGCGACAGATCCATCCCCATGGTTCTGACGGGAGAAGTCGCGACGGATCGATAGTTTGGCGCCTCATTTGATTTGAGTTCACGTCGGCGGAACAACTCACATGGACGCCGTTTTGCGCGTGGCGGCTTGGTCCGGATTATTCACCACGGATGGCACCGATAAGACGGCGCGGCCACGGCCGACAACCAAAATGGGAGATTCACCGCAGAGGGCGCAGAGTAACGCAGAGGCAGAAAAAGACAGGGAGAAAGCCGCAGGTCGCTTTCTTCTCTCCCTCTGCGCTCCTCCGCGTCCTCTGCGGTCAACATCGTATGTCCCACCGGAATTTGCGCAGCGTGCAAAGATTTCGATGGGTTGTGGCACAGATGAACGCAAAGCTTGAATTACCGGTGATTTATCTGTGTCCATCATCTTCATCCGTGGCAACCTTCTGCTCTTCGGAAGAGCCCGATGCGGCTGCGAGCAAGCGCAGAAATCTTCTCAAGGCGAGAAGAAATGAACGGATTGTGGCACAGCGCGGCCACCGCCGACAACCAAAGTGGGAGATTCACCGCAGAGGGCGCGGAGCAGGCGGCGCCCGCAACCCAAGGCACGAAGGCACGAAGGGAAGGAAGCAAAATGCTTGTTAAAAAAACAAGAAGTAACAGGATTGCTATGCAGAGAGCCGTAGGGCGGGATTCATCCCGCCGCTGATTTCGTCA
>Ga0302325_10019124_pt1 | contig 14419 bp, 14 predicted proteins | sample Palsa_T0_2_FD_201948 | JGI IMG/M metagenome (GOLD analysis project Ga0302325, IMG submission 201948) | Peat permafrost microbial communities from Stordalen Mire near Abisko, Sweden - Palsa_T0_2 | ecosystem: Environmental > Terrestrial > Soil > Palsa > Peat permafrost | place: Sweden: Abisko... | reverse complement strand
GCCGACTGGCGTCGGCTCCATTGGCGGATTTGGCAGAGCCAAATCCGCCGGGCCGGCAGATCAGCGCTGCTTACAGGCCGCCGGGGTGGCGGACGACGAATCCCGAGCTCGGCGAGATCCGCGTCGTCGACCAGCGATCGTCGCCGTTGGCCGTGCTCTGGGCAGCCGTGTCGAACCACAGCCCGGCGATATTCATATAGACGTGGCCGCCGTTGGCATAGAGCGTGATCCAGGCGCCGGGACCGGGCTGGCCGTAGGACTCCAGCTCGCCGGAGTCCTCGGGCGCCGCGATCAGGCCGGCACCGTGAAGCGCGAAGCTGGTCGAACCCGAGCAGTCATAGGCGGTGTCGGTCCAGCTCGCGTGGCCGCCACCGTAGCGGTAGGGGAGCGTCGCGATCGCGTTCGCCGCCGCGATCACCTCCTTGACCGCCGCCGGCGCGTCGGCGGGGGCGACGGCCAAGCCGTCGGGCGCCAGCACCGCCTTCTGACCGGTGTTGTCGGCATCGATCGCGGCGACGGTCGCGCGCAGTGCGTCAGCGGCCGCCAGACCCATGATCCCGTCCTGTGGAAGGCCCTTGGATGCCTCGAACGCGACCACCTGCTTCTCGGTGGCCGTACCGTAGTCGCCGTCATCGGTAACCGGGAAACCGGCGGCAGAGAGATACTCCTGCATGTCCCGGATCGACGGGCCGCGCATCCCGAGCTTGAGAACGCGGGCGCCGAAGAGTCCAGTTTCCGGCGCAGCTGAACTGGTCGGGGTCGCAGCCGGGGTCGGCAGCGCCGGCAGCGCCGGCGGCGCCGTGTTGACCGAAGCGCCACCGCCAGAAGCGGCCTTCCCGTCCGTCTTGTCCTCGACCACGGCCTCCAGCTCGCGCGCCACAGCCGGGCTCACGACGCCGTTGACGCTGAGCCTGTACCTGCGCTCGAAACGGCGCACGTTGCCCGCCGTGATCGGGCCGAACACACCCACGACCGGCGTGTGGAAGCCCGCGATCGTCAGCCACCGCTGGAGCGTGCTGACGTCGCCGCCGGTCATGCCCTGCTCGAGCACGCGGCTTCCGAACGCGCGCGACGCGAGCGCGGTGGCAGGCACCGCGACCACGATCGCAGCGACGAAAAACGCCGCAGCCAGATGAACACGCCGCAACGCGGAATGCATCGAGCGGGGGGATATGTGCAACGGAGACGACCCTTCTCTTTCGGGTGCCTACGGGGTTAGCTGTCGGGCTCGCGCTGAAAGAGCTTGCGCTACGCCGCGTTGGCGGCGATTCGCCCCTCAGAGCCTGGTCGGCTCCATTGGGTCCCCCGCTCCCCGGCCGCTGAGGCGAACGGGGATTCGGCTGGGTATGCAGTTTCCGACGCGGCAGACTACCGCTTTCGGCGGAGCGATGCGATGTTGGTCAAACGTTATGGGTATTCGGCAGGCAGGAAAGGAAACCTTTGCGTCGTACGCAAACATGCAGCGGAAAATGGGCGTCCATGCCGATGCGATTGCGGGATTCCGCAGGGGGTTATCCCGCGGGGAGTCTGGCGGGCCGGATCTTGCAGGTGATCGGTACGCTCCGCTCATGCACCCTGACTACAGTCCCGCGCAGGTCGCCGAGCTGCTCGCGAGCTCCGAGATCCAGCTGATCGACGTTCGCGAGGCTCACGAGTGGGCAGCCGGACGGATCGCGGAGGGCAAGCACATCCAGCTCGCGGAGCTGACGGCCCGAGCGAGCGAGATCGATCGCGAAGTTCCGGTCGTCTTCTACTGTCGTAGCGGCGCACGTTCGGCGATGGCCACCGAGGCCTTCAAGAACGCGGGATTCGACGCACACAATATGACCGGTGGCCTCCTCGCCTGGCACGGCCACGGGCTTCCGATGATCCCGCCCGGCGGTTTCGTCGCCGAGCCCTAGCAGCATTTGTCAGGTCGTCACTTGGGTCCAGCTCACGCTGGACTACTCGCGCTCGCGTGGATCCTCGTAGTCGAGGTTCCAGTAGCGGATGACGTTCGCGAAGCGCCCGAGCCCGTCATCGGTGACCACGAGCGAGAAGCGCGCGATCGCTCGCTGTCCGCCTTCGTGGTCGCCATACAGCAGGTCGACGATGATCCGCTGGCCCGCGCCGGCGGCAGCGCACAGCGCCGCGTGCGGCTCATCGGCTTGGTCGCGAATCGCGCCCTGCCAGAACCCACCCCCGCCGGCCGGGATGTAGATGTCCAGCTGCTGGCGGCGAAATGTGTCGGTGTCGGGGAGCACGTGCCGCGTCCCCGGCTCATACACCTGGGCGTGCCAGCCGTGCAATACCGCGAGGCCGGCACCGGCGTTGCGCAGGCCAAGTCCCAGGTAGACGCGGCCGTTCGTGACCTCGAGCACTCCGCCATGCCCGGGAATCGTGATCCGGTGGCCGTCGCCGAAATTCGCCCGCTCGACCTGGTCATCCTCGTGCGAAGGGATCAGCACCGGCCGCAGACCGACCATCAGCGAGCGCTCGGCGGCGCGGGCCGTCCGGTTCGCCGACCTCACCGAGCTGAATGTCGCCACGGCGAGCACCAGCGTCCCGCCCGCGGTCGCGAGCGACGAGATCGTTTCCCAGTCAGTCATCACGCCTACGCCGCCGGCCAAACATGACCACCGCGGCGGGCCAGCGTCGCCTCGCGCGGCGGCAGTGCTGCTTAGATCTTCGTGACGTTTACGGCTTTGGGGCCCTTGGGCCCGGCCTCTTCCTCGTAGGACACCTTCGTGCCCTCGGCGAGAGATCGGTAGCCGTCCGAGTTGATGCCGCTGTGATGGACGAACAGATCTCGGTTGCCATCATCGGGCGTGATGAATCCGAAACCCTTCTCGTCGCTGAACCACTTTACCGTTCCGGTTGGCACGTGGAATTCCTCCGTGGCCTGTAGTGCGCCTTGCCCGGAGGTTCGCTCCAGCGACTCCACCGTGCCTGCACCTGCTTTCGCCGCCCGGCGTGGACCGCGAGCGACCTTACGTGGCGGCACGCTAGCACGGGCCGCAGAGGTACGTCGCCACACGTGGAGGTCTGGTGATTTGCCTGACCAGGTCTCGACGGGCGCGCGAAGCCGACAGGGATAGACAGTGGACGACCCGATGCCAATCGACCGGCACACCCAGCTGCCCCTGCGCGAGGTAATCCTGCGTACCAGCCGATCCTCAGGGCCGGGCGGTCAACATGCCAACGTCACCGCCTCTCGCGTAGAGGCAGTGTTTCGCGTAGCCGATTCGGAAACGCTCGACGAGGAGCAGAAGCGACGGATCACGGCCCGCTACGGGCCGACCGTCATCGCCGTCGCACAGGACGCGCGCAGCCAGGCGCGTAACCGTGAGCTCGCGCTCGAGCGCCTGCGGCGCAGGCTCGCCGCAGCCCTCGCCGTTCCGCGCACACGGCACCCCACGAAGCCGACGGCGGCCTCCCGCCGCCGGCGCCTCGAGGCGAAACGGCGCCAGGCCACGAGAAAGGACGCGAGACGCCCCCCAGATAGCGAGGGGTGAGGTTGATGCTGTGGAGTCGGCGCCAGCCGACTCCACGGCGAGGGGTGGGGTTGATGCCTGGCCGGCGGATTTGCCTCTGGCAAATCCGCCAATGGAGTCGGCGCCAGCCGACTCCACGGGCTCTTACAGACTTCTGATGCGTCCCTCATCGATTTCTCACGCGCGGGTGATGCCATGTCGGCTATGCGAACCACTCCGATCTCGATCGCTCGCCACCGTGCGACGCTCGCCAAGCGAACGCTCGCGTTCGGCTCGGTGCTCGCATTTGCCGTGACCTTCGGGCTCGCGCGCTCGAGCGATCCCGTCCACGCGACGTCGTCCGCGTCGGGCTCGGTAGCCGCAGACCAGAACCAGACCCCGGTTGGATCCCAAGGTGGCCAGGACAGCGCGTCGGGCGGCTTCGGCCAGGCTGACGTCGGCCCCTCCACCTCGCAGGCCCCGAGCGTCTCGACGGGGGCTTCGTGACGTCGGTGGGCCGCTTCGAGGCGATGGGGTGCGACGTGGTGGTGGGCGGCGCCGGTGACGCACAGCTGCGTGCGATCCAGGCGCTGTTCAAGCGCCACGAGCTCGTGTTCAGCCGTTTCCTGCCAGGTAGCGAGCTGAATGCCGTAAACCGCGCGAAGGCGCCGATCGTCGCGGTCTCCGCCCTGTTCGCGGACACCCTAGCCGACGCTCTGCGCGCCGCCGCCCAGACGCAGGGGCTCGTCGACCCGACGCTCGGGGTAGCGCTCGAGGACGCCGGTTACGACCGCGACTTCGCCCTGATGCGTGCGCAACACCGGCCCGCTGGTCGCGGCGCCCGGGGATGCGTCGACGCGGTGCGGCTACGCGGACGGCTCCTGTCTCGGCCCCCGGGCGTGAAGCTCGACCTGAACGGCGTGGTCAAGTCGCGCGCCGTCGATGATGCGCTCGGCCTGCTCACAGGGCCGGGGTTCGTGGCGGCCGGCGGCGACGTCGCGACACGCGGCGGGGGGGGCGCGGTGATTGGGCTTCCCGGCGGAGGCGCACTCAGCCTTCGTCGCGGTGGTGTGGCCACGAGCGGCCGCACCCGGCGCCGCTGGCGCATGGGCGGGGAGGTCCAGCATCACCTGATTGACCCTGTGACAGGGCGGCCATCCGCCTCGATCTGGACCCTTGTCACGGTCGCGGCTGCCGGCTGCCGCGACGCCGATGTCGCCGCCAAGGCGGCCTTCCTGCTCGGCGCCGACGGGCCGGCGTGGCTCGACGGGCACGGCCTGCCTGGACGTTTCGAGTCGCCGACCGGCGTGGTCACGAATCGAACCTGGCAGGCCGCCCTTGACCTCCCGGTAGCGGCGGTCTCGGCATGATCTGGTATGTGGCCAGAGCCGGAGGGGTCGTCGCCTACCTGTTGCTGTCCTTCACCGTCTGTGTCGGAATCGGCCTCGCAGGGCGTGCTCGCGTGCCCGGATTTCCTCGCCTCGCGGTGAATGACCTGCACCGGTTCGCGGGGATCCTCGCCGGCACCTTCATCGCCATCCACGTGGGATCCGTCCTGCTGGACACCTACGTGCATTTCACCGTGCCACAAGTGCTGATCCCGCTCGCCGACAGCTATCGCCCCCTCGCGGTCGCGTTAGGAATCGTCGCCGCCGAGCTGCTGATCGCGCTGGCGGTAACGAACCGGCTTCGGCGCGTTCTGCCGCGCCGAATCTGGCGTCGCGCTCATTACCTCAACTTCGCCGTATGGGCCTTGGCCACGACTCACGGCATCACCGCGGGCACCGACAATGCAACCATGTGGCTGATGGCGATCTATGTGACTGCGATCGCCACCGTCGGCGGGCTTGCCTGCTGGCGATTCGCGGAGCCGGCCAGCGCCGGCGCCCCGGAGTCCCCGCGCCCCCAGCCAGTCACTCGAACCGCTATCGACTCCGGAACCTGAGGAGACCTCAAGAACGATGAAATTATTGCTACCTGCCATCCTCGCCGGCGCGATCGCCGGTGGGGTGGTCGGACTGCTGGCAGCAGATAACAGCAGCTCTACGAAGACGATCGTGACGACAACAGCCGGCAGCACCGCGGTCGCGTCTGCGCACCCCGGCGCCGAGCCGACCGCGCTCAGCAGCAGCAAGGGCCTGAGCGTGAATCAGATCTTCCATCTCGACGGCGCGGGAGTGGTCGACATCGAGGTCGGCGCGACCTCGACCTCGACCGGCGTCGGCGGCTTCTTCGGCTTCGGCGGCGGACAGACGCAGCAGACCGAAGCCGAGGGCTCGGGCTTCGTCCTGAACAAGAGCGGGGACATCGTCACGGCCGAGCACGTCGTGACCGGCGCCCAGACGATCAAGGTCACGTTTCCCGACGGGCACACGGCCAGCGCAAGCCTGGTGGGCAGCGACACCGGTGAGGATGTCGCCGTGATCCATGTGAACGTCCCGGCCTCCGAGCTCCACCCGCTGACGGTCGGCGACTCCTCGACGCTTCAGGTCGGCGATGGCGTGGTTGCGATCGGAAGTCCGTTCGGCCTTCCCTCGACGGTGACTGCAGGGATCGTCAGCGCCCTCGGACGGGCGATCAGCTCGCCCAACAACTGGACGATCGCCAACGCGGTTCAAACCGACGCGGCGATCAATCCTGGCAATTCGGGCGGCCCGCTCCTCAACTCGGCAGGGCAGGTGATCGGCATCAACGACCAGATCGACACCAACTCGACCACCAGCACCGGCGAGGGCTCGAGCTCCGGCGTCGGCTTCGCGGTCCCGTCGAACACGGTCGCTCGCGTCGCGCACGAGATCATCGCGAGTGGCAAGGCGCAGAATGCCTACGTCGGCGTCGAGCTCGAAGGCAGCAGCACCGGCGGCGCCAAGATCGACAGCGTCGAGCCCGGGTCTCCGGCCGCCCATGGCGGGCTCAAGGCGGGCGACCTGATCACGGCGGTGAACGGGCAGGCCGTCAGCTCCGTGAACCAGTTCATCGCGACGGTCGCGAACTACTCGCCTGGCGACACCGTGTCCCTTTCGGTCAACCGCTCCGGCAGCTCGATTACCGTCAAGGTCAAGCTCGGGACTCAGCCGGCCAACGCCGCCTCCTCGAGCACCGGCGGTCTCGCGCCCTAGGCCCAGGGCGCCGCGATTCCGGGTGCCGCACGGCGGTGCGGCACCCGGGCCGCCGGATCGTCAGGACTTGGTGTGCTGTCCGGTGGTTAGGGTGTATGTAGACCGAGGTCCGGGGGGCCGTCTGGCGAGGACGCAGATGCGAAGGCGTGGCCCAGCCACGTCGAGCATCGAGGACGCCGCCAGGCTGTGTTGTAGGGGTTCGGTGGCTCTCGGACTTCCCCGCCCCACATCACCCGTGGCCGGCGTGACCCTCCCTCAGGCGATCCTCCCGTTCCAGCCGCTGCTCAAATGCTGGACCGGCCGTTGCCGAACCTGCGAACACCAATCGATCCCGACCGACTCCGCCTCCATCGGACGGCGGTTTCTCTGGGGTCAAGATGAGTTTTCGACAACTGTTGTCGTGTTCTCATCACGCCAGATTCTGGTGTCGGCCGATTCGGGCTATACGTCACACGGATGAGACATAACCGCGACGCGGGCGTGAGAATCCCACACCCGGCGGCCCCCGGCCCCGGGGACCCGGCCCGGCGAACCGGCCCGCCCGCCCGGGGACCCGGCTGGCGCCGACCGGCCGCCGCCAAACCTGCACCGACACCCAAGTGACGACCTGACAAAGCACTACTGGTGGACGGACCGCTAGCCCGTGATGACGATGATCCCGAGCACGACGGCGGTCATCGATGCGGCGAGGCTGAGGGCGGCGCTCGCGGCCCACAACGCGCCTGCGAGCGTTCGGCGCTGGCGGAACGCGTCGACCATGCCGGCGGCGCTGGTCACCCCAAGTGCGAACACCGCCGAGACACCAACGCCGCTGATCAGCGAGTAGAGGATGACCTTGGCGAGCGTGGCTGCGTCGAGGATCGCGGCGATCATGCCTGCACCGGTTGGGCCGAACGCCCGCGCCGTACCAGCACGGACGCGAGCGCGCCGATGGCGAGGACTGTGATCAGCAGCGGGCCAAGCACGCCCGTGCCGAACAAATCGGTGAGGACGTACGTGGCGGCGCCCGCGATCGCAGCCGCCGGGAGCGTCAGGATCCAGGCGGCGACGATGTTGCCGGCGACTCCCCACCGGACCGCCGAGAACCGCTTCGCGGCCCCGGCCCCCATGATCCCACCCGAGATCACCTGCGTCGTCGAGAGCGGGTAGCCGTAAAACGTGGACGCAAGGATCACTGCCGCGCCGGCACCCTGCGCCACGAAGCCCTGGGCGAGGTCCATCTTGATGATGCGGTTCCCGACCGTGTGGATGATCCGCCAGCCACCCACGTATGTCCCGAGCGCGATCGCCGAGGCCGAGCTGACGACAACCCAGGCGGGCACGTGAAAGTGATGCTCGCTGATGCTGCCGTGGGCGACGAGGGCGAGCGTGATCACCCCCATCGTCTTCTGCGCGTCGTTGGTCCCGTGTGCCAGCGACAGCATCCCGGTCGACACGATCTGCCCCGGTCGGAAGCCCTGGGCGACGACGCCGGGGCGTCGTCTGCCGACAAGGCGATAGACGATCACGATCGAGATCCCCGCCACGCAGAATGCGAGGACGGGCGCGAGCACCGCCGGGGCCACAACGGTGCGGATCAGCGCGGTGCCTCGGATCCCGCTGCCACCAACCGCAGCCAGCATCGCGCCTGCGACGCCGCCGATCAGGGCATGCGACGAGCTCGACGGCAGCCCCACGAACCAGGTCGCGAGGTTCCACGCGATCGCGCCGATCAGCCCGGCGAACACGACCGTCTCGGTGATCCGGCCGGCCCGGAAGATGCCCGACCCGATCGTGGCGGCGACTTTCAGCGAGATGAACGCGCCGACGAAATTGAGTGCGGCGGCGATCGTCACAGCCGCTCGAGGCGACAATGCCCGTGTCGAGATCGAAGCGGCGACGACGTTGGCTGTGTCGTGGAAGCCGTTGGTGAAGTCGAACACCAGCGCCGCGGCTACGACGATCACGAGTAGGAGGTCGCTATGCATGGACCAGGGTCCACAGTCTGCCGATTCGGCGTTGATCACGCGCCCCGGCGGGACAACGCCCGCCGGGCGGGCGTCGGCGGATGCGGTGGACTTCAGCGAGCGGGCGCCTAGCGCTCCTTGGATGCACCTGCCGGCGCCGTCGCCATAGTGTGCGTGAGGGCCTTCTCCATCAGCTCGCTGTGGACGCTGCGGGTCCGCTCCCAGCGTCGGGCCCAGTCACCGTCGGAGTCGAGTGTCCACGCGAACGTGTCGTCCGCCAGGCAGCGCTCAATCGTGTCGAAGAGCTCACCCTGAAGCTCGGGGTTCTCGACCGGCGTGAGCAGCTCCACACGAGTATCGAGGTTGCGTGGCATCAGGTCAGCCGACCCGATGTAGTAACGGTGCTCGTCGCCGCGGTGGAACGAGTAAATGCGCGAGTGTTCGAGGAACCGTCCGACCACTGACACGACGCGGATGTTCTCGCTCACGCCTGGGATTCCGGGGATCAGGCAGCAGATGCCGCGCACGTTCAGGTCGATCGGGACCCCGGCCTGCGACGCGCGGTACAGCGCCTTGATGCAGCTAGCATCGACGAGCGAGTTCATCTTCATCGCGATCCGAGTCGGCACCCCGGCCTCGTGCGCGGCGATCGTCTTGTCGATCTCCGCGAGCAGGGGCTCACGGAGCCAGCTGGGCGCGACGAGCACCTTGCGCATACGCCGCGGGCGCCCGTAGCCGGTCAGCGTGTTGAACAGGTTGGCGACGTCGTCGCCGATGTCCGGGTCGACGGTGAAGAGGCCGAAGTCCTCATACAGTCGCGCGTTCTTGGCGTGGAAGTTGCCCGTCCCGATCATCACGTAGTGGCGCACGCCGCGTCCCTCGCGCCGGACCACCAGCAGGATCTTCGCGTGGGCCTTCAGCCCGGGGATGCCGTGCACCACGTGGGCGCCCACCTCTTCGAGAGCTCGCGACCAGCGGATGTTCCGGCGCTCGTCGAAGCGAGCCTTCAGCTCGACGAGGCAGACCGCCTGCTTGCCCTTCTCGGCCGCCTCGATCAGCGACGGTACGAGCGACGAGTCGTCCGAAGTCCTGTAGACGGTCAGCTTGATCGCGAGCACGTTCGGGTCGGCGACCGCCTGCTTGACGAACCGCTCGACGCTGTTCGCGAACGACTGATAGGGGAAGTGCACGAGGATATCTCCCGCGCGCATCGCGGCGAACACGTCGGCCGGCTCGTCGCTGTCATCCGCGGAGAAGGCCGGATGGGTGACCGGGGTCCAGGGCGCCAGTCGCACGTCGGAGTGGCCCTTGAGCCCGTCGATCTGCCACAGGTCGCTGAGGTCGAGCAGGCCCTCGACGTCGAACACCTCGCGCTCGTCGACCTCGAGCCATTCGATCAGGTGGGAGCGAAGCTCCGGGTCGATCCCGGCGTCTACCTCCAATCGCACGACTTCGCCGAAGCGGCGCCGGCGGAGCTCGTCCTCGACGGCCTGGAGCAGGTCATCGGCCTCATCAGAGACCGTGAAGTCGGCGTCGCGCGTCACCCGGAACAGGTCGTGGCTGATGATCTCCATCGACGGGAATAGAACGTCGAGGTGTCTGGCGATGATGTCCTCGAGCGGGATGAACGTACCCTCGCCGACCTCCACGAACCGCGGCAGTACCTCCTTGGGCACCTTCACACGCGCGAACACATCGTGGTCGGCGTCAGGATCGCGCAGGCGGACCGCGAGGCTCAGCGACAGGTTGGAGATGTAGGGGAACGAGCGTCCATGCCCGACGGCGAGCGGCGTCAGAACGGGAAAGATCTGCTCGTGGAAGATGTCGGCCAGCGCCTGCGGCGAGGCCTGCGACTCGTCGCAGGTGACGATCCTGATGCCGTGCTCGGCGAGCGCCGGGCGGATGTCCTCAGAGAACGCCCGCGCGTGACGCTTGTCGTGAGCGCGCACACGCTCGGCGATGCCCTCGAGGGTCTCGGCGACCGACAGGCCGTCAGGCCCGCGAGCGTCGATCTGGGCCGCGAGCTGGTCGTGCAGTCCGGCGACCCGGACCATGAAGAACTCATCGAGGTTTGTCGCGAAGATGGCGAGGAACTTCATCCGCTCGAACAGCGGCAGCAGGTCGTCCTCGGCGAGCTGGAGCACCCGGTCGTTGAAGTCCAGCCAGGACAGCTCGCGATTTGCGAACAGCCTCGGATCGGACAGATTGGGCCCGGCGGCCGCAGTCCGTTTGGCTTTCACGCGAGGCTCGGCGACGTCGACGGAGGCCGGCTCGCCCTTAAGCCCGCTGACGGGCGCATGCTCGGGAGTTTCCGCCGTCGGCGTATCGACGCTCTCGCCGTTCTGTGCGGCGTCCGCCGCCGTCGCCACCTTCTCGCTCATGAGGTCACCCTAGCCCCGACCGCGATCGCCTCGAGCTCAGCGGGCCGCATTAGCACGAGTAGCTCTCCCTTCTCGATCCCCGCCAGGCCTCCCTTGCGCATCCGAGCCTGGACGCCGGTCAGGTCGTGGAGCGTCAGCGAGAAGGACGGATCGTGTCCCACCAGCAGCACGTCACCGTGGCCGGCCGTGAGGTCGTTGGCATCGAATGGCTCGCCGGCGAGCCGCGGCTCTACCAGCACCTCCACGCCCAGCCTTTCTGTGGCTATCCGCGCCGTCTCGACCGCGCGCAGCTTCGGGCTGGTCATGCACACGTCGATCCACACGCCCAGGCGCTCGAGTGCCTGTCCGGCGAGCTGTGCCTGATGCACGCCTCGCTCAGTGAGGGGACGCTCCGCGTCCGGACTTCCGCTCGCCGCTTCGGCGTGTCTGAGGAGCCAGAGCATGGCGTGAACTGTACGCCGTGCGTCGCACCGGCCGCATGGCAACGCTGGGCCTGCCGGTCTCCGGCGAGCCCCAGCGCCCACGGGCCGCGGCCATCGGGCACTGTCATGGCCGAAACGTTATGCGGGTCCCGCCCCCGGCGTGTGACGATGCCGTTACCCGATCAGCAGCCGCCGTCCGAACGTCCGCTCGAACACTTCGTCGTCGCCGTAGCGCTCGACACTCCACCGCGGCAGCGTCAGGTCGCCTTCGGCTCGGAGGTGCAGATCGACGCCGTGACCGTTGGCAGTCAGGTGCGCTTCGTGCACGGACTGATCCCGACCACGCTCGAGGTGCTCCGAGAGCCGCAGCATCACGGCGCAGCGTTTTAGTAGCGCCTCGTCACCGCCCCGCGCGAGCGAGGCCATCTCCCCGAGCTCCGGCGTTCCCTTGCGGTGGTAGCGGGTCATCTGCGCTATCAGCGCCCGCTCACGGGGATCGAACCCCGGCAGCTCCGCGTTCAGGATCAGATACTTCGAGTGCTTGTGGTGATCGTCGTAGTTGATCGCCATGCCCACGTCGTGGAGCATCGCGGCCGCCCACAGCAGCTCGCGCTCGCCGGGCCGCGCTTCGAACAGCCCGCCGTCGACAAGCGAGTCGAACAGCTGCAGCGCGAGCAGCGCGACGTGCTCGACGTGTGGAAGATCTGATTCGTACTGGACGGCGAGGTTGCGTACGGCCGCTTCGCGCACGTTCGGAAACAGCGGATCTTCAGGCGCGAGCAGAGTGCGCCCGAGGAACAGCCCCTCGCGCAGACCGGCCTCGGTCACCTCGATGCCGTTGAATCCACCGATCTCGACGACGGCTCGAAGCACGAGCGCGGCGCCGAGAATGATATCCGCGCGGCCGGGCTTGATCCCAGCGATGCTTCCGCGCTCGCCGGCGGGAAGCGCGGCGAGCCGCTGGACGAGGTCATCGAGCATCTCGGCGGTGAGGAGGAACCCCTGTACCCCGAGATCGACCTGCCCGGCAATCCTGCCGGCAGCCGCAGCGAGGTTACGCACGGCGCCGCCGAGGCCGACGAGCCGCGGTCCAGCGTCACTGAGCCAGTCCAGCTCCGCGAGCGACTCGACCACATGCGCGTGCACTCGTCTGATGTCCTTGCGCTTCGCCGGACCGCCGTCGGCGAGGAACTGCTCGGTCACCCGCACCGCCCCGAGCGGGAACGATGTGAGCTCGGTGGCCTGCCGATCGGCGACGCGGATCAGCTGCATGCTGCCGCCGCCCAGGTCGAGCACGACCCCGTCGGTGATCGTCGTCGTGTTGACGGCGGCGATGTAGCCGTAACGGGCCTCGTCCTCGGCCGAGAGGACCTCGATCGCAAGCCCTGTCGCGTCCTGCGCCGCGCGCAGGAACTCCTCGCCGTTGGCGGCGTCACGGATCGCGCTGGTCGCGGTCGCGTGCACGTCGGTGGGCGACAGGCCACTCGCGCGGCAGAAGCGGCCGAACACGGCCAGCGTCTCGAGCCCGCGCTCCATCGCCTCGCGCCCGAGGCGTCCCGTGGCCGCCTCGCCGGCCCCGATCCTGACTGTCTCGTAGAGTTCGTCGGTGCGCTTCCACCATTCGCCGGGGCTGAACGTGTAGACCACCAGCCGCCACGAGTTCGAACCGAGGTCGATCACGGCGACCTGACGATTCCCGGCCTCTGTATGCCCGGATGCGGTGGTCTCCCTCCAGCTCACGGATGCATGATGGGCGGTGCTACGGACGGTTCCGTCTCGGCCGGGCGAAGCAGGTCGATCAGCAGCGTCGAGAACCCAAATCCGCGCGCGGCGAGACCCCGGCCGGTGTGCGGGTTGTAATACTCACGAAAGCCGTAGCGCGCCGCGGCGCGCGCAAGCGAGTCGACGATGCGAGCGGCCTCCTCCTCGTACCCGAGCTCTCGCATCGCGGGCACGAGCAGCCACGCGGTATTGACCCACGACGGCCCGCGCCAGCACCGCCAGAGCGAGAACCCCGGCTCGAAGCTGGGCTCTTCCTGCGACACGGACGGGATCCCGACAGGCGCCCGATATCGCCGGTCGTCAAGCAGATGCTCTTCGACCAGCCGCCGGCGCACGTCGACGGGGAGATCGGTCAGCGCGAGCGGAGCCAGTGCCGACCATGTCGACACCGCCACCTGGCGCTCGCGACGCCCCGCGAGGTCGAGAAACAGTCCGGTGCGTTCGTCGAGGCAGCGGTCGAGCAGGGCGGCCTCGGTTCGTGCGGCGCGCTGCGCGTACACGCTGCCGTGCTCGTCGTCGAGCCGGGACAGCGCGCGAAGCGCCAGCGCGTAGAAGACGTTGACGACGACATCCTCGACGTGCTCGTCATAACGCGCGGCGATCTGGCCGGCGTCATAGCCGAGGCGCCGGTAGCGCTCGACCAGCCACACGTGGCCCGGTAGGTCGTGACGCATCCATCCGAACACATCGTCGTACTTCGGTGAGTCGTCGAGCCCCGACTCGTCGGGGAGGATGATCGTCAGCAGGCCGTCCCGGTCCGGATCGCGCTCGCGGTCGAGCCAGTCGTAATGGAGCCGAAGCGCGGGCAGCGCCTCCGTCGCGAAGCCCGGGTCGTCGTCCGAGGCCTCTGCCACGAGCTCCCACGCAAGCGCGAGCAGGGGCGTCTGGATCGTCGCCGTCGCAGAGCATCCGAACGTCGTGTGGGTTCCGTAAAACGGTGCTCTCCGCCATCGGGCGGGCCAGTCCCAGAAAGCGGTGTGCGGGATGAAGCCGTCGAGCCGCCCGGCCCGCAGCAGCGTGCGCAGCTCCGCACGCGCCCGAGCCGGCTCGAAGTGTCGCCACGTGATCGCGTGGAAGCACGAATCCCAGTACCACTGGTGGCGATATCGCGGCGTGGCGGGACAGGTGAATGCGTAGGGGACACCGTCGTGTCTTGTCCCCTCGCGCCAGTTCTCTCTTAGGAGCGTCTCGGCCGCGTCGGCCAGGTGCTGGTGGGCTCCTCGGGGGCTGCCCGCGGGGATCCGGTCGATGCCCCGGGATGTTCGCCGCCAGGCGAACTCCCAAGGGCGCGAAGCGCCCCAACTACCCAATTGGCAT
>Ga0302325_10019123_pt1 | contig 14419 bp, 13 predicted proteins | sample Palsa_T0_2_FD_201948 | JGI IMG/M metagenome (GOLD analysis project Ga0302325, IMG submission 201948) | Peat permafrost microbial communities from Stordalen Mire near Abisko, Sweden - Palsa_T0_2 | ecosystem: Environmental > Terrestrial > Soil > Palsa > Peat permafrost | place: Sweden: Abisko... | reverse complement strand
CGCCGACCCGCAACCGCCCATCTTCTACGAACGCGCCGCCCTCGCCCTTGGCGCAGAACCCCAAACCTTCCAGTGTCAGGATGACCATGGGGGTGAAGGCGTCGTAGATCTGTGCCGTGTCGATCTCGTCGGGGGTGACGCCAGCGCGCCCGAAAGCGAGCTGGCCCGATCGCACACAGGGCGACTCGGTGAAGTCGTCCCATTCGCTCATCGTCGTATGGGAGACCGCCTCGCCGGTGCCGAGCACCCAGACGGGCGTCTTGGCGCAATCACGGGCCCGTTCCTCGCTGGTCAGGACGACCGCGCCGCCACCGTCTGACCGGATGCAGCAATGCAATTTCGTGAGGGGATCCCACACCATCGGCGCCGCCAACACGTCGTCGATGGTGATCGGGTCCTGGTAGTAGGCCTCGGGATTGAAGCCGGCGTTGTAGCGCGTCGATACGGCCACTTCGGCCAGCTGCTCGATGGTGGTGCCGAACTCGTGCATGTGGCGCCGCGCCACCATGGCGTAGTGCGAGCCCACCGGGTGCCCGAACGGAGCGGCGAACTGGATCGGACCCCGGGTCCCGAATGAGAGGTTCGCCATCCGGAGCTTCTTCTTGAGGTCGGCGCGCTGCGTCGATCCATAGGTCAGGACCACCACCTCGACCAGCCCCAGGGAGATGGCGGCGGCGGCGTGCTCGACCATGAACTCCCAGACGCTGCCCCCGTGGGCCGTCGAGTCCACCCAGTTGGGGCGCAAGCCGAGATACTCCGCCAGTTCAACCGGAGCGAGTGCGCCGCTCACCGACATGAACCCGTCCACCTCGGACTTGGCGATGCCGGCATCGGCCAGTGCCCGCGTGGTTCCTTGGAAATTCAGCTGGAATGCGGTCTTGTCGTCGACCCGGCCGCAGTCGGAGGTGGACGCCCCGACCACGGCCACGCGGCGGTTCGCCATGGCTCTCCCCTTCTTGCCCGACCTGTGAAACCCAATCCACAGAGAAAATCGGCGAGGTCATATACCGTAACGGTGCGAGCGGTAGGCGACGATTTGGCCAGGTGAGCTGGCCCTCACCCTCGTGCCGACCTGACGAACACGAGGAGCGACGATGAGTGCGAGCACCGGGAGCCCGGCCGGCGACGATGTCATCAGGCGGATCGAGAACGGCGTGGCCTGGGTGACGCTCAACCGTCCCGATGCCGGCAACGCCATGACCAGCGCCATGCGGGATCAGATCAGCGAGTGGGTCCAGGACGCCTCGGCCGATCTCCACGTCCGGGTCGTCGTCATCACCGCCGCCGGGGACAGGGCATTCTGCACCGGCGCCGATCTGCGCCGGACGCGCGCCGCGCCGGGCGAGCGACCTGACGGCGCGCCACAGGAGGTCATGGGCGACGCGGCCCGCACCATCCGCAACGGCTGGCAACGCCTGGTGGGTTCCATCCTCGACTGCGAGAAGCCCGTGATCGCCGCCGTCAACGGGACGGCAGCCGGCGGCGGGATGCATCTCGCCCTGGCGTGCGATCTCGTCGTGGCAGCCGAGGAGTCCAAATTCATCGAGGTGTTCATCCGTCGGGGCATCGCGCCGGACGGGGGCGGAGCGTGGTTGCTGTCCCGGTTGGTCGGCATCCAGAAGGCCAAAGAGCTCTTCTTCTTCGGCGACGACGTGCCGGCGGCCGAGGCCTACCGCCTCGGGCTGGTGAACCGGGTGGTGCCCCGGGCCGAACTGGCCGAAACCGTGGAGGCATTGGCGACCCGGCTGGCCAGCGGGCCTACCAAAGCCATCGGCATGGCGAAATGGCTGACGAATCGAGCACTCGATGTCGACCGGGCCACCGCGTTCTTGGACGAGGCCATGGCACAGGAGCTCCTCACGCGTACGCACGACTCACGCGAAGGTCTGGCCAGCTTCGTCGAACGGCGCCCCTCGACGTTCACGGGTTGGTAGCCGATCTCATCCGGCGGCCTTGGTCGTGCTGGATGTCGACGTGCCAGGAGCTTCCGTCGTGGTCGTGCTCGCCGACCCGAGGGCGGTCGATGACGTGCTGGTGCTCCCGACCGCCGTGGTGGTGGTCGACGACGAGCTCGAGGTGGTCGATGTCGTGCTCGTGGTGGTCGTCGTACTCGACGTCGTGGTGGTCGTCGTCGGGAGCGTCGGGGCGGGATTGTTCTCGAAGATCTTCTCCACCGTTGTCCCACCGCCGGAGTGCCCGAACAGATTTGCCAAGGGCCGGCCCGCGATCAGCTCGACGACGGTGACGAACACGAGCGAGACCACGAAGACGGCCGCGACCAGGCCGGCCACGGCCGGCCACCGCAGACCCGGGGTGCTGCTCGACGCACGCCCGTCGTCTCCCTGCGCCATCTCGGGTTGTCCCGGGCTGGCGCCGTCGGTCGTGTCATCTCCTTGGGCCGCGCTCGTCGCCGGCGGCTCTCCCGTGGTCTCTGCCTGCGTGACGCCCGCCGCGTCGGTACCACCAAGCCGATGGAGCAACTTGCTGCCTTCGGGTACCCGGACGACGACCTGCTTGACGGCGGCGTGGGTCCGATCGATCGATTGGAACAGCAACGCCGTGCCCACCGTGGCGGCGACCGAGCCGATGGCAACGCCGACGATGGTCCCCTTCACCCCGAAGATCGACGCGATGACTGCCGACAACACGGCGCCACCGGCGGAAGCCAGGATCTGTCGATAGGAGAACTTCAAGCCTCGGCGTTCCCCCCGGTGCACTCCCACCGGAGGCGGACGGGTCGGCGCGCCCGGGCCGTCGGGGCGGCACGGTGCCACATGTGTGAAGCCATCGAAGCACGTTAGTGGCGAATTCCTCCGCTCGGCGGTCCCCGATAGCATCGGGGGTGTGCGTGAGCGGTGGCTATCGAGACGAGCCGTTTTCCTGCATCTCGGGTTCCTGCTCTTCGTGCCCTTCTGCATTGTGGCCACCTGGTGGCAGATCACCCGCGCCGAGGATGGCAACGGTTTGAGTTACCTGTATTCGGTCGAGTGGCCGGTTTTCGCCATCCTCGGCGTGTACTTCTGGTGGATGTTCCTGCACACCGACTACGACGCCGTCGGGCTCAAGGGGATGCAGAACCAAGTGGACGACCCTCACGACGCTGACGACGCTGACGACGCTCAGGACGCTCAGCACACTCAGCCGGCACCAATACAGGTTGCGGTGGTGGCACAGCGAGGAGAAGAAGACGACGAGTTGGCTTCGTACAACGATCGGTTGGCCGCGCTGGCGGCCAGCGGTGCCAAGACGTGGAGGAAGCCTGAAACACACGTCGTCCGACGGCCCCGGTGAGACGGCTCACGGCGCGCGGTCTCGAGGGGGCGCTCTTCCGCTATCAGCTCATGGCCAACATCGTCGGCACGCTCATCATCCCGCTCTTCATCTTCACCGGCTTCAAGATCTTCGCCGGGGAGTGCAAGGTCGAGGTCGAGATCTTCGGCGTCGCCCACGGCTACCTCTACATCGTCTACCTGATAACCGTGGGCATCCTGGCCTTCAGGACGCGGCTGAACATTCTGTGGATTCTCATCATGTGCGGAGCCGGGCTCGTACCGGGCATGACCTTCTTGGTCGAGTGGTGGATCGTGACCCGCAAGATCCACCCGCTGTTGTCGGCCGAAGCGGACGTCGCCGCCACGGTGCCGCGCTGACGTGCGGGGCTAATTAACCCAGGCGTTCGATGACGGTGGCGTTGGCCTGACCGCCCCCCTCGCACATCGTCTGGAACCCGAAGCGCCCGCCCGTTGCCTCGAGGTGGTTCAGCAGCGTCCCCATGAGGCGCACCCCGCTGGCCCCGAGAGGGTGCCCAATGGCGATGGCGCCGCCCCGTGGATTGAAGCGCTCGGGGTCGTAGTCGAAGGCCTTGCGCCACATGAGCGCGATGGCGGCAAACGCCTCGTTGCACTCGACGGCGTCGAACTCCCCGACCTTCATGCCCGATCGGTCCAGCAACTTCTGCGTCACCGGCACCGGGGCGGAGAGGACGATCGCCGCGTCTTCGGCCGCCACGGCGAAATGGGAGAAGCGGGCTCGGATGGGCAGCCCCAACTCCTCGGCCACGGCGCGGTCGGCGATGAGCATGGCGGCGGCGCCGTCGGTGGTCTGCGACGCGTTGCCGGCCGTAATGCCGGGGGCGGTCTCGGGCTCCCAGTGCTGGGCCGGCGCAAGTCCGGCCAACGCGGCCAGCGTCGACGTCCGGCGGATGCCTTCGTCACTGAGTAGGGATTCGCCGGTAAATGCGCCGTCCGCGTCCTTGAGCGGGACCGGGATCGCCTCCCGTGCGAAGTGACCGTTGTCCCAACTCGCGGCCGCCCGCCGGTGTGATTCGAGGGCATAGGCATCCATCTCCTCCCGCGTGATGCCGTAGCGGTCCGCCAGTACCTGGCTGACGCGGAACTGTGTCCACAGCCTCCCTTGCACGTGCTCCATGAACGAAGGTGGGAACGGGCCCATGCCACCGTGCGCATTCGATGCCATCGGCACCCGGCTCATGACCTCCACGCCGCAGGCCACGACCAGGTCGTAGTGCCCGGCTGCCACCCCGGCCGCGGCGAAGTGAACGGCCTGCTGCGACGATCCGCACTGTCGGTCGACGGTCGTCGCCGGCACGGTCTGCGGCAGTCCGGCGGAAACCCACCCGTTGCGCGTCACGTTCGTGCTCTGCTCGCCGACCTGGCTCACGCAGCCGCCGATGACGTCGTCGATCCGCTCGGGATCGACGCCCGTCCGCGCCATCAGCGAATTCAGTGTGAAACCGAGCAGGTCGGCCGGTTGCCAGTTCGACAGCGCCCCACCGCTCTTTCCAAATGTGGTCCGCACGACATCGACGATGACGGGCTCTCGCATGGTGCCTCCTCTTGCATTGGCGCGGACCTGTCGGGTCACGTCGCGGGTTCGTCCATGTTGCTCACGGCGGTTGCGGTGGCCTCCTCGCGGCGCGCCATCAACGACTCGACCGCCTTGCTCGCACCAGCGGGATCGCCTTCGTAGGCCACCGACCCCCGGTCCAGGACGACCGCCTTGCTCGCCATGTCGAGCACGCGCGACACCTGCTGCTCGACGACGACCAGCGCGGTGCCGTTGCGATTGATCTCCACCAACCCCTCGTACACGGCGTCGATGACGACCGGCGCCAGGCCCAGGGAGAGCTCGTCGGCAATGAGCACCTGGGGCGGTACGACCAGAACCTTGGCCAACGAGAGCAGGCGTTGCTGCCCTCCCGAGAGCGTCCCGGCCATCTGCCGGCGGCGGTCCCCCAGAATCGGGAAGGCGCCGTACGCCCGCTCCAGGTTGGCGGCCAACAGCTTTCGCCCGGCGCGCTGGCGGAACGCCAACGTGAGGTTCTCCTCGACCGTGAGGGTCGAGAAGACGCCTCTCCCCTCCACCACATGCGCCATCCCGAGGCGCGCGATCTTGTAGGCCGGCATACGGGTGACGTCCTGTCCGGCAAACACCACCGATCCCACCGACGCCGTCACCAATCCGCTCACCGTGCGGGCCACGGTTGACTTCCCGGCCCCGTTGGAGCCGACCAGCGCCACGATCGCGCCGGGGGGCACGTTGAACGACACGTCGAACAGGGCGCGGTACGGGCCATAGGCGGCGCTGACGTTGCGCAGCACGAGCACGTCGGCCGCCCCACCGGCCGTTGTGGGCGGGGCCGGCGGCGGGGGCAGGCTCACGCCGCTCCCATCTGGCCCAGATAGGCGTGACGGACCTCGGCATTGGCCATTACCTCGTCGAAGGTGCCCTGGGCCAACATGGAGCCCAGGTCCATGACAACGGTCCGGTCAACGACTTCTCCGACCATGGAGAGATCGTGCTCGACCAGCAGAATGGCCGTGCCGCGCTCGCGCTGCACGGTGCGAAGCATCGCTGCCACCTCCGCCGTCTCGCGGACGTCGAGCCCGGAGGAGGGCTCGTCCGCCAGAAGGATCTTCGGCTCGGCGGCCAGAGCACGGGCCAGCTCGACCAGACGGCAATGACCCAGACCGAGCGCGTTCACCGACGTATCGGATAGGGAGGACAGCCCCACCAACTCCAAGGTGGCATCTACGTTGTCCGCCTCGGACTTCGTCACCGAGCTCATATTGAGCAGGTCCTTCCAAAGCCGACCCTCACCGCGGCACGAGCGCTCGGCTACGAGCAGGTGGTCGCGCACGCTCATGTCGGTGAAGACCTCGACCTTCTGGTAGGTCCGCCCGATCCCCAATCGGGCTCGCTTGAATGTGGGGAGGCCGGCCAGCGAGGCGCCCTCGAACAGGATCTCGCCGGCGTCGTTGCGCAACTGCCCGCACACACAATTGAACAGCGTCGTCTTCCCCGCTCCATTGGGCCCGACGAGGCCCACGCTCTCGCCGGCGCACACCTCGAAGGAAATGTCGTGCACGGCATGGATCCCCCCGAAGGACTTGGAGACGCCGCGCAGTGCGAGCAGCGCCGGCTCAGGCACCTGTCCCCGGAGCGAGCTCGGTGGGATGCAACATGTAGTACTCCTTGGGGAAGAACAATCGCTCGAACCGCTGGTTCCCCTGGCGCTTCTGGAACTCCAGAACCCCTTCGGGGTGCTTGGCGTACTGCACCGCGCCGAAGGCGAACAACACGATGACGAGACTCGACCCACCGAACCGGGCCGGGAGGTACGTCAGCAACTGGCTGGTCACGAAGAAGCCGATACCGGCCTGAATCGCCCCCTCCACCGTCGCCACTCCCGTCGTGACCACCAGGACGATGAAGATCAAAGAGAAGCTGTAGTTCCACTGGGCCGAGTTGGCCACCTGTGAACCGATGGTGACCAGCACACCTCCTACGCCGGCGATGGCACCGGCCAACGCGAACACCACGATGCGCTGCCACGTCAGATTGATGCCCAACCCGGCCGCGGCCGTCTCGCTCCCCCGCATGGCGGCCAGGTTGCGCCCCACCGTCCCCTTGCGCACCTGCAGGACGATCAGCACGCAGACCGCCAGCACCCCCAGGCTCAAGAGGAAGAGGGCGTGACCGTTGAAACTGAAGAAGGCCGACGTACCCAGCCACTTCGCTTGCAGGCTCAGGCCGGACGCGCCACCGGTGATGGAGGCGTCGTTGAAGAACGTGTTGTCGAAGAGCAGGGCCGCCGCCAGCGTCATGAGCGCCAGTCCGAGCCCGCGCAACCGCAGCGAGAGCAGGGCCAGGACCACGGCCACGGCGGCAGCCAGGACGGCCCCCACCAGGCCCCCGACGAGCATGTTCAGTCCGAGGTGATGCGCCAGCTGCGCCGAGGTGAAGGCCCCCACCCCGGCCAACGTGGCCTGGCAGAGCGAGAGCTGACCCGCCATGCCGGTGATCAGCGTGATCGACAGCAGCACGGTGGAGAGGGCCAGGCCCGAATTGAAGACGCCCTCCCACGTCTTGGGCATCCACGTCAACATGGAGACCACGAAGGCGGCGAAGAAGATCCACCAGGCCCGGCGGATGATCCTGTCCATGCTCGGTGCCCGGGACGCCGCCGCCGTAGGCGGCGGCGGCGGGTCGATGGTGGCCAGTGGGTCACGATTGAGATCGAGTGACCGCATCCCGGGGAGGAACAACAGGGCGGCGACGAGCACGAAGAAGGGGAGGGAGGGCAGCACGGCGGAATAGAAGATGCTGTCCGTGGGCAGGTAGCCCGCGATGCTGGTGCTCACCACGCCGATGAGGACTGCCACCCCGGTGGCGATCGGAATGGAGCGAAGCAGTCCCCACGCCGCCGCCGCGATGGCGGCCACCATCAGGGTGGCGTACGTGTCCGATTGGAAGTTGCCGAATGTGGGCGCGAGCAGGACCCCGGCCAGACCGGCCATGAAGCTCGAGATGGCCCAGGCCACGGCCACCACGCCCCCCGAGTTGACGCCGTCGAGCTGGACCAGCCGCCGGCTTTCGACGGCGCCCCGCATCTGCAAGCCCAGGTTGGTGTAGCGCAGGAGCGCGGTCAGGGCGATGAGCACCACCACGGTGACCGTGATGGTGGAGAGATAGATGCCGTTGACCGGCGTCCGCAACACCGTGAAGTACACGACATCGGGGTTGAAGAACGGGAAGATCGTTGCGGTGTCGTCCAGGTTCTGGGCCCCGAAGATGACCGGCAGCAGTGAGGGGATGCCGACCAGCAGGCTCAGCGAGATGACCAGCTTCGCCGTGGTGTTCGAGTTGCCGATCCGGCGGAACAACACCCGGTCGCACAGGAGCCCGATGAGCGGTGACATGACCACGACCGAGACCACAAAGGCCGGGAAGCCGGACCACCCCCTGATCTGGGTGAGGTACGTGAACACGAACGCCGCCGCATATGCCTGCGCCCCGAAGGCGAAATTGAAGACGCCGGTGGCCTGGAACGTCAGGACCAGGCCCACCGCCACAATCGCATAGGCGCAGCCGTAGGGGATTCCCGGCAGCGCGAATCCGAAAAATTGCTCCATATCTGATCAGGGACCGGAGAGAGGTGCGCTATCGGCCATCAACCGTTTGGCGTCCCGGCGGGCACCGTCTCTGGCTTGGGGTGATTGGCATCGATACTGCCGAAGCACACGAACACGCTCTTCTTCGACGTGTTGAGGGCCGGGAGGTACTTGTCGCCCACCGCCTTGATGTAGGCGCCGCAGTACGGGGGCTTGTGGCCCATGTGCCCGGCGTCCTTCCAGTTGACCGGAACGCTCAGCCCGCCCGCAGTGAAATCGGTCAGCGAGTTGGTCTGCTTGATGACGTTGGCCTGCGTGAGATTGCTTCCCGCCATCTTGACCCCTTGGGCGAAGAGCGCGGCGGACTCCCACCCTTGGATGGCGACCTCGTCCTGGACGTACGCCGGCTCGTACTTCTTCATCTCGGTGAGATAGAGCTTCAGTCCCGGGTACTCCGTTGTGGGGGCGAGGAAGGGGACGTGCGAGACGTAGAAATAGATGCCCTGCATGAGGCTCTCGTTCTGATTCAGCGTCTGCTGGTCGTTGCCGTTCAACCAGAGCTGGGTGATGCCCCCTCCGTACTGTTTGATGGCCCGGGCCATGGTGACGTTGCCCTGCACGTCCATGCAGCTGAGGACGAAGTCGGCCCCGGCCTGCTTCATCCGCTGGACGTCGGTGGCCACGGTCGTGCCGGGATAGTTGATCTTGAAGTCCGTGTAGACGACGTCGTAGCCGGCCTTGGTCAAACTGTTGGCGTCGGTCTGGCAGGCGGCCGCCGACGAAGCGACGCCGTAGGCCACGACTGCGATTTTCTTGGCGTGCGTCTGGTCCACGACATAGGCGAATCCCGGCGCGCCCGCCGGGAGGTAGATCACCGACCCTCCCACCGCGAAGAGGTTGGGCGCCGGAGTCCAGTTCTCTGTCACGTTGTAGCCGTAGGTGGGGATCTTGGCCTCCACGAAGATGTTCGGCGTGAAGAATGCGGTGGCCACGCCGGTGACGGCGAAGACGTGGTCCTGGAGGACGAGCGTCTTGGCCAGCTGGGTGAACGTGGTGGGGTCGCCGGCGTCGTCCAACGTGTACTTGAGATCGATCTTGCGCCCGTTGATCCCGCCCTGCGCATTGATGTAATCGAAATAGGCCTTCTCCCCGTAGATGAGGGAGGAGAAGTTCGACGAGATGGGACCGGTCTGGGTCGAGATGGTGCCGACCGTGATGGAGTTCGCCGTCACGCCGGGAGCGCTGCTCGTGGCGGCACCCGCCGATCCACCCAGTGTGATGACGCCGGCGGCAAGTGCCGCCCCCGCCATAGCCGCCTTGGCGAAAATTCCGAGCCGACTCCTCGTTCGCCCGTTGCGCGTGTGCATGGTTCCCCCTCGCCCTTCGAATCGAAGCATCCCCCCGGGATGCCGGTCACCGGTGTTGCACGCATCACTTCTCATCGAACTCCCCATTCGTAGCATCAAAAGGTCGGCGTTCTCAGTTCAGGAAGAGCCGTTGGCGGTCGAAGGAACGCAAGGCGGCGACCTCGCCGAATTGCAGCGGGACAAGCTCCTCGAGGGTGCGGGCCACCTCCGGCTCGTAGCCGCACGACGCCACCAGCGCGCCAGCCCGGTCGGCCACGGTGCCTTCTCCCGAAGGCACGGCCGCCACGCGGAGTGTCCCGTCCTGGCGTCGCAGCACACCCTTGTCGGTCACCACGCTGACGACACGGTGTCCGGGCGACGTGACGTACGCCACGGCTTCGGGGAGTCGCTCCGGGCGGGCCAAGGTCACGACGACGCAGGCCTCGGCGCGGCTGGCGACATCGTTGGCCCCGCCGGAGCCCACGAGGAATCGCCCTCCGGCCAGTTCGGTCGAGTTGAGCCGGCCCTCCCGGTCGACCTCGGCCGCTCCCAGGCACCCGACGGTCCGGGTTCCGGGTCCGCCGATCACCATGCCGAGCACGGCGGAGGCATCGGAGAGGTAGGGGGTGCCGGGAAAGACGCGGTGATTGAAGATGTATGGATCCGCCGGGGTGGGCTCGTAGCCCCAGAGCCCCAGCTCGGCGGTCAGGCAGACGCTGCTCCCGCCGGCGCGCGCCCGTGCCACCGCCACCCACGCCGCCAGATTGGCCGCTCCCGCTCCGGCCAGCACCGCGTCCGCCTTGACGTCGACAACGACCCGCTCGACCTCGCGGGCGCCGAACGCCGCCGCCCGCTCCCACCGCGAGAATTCGGGGTCCTCGGGCACCGGAGAGGCTTCGGCGTCGGCAAGCCACGAATCGGGATCGGAACGGCCCTCGAGCCAGGTGAGATGGTCCGCTCCCAGGCGGGCCAGGTAGTCGTCGTGGGTGGCGGGCCGCAGTACCCATTCGTCGGCAAACTCGGCGAATGTCCCCTTCGCCGCCGCCTCGGCCGCCGCGTTCCAAAATCCGATGTCCTCGCCGTAGCTGCGCACGGGGAGCCCGGGCGCATAGCAACCTCCGGGGTGTGCCCCGAACGGCGCCTCGACGACAGCCAGGACCCGATGTGCCGGGACCCGCACCCGGTGCCCGAGTCCGGCGAGATCGTCGACCACCTTCTCCACCGTGGCCACCACCCCGCGCCGGGCGGCCCAGGCACCCCAGACACCCTCGAGCAGCGGCTCGGAGAAGGCGAGGTTCCCCTGCCGGTCGGCCACCGCGGCATGGACCAGCGCCACGTCGGGAACCAGCGGCGAAAGGAGGCCGATCCTCCCGAAGGGCGAGTCGAGCTCGCTGAAGCCCTCGTTCCCGGCCATGGAGGAACCGGCAATCGACCCGGTCACCACAGCCGGCAATCCACGCGCCGCCGCCTCCATGCGCTGCGCCATGGTCAGGATCGACCAGTGCTCGACCTCCACCGCACCCGACTCGTAGGCCCGCCGGAATATGGGGTTCGGGTTGTAGGTGGGAAAGCTGTTGCCCGAATACGCGGTGACAACCTTGTTGACGAGGCCGCCCTCGAAGAAGAGCGCGCCCAGGGCCCCGAGGCTCGTCATGATGAGCGTGAATCCAGGATCCTGACCCCAGAATTGGCGCGCCAGCTCACGGGCTCCGGCGGTCCAACGGCTATGGCCGAGCATGACGTGCACGGCGTCGCCCGGGAGCACATGGGAAGCGATGGCATCTTCGAGGGTGGGGAAACGGCCGACCGGCGCCGGGGGCGAAGGGGTCATTTCACTGCCGTCGCAATGGGCGAAGCGACACGAATGTCCTGGTACCGCTCCATTTCACCGCCCCCGCGAAACATGACCACCGTGTCAGGTTAGTCATTTCGCCGAGCCCCGGTAGGCACTACGATGCCGAAGGCATGGCGCCACCTCCCGTCCCCCGTGCTGCGGCCGGCGCCGCGGTGGAGCAGAGAAAGAGGCCGCCCCGTAAGGCCGCTGCGTCCCGACCCGCCAAGGCCGCGCCGGCGGCGAGCAACGGGACCGCATGGCGCGATGCCGTGGGCGGGCCGGCCAGCAAGCGCGTGCTCCGGAGCCAGGGGCGCCGCACGATGCGCCGGCTCCTCGACGCCGCCATGGTTGCCTTCGACCAGAGGGGCTACTACGACACCCGGGTCAATGACGTGGTGGAGATCGCCAAGACGTCACACGGCACCTTCTACCTGTATTTCTCCAACAAGGAAGACCTCGTGCGCGCTCTGGTGATCGAGGCGGGTGCCGAGGCGCAGCGCCTGGCGGACTCGCTCAACATGCTTCCCGAACGGAGCGGCGCGCCCCAGTGGGCCGACCTGCGGGAGTGGATAGCGGCCTTTTCGAGCCTGTGGGTCCGCTATGCGCCCTTGTTTCGGGCCTGGACCGACCTGGCCAAGATGGACCCCGAACTGACCAGCCTCCTCGAGCAGACATTCTCGGTGATCACCGAGGCCCTGGCCCGGCTGATCGGTCCTGACACCTCATGCCAGATCGCCGACTCGCGGGCCGCCGGCATGGCGGTCCTGGCCATGTTGGACGGCTTTCACGGCCTGCGGAAGTTCGTGGGGCAACCGGTCGACGATGCCGCTCTCGATACGTTGGCCACCATGATCCACCGCGCCCTCTTCGACAGCTCGGTGCGCGGTCCCTCCGTCGGAGGGTAAGACCGCGCCGCCGGCGACCGGCACCCCGAAGATGGCGGCTCAGCCCGGCCCGGGTTGGCCGAAGATCAACTCGAAGATGCCGTCGACGCCGGCTCCGTGAAGGGTGAGCCCACCATCGACGACGATGTTCTGGCCGGTCACGAAGCGCGACAGGTCGGAGCAGAGGAAGACGACGACGTCCGCGATGTCCTCGGGCTCGCCGACCCGTCCGGCCGGCGTGTCCCGCCGGAATCGATCTTCTTGGTCCGGAAAGAACTCGAACATCGGCTTGGTCAGCGTGGTGCGGATCATCCCCGGCGACACCGCGTTGACCCTGATGGACGGGGCGTACTCGAGGGCGGCCGAGGCGGTCAGGGCGGCCACCGCCGCCTTGCTGGCGGCATAGGGAGCCTCGCCGGCGGACGGCCGGGTGCCACTTATCGACGCCGTACTGACGATGGACCCTCCCCCGCCGGCCCGCAGGTGCGGGATGGCAGCGCGGAACCCGGCGAAGACACCGGTCAGGTTGACCCGCAGAATCCGGTCCCATTCCGCCGGATCCCACTCCTCCAGCCGGTTGAAGCTACCGATGCCGGCATTGTTATAGAGCAGCGAGAGCCCACCGAGCGACGCCACCGCGGCATCGACGACCTGGCGCAATCCATCCGGATCTCCCACGTCGACGGCGAAGCCCAGCCCGTCGATCTCCTTGGCGACCCCTTCGGCGGCATCGCCGTCGAGATCGAGCACGGCGACGCGGGCCCCTTCTTCGGCCATGCGGCGGCACGTGGCACGGCCGATGCCCGATCCGCCGCCCGTCACGATTGCGTTCTTTCCGTCAAGCAGACCCATGCGACATCCTCTCATCTCGCGTTGCCACGGCTCATCTCGCGTTTGCCACGGCCCCCGACCTCACAGCTCCCGGATCAGCAGCTCCTGCGCCATGCTCAGGTAGAGCTGACCGTCGGCGCCGTGCATGGTGGCCCGGATGGTGGCCCGCCCGCCCGCATTGGCCACCGCCTGAAAATCGAAGAGGTTCCACTCGTCGGCGCGACGCGGGCGATGGAACCAGAGCGCGTGGTCGAGGCTGGCGTCGGTGTACCCACCCCACGTGTCGAGGCTGTGGGGTCGGAATGCCGCGCCGGTCATATCCGAGAGATACGCCAGCACGCAGGCGTGGAGAGCGGGATCGTCGTCGAGCCGTTCCCGCGTGCGGAACCAGCAGAGCCGGGTGGACGCGTACGTCCCATCCTGTCGCCGTGGCGTCGCTCCGAGGTTGCGCACGTCGAAAGGGAAGGGCGCCTCGGTGCCCTCGATCTCGCCGGGCGCAGGGACGCGGGCCATCGGCAACTGATATTGGTCGCCCGCCTCGGCCACATGGAACGAGCAGGTCATGCGAAAGACCGTGCGACCCTCCACCGCGGTGGTCACCTCTCTCGTGGTGAAGGTGCGACCGTCGCGGAGGCGGGCCACCGAGTGGGTGGACGGAAAGCGGGGATACGAGGGCCGCAGGAAATATCCGTGGAGCGAGTGGACGGCGAGTCCTGGCCGAACCGTCTGGGTCGCCGCATGGAGAGCCTGGGCCACCACCATGCCACCGAAGGTCCGATCGCCGCCCCACCAATCCGGACACGTGGTGACGAAGGTCTCGGTCCCGTCGGCTGCGGGCGCCACCGGCCGCGCCACGATGGCGTCGACGAGCTCGGCCACCGTCCCGCCCGTGAATTCGAGGTCGTCCAACTCCACGGCGCGTGCCTCGGTCACGACAGCGCGACGTCGACGTCGAGCCCCTTCGCGGCCAGGTCGACGCAGCCGTTGTCCTCGGCGTAGCGCAGTCCCTGCACGTTGAAGAGGCGCACGGCGGCATCGGCAATCGGGAAGGGGCCCCAGTGCCACGTGCCGCGATGCAGGACCAGGGGTTCCAACGGCTCCAGCCGGAAC
>Ga0302325_10019122_pt1 | contig 14420 bp, 12 predicted proteins | sample Palsa_T0_2_FD_201948 | JGI IMG/M metagenome (GOLD analysis project Ga0302325, IMG submission 201948) | Peat permafrost microbial communities from Stordalen Mire near Abisko, Sweden - Palsa_T0_2 | ecosystem: Environmental > Terrestrial > Soil > Palsa > Peat permafrost | place: Sweden: Abisko... | reverse complement strand
TCGTGATGTAGACCCGGCGACCCGCGTCCTGATGCTCGTGCGCCACCGCCAGCATCCGCGGGTAGACGCGCGGCAGCACCCCCGCCAGCACGCCGGGACCGAGCCGCTGCAGATCCAGCACCCGGCGGCCGCTGAGACCGGTCGCGATCCGCTGACGGAGTGCGAGCGAGTCCTGATCGGTCGCGCCTCGCAGCCTGAAGCGAGTGTTCGCCCATGCGTCGGCCACGAGCCGTCGGCGGCTCAGCAGCCCGTTGCGGTAGGCGGCCCGCGCGAACTGGAACGCCGACGACCCCTGCATCAGCGTCTTGTCCAGATCGAAGAACGCCGCGCCGCGGCCGGCCTGGGCCGCGGCGCTGGCCGGCGACCCGTCAGCCGCCATTGACCTCCACGATCACCGCGTCGCCCTGGCCGCCGCCTGAGCAGATCGCCGCGCAGCCGAGGCCGCCGCCGCGGCGGCGCAACTCCAGCACCAGCGCGCCGAGGATCCGCGCGCCCGAGGCGCCGAGCGGGTGGCCGAGCGCGACCGCGCCGCCGTTGACGTTGACTTTGTCCTCATCGATCCCGAGCATCCGGATCGAGTTCAGCGTGACCGACGCGAACGCCTCGTTGATCTCCCACAGGTCGATGTCGTCGGCGGTCTTGCCGATCTTGAGCAGCGCCTTCATGGCCGCCTTGGCCGGGGTCCGGGCCAGGTAGGCGAACTCGTCGGCGATCGACGCCTGGGCGATGATCGTCGCGAGGACGTGCTTGCCGTGCTCGGCGGCCCAGGCGTCGGAGGACAGGACCAGCGCGCCGCCGCCGTCGTTGACGCCCGGAGAGTTGCCGGCCGTATGCGAGCCCTCCTTGCCGGCCAGGCCCGGAAGCTTCGCAAGCGATTCCAGGGTCGTGTCGCGGCGAGGCGCCTCGTCGATCTCGACCACCGTCTCGGACTTGCGGCTCTTGACGGTCACCGGCACGATCTCGTCCGCGAGCCGTCCCTCGTCGGTCGCCTTGATCGCGAGCTGGTGCGAGCGCAGCGCCCAACGGTCCAGGTCCGGACGGGTCAGCTCCAGCTCGTCGCCGACCTCGGTCGCCTCGTCGAACATCTGACGGCCGCTGAACGGGTTCGTGAGCCCGTCGTTGACCATCGCGTCGATCATCTTGGCGTCGCCCATCCGGTATCCGAAGCGGGCTTGCTTGAGCAGATACGGCGCACTGGACATCGACTCCATACCGCCCGCGACCGCCACGTCCAGGTCGCCGGCGCGGACCGACGCATCGATCATGCCGGCGGCGCGGATGCCCGATGCACACACCTTGTTGATCGTCTCGGAGGACACCTCCTTCGGGATCCCCGCCATGATCTGCGCCTGGCGCGACGGGATCTGGCCCGCCCCGGCCTGCAGCACCTGCCCCATGACGACGTGCTGGATCTCGTCAGGCGCGACGTCCGCCCGTTCCAGCGCCGCCGCGATCGCGGTCGCGCCGAGCGACGTCGCATCCAGCGAGGAGAGCCCACCCCCCATCTTGCCGATCGGCGTGCGTGCGGCCGAGAGGATCACTGTCTTGGGCATCGGGGCGAGCTCCCTTAAGTCGGGCATCGGTGGCGGAGTCTGGAATCCTAGTGGGGCCATGAGTGGCGGATAAGGTCCGCGGTCATGAACATCTCGGTGATCGACAACCCGGCCGTTGAGTCAGCCGCCGACACCATCGCAATCGCCGTCTTCGACGGCCAGGCCGACGCGTTCGACGCGCTCGGGCCCGAGCTTGCGCTGCTGCGCGGCGCCGCCAAGTCCGACTTCCGCCACCTCGCGGTCGGCCAGCGCGGAGAGGACCAATGGGTGATCGCGATCGGGCTCGGCTCGGCAGACGCGTTCGATTCCGAACGTGCGCGGATCGCGGCCGCGATCGTGCGCCGTCGCGCCGTGGAGCTCGGCACCGACAACCTGTGCTGGCAGCTCCCGAACGGCGCCGGCGACGAGATCGTCGCCGGCATCGTCACCGGCACGATCCTCGATTCCTACCGCTTCGACCGCTACAAGCCGTCCGACGAGCCGATCGTCCCGCGGCATCTCACGTTCGCCGGCGCCAGCGACCACCACGTCGGCGTCGCGCGCACCGCCGAGATCCTCGCCGAGGCCCAGAACCGCGCCCGTGACCTCGGCAACAGCCCGCCGAACCTGATGACTCCGTCGGCGCTCGCCGACTACGCGGTCGCGCTCGCCGATCGCCACGACGCCATCTCGGCGACCGTGCTCGACGAGGACGACATCCGCGGGTCGGGCATGGGCGCGTTCGCGGCGGTCGCACAGGGATCCGATCAGCCGGCGAAGCTGATCGCGCTGAGCTACGAGCCGCCCGCGGCGGCCGGCGGGCGCCGACTGGCGCTGATCGGCAAGGCGGTCACGTTCGACTCCGGCGGCCTGTGGCTCAAGCCCACCGCCAGCCAGATCACGATGAAGTTCGACATGGCCGGCGGGGCCGCCGTGATCGAGACGGTCGCGGCCCTCGCCCAGCTCGGCGCGCCCGTCCGCGTGCTGGCCGTGATCGGCTGCACCGAGAACATGATCAACGGGTCGGCGATGCGGCCCGGCGACATCCTCACGGCGCTCGACGGGACCACGATCGAGATGAACAACTCCGACGCCGAGGGCCGGCTCGTGCTCGCCGACTGCATCACCTGGGCCAAACGCGAGGGTTGCGACGCGATCGTCGATGTCGCCACCCTGACCGGCGCGGCCGAGGTGGCGCTCGGCTACGTCTATGCCGCCCTGCTGTCCAACGACGACGAGCTGGCGGCGCTCGCGCTGCGGTGCGGCGATCAGACCGGCGAGCGGCTATGGCGACTGCCGTTGGATCCGGCCTACGCCGAGATGGTCAAGGGCCGCTATGCCCAGCTGACCAACCGCACCGAGCAGCGGGTCGCCGGCGCGATCACCGCCGCCGAGCTGCTGCACCACTTCGTCGGCGACACCCCCTGGGCGCACGTGGACATCGCCGGCGTCGGCGACAACGGCCGCGTGCCGTACCTGGACAAGGGCGGCACCGGTTTCGGCGTGCGCCTGCTGACCGAGCTGGCGCTCAGCTTCTGACGCGCTCGCGCTCTCGCTGAAGGATCGTCCCCGCAGCGCTCGCGGGATCAAGCTCGCGTGAGACGACCCGGTCCAGCAACTCGCGGACCCGGTCGTCATCGGCGATCGACAGCTCCAGCTCGCGCCGCATGCGGTTGGTGGCGATCGCCAGCACCTCGGACATCAGGTTGCGCCGTCGACGCTCGGACAGCGTTCCCTGCGCCACGATATGGGCGCGGTGCTCGGCGAGCTTTTCGGCCAGCTCGTCGATCCCGACGTTGCGGATCGCCTCGGTGCGGACGATCGGCACGTTCCAGTCGCGATGGCCGCCGAGCGCCAGCACGCCCTTGATCTCACGGACCATCGTGTCGGTCAGCGGGTGGTCGGCCTTGTTGACGACGATCACGTCCGGGATCTCCATCACGCCCGCCTTCAGCGCCTGGATCGAGTCGCCCGAGCCGGGCATCAGGACCAGCACGACGGTGTCGGCGTGGTCCATGATGTCGACCTCGGCCTGCCCGACCCCGACGGTCTCCAGCAGGACGATGTCGCGTCCCGACGCGTCCATCAGCAGCGCCGCCTGCAGCGCCGCCTCCGAGAGGCCGCCGAGCGCGCCGCGGGTGGCCATCGAGCGGATGAACACGCCCGGGTCCAGGAAGTGGTCGACCAGACGGATCCGGTCGCCGAGCAGCGCGCCCTGGGTGAACGGCGAGCTGGGGTCGATCGACAGCACCGCGATCGTCCGGTCGCGCTCGCGCTCGTACTTGGTCAACGCGGCCAACAGCGTCGACTTGCCGGCCCCCGGCGGACCGGTGAACCCCAGCACCGCGGCTTGGCCGGTGTGCGGGTAGATCTCGCGGACCAGCTCCCACCCCGCCGGGTCATCGTTCTCGACCAGCGTGATCGCGCGGGCGAGCGCACGGCGGTCGCCGTCGAGCAGGCGCTGGGCCAGCGTTGGGTCCGCGGCGGGCATGAGCGGTTCCGGATCATGCCACCGGGCACCGGCGGCCGCGGCCTCGTGTCCCTGCGGCGTCGCGCCCGATTACGATTCTGCCTCGTGAGCGTGGCCAGGTCACCGACCGAGCAGCACCTGCGCGCGGCGCCGGCGCCGGCGCCGCTGCCCGCGTTCGTGCGCTCGGGGCCGCCGCCGCTGCGTGGCAACGCGCTGACGTTCCTGCGCTTCGCCCGCGCCCACCGGATGCTCAGCTGGGGCTATCTGCGGCTCGTCGTGCGCTTTCTGTGGTGCAAGCTGCGCTGGCGCGGCCGGCTGCAGACCGACGGGCTCTGCTTCATCTGCCCCGGCGTCAAGTTCGAGATCGGCCGCGACGCTCGCGTGGTGCTCGGCCGCTGGTCGTGGCTCGGCCACGATTGCAAGGTCCGCGTGCACGAGGGCGAGCTGACGATCGGCGCGAAGACCGTGTTCGGCCAGGAATGCACGATCTCCGCCTTCAAGCACATCGCGGTCGGCCGCGAGTGCATCATCGCCGACCGCGCGATGATGATCGACTTCGACCACGGGATGGTCGAGACCGAGCGCCCGATTCGCGAGCAGGGGATCTACAAGCGCGACGTCGAGATCGGCCACAACGTCTGGATCGGTTACGGCGCCTGCGTGTTGCGCGGGGTCACCGTCGGCGACAACTCCGTGATCGGCACGAGCTCGGTCGTCACGACCGACGTTCCCGCCAACGCGGTCGTCGGCGGCGCGCCGGCGCGGCTGATCCGGATGCGACGGGCGCCGCGCACGTTCCGCTGGGAGTGACCGAACCCGTCGGACCGCGCGCCGCCCCGAGGCGTCCCGGTTGTGCAATTTGGGCGTCTATACGTTCCTTTCCGCACACTCGGGGCCGTCAGCCCCACCCCGCCAGCCAAGGCGCGAGCCCGCGCAGCTGCGGCCGCGCACGGCTGGGATCGCCGAGCGCGGCGACGAGCGCCTCGGCGTGCAGCGCCGCCCGCTGCTCGGGGTAGTCGCCCGCCAGCTCCCAGTCGGCGAGGAACGCCCAGTCCGACGATTGCAGCGCCAGCAGCTCCCTGAGTGAACGTTCACTCACTTGTGTGGTCGGAGTCGCCGCGAGCGCCAGCTCGGCCGCCCGCGCGCGCCAGGCGAACGCCGCCACCTTCGGCGCGCTCCAGGTGCGCAGATCGCCCCCCGTTCCCCAGCTGGTGCTGCCGAGCTCCGGCGGCGCCGGAACCGGCTCGTGGCGCTGCCGCGCTGCGTCGAGCGTCGTCAGCGTCAGCTCCTGGCGCTCGGCCTCCTGCAGCACCGCGTCCAACCACGTGATCCCCTCATACCACCAGTGGCCGAGCAGCTCGGTGTCCAACGCGCACACGCAGACGCCGCCGGCGCTGACCCGCTGGCGAACGCTCGCGACGAACTCGGCCGCGTCGGCCCGCGCCTGCGCCAGCGCCAGATCGTGGTCGTAGGGGCCGCCGTCGATCCGCCGGACCCGATGGCGGTGGGTCGTGTAGCGGTGGTAGTCGCGGTACGGCCCCCGCGACGGATAGCCGCCTTCGCCCCACGCCAGCGCGATCACCGAGCGGTCGATCGGCCACAGCGCCGGGCCGTCGGCGGTCGCGAGCGGCCGCAGGTGATCGGGTGAGCCGAGCCCGAGCAGGGCGGTGAGCTCGACGCACGACGATCGCACACCCGCCCGCTCCAGCAGGGGATCGAGCCACGGCGCGTACGCGCACTCGGGCAGCCACAGCCCTCCGTCCCAGTCGCCGAACCGGCGGCGGTGGGAGATGATCCCGGTCTGCAGCTGCAGCGCGATCCCGTCGTCGGTCGCGATCAGCGGCAGGATCGCGTGGGTCGCCGACGAGGTCCAGGCGGCGTGGCGCCCGAGTGCGCCGAGCAGCCCGCCGGGCCCGTCACGGCGCGCCACCAGGGCGCTGGCCGCGGCCTCGTACTCGCTCGCGGAGCGCTCGATCTCGACAGCGAGGCCCGGCTCGCCCGCCGCACGAAGCTCGTCGGCATCGAGCCGGTGCGTCAGCGGCCGCAGCTCCGTCAGGAAGCGCAGGCAGCGGTCGACCGCGCCGGGATGCGACAGCTGGTCGCAGAGCACCGGCGTCAACGACAGCGTCAGCCGGCCGGGATGCTCGTCGAGCACGTCGAGCAGCGGCAGGTAGCAGCTCGCGACCGCCTCGAACAGCTGCTCCTCGCCGAACGGCCAGGTCCCGAATCCGCTCGGCTCGCGCAGGTAGGCGGCCGGGTCGACCGGCCACTCGCCGCCCTCGAGGTAGGGCATGTGGGTGTGCAGGACGATCGCGAGCTCGCCGCCAGACATGCGCAGAAGGCTAGGCGAGACGCCGCTTTTCGACGTTGTTCCGGCCAGGGGGCCTATAACGTCGAACAGCGCCGCGCCGGCCGCCCTAGGGGTGGCGCGGGCGCGGGTCCTCGCACACGGCGAGGAAGTCCAGGGCGCGGTCCAGTCCGTAGGGCCGCAGCGCGAAGTCCGACGCCGTGATCGATGGCGTGAAGCGGTCATAGAACGGCTTGGTCAGTCCCAGCCGCGCGTGGACCGCATCCCAGCCGAGGCGCAGCGCCAGCTCGTGCGCGCGCAGCCGGCGGGAGTGGAACAGGCCGAGCAGCTCCACCTGCCCGAACACGGTCCGGCACAGCGCGTCGAACTCGTGGGCGCGGTACTCCTTGATGTGCCAGGGGTTCGAGGACTTCTCGGCGCCGGGCGGCGCGATCGTCAGCAGGTTCGGGGTCGAGACGTAGACGGTGCCGCCGGGAGCCAGCAGCCGCGCGAAGTGGCACAGCACCGCGACCGGATCCTGAACGTGCTCGATCGTCTGCAGGAACACGACGGCGTCGAAGGCGGCGAGCTCCCCGTGGGTCTCGACCAGCCCGCGCTCGAACCGCAGGTTCTGGCGCTCGTAGCGCAGCCACGCGTGCTCGAACGCCTCCGGATTGGCCTCGACGCCGAGCACCGACTCGGCGCCGCGGGCGAGCACCTCGGACCCGTAGCCCTCGCCGCAGGCCATGTCCACCACGCGCTTGCCGATCACGCGCGCGCCGATCCATTCGTACACCGCCAGGTGGCGCCGGTACCAGTAGTTCTCGGCCGGCACATCGGGCAGCGTGCGCTCGCCGGTCAACGCCAGCGGCGGCACCCCGGCGGGCTGGTCGGATTGGACGTGGGTCTCGGCCATCGCGCGCGACAGGGTAATCTGCGCCGCCCTATGGGGGCGGTCCGAACAGCCGACGAGATCCGCGACGTCAACACGCGCTACCACGATGTCGCCGCCGACACCTACGACACCAAGTGGGGGATCGACTTCGGCGAGATCGGCCAGCGCCAGGTGCTGGGCAAGCTGCGCAAGCTACTCGGCGCAGAGCTCGATGACGGCTATCACCGCTCGCTCGAGATCGGCGCCGGCACCGGTTATTTCAGCCTCAACCTGATGCAGGCGGGCGTCGTCTCGCATGCCACCTGCACCGACATCTCACCCGGCATGGTGTCGACGCTGAGCGCCAACGCCCGGCGGCTCGGGCTCGAGGTCAAGGCCGCCCGCGCCGACGCCGAGTCGCTGCCGTTCGCCGACGAGAGCTTCGACCTGCTGCTCGGGCACGCGGTCCTGCACCATCTGCCGAACCTGCGCCGCGCGTTCACCGAGTTCCACCGCGTGCTGCGACCCGGCGGCCGGATCGCGTTTGCCGGCGAGCCGTCACGGGTCGGGGACATGATCGCCTCGGTGCCCAAGCGCGGCGCCGGGGTGGTCGCGCCCGTCTGGCGGCGGCTGCTGCGCGCATCGCCGGCGCCACCGCCGGCGCAGCCGGGCTCGCACGACGAGCTCGAGCACGACCTCGAGCGGTTCGTCGACATCCACGCGTTCGCGCCCGGCGATCTCACTCGCCACACGCGCCGGGCCGGCTTCACCGACGTCCACGTCCGGGGCGAGGAGCTGGCGGCCAACTGGTTCGGCTGGTTCAACCGCTCACTCGAGGCCTCGGCCGATCCAGACGACGTGCCGATGCTCTGGCGCCAGTATGCGTTCCACGGCTACCTCTTGCTGCAGCGCCTGGATACGCAGCTGCTGGAGCCACGGCTGCCGGCATCGCTGTTCTACAACCTGTTGCTGACCGCCCGGCGCTGACCAGGTCTCCGACCGGCCCTACACTGACCGCCAGTGGCCAGCGAGGTCGTCAACGAGTTTCCGCTGTTCCCGCTGGGGCTGGTAGCGCTGCCCACCGAGGCGGTGCCGTTGCACATCTTCGAGCAGCGCTACCGGGCGATGATCGGACAGTGCATCGACTCTGAGACCGAGTTCGGGATCGTCTGGATGTCGGACGACGGCCTGCGTGAGGTCGGTTGCGCCTGCGAGGTCGAGCGGGTGCTCGAGGAGATGGACGACGGCCGCTTCAACGTGCTCACCCGAGGTACCCGACCGTTCCGCGTGATCGAGCGCCAGGGCCATCTCGCCTACCCCGCCGGCGTCGTCGAGTTCCTCGAAGACGACGACGAGGAGAACGACGAGGAGGCGATCGAGCGCGCCCGCGCCGTCTACGCCGACCTCGTCAAGCGAGCGACCGACCGTGAGCCCGAGCCGTCAGACCTCGACGAGCTCGACGCCTACGGGATGGCCGCGACCGTCGACTTCGGCCTCGACGCCAAGCAGGGCCTGCTGGAGCTGCGCTCCGAGAACGCCCGCCTGAAGCTCGTCACCCGGCTGTTCCGGGCCGCCACCAAGCGCCTGGACTTCGTCGACCGCGCCCAGACCCGCGCGCGCTCGAACGGCAAGGTCCGCTTCAGCTGACCCGGCCCGGCGCGCGCTCGCTGTCATTTCGGCGGCCCTGCCGGACTCCTTCTCTGGCGGCATGGATTCCCCGGGTTCGGTTCGAGGCGATCTACCGAGCGCGCAGCGGCGCCGTCCGGAGCTTCGTGCACCGGCGCGTCCCGGCGGGCGCCGCCGACGAGCGCGGCGCCGCATGCAGCCAGCCCACCCGCTCGATCGAGGCGGCGCTGACGCCGATCATTCTGGCCGGTCACGCAGCGCGGGCGAACGCCATCCAGAAAGCGGAGCACATCTGCCGGTGCCGCGCTTTCGGGCGCCGCCCGCAAGCTCTGCGGGATCCGGCTCGGGTCCGCCACGCCCTGAGCCAGGCGCAGGCTCGTCATCGTGCACGCCGAGGCGCCGGCATTCGTGGCGGCTCCGGCGGCGGGCTGAACTGTGGCGATTTGACCCCCGGATACGTGGGTGAAATCGCCATGGTTCGCGCCGGGCCGTCGGGCCGCCGGGCCGCCGCGCCACCGCGCCGCCGGGCCGCCGCGCCGCCGCGCCGCCGGGCCACCGCGCCGCCGGGCCACCGCACCACCGCGCCGCCGCGCCGCCGCGCCACCGCCCCGAACTTGCGCAGGTGCTCGCCTCGGGCAACCTTTGGCGATTCCGTGCGGAGGGGCCGCAGTGGATTGCCGAAGTTCGGACGGCGGCGGGGATGCCGGCTACGGCGCGCCCGCGATCAGCGTCACGATCACCATGAACGCGCCGAAGCGAGGCAGTAGAAGCCGAACGGGCGCAGCGTGCGAGACGCCGTCGCGTGAGATGCCGGCGATCAGCGCGGTGGAAAGGGCCACGCCGATCACGGCGCCTCGCGGAACTGTCCGGTACAGGCCCCGGCCGCGATCGGGACGAGCCTGACCGCCGCTCACGCCTCGACCACGACGGCCGCGCCACCGCGGCGCGGATCGCCGCCGCCGGAGAACCCGGCCGCGCCGTCGCGCATCACCGCCTGTGCCCCGCCGAAGAACAGGTTGCGGTCGCGGAAGCGGCTGACCGTCCACCCCGCCCGCTCGAGCGCGTCGACGTCGATCCCCGGCTCGACGTAGACGATCTCGTCCTCGTAATGCAGCCGGGGCGCGTCGATCGCGTCCTGCGCGCGCATGCCGTCGTCGACGCAGCGGACGATCGTCTGCAGCACCGCCGAGCGAATCCGGTTGGAGCCCGCCGAGCCGACCGCCAGCTCGGGCGGGTGAGTGGGACCGGATCCCAGCACGATCGTCGGCGACATCATCGACGGCAGCCGTCGTCCGGGCGGGTGGCGGTGAAATCCGAGCGGGTTGAGGTCCTGCTCGCCGAGCATGTTGTTCAGATGCACGCCGGTCCCGGGGACGATCACGCCCGAGGCCGAACCCGCCGAGCAGGTCACCGAGCACGCCCAGCCGTCGGCGTCGAGCGCAGCGATGTGCGTGGTGCAACCCAGCGGCCCGCCCGCGCCGCCGGCCTCCAGGAAGCGCGCCACGAACGACGGATCGGCGAGACCTTCCAGGAACTCCGGCGTCCGCTCGCGCTGCGTCGCCGCCATCACCTCGACCAGCGCCTCGGCGTCATGCGCGCGCTCGCCGCGCGCGTCCAGCGACGCCAGCGCCCGCGCGATCAGGATCCCCCCGGCCGATGGCGGCGGGTTGGTCAGCACCGTCCGCCCGCGGTACCGGACCGTCAGCGGCGCACGGTCCACGACCTCGTACGCGCGCAGGTCGGCGGCGGTCAGCAGCCCGCCCCGTTCGGCCAGCCAGGAGACGATCGCGTTCGCGATGTCGCCTTCGTAGAACGGCCGTGCGCCCTCGGCGGCGAGCCGATCCAGGGCGTCGCCGAGCTCGGGCTGGCGGATCCGTTCGCCCGCGCGAAGGAGCCGCCCCGCGGGCGCGAACAAGGCGCTGGCCTCAGGCGTCGACGTCACGATCCCGGCGAGGATCTCGACGATGTACGCCTGCTGGGGGTTGAGCCGCACGCCGTCACGCGCCAGCGCGGCGGCGGGCGCCGTCAGCCGCTCCAGCCCGACGCGCCCGAACCGCCGGGCCGCCTCGCAGACGCCCGCCGGCGTCCCGAAGGCACCGACCGACGCGGCGCCGACGTTGAACATCTGGACCGCGTCGCCGAACGAGACGCTGACCGGGATCAACTCCGAGCGCGTGGTCGTATCGGCGCCGCGGCCCGGGGCCTCGACGAAGAAGTCCAGCAGCACCGGCTCGGCGCCAGGCGCGACGACCAGCATGTAGCCGCCGGCGCCCAGGCCCGTCAGCAGCGGCTCGCACGCGAACGAGGCGAGCATCGCCCCGAGCGCGGCGTCGACGGCGTTGCCGCCGTCACGCAGCACGCTCGCGCCGGCCTCCGCGCTGAGCGGATGGCCGGCCGCGACGACACCCGGCATGCTCAGCGGCGCGGGATGAACTCCGGGACGTCCAGCTCGACGGCGCGGCGAGACGGCCGGTTGCGGGTCACGCGTGGCTCCTCGGGCTCACGCCAGCGCTTCACCCGCTCCAGCGGATCCTCCAGCCGCGGCGCCGCTGCGAACGGGTCCTCACGGTTGCGCCGGCGCGGTTGATCGCCGAAGCCGGTCGCGACGACCGTGATCCACACCTGATCCTCGAGCTTTTCGTCGACCATCGCCCCGAAGATGATGTTTGCATCGGGGTGCGCGGCCTCCGAGACCGTCTTGGCGGCCTCGTTGACCTCCCATAGCGACATGTCGGTGCCGCCGGTGATCGACAGGAGAATCGACTTGGCCCCCTCCATGCTGGTCTCCAGCAGCGGCGACGCGACGGCTTGCTCGGCCGCGTCGATCGCCCGGCGGTCGCCGGTCCCCATCCCGATCCCCAGCAGCGCGTTGCCGGCATCGGCCATGATCGTGCGGACGTCGGCGAAGTCGAGGTTGATCAGGCCCGGCAACGTCACCAGGTCCGAGATCCCCTGCACGCCCTGGCGCAGCACGTCGTCGGCGACGCGGAACGCATCGACCATCGAGACGTTGCGCTCGAGCACCGACAGCAGCCGGTTGTTGGGCACGACGATCAGCGTGTCGACCTCGTCGGCCAGCGCAGTGACGCCGGCCTCGGCCTGGTCGCGACGGCGGGTGCCCTCGAAGCCGAACGGCCGCGTCACGATCCCGACCGTCAGCGCCCCGAGCTCCCGCGCGATCTGCGCGACGACGGGCGCCGCGCCGGTGCCCGTCCCGCCGCCGGCGCCGGCGGCGATGAACACCATGTCCGAGCCGCGGAGCATCGCCTTGATCCGGTCGTGCTCCTCGCGCGCGGCGCGGCGGCCGAGCTCGGGATCGGCGCCGGAGCCGAGCCCGCGGGTCACGCCGTCGCCGATGTGCAGCGTCTCGTGCGCGGCCGACAGCTGCAGCGACTGCAGGTCGGTGTTGATCGCCAGGAACTCGACGCCGTTGATGTCGGCCTCGACCATCCGGTTGACCGCGTTGACGCCGGCACCACCGACGCCGACGACCCGGAGCACCGGCTGGCCGGTGTTGACCGATGCCGGCGCCATCGCGACGCCGCGGTCGGCGACCGCGTACACGTCCTGCAGCGGCTCGGGATCACGCAGCTCGGCCGGCGGCTCGAGCATGTCCTCGGGGATGTCGGACGAGAACGCCGCGCGCAGGCGCTCCTGCACCGACGCCGGCTCGGGCCGGGACAGATCGACCGGGCTGTCGAGCTCGGCTTCCAGTGAGGGGTGCGGCACGGGTCGCTCGGGCGTCTCGGCCGCCTGACCCGTCTTCGGCTGCTCCGGCTCGTCGTCGGTGGTCTTGCGAAACAGATCCGCCAGCGGTCCCTCACGCATACTGGCGCGTTTACCGGTTGCCATGTGCGAGGACCTCCTTGGCGAGCTGCCTGTAGGCATGTGCGGCCATGCCATCGGGATCGTATTTGAGCACCGACATGCCCTGCACGGGCGCCTCGGCGAACCTGACCGTCTTGCGGATCCGCGACGCGAAGACGCGCTCGCCGAAGCTCTCCTCGAGAAGCTCGATCGCTTCCTGCGCATGCAACGTTCGCAGGTCCACCAACGTCGGCAGGATTCCCTCGATCTCGACGTTGGGATTGAGGTTCTCCTTGATCATCAAGAGCGTGTTCTGCAGCTGGACGAGCCCGCGCATGGACAGATACTCGCATTGCACGGGGACGATCACCTTGTCCGACGCGGTCAGGGCGTTGATCGTGAGCAGGCCGAGGCTGGGCGGCGTGTCGATGAACACGAAGTCGTAGTCGTCGGCAACCTCGGCCAGCGCCTTCTGCAGGAGCCGCTCGCGCCCGATCATCGCCGACATCGCGATCTCTGCGCCGGCGAGGTCGATCGAGGCGACCGCGATGTCGATCTCCCGCTTGTGGGTCACCTCGCGGATCGAGATCCGGTGCACCAGCACGTCGAACATCGACTTCGTCAGCGTGTCGGGATCGATCCCCTGTGACATCGTCAGGTTGCCCTGGGGATCCATGTCGCAGCACAGCACGCGGTGCCCCTCCTCGGCGAAGGCCACCGCGAGATTCAGTGCTGTCGTCGTCTTCGCCACGCCGCCCTTCTGGTTGGCGAGCGAGATCACCTTGCCGATGGCCATGGGCTTCTCAGACTCCGATGCCGTGGGAACTCATACGCGCCTGTATTCGCACGCGGCACCGGAAGTCCTTTGCTCAGCGCCCTCACGGCGGGCCGATTCGACAGCTAACGTTGCGGCGCTGTGGTCGGCCTGCTCGAGCGTCGCTTGATCTTCGTCACCGGCAAGGGCGGGGTCGGCAAGTCGACCGTGGCGACCGCGCTCGGCCTGCTGGCCGCCAGGCGTGGGCGGCGCACGATCGTCGCCGAGCTCGCCAGCCAGAACCGCGTCGGTCACACGTTCGACCACGACGCGGCGGCGTTTGAGGAGATCGAGCTGGCCGACGGCCTGTTCACGATCTCGATCGACCCCGAGTCGGCGATGGAGGAGTACCTGCGCGTCAAGACCGGTCCGGTCGGCCAGGCGCTGGGCGCAAGCCGTCTGTTCCAGGCGTTCGCGATGGCGACGCCCGGGATGCGGGAGCTGCTCTCGATCGGCAAGGTCTGGGAGCTGGCCCAGCTGCAGCGGCGCACGAGCGGCGGCGACGTCTACGACCTCGTGATCGTCGACTCGCCCGCCGCCGGCCACGGGCTCGGGATCCTGCGTACTCCCCGAACCTTCGCCGAGATCGCGCGCGTCGGTCCGATCGCCCACCAGGCGCAGACGATCGCGCAGACGATCGCCGACCGGGACTTCACCTCGGTGCTGGCCGTCAGCACCGCGTCGGAGATGCCCGTCTCAGAGACGCTGTGGCTGCACGATGAGCTGCGCGCCGACGGCCTCGGACTCGATGCGGTGATCGTCAACGCGTTGTACCCCGATCGCTTCTCCGACGCCGATCGTGAGCAGCTCGCCCGCGCCCGCGGCCGCTCACGCTCGCCCCTGACGACCGCGGCGCTCCGCGCGGCGCTGTCCGAGCACGCCCGCGCGAGGTCGCAGGCCGAGCAGCATCAGCGCCTGCGCGAGGGCCTCGGCGCCGGCGGACCGCCGCTGGTCACGCTCCCGTACCTGTTCGCCGAGGAGATCGGGCCCGGCGAGCTGGCGCTGCTGGC
>Ga0302325_10019119_pt1 | contig 14422 bp, 11 predicted proteins | sample Palsa_T0_2_FD_201948 | JGI IMG/M metagenome (GOLD analysis project Ga0302325, IMG submission 201948) | Peat permafrost microbial communities from Stordalen Mire near Abisko, Sweden - Palsa_T0_2 | ecosystem: Environmental > Terrestrial > Soil > Palsa > Peat permafrost | place: Sweden: Abisko... | reverse complement strand
CCGAACTCTTCCGAAACCCACGACCGCTCGTCCACGTCGCTTCGCATGCCATACCAAGCGCTACCGAACGGCCTAAATTCCCGCGTCTAGCTCCACATGGAACCAATGGTCAGGGGAAGACGGGAAGTTTTGGAGGTCATCCTTCCCGTCTTCCCGCCTTCCTGTGAGCTCTCTCCGGGCGCGGCGTAGCTCCGCTCGATTCAAGGCACGGATAGGCTCTTACGGCTTGCGGAAGCGCAGGGTCATGCGGTCGCTCTCGCCGATGGCCTGGTACTTGGCCTTGTCCTGCTCGCCCAGCCGCAAGACGGGCGGCAGGGTCCAGACGCCCTGGGGCCAGTCTTTCGTGTCGAGGGGGTTGGCGTTGATCTCGGAGCGCGCCTCGAGCACGAAGCCGGCCTTGCGCGCGAAGTCGATCACCGTGGCCTCGGGCACGTAGCCCGAGTCGAAGACCTTGGCCGGGTCGGCGTCGGGCTTGGCGCGGTGCTCGACGACACCGAAGACGCCGCCGGGCTTGAGCACGCGGAAGGCGGCCGCGACGACGCCGTCGGCGATCCCGTCCTGCATCCAGTTGTGGAAGTTGCGGAACGTGACGACCAAGTCGGCCGATCCGTCGGCGCCGAGCGACAGGTCCTTGGGCGGATGGATCACGTGCACGTCGACCTTGCCGAAGACGCTGGGCTTGGCGGCGATGCGCGCGACCAACTCCTTGGCGCCGTGGGCGTTCGGGTCCATCGTGGCCGCGACGAGCTTGCCCTTGTCGGCGAGGAGCGGCGCGAGGATCGCCGAGTACCAGCCGTTGCCCGGCCACAGCTCGACCACCGTCATGTCGGTGCGCACACCGAAGAACTCGAGCGTCTCGCGCGGGTGGCGGTATGAGTCGCGGGCCGTCTCGGCCGCGGGCCGATCGGTGGACGCGATGACGGCCTTGAGCGCGGCGTCGAGCGCGGGATCGGGCGGCGCGGCCACTTCGGGTGCGATGGGCGCAGCCGGCGGCGGAGCCGAGCCGCCGCATGCACCGCACGTGACGGACGCAATCGCGAGCGAGACGAGCGAGAGAACGCGTACGGACGACACCGAGGGAATCCGGAGCTTCATCCGCGGTGCCTTAGCACGCGCGAAACATCATTGGCCCTCGAGCACGGTTTTGACACTCGACGTTGCACGATCGACAAGTCGCGAAGCGAGGTCGACCACTTCGCCGTAGCGGTACACGCCGGCTTGAAGCGCGATGAGGTCGGCCGCGGGAAGCTCGCGGCCCGAACGACCCGCACCGAGCGCCGTGCGCATCAGCGACTCGCCCCGCTGCACCTCTTGCCCGAGGCCCCGCAGGACCACGGCGAACGACGCGTCGCCCGCCCGGGGCAGAGAGGGCGCAGCGGCGCCCGTCGGGGGCGGCGCGCGCGCGGCCGGCGGCGCCGGGACCGGGCGTTCTTGCAGGGCACCGATCGACATGGCGTGGCAGTCCTCCTCCCTCTTCCCCCCCTCTCGGCCGCGGACGGGGCGCGGTTGCCGCGAAAATGGTAAACGCCGCAGCGGGCGGATCGCGAGATGGACGGCAACGCGGAGCGGGTGCTCGTGGCCATGAGCGGCGGCGTCGATTCGTCGGTCGCCGCGGCGCGGCTGGCCGACGCGGGGTACGACGTCGTCGGCGTCACCCTCCACCTCTGGGACTACGCTGCGGACGGGCATCAGGGGCGCGCGCCGGGCCAGCATGGTCGCTGCTGCGCCCCCGAAGACCAGTACGACGCGCGCCGCGTCGCCGACGCCGTCGGCTTCCCGCACTACACGTTCGACCGGCGCGAGCTCTTCGCGCGGTCCGTCGTCGCCCCGTTCGTCGACGCGTACCTCGCGGGCGAGACCCCGAGCCCCTGCACGGCGTGCAACCGCGGGGTCAAGCTGGCCGAGCTCTTTGCCCTCGCCGACCGCCTCGGCGCGTCGCGCGTCGCCACGGGTCACTACGCACGCATCGTTCGCGATGGCGGCGACGGCGGCCACGCGCGCCTCGCGATGGGCGCCGACCGCGCCAAGGACCAGAGCTACTTCCTCTACGCCAGCCCCGCGGCGTGGCTCGAGCGCCTCGTCTTTCCGCTGGGCGACGCGACGAAGGCCGAGGTGCGCGCCGAGGCGCTCGCGCGCGCATTGCCAGGCGCGGGCAAGGGCGAGAGCCAGGAGCTGTGCTTCGTGGGCACGGGGCCGCACGCCTACGCCGACTTCGTGGCGGCCCGCGCCGAGGGGCGCGCGCGCCCCGGGCCGATCGTCGACGACACGGGCCGCGTCGTGGGCTCGCACGACGGCATCCACCGCTTCACCGTCGGCCAGCGCCGGGGGCTTGGCGTCGCGCTGGGAAAGCCGGCGTTCGTGGCGCGGATCGACGCGGACACCGGCGTCGTGCACCTCGGCGGCGACGGGTCGCTCCTCGCGCCCGCGGTCGATCTGGCCGACGTATCGCTGGCGGGCGGCGTCACCTTGCCCACGCGGGCGCGCGCCCGCATCCGGTATCGCCACGAAGGCGAGCCCGCGCTCGTCGTCGGCGGCGCCGGCGGCGCCCGCGTGATCTTCGACGCTCCGGTACGAGCCGCGACGCGCGGCCAGATCGCCGTCCTCTACGACGACGCGGACCGCGTGCTCGGAGGCGGTCGCATCGAGGCGGTGGCGTCGAGCGACGCTCCGGCGGCGCACGCGGTCGGCGCCTGACCTGCTAGGCTTGCTGCCCATGACGGTCGTGAGGGGCGCCCGCGCGACGCGACGCGCGCTGCTCGGTCGACTGCCGGGCGTGGTGGCCGCGATCGCGATCGCGACGTCGGTCGCGCCCGCGTGCTCGCTCGGAAGCGGCACCGGCATCGTCGAGGGCACCATCGACGCCCCGGGGTGCTGGTCGGGGCCGTTCGACCTGTATCCTGACTTCTTCGCGGCCATACCCACGGAGACCTCCACGCCCGCCACGAGCCTCTCCGGCGAGCCGGGGAGCGACGCGATGCAGCTTCGTATCCAGAACGGCGGCGACTTCGAGAGCTTCAGCGACGGCATCGCGATCCTCATCGACGACGCGGGCGAAGTGCGCGGCGACTCGCTGAACGGCGTTTCGCGACCCAGCCTTCTGGGCTTGCCGCTCGTCGTGGGCCTCTCGGCGGGCGTCGAGCCAGCGGGGGTGCCGCTCACCTCGGTCGCCGATCCGTCGATCGTTCACGCGACGATGTACCTGCAGAAGACGTGTCGCACGCAGAACGTGGCGCTCTACGCTTTGTCGGCGGTGACGTTCGAGCCCGACGGGACGTGCAATCGACCCGCGGGCGGCGACGTGCCGCTACCGTGCCCGGGGTCGGCGCCGGTGGCGAGCGCCGGCGCGGGCGCGGACGCAAGCGCGGGCGCGGACGCAGGCGCGGGCGCGGGCGCGGACGCAGGCGCGGGCGCGGACGCGGGTGGGACCAGCGTGGGGGGCGAGGACGAGGGCGAGGGGGGCTCGCCGGGGATCGGCGTGAGCACGATGACCTTCTACAGCCTGTTCGACGGCAATCCGGACGAGGCGAACGCCCAGCAGCGGCTCACGGACGCGACCTTCGATCTCTATCTCGCGGACCCGCGCGACGTTTGCCCGGGTGGCGTGGGGCCCCCGCCGCGGTGCCAGGGGCACCTGACGGGTTACTTCAGGTTCTACTTCGAGCGGGGGAGCCCGGCGCAGCCGTTTCAGTGACGCCGGCCGCGGGGTCGGCGTACGAGGCGGCCAGCTTCGCGACGTCGTCGCGCAGCTTCTTGTGGGCCACGATCTTGCGGAGCAGCTCCCACACGATCGGGTCGGCGAGGGCCGCCACCGGATCGCCGCCCGCCTTGGCCTTGCGGGGGACGGCGCCGGGGCCCTTGGCGCGCAGCGCGGTCATGCGGTCGACGAACGCCTTGGTGGGAAAGAGCTCGTCCTTCTCCCAGGCGAGCACCGTGGCCTGATCCAGCCCGAGCACCGCCGCCAGCTCCTTGGCGGTGCACCCGAGGTCGCGACGGAGCGCTTTGACGTCGTCGCCCGTCAACGCCGCCTCACGAGCCGGCCTGCCCTGCGACCGTCATCGAAGCGACCCGCAGCGTGGGCGAAGCGGTGGACGTGCGCATGTCGAGGTCGCTGCCCACCGCGTCGATGCTCTGCCACAGCTGATCGGCGTTGAGCGAGATGGTGACCTCGCTCACCGGGTAGGCGAGCTGGCCGTCCTCGATCCAGAAGCCGGACGCGCCGCGCGAGAAGTCGCCGGTGACGGGGTTGAAGCCGAACCCCATCATCTCGGTCACGTAGAGGCCGCGCTTGGTCGCGCGAACGATGGCCTCGTTCGAGTCGGTGCCGGGCTTGAGGACGAAGTTGGACGTGCTGGTGCCGACGCCCGCGCCGCCGCCGCGCGACGCGCTGGCGGTGCTCGCGCGACCGAGCTTGCGGGCCGAGTAGCTGTCGCAAAGATACGTGCGGAGGATGCCCTTCTCGACGACGGTGTTCACGCGGCTCGCCAGGCCCTCGCCATCGAAGGGGCGCGACCCGGGCGCGCGCGGGATGAGCGGGTCGTCGACGATGGTCACGAGGTCGCTCGCGACGCGCTTGCCCTCGCGGTCGACGAGGTAGCTCGATTTGCGCCAGATGGCGCTGCCCATGACGCACCCCGCGAGAAGGCCCAGGATGGCGCGCGCGGCGTCCGGGTCGAACACGACGGGGACGGTGCACGTGGGCACGGACCGCGCACCCAGCTTGCGCAGGGTGCGACGTGCGGCCTCGCGCCCGACGTCGGCCGCGGGGTCGAGCTCGGCGAGGTGGCGGCGCGCCGTCCAGTGGTAGCCGCGGCGGTTCTTGCCGCCCTCGTCCGGTGCGACGGGCACGACGCTCAGCGACTGGTACGAGCCCTTGCTCACCGCGCGAAACCCGCTCGACAGGACGACGGCCGCGCCGCCCGCCGAGCGGCCGAACGTGGCGCCCTCGCTGTTGGTGATGCGCGGGTCGAACGCGAAGGCCGCCGCCTCGCCCTCCCTGGCGAACGCGATGGCGCGCGCCGCGTCGACCGCGCCGCCCGCGGGGTCGTAGAGGTCGAGGTCGGGCTGCGCCTTCGGGTCGCAGAGCAGCGACGGATCGGCCGGGCCGGCGAAGGGATCTTCTTGCGACAGCGCGACGAGCTCGATCGCGTCGGCCACGAAGCGCTCGACCCCGGCGGGCGTGAGGTCGCTCGTCGATGTCGAAGCGACGCGCTTGCTCTGGATGACGCGCAGCCCCGCCGACCGCGTCCCCGCCTCTTCCACGAGCTCCGGCTCGCCCTTGCGCACGCGGGCCGACAGCTCGTCGCCCGACCGCAGCACGCACTCGACGACGAGGTCCGCGCCCCCGCGGCCCTGCGCCATCCGAAGAATCTGGTCCCCGAGGTCGAGCAACTCCGCCAGTTCGCGATCGATAGAGGACGTCATGCTTGGCTGGCGCGGAGCCTAGCGCATCTCGCCCCCGAATCCGGTGGGGAGCTCGAGGGGAGCGGAATCCGGTGGGGAGTTCGAGGGGAGCGGAGGTCGCTCCCCTCGACCGTGCCTAGTTACAGCAGTACGTGCCGATATCGAGGGGGTTCGCCGACGAGGTCGGGGTGCAGTTGTCCGGCGTGCCGACGCAGAACTCGGACGTGCCGGTGGTGCTCAGGCCTTCGCCCGCGTTCATCGAGCAGGCGTTGCTGGACGGGGGCAGCGCGAGGCAGGCGGCGCCCCCCGGGGAGGCCGTGCTGTTGCAGTTCTGGTACTCGCTCTGCTGCGACGCGCACGATCCGGGCGTGATCGCGAACGTCGTCGTCTGCCCGTCCGACACGCACATGATCGACGTGGCCCCGCTGAGGCACGCGAGGTAGCCGGCGAACTGCGTGATGCAGGTCTCCGGAGCGAGGAGCAGCGTGGTGCACGCGTTGGTGCACGTCGTGTAAGCCGACGTGCCGATGCTGCACTGCGCGAGCACGTTGTTGCAGACCTGCCCGCACGTGGACGCGAGCGTCGACGGGGTGATGGGCGTGCTGTCGTTCGAGCCCGAGCAGGCGGAGAGCGCGAGCACTGCGGCGATCGCAGACGCCGACGGCCAGACGGCCCGCGAGAGACCCCGGCGGCGGCCATGGCTCGTATGTACGGTGCGATCGTTCATGGCGAGCGAGTACAGCGATCCCGCGTCGCCGGCAATCTCGCGAGCGTCTCGGTTAGCGGCGCCGGGCCCGGCTCACGTGGTACGATTGTCGTTGGATCCATGCCGCAGGCTGCCGTCCACCCCCGCGAGACGCTCACGTTCGCCTACCTCTGCGAGGTGCTGGAAAAGGCCGGCATGCTCACCGACGAGCAGCGCCGCGAGGCCGTGGCCAAGGCCGACACGATGCACGCGCGCATCCTGCGCCTGCGCGCGACCGGTCCTCGCAAGCGCGCGGCGGCGTCGGGCACCGACGGCGTGCACCCGGTCGAGGTGCTCGTCGCGATGGGCCTCGGTCAGGGCGGGGACTCGCGCTATCCGCTGAGCGAGCGCGTGGCGATGCAGGCGCTGGCCGCTCACGTCGGCCTGCCGTTCGTCGACCTCGACCCCCTCAAGATCGACGCGAAGCTCGCGCCCAAGCTGCTCTCGCGGCCGTTCGCGCGCCGCCACTGCGCCCTCATCATCGAGGCCGACGATCGCACCGCGACCGTGGCGGTGGCCGATCCGCTCAACCACATGCTGGTCGAGGACCTGAGAACGCACGTCCGGCGCGAGCCGCGCCTCGTCATCGCGACGCCGACGGAGATCCAGCGCCTCATCACCGACTTTTACGGCTTCCGCGGCGCCGTCGACGCGGCCGAGAAGCAGGCGACCGAGGGCGTCGACATCGGCAACCTCGAGCGATACGTCAAGCTCAAACGCGTCGACGAGATCGAGGCGAGCGACAGCTACGTCATCGCTGCCGTCGAGTACCTGATGCACTACGCGCTCGACCAGCGCGCGAGCGACGTGCACATCGAGCCGCGGCGCGATGTCTCCGCGGTACGGATGCGCATCGACGGCGTCTTGCACACGGTGCACACGCTGCCCAAGGTGGTGCACCCGGCCATCGTGTCGCGCATCAAGACGCTGGCGCGCCTCGACATCGCCGAGAAGCGCCGGCCGCAGGACGGGCGTATCAAGACGGCGCGCGGCGACCGCGAGGTCGAGATGCGCGTCTCGACGATCGCCGTGGCCTTCGGCGAGAAGCTCGTGCTCCGCGTCTTCGACCCGGGCGCGCTCCTGCAAAACCTGCCCGACATGGGCATGTTCGAGGCGCAGCAGCACCTGGCCGAGAAGTTCCTCGCGCGGCCCCACGGCATGATCCTGGTGACGGGCCCCACGGGCAGCGGCAAGACGACGACGCTCTACGCGGCGCTGCGGTCGATCGCCACGCCCGAGGTCAACGTGGTCACGATCGAGGATCCGATCGAGATCGTGGTCGACACGTTCAACCAGATCGCGGTGGCGCCCAAGATCGGCGTGGGCTTCGCCGACGCCCTGCGCAACGTCCTGCGGCAAGACCCGGACGTCATCATGATCGGCGAGGTCCGCGACAAAGAAACCGCCGAGATCGCGCTGCAGGCGGCGCTCACGGGCCACATGGTGCTCGCCACCCTGCACACCAACGACTCGGCGAGCGCGATCACGCGCTTGCTCGAGCTCGACGTCGACCCGTTCATCCTTGCGTCGACGCTGGTCGGCGTCATCGCGCAGCGCCTCGTGCGCACCGTGTGCCCCACGTGCAGGGTCGAGACATTCCTCACGCCGGACCAGATGACGATGCTCGGGCTCGACGTGCACGAGCTGCGCGCCCAGGGCCAGAACCCCGAGCTCATGGTCGCCTTCGGCGAAGGGTGCGTTCAGTGCCGGTCGACGGGGCTGCTCGGCCGGACGGGCGTCTTCGAGGTGCTCGAGGTCGACGACAAGATCCGCAAGCTCGTCATCGCCAAGTCGAGCTCCAAGGAGATCGTGAAGCAGGCCCGCCACGACGGCATGTCCACGCTCCGCGAATCGGCCATCAAGAAGCTCGCCAAGGGCGTGACGAGCTTCGACGAAGTGCTGCGCGTGACGGCCGAGGGGTAGGGCCGAGGGTGAACGTCACGGGATGCGGCGTGCCCCGGTGACGCCGCTGTCGGCCCCGAACGTGGCCGACGTGCTCGCCCAGAACTCGCAGTTGGACTGGGCCAGGTGCGACATCGCGTCCGGCGTCGGGTCGATGAGCTGCATGTACTGGTCGCTGCCGGCGACCGCGTTGGTCGGCCAGTTCGGCGCGCCGCCGTCGCCCGCGCCGCTGTCGCCCGCGCCGTTCGGGCTTCCCGTCGCCGCGAACTGTGTCCAGTAGCCGAGCATCGTCTGCGTGTACGCGGCCGAGGGGATCGTCGCGGTGAGAGCGCCGAGCAGCGTCTCGTCGAAGAGGGGAACGAGCTCGAACGAGTGCCACGCGGGGAGGATCTCGTACGAGTAGAGGTAGTAGTCCGAGATGCCCTTGCCCTGCAGCTGCTGGGCGAGCTGGCGTGTCGGGCAGCGGAAGGCGTAGTCGGTCACGATCTGGATCATGACCTGCTGCGCGTTGGCATCGGTGATCGGCTGATACTGGGTCTCGATGGCCGACGCGCCCGCTCCGAACGCCGTCGTGAGCCCCTGATCGAGCTGCGCCGCCGTCGTGATGTTGAGCGGCGACGACGTGGAGCCGCCGAACAAGGCCATGGTCGCGAGGTCGACGAAGAGGCCGAACTCGTCCAGGTTGGTGCCAGCCATCACCTGGGCGCTCGTGTTGAAGTGGCCCGCGGCGATGAGATTCGCCGGGGTATCCGGCAAGACGCCGTCCGGGCCCTCGACCGTCGGCGTGAAGGGCGGGCCGAGGAGGTTGCCGAGGAGCGCGTTGGTGGGCGACGTGGGGACCGTCCCGGCCGCGGGGAGCCACGCGGTGATCTCGGCCGGCGTCTTCGACCGCAGGCACGTGAGCGTGTCGGCGCCGCCGTCGCCGCCGCAGAGCGACGACGCGAACGCGTTGCCGATCTGGTAGGCCTGCTGCTGGCTGTAGATGGGCTCCCCCGAGCCCACGCACGCCACGCTCTCCATGATGTAGCGCTTGGCGAGCCCCTGGCTCCCGGGCGACACGATATGGATGCACGTGCTGAGCGATCCGGCCGACTCGCCGAACACGGTGACGTTGGTCGGATCGCCGTTGAAGGTGGCGATGTTGCTCTGGACCCACTGCAGCGCGAGCTGCTGGTCACGGATGCCGTCGGAGCCCGACGGCTTGCCGGTGCGCGTCGCGTCGAGCTCGGGCAGCGCGAGGAAGCCGAGCGCGCCGAGCCGGTAGTTGAGCGTGACGAGGACGACGGGCCCCGCCTCGGAGAGCGGCTGACCGTTGTACGTCGTGCTCGAGCCCATGTTGAACGCGCCGCCGTAGATGAACACCATGACGGGCAGCGGTTGCGCCGTGGGGTTCTGCGGCGTGAAGACGTTGACGAAGAGGCAGTCCTCGCTGGGGGTCGGGCCGCTCGCGGTGGCGTTGAGGACCGACGCCGACTGCGGGCATTCGGCGCCGAAGCTCGTCGCGTTGAGCGGCACCTTGGCGAAGGAACCGGCGGGCTGGGGCGGCATCCACCGCAGGTCGCCGACCGGCGGCTGCGCGTACGGAATGCCCAGGTACTCGCAGGTGCTCCCCACGAGCTTGCCGCCCATGGGGCCCTGGGTGACGGTCGCCTTGCAGTCGGCGGTCGACGGCGAAGGCGTGTACGTCGTCCCCCCGCTGTCGCCCGAACCGCCGTCGGAGTTGCTCGCGGTGCTCGGGTTGCTGGAGCTGCTGCACGCGCCCTGACCGACCAGCGCCAGCGCCAGCGCAAGGAGAGGAAGATTGAAGTTGAGCATGGATGCGCGCCAGCGTACCGCCGTCTCGCACAAAGGACCACGACGCGCACGGACCGGCGCGGCCGTATACTCACGGATCGAGGGCGGCACTTTGAGCGACTCCTTCGTCGACGATCTGCGTTCGGCGGCCACGGCCGGCGTGCCCATCGTGTGCGTCGTCACCCACGAAGAGCGGCGCGCGCGGGCGCTCGTGGCCGATGCGTTTCGCACCGCGCGCGTCTGCGAGTGGTCGGCGACGCGCGGGTGGAGCGACGAGCCGTCGGTGCGCGACCCGGTGGCCGCCGTCACGCGGGCCAGCCAGCCGGGCGACGCGGGCGTCGCGCGGATCATGCTCGACCTGCACGCGTGGCTGGGCGACGCGCGGGTCGTGCGTGCGCTTCGCGACCTGGCCGAGGTGCGGCGCGATCTGCCGCTCGTGCTCGTGATGCCCGTGTCCAACCTGCCGCCCGAGCTCGATCGCGACGCGCGCGTGCTGCCGCTCCCGCTGCCCGACGCCGCGGAGCTCGCGGGGGTCCTCGAGGTGGAGATGGGCAGCACGGCCGGCGCGCGCGAGCCGTTCGTGCGGGCCGCCCTCGGACTCACGCTGGACGAGGCGCGTCGCGCCTTCCGCGTGGCGCGCACCCTGAACCAGGAGGCGGATGCGCTGCGCCTCGTCATCGCCGAGAAGCGCGGGGCGCTCCGGCGCAACGCCTGCCTCGAGCTCATCGACGCCGAGGTCTCGCTCGACGACGTGGGCGGTCTCGACGTCCTCAAGACGTGGCTGCGCGCGCGCGTCGTCGCCTACAGCGGCCAGGCGCGCGCGTTCGGCCTGGCCGAGCCGCGTGGGATGCTCGTCTGCGGGGTGCAGGGCTGCGGCAAGTCCCTCGTCAGCAAGGCGACGGCGCGCGTGCTGTCGCTGCCGCTCGTGCGCCTCGACTTCGCGGAGCTCTTCGCGGCGGCGGCGCCCGAGCACGCGATCCACGAGGCGACCCGCGCGGTGGAAGCCGTGGCGCCCGTCGTCCTCTGGGTCGACGAGATCGAGAAGGGCCTGGGCGCGGCCACCGCCGACCCACGGCACGCGCGCGTCTTCGGCGCGTTTCTCACGTGGCTGCAGGAGCGCCGCGCGCCGGTGTTCGTCGCGGCGACGGCCAACGAGGTCGAGCTCTTGCCTCCCGAGCTCGCGCGCCGCGGGCGCTTCGACGAGGTGTTCTTCGTGGATCTCCCCTCCCCGGGCGAGCGTGCACAGATCCTCGCCGTGCACCTGGCGCGCCGCGGGCGCGACGCATCCGGTTTCCCCGTCGTCGAGCTGGCCAAGGAGCTCGAGCACTGGTCCGGCGCCGAGATCGAGCAGATGGTGAACGCGGCCCTCTTCCACGCGTACGGCCGCAAGCAGGAGCTCTCGATCGAGCACCTGCGAACGGCGGCGCGCGAGCTGATTCCGCTCGCCACCCTGTACGAAGAGCGGATCCAGGCGCTGCGCCAGTGGGGACAGACGCGCGCGCGCCGCGCTTCCGCCGATCGGCGGACGCTCGATCTCTTTGGGTCCTGAGCCTCCGCCTCGACCGGCCGGGTCTTCCGCACTAATCCTGGGGGCCGCCATGGCCGTCCCGCTGCTGCTCGAGATCGGCGTCGAAGAGCTGCCCTCGTCGTTCGTCGATGCGGCCCTCGCCGCCCTCCCGAGGATCGCGGCCGACGAGCTGGCGAACGCCCGGCTCGTGCACGGCGCGGTCACCGCCCTGGGGACGCCGCGCAGGCTCGCCCTGCACGTGAGCGACGTCTCCGAGCGGCAGCTCGACCTGGACGAAGAGGTGCTCGGGCCTCCGGAGGCGGTCGCCTTCCGCGACGGCGCGCCGACCAAGGCCGCCGAGGCGTTCGCCGCGAAGGTGGGCGTCGCGGTCGGCGCCCTCACCGTCGTCGAGAAGCCCGCGGGGCCGAAGCAAAAGCCCGGGCGCTACGTCATCGGCCGGCGCGTCGAGAAGGGGCGGGCGGCCATGGAGCTCGTGGGCGACGCGCTCGTGAAGGCGTGCGCGGCGATCCCGTTTCGCAAGTCGATGCGCTGGGCGGACCTCGACGTGAAGTTCGGGCGGCCGGTGCAGTGGCTCGTCGCACTGCTCGGGAGCGAGGTGGTGCCGCTCGCGTTCGCGGGCGTGCGCAGCGGGCGGCGGTCGAGGGGGCACCGGTTCCTCGCGCCCGACGCGTTCGACGTGGCCCACCCGGACGCGTACGTCGCCGATCTTCGCGCCCGGCACGTGCTGGTCGACAGCAAAGAGCGCGTGCGCGTGATGGTCGAGCGCATCGAGGCCGCGGCCCGCGCGGCGGGCGGCGCGTACGACCGCGAGCCGATGCTGGTCGACGAGAACGCGTCGCTCGTGGAGGAGCCGCACGTCATCACGGGGTCCTTCGACCGCGCGTTCCTCGAGCTGCCTGCGTCGGTCATCCGGGCGGTCGCGCGCGGTCATCAGCGCTACTTCTGCATCCAAAAGGCCGACGACGAGCTCTTGCCCGAGTACCTCGCGGTGGTCAACACGGCGAACCGGCCGGACCTCATCACGCGCGGCACGGACCGCGTGATGCGCGCCCGCCTTTCGGACGCTCGCTTCTTCTGGCGCGAGGACCAGAAGACGCGGCTCGAGACGCGGTATGGCAAGCTCGGCGGGATCGTCTTTCACAACCGCCTCGGCACCGTGAAGGACAAGGTCGAGCGGGTGGCCGGCCTCGCCGATCGCATCGCGAGCGCGGTGGGTCTCGACGATGCCCGTCGCGCAGCGGTGGGGCGGGCCGCCCATCTGAGCAAGTGCGACCTGGTCACGCTGATGGTCGGCGAGTTTCCCGAGCTGCAAGGCCACATGGGGCGCGCCTACGCCGCCGCCGAAGGGGAGCCCGCGGACGTCGCGGACGCGATCCGCGATCACTACAAGCCGCTCGGGGGGCAGGACGACGTGGCGGGCGACGATGTCGCCGCCGTGATCGCGCTCGCGGATCGGTTCGACTCGCTGGCGGGGTGCTTCGCGGTGGGGCTGGCGCCCACGGGGGCCAACGATGCGTTCGCACTGCGGCGCGCGTGCATCGGTGCGCTTCGCACGATCGCGGAGCGCGGCTACCGGCGGCTCGCGTTCTCCGAGTGGACGGGCGCGGCGTACGACGCCTACGGCGACCGCAAGTTCGAGCTCGATCGCGCCGCCACGGTCGCCAAGCTCGACGAGTTCGCGCTCGAGCGTCTGCGCGGTCTGCTCGCGGGCGCTGCGGGCAGCGCCGTCGCCGACGCGGTGCTCGCGGGCAACGGCGACGCGGCGCTCGGCGACGTGGTCGCCGCGTTCGCGCGCGCCAGGGCGCTCAAGGCCGTGGTCGACGCCAAGGAGCCGTGGCTCGAGCGGGCCAAGGTCGTCGCGAAACGTCTCGCCGGGATCAGCCGCGAGGCGACGCCGCGCCTGCACCCCGCCGAGACGTTCCGCGGCAGCGCCAAGAAGGACGACGCGGCGATCCGTACGCTCATCGCCGACCTCGACGTGGCGACCGAGGCGCTGACGACGGAGCAAGGCGTGCGCGACGCGCTGATGCGCATGGGGAGGATCGCGACCGAGCTCGATCGCATCTTCGTCGAGACGCTCGTCAACGACCCGAGCGATCCACTGACGGGCCCGCGCCTCGAGACGCTCGCCTACGGCGCGTCGGCGATGCTGCGGATCGCCGACTTCTCCCGCCTCGGGTAGGGCCTGCCCGTGCCCCACACGCTCATCACGATCCCGTTCAGCCACTTCTGCGAGAAGGCGCGCTGGGCGCTCGACGCCACCGGCGTCGGCTACCGCGAAGAGGGGCACCCGCCGGGGCTGCACCGCCGCGCGGTGAAGCGCGTGCGCGGACGGGGTTCGGTACCCGTGCTCGTTCTCGAAGGCGGTCGCGTGCTCGACGACTCGCCGCTCATCGTCCGCTTCGCCGACGAAGCCGCCCCCGCCAGCTGGAAGATCCTTCCGCCCGAAGGCCCCCGGCGCGACGAGGCGCTCGCGCTCGAGCGTGACTTCGACCTCCACTTCGCGCCGCACATCCGGCGGTTCGTCTATTTCCACGTCCTGCCGCGGCGCGACGTCGCGCTCACCCAGTTCCGGCGCAACGTGCCCGCCAGCGAGGCCCGCATCGTGACGGTCATCTACCCGTTGGTGCGCCTTCTCATGAAGCGCTTCATGAACGTCACCCCGGAGCGATCGCTCGCGTCGCGCGACCGAACGCGCGAGGTCTTCGACCAGGTGGGCCGCCGCATCGCCGATGGGCGCCCATTCTTGCTCGGCGACCGTTTCGGCGTCGCCGACCTCACCTTCGCGGCCCTCGCGGCTCCGCTGGTGGTTCCCCCCGAGCACCCCAAGTTCAAAGTCGACCCCGAGACGGTGCCGGCCGCGCTCCGGGCCGAACAACAAGCGCTCTCGGCATCACCCGCAGGTGAGTTCGTGCGCCGCATCTATCGAGAACATCGGCAACGGCAGCAGTAAAAGGGAGAGCCGCCAAGCCCCCCAGGTGTGGGGGTGCCAGGAAAAGTGGGGGTGTCACTTGGCGGCGTTGGGGGGGACCCGCGAAAAGCGCCGCCGGAGG
>Ga0302325_10019117_pt1 | contig 14423 bp, 11 predicted proteins | sample Palsa_T0_2_FD_201948 | JGI IMG/M metagenome (GOLD analysis project Ga0302325, IMG submission 201948) | Peat permafrost microbial communities from Stordalen Mire near Abisko, Sweden - Palsa_T0_2 | ecosystem: Environmental > Terrestrial > Soil > Palsa > Peat permafrost | place: Sweden: Abisko... | reverse complement strand
CGGCGCCTCCCTGGACGGCTGCTAAATCCAGCCACGACGCCGGTTTGAGTCGCGGACGACGGGCGCGAGCAGGAAGGAGCAGCATGGCGCCGCGCACCAAAAAGGAGGCCCGAAGGCCTCCCTTCCCCTACCGAAGATCAACGACCAACGATCGAAGATCAATGATCGACGACCGCTCGACCAACGACCGCTCAACGGTTCGCCGGAGCTGCCGCAGCCGGACGCGGCGGACGCGGCGGCAACACGACTCCTTCATCCGCGGCCAGCTTGGTGACCATCACCAGATGCTGATGCATCACCATCATCGCCTTTGCCACCTCGGACGCCAACGCTGCGTCCCCCGCCACCGACGCCTCCATATAGAAATCGTGCAGGTCCTGGCGGTGCGCCTTCGCCGTGTAGGTGATGTATTCCGCGTCGAAGTCCTTGCCCGAGAGGCCATTGAGTTTTTCATACTCGGCCTTCCCGTCGTTGCTCATCTTCTTCGGAAGCATCACGCCCAAGGAGTCGGCGATGGTCTCCATGTCCTTATTGATCTCGGTGTGGTCGTCGACCACCTTCTGCCCGAGGTCTTTCACCCCTGGTCCGCCCTTCTGGACGGCGAGCATCCCCAGCCTGACCTCGGCAATGCCGCCCTGGGCGGCCGCGCGAAGGAACGCCTTGTCCGCCATCTGCCGCCCGGTCATGCCGGGAGCGCCGAGGGTGTCGCGCATGGTGGTGGCGGAAGCCGGCTGCGACCCGCTCATGGGAACCGCGCCCTGCGGACCGGCCGGAGGAGGAAGATTTTGATCCATCTGGGCGACGTCGGGCTGCGCGACGACGGGTGACGACAGCAAGACGGCCGCCGCTGCAAAGACCGCAAGATGCATAAGCTTCTTCATTTACAAGACTCCTCGACCTGGTTCCCATCCGGGTGTGCGGCATCGAAAAGCAGCCGCAAGATCGTGGCGCCCGCAATGATGCACGCCCCGGATCAGTATGGTGACGGCAATCACCGGGGAGTTGCCTGATTGAAGACCGCTGGGAAATCCATTTGTCACTTGGAGCGTTATCCTATTCCCATAAGCTCAGAGGTGGCAACATCCCCGTTTCCAGGCGGTTCGCCAAACCATCCTGTTCCACCCAAGCATCCGGTTCCAGCAAAGCCCAGGAGTTCCGCCCGATCATGTTTCACGCCAGCGCTTCTACCGTATCGAATCCACCCGCTCAGCCGCCTGAAGCGCGCCGCGATCCCACACCGGCCACGCTGCACGGCGTCACCCTCGAGGACGACTTCCGCTGGATGCGCGACAAGAGCTCGCCTGAGCTGCTCGCCCATCTCGAAGCCGAGAACGCCTACACCACCGCCGCCATGGCCCCTACCGCCGAGCTGCAGGCAAAGCTCTACGCCGAGATGCTCTCGCACATTAAGGAGACCGACGAGAGCGTCCCCTACCGCCTGGGCGACTGGTTTTATTCCACACGCACCGTCGAGGGCAGCCAGTACCCGATCCATTGCCGCCGCCGCGCGGGCAGCGCCTCCCATGGAATCCAGCCCGATTCCGAGTTCGATCCCGCGCAGCCCGAGCAGGTGATTCTCGACGTGAATGCGCTCGCCGAAGGCAAACCCTTCATGGCGGTCGGCGCCATGGCGCTCAGCCCGGACGGCAATCTGCTCGCGTACACGACCGACTCGACCGGCTTCCGCCAGTACACGCTGCACCTGCGCAGTCTGGATCCCGGGGCGGGGATTGCCGCGACGGACCTCCCCGACACCGCCGAGCGTGTCGGCTCGCTCGCCTGGGCGGCCGACTCGCGCACGCTTTTCTACTCCACCGAGGACGCGACCACCAAGCGCCATGACCGCATCTTTCGCCACACGCTCGGCTCGGCCACTTCCACGGACGCGCTCGTCCTCCATGAACCCGATGAGCGTTTCAACCTGGGCGTCGGCAAGACGCGCGACGGCCTCTACCTGATGATCGAGGCCGGCAGCCACACCACCAACGAGTACCGCTTCCTGGCCGCCGGCGATCCGACCGGTGGCTTCAGCCTGATCGCCCCGCGGCTGGACGACCAGGAATACTACCCCGCCCACCGCTCGTCGCCTGGAACCGCGGGTCTCTTCTACATCCGCACCAACGACACCGGCAAGAACTTCCGCGTGGTCACCGCGTCGCCCGCCGCTGCCGGTCGCGAACACTGGGTGGAGCTGGTCGCGCTCGATCCCGAACACCCGCTCGAAGACTTCGACCTCTTCCAATCCTTCGCCGTGGCGGCGCGCCGCAAGCTCGGCCTGCCTACGCTCGAAATTATGCGCTTTCGCGATGCGGCTCCCGGGATCGCCTCAACGACCGGGCAACCTTCGCTCGACCCGCCTGTGGCCATCGACTTTCCCGAACCTACCTACTCCGCCGCACCGCACGTCAACCGCATCTTCGACACCAACCTCTTCCGCTACAGCTACCAGTCGCTGGTCTCGCCGCCATCCGTCTATGAGTACAACGTCGGCAGCGCGGATTCGGCCGTCCCAATCGGTCAATCCAGGCTGCTGAAGCGGCAGGAGGTCCCGGGCGGCTTCGACTCGGCGCTGTATGCGTCCGAGCGGGTCTGGGTGGAGGCGCCATTCGGGGACCGGCCCGGCGCGCCCGGCACTCCATCGCAGAGCGGCACGGTGTCTGTGCCTGTCTCCATCGTGTACCGCCGCGACAGCTTCCACCGCGATGGCGCCAACCCTCTGTACATCTACGGCTACGGATCGTATGGCTACCCGCTGCCGGTCAGCTTCAGCCCTGCGCGCCTTTCGCTGCTCGACCGCGGCGTGGTGATGGCCTATGCGCACGTCCGAGGCGGCGGCGAGCTGGGCGACGCATGGCACGATGCGGGCAAGATGGCGGTCAAGAGGAACACGTTCACCGACTTCATCGCCGTCACCGAGCGGCTCATCGAAGAGAAATTCGGCGATCCGGCGCGCGTCGCCATCGAGGGTGGAAGCGCCGGCGGCCTGCTTATGGGGGCGGTGGTGAACCTGCGCCCCGAGCTCTTCCGGGTGGTCCTCTCGCACGTGCCCTTCGTCGATGTGATGAACACCATGCTCGACGCCAGCCTGCCGCTCACGGTCGCCGAGTACGAGGAGTGGGGCAACCCAAACGAGCCCGAGGCCTTCCGCACGATGCTCAGTTACTCGCCGTACGAGAACCTCGACAGACTGAAAGGCGCGCCCATCCCCGCGATGCTGGTCAAGACCAGCCTCAACGACTCGCAGGTGATGTACTGGGAGCCGGCGAAATACGTCGCGAAGCTGCGCACGCTCAAGACCAACGACACCCCGCTGCTGCTGCATATCAACATGGAAGCCGGACACGGGGGAGCCTCCGGCCGTTACGACTACCTGAAGGAGATTGCGTTTGATTATGCGTTTCTGCTAACGCAACTCGGCGTCGTCGCTATCCCATAACCACGCCTTTTGTCAAAGAAACCATGACCCCCGAAGAGATCAATAAACTCTTTGCCGAAACCCTCCTCGGCGACTACGACGATGACGCCCCATGGACTGCAATCCGCACGCTGCACCGCAACGGCAACCGCTTCGTCTTCGATCATGCCGCCAATTGGTGTTCTTCTGAGGTACCCGTCAAGCGGGCACGCGCAGCAGATATCCTGAGCCAACTGCGCTCAGCCGAAACACAATCTGAAGGCCCGCTCTTCGCCCCCGAATCCTCCGCACTCATCGTTCGCACGCTTGAGCGTGAGACAGACCAACATGCCCTGTTGGCCGGGCTCTTTGCTTTGGGACATCTTCGCCAGCTAAGCTCCGTCTCAGCCATCGTCCAATACGCAGACAAACCAGACGAAGACATCCGCTACGCCGTCGCTTGGGCGCTCAGCAGCTTCCATGAAGACTCGGAAGCAAGTGCAACACTGATGAAGCTGGTCGATGATCCTGACGGCGATGTACGAGACTATGCCCTCTTCGCTCTCGGAACACTGGGCTATGTAGACACACCTGAACTACGTGAGCTCTTCGTGAAACATTTTGACGATGCTTACCCCGACGCCAAAGAAGAGGCCATCGCAGCGCTCGCGAAGCGGCGCGACACGCGAGCGGTGGTTCCCCTTCTTCGCCTTATGGAATCCGGCTCTTACTACACCCACCACGAGGACTGTTTCGAGAAACTCGTTAACGAAGAGCGGAGTGGAGAGGACACATGGGGCACAGAAGACTTCATCGATTCCCTATATGAACGATTCCCTGAGCTTCTTCCCCCAGGCAAAACCCTCCAAGCGACTAGTCGGGAGAGTCGCCCTAACCCGCCGCGGCGCTCTCTTCTTCTTCTACCTTGTCTCCCTCGCCTGGAGCAAGAAATAGGTTCGTCTCGAGGCCATGCTGGCGGGTGTACAGGTCGTAGTACCGGCCGCCCAGCCGGTAGAGCGACTCGTGGGTTCCGCGCTCGAGGATCAACCCTGCCTCGATCACCAGTATCTGGTCCGCCCGCCGGATGGTCGACAGCCGGTGCGCAATCACGAACGTCGTCCGCCCCTTCATCAGGAAGCCCAGCCCTGCCTGGATCATCGCCTCCGACTCGGAGTCGAGCGAACTGGTCGCCTCGTCGAGAATCAGAATCCGGGGGTCGGCGAGGATCGCCCGCGCAATGGAGATCCGCTGCCTCTGGCCGCCCGACAGCTTGACCCCGCGCTCGCCCACTACGGTCTCGTACGCCTCGGGAAACCGCTCGGCAAACTCGTCCACGCGAGCAATCCTGCACGCCTCCAGCCACTGCTCCGTGGTCGCCGTGGGACGGGAGAACAGTACATTCTCCCGGATGGTCCCATCGAAGAGGAAGGTCTCCTGCAGCACCACGCCGAGCTGCTGGCGGTAGCTGCTGAGCCGCATGGCCGCCAGGTCTGTGCCGTCGATCAGCACACGTCCCCCGGTCGCGGTATGGAACCCGCAGATCAGCGAGATGATGGTCGACTTGCCCGACCCCGACGACCCGACCAGCGCGGTCACGCTCCCCGGCTTCGACTCGAAGCTTATCCCGTGCAGCACGGGCTTGCCTGGCTCGTACTCAAACACCACATCCTCGAACGCGACATCTCCCCGAATGTGCCCGGGCACGAGGGTCCGCCCCGGCTCCGAATCTTCCTCGCGCTCATTGAGGATCTCGGTGGTCCGGTCGAGCCCGGCCAGCGCCTCGGTCAGCTGGGTGCCGATCGAGACCAGCTGCGCGATCGGCGCAATCATGAACGCGAGCAGCATGGTGAACTTCACGTAGCCGCCCGTATCCAGCTTGTGCAGCGCGCTCTCGTGCGCGCCTACATACATCACCAGACCGCCGACGATGCCCAGCACCATGGTCGACGACAGGGTCATCAGCGACTGCGCCCTGAGCGAGCTGATGACGTTGTTCAGAAGCCGGTTGACGCCGGCCGCGAAGACATTCGCCTCACTCGCCTCGGCGTGGTACCCCTTGACCACGCGCACGCCTCCGAGCGACTCCGTGAGCCGGCCCGTCACCTCCGCGTTGATCCTGGCGCGCTCGCGGAAGATGGGCCGGATGGTCTTGAACGCCTTCTGCAGAATCAGCCCGAAGACCGCCATGATGCAGAACGTGAGCAGCGTCATGTGCGCGTTGATGCGGATCATCAGAAAGAACGCGATGACCGCGGTCAGGATGCCGCCGACGAAGTCCACCAGCCCCGTGCCCACCAGGTTGCGCACACCCTCGACATCGGTCATGATGCGCGCCACCAGCGTGCCGGTGCGGTTCTCGTCGTAGAAGGCCACCGGCAGCCGGCCGATGTGCGCCTGTACCTGCATGCGGAGCTGCGAGATCAGCCTCTGGCCCTCGGTCGAGAGCAGCTGGGTCAGCGAGTACGAGGTCACCCCCTGCACGAAGGTGGCCGCCGCCACCGCGCCGATGATGCGCGGCAGAAGGCGCATATCGTGCGCGATCATCACCCGGTTGATAAAGGGGCCCGACGACACCGGCAGCACGAAGCTGCACAGCCGGTTGACGATCATCAGGCAGAAGCTGCCCGCGATCAGCCAGCGTCGCGGGACGATCAACCTCCAGACCTCGGGCAGCACTTTCTTCAACTTCGGCTTGGGCCGCTTCGCCGTCATCTCCGCGCCCGCGGCACGGCCGGCGCCCCGGCTAGGCCCGTCCGCCGAACGCATCCCACCCATTCCACCAAACGAAGAAGACATATGCAGAGAGTGTACGCCGTTCCCGCAATTTCCCAAGCATCCAGCCGAGGGAGGGTGGTGTCCTAATTTCGATCTCCAGTGCGATGAAGGGCTTCTTGATTGGCAACAGACCGAAATAGTAGAATTTTTGACGATTTCAATAGTTCAGTCTGATGATCACCAGCATCCACACCCTGATCTATTCCGACGATGCCCCCGCAACCCGCGCATTCCTTCGCGACGTCCTCGGCTGGCCCTACGTCGAGGATGCGGCGGGCGGAGGCGCGGGTTGGCTGATCTTCAAGACCGGGCGGAGTGAGATGGGCGTGCATCCGACCCACAGCGTCTACGATGGCAAGACGTACGAATCGCCGCGGCACCATCTGATCTCCTTGATGTGCGACGACATCTCACACACGGTCGCTGAACTGAAGGGCAAAGGAGCGGAGTTCCGCGGCGAAGTTCAGGATCACGGGTACGGACTCGTGGTCATGATGGCCGTACCTGGCGCGGACGACATCATGCTTTACGAGCCCAAGCATCCGGTGGCGTATAGCCTTTGACCTCTACGCGCCCATCTTCCTCTAGGCGTCCGTCTTGCGCGACCTGCGCGCGGCGATAAACGACCGCACGCACAACCCCACGAACAGCAGGCATATGGCCGCCATCGCTAGCTGGTATCCCACCGCCACCGCGGCCTCCGGGGCCAACGGAGCGCCATGCGCATGGCTATACTCGACCGTCACCCTTGACGCCGCGCCGAGAAACCCGAGCAACCCCACCGTCACCGCGACGTGCATCCACAGCATCCGCCGCTTTGCGTTCTCCGTGTTCGCCAGCGCGCCGGCCAGCGCCAGCACCAGCCCGAAGCCGGTGGGGATCAACGCCGTGGGATGCGCGCTCCCGGTCGAAACAAACCCCCACGCGCCAAGCAGAATCAGTACCGCCCCGAAACCGATAGTCAGCTTTGCCATTTGCATTGACTCCTTCTTATTGCCGTTGCCTGCCTGACGCGACCGTCCCGGCCATCATGCCGCTGCCGCGCTCTTCAGCGCCGCCAGCACCTCCGCCGGCGTCCATTCGTTGCTCGGATACCAGGCTCGCACCTTACCGTCCCTACCGATCAGCACGGTCGACAGCGAGTGCGTCAGGGTCCCCCCATCGCCTGGCGTGACCCCCACGCAGAAGAACTGGGTCATCGCGCCCACCTCATCCACGGGCGGCGCGGCAAAGTCCCAGTGCGCAAACTTCTGCTTCGCGTTCGGACCCATGTAGATTCCGCCATAGCTCTTCAAGATCTCCGGCGTATCGAACTTCGGGTCGAAGCTGATGCTCAAGAGATGGGTCTTCGCATACATCGCCGGGTCGGCCTCGAGCGACCTGTCGATCTCCGCGAAGTTCCTGTTCATCCGCGGACAGTAGTCCGCCAGCGGGCAGCGCGTGTAGATAAATGTCAGCAGCAGCACACGTCCCTTGAACTGGGCCATATGAATGGTCCGCCCATTCTCATTCACCAGCTTGAAGTCGGGCACCGCATCGCCCGCCGCTGGAACGTGATACTCGACCGCCGGTTTATAGTCCGGCCTGGCCTGGGCCACGATTACGATCTCATCGAGCATCGGGTCTTCGAAGCCATCCGCCGTCTGGTGCACCAGAAGCTTCGCCGTAACGCGGTCGCCCGGGTGCAGCTCGCTCAGGATGCCCGGGTCCTTCAGCTTGTACGACATCGTCATCGCATCCATGAAGCCGGGCACCGCCTCATGGTCCAGCAGCACGCTTCCCTTCGCCGCATCGACACTGACGATCCTGCCCCGAATTGGAAACGTCTTCAGCTCACCCGGCGCAGCGGCGGACGCGCTGGGCGCACGGTCGCTCGACTGCTTGCAACCGGCGGCAAACGGCGGAATCAAACACAGACACACAACAGCTCGCAGGGCGAGTCGCAAGGGCAAAACCTCCTACGCCTCCATCATACTTCCGGAGTACCGCTGCGGCCTTCCGGAGTGCCGCTGCGGCGGCCGGCGGATTGGCCCGCCGGGCGATGGCTCGAGTACCATTGCGCGCATGAGCCAATCCTCTCTCATCCCTCTCATCTCTCTCACACCTCTCACTCGCCGGGAGTTCCTGCAGTCCACGGCGGCTGCCGGCGCCGGCGCCGCGGTTGCGCGCGCCGCACCCGGGCTGTGGGGTCAGGCCATCGGGTCCCCCGGCCCGGAGCCGGTTCCCGCGTGGGCGTCGAGAGCGATGCGCTGGGCGCAGCTCACGCTGGTCGAAGACGATCCGGCCCACTTCGACCCCGCGTTCTGGCTGGACTATTTCAAGCGCACGCGCTCGGACGGCGTCTGCCTGAGCGGTGGAGGCTGCGTCGCCTACTACCCGACGGCGATTCCCTATCATCACCGGAGCGCGTGGCTGGGCGACCGCGATGTGCTTGGAGAACTGATCACGGGGTGCCGCAAGCTGGGCATGTCGGTGCTGGTGCGTACCGACCCGCACGCCACCTATGACGACGCCAAGGCCGCGCATCCGGACTGGATCGCGGTAGAAGCCAATGGAAACCCGCGCCGCCACTGGGCTTCGCCCGAGATGTGGGTGACCTGCGCGCTGGGTCCTTATAACTTCGAGTTTATGACCTCCGTGCACAAGGAGATCATGGCCCGCTACCACGCCGATGGCATCTTCATGAACCGCTGGGACGGCTCCGGCGACTGCTTCTGCCAGCACTGCCGGGAGAACTTCAAGTCGGCAACGGGCTTCGATCTTCCGCGCACGGCGAACCCGCAGGATGCTGGCCGCCGGGCCTTTCTGGAATGGCGCCGGCAGCGGCTGGTGGATGTGATCGATCTCTGGAACGGCGCGATTCGCGCGATCAACCCCGAGGCCAGCGTGATTCCGAATAACGGCAGCGGGGCGCTCAGCCCGCTCAACGCGATTGAGACCAGCCGCCGCGCGCCCATGCTGGCGGCCGATCGCCAGGCCCGCCACGGCCTCGCCGCACCCTGGCTGGTCGGCAAGTCCGCCAAGGAGTACCGCGCGACCATGGGCTCGAAGCCGGTCATCGGCCTCTTCGGCATCGGGCTTGAAGAACAGTACCGCTGGAAGGACAGCGTCACCGGCAACGCGGAGATCCGCATCTGGGCGCTCGACGCCATCGCCAACGGCATGCGCCCGTGGTTCACCAAGTTCTCCGGCACGCTGCACGACGAGCGCTGGCTCAAATCGATCGACGATATCTATGAATGGACGGAGAGGAACCAGCGCTACCTGAGCGACCGCCGGCCGCTGGCCCGCGTGGCGCTGGTGTATTCGCAGCAGACTGCGTGGTACTACGGCGCCAAGGTGGAGGACTGCGCGCTGGGCTGGTACCAGGCGCTTGTCGAGTCGCGCATTCCGTTCGAGATGGTGCACGACCGACTGCTCGACGCCGAGCATTTAGCGTCTTACAAGACTCTTATCCTGCCCAACATTGCCGCCCTCAGCGACGCGCAGTGCGATCGGCTGCGCACCTTCGTCAAGAACGGCGGCAGCATCGTCGCCACGTATGAGACCAGCCTCTACGATGAATGGGGCTCGCGGCGCACGAACTTCGCGCTCGCCGATCTCTTCGGCGTCGACTGGACGGGCAAGGCCGAAGGCCCGATGATGAACTCCTACATCCGGCTGGAGCACGAAGCGCTGCCGCGGCACGCTCTCTTCGCCGGCCTTGAAGATGCGCCCCGCATCATCAATGGCGTCTCTCGACTGGAGGTCACGCCGCGCGAGAAGTTTGCCGAGACGCCCTTCACGCTGATCCCCAGCTACCCCGATCTGCCTATGGAAAAGGTCTATCCGCGCGTGCCCCGCACCGACATCTCCTGCCTCTATCTTCGTCCCGGCCAGCCGGCTGGCCGCGTGGTCTACTTCCCATTCGACATCGACCGGACGTTCTGGGAGGTGCTATCGGCCGACCACCTGAAGCTGCTGCGCAACACCGTTCTCTGGGCCAACCACGAGGCGCCGGCTGTCGAGGTCGACGGTCCCGGACTGCTCGACGTCACCCTCTGGCAGAACTCCAGCTCGATCACGGTCCACCTCGTCAACCTGACCAACCCGATGGCGATGAAGGGACCCTATCGCGACTTCTTTCCCGTCGGCCCGCATACGGTGAGGGTGCGTCTGCCCGGCGATTTCCAGGCAAAGCGGGCGCGACTGCTGGCCGCCGATAAAGAAGTCGCTCTCGAACGCTCGGGCGCCACGCTACGCGTCACCGTGCCTTCCATCCTCGATCACGAGGTAGTGGCATTCGAGGTCTAGTGTGGTGTCTCGGAAATTAGTGGAAGAATGAAATGGGCCCGGAAGTAGTCCAAAGTACCAATACCGAGATTCTGGCTTCGCCGGAATGACGACGTTTTCTGCGATGAACTTTAGAGACAGGACACTAGCTCAAAGCGTGGAAGATGGGTGTAATGAGTCCGGCGAGGGACGGATTAGAATATGGGTGTGCCTACTTCGACCGCTACGTTATTCGACATCCGACGCAAGATTGAGCACCGGGAGCGCATCTCGCCCGAAGAGGCGCTGTGGCTGTGGCGGGAGGCGAGCGATGAGGAGATGCGGAGTCTGGCCTCGCAGGCGCGGGCGCGCTTCCATGAGCCTTCGGCATGTACGTATCTGGTGATGCGGATCATCAATTACACCAACGTGTGCGTGGCCCAGTGCGACTATTGCGCCTTCTACCGGCTGCCCGGACAGGACGGCGGCTATGTGCTCAACCGAGATCAGGTGTTCGCCAAGCTGGATGAACTGCTCGCGCTGGGGGGTGATCTTGCGGGGTTCAACGGCGGCTTCAACCCGCATCTTCCGATCGAGTATTACTGCGACCTGTTCCGCGCCATCCGCGACCGGTACGGCGACCGGCTGGAGCTTTACGCGCTGACCATCGCCGAGTTCATGTACCTTGCCGATCATGCGTCGCTCGACTACGCGGCGGCGGCCGAACGCTTCAAGCGCGCGGGAGTTCGCTGGATCACCGGGGGCGGCTCGGAGATATTGACCGAAGACTTTCGGCGGCGGCACAGCAAGTTCAAGTACACGGTGAAGGACTACTTCGACGCGCAGAGGGCGATCGTCGAGGCGGGGCTGCGCACGTCGGCGACCATGGTGATCGGGTTCGACGAGACCATCGAGGAGCGGATCGAGCACCTGGAGCGGACGCGCCAGTTTCAGGATGAGACGGGTGGGCTGGGCAGCTTTCTCTGCTGGACATTCAAGCCGTACTTCACCAAGCTGGGCGGGATCGAGATCACGACGGACGAGTACCTGCGGCATCTGGCGCTCAGCCGCATCTATCTGGACAATGTTGCGCGCATACGCACCTCGGTGCTGACCCAGAACGAGCGCGCGCTCGAGGGGCTGCTCTACGGAGCGGACGACTTCGACCTGCCGATCGAGGACGAGGTGACGCAGATGGCGGGCGCGACGATCAGCCTGAACTTCGAGAGGATCCTGGATGTTGCGCGCGGCCTGGGCTTCGAGCCGGCCTACCGGCACGTCGCTCCACAGGTATTGGCGCCGGCGGATTGATCTATTTACTCGGCAGGGTGTAGATTACCTCGCCCGGACGCGTGTAGTGCAGTTCTTCGCGCGCCTGGTGCTCGATCGCCGTCGGGTCGTTCTGGAGCCGGTCCACGTGGCCCTTCAGCAACTCGTTCTCGCGTTCGAGGTCCTGCATCTGCTGGTTGAGCATGTGGGTCTCCTTCCGCTTCTGCTCGTATACCGTCAACCCATTCGCCCCGAAGACGACGTGATAGCCGACGCCCACGGCGAGCACCGCCGCAGCCAGCGTCGCAGCCTTGCGCCGCCCGATGGAGACCGAGCCGCGGAACTCGCGCAGAGATGCAAGCCGTCGTCGCTTCCCAGGAACCGTTCCGTTCGCCGCCATGCCTCAAGTTGAGGGTTCGCAATCGCTCCAGTCAATAGCAAAGCCGCCGCTTTCCGCGGAGGAATCAAGTTCGTACTGAGCATCCCTCTCACAGGTCCGCCGCGGCATTATCGCAGGCGCCTGGTTTTCGAAGAAGAACGCACAATTCCGCGCCGCTTGATATCCTTGTGTTGACTCCGGGCATTGCCGCATGGCTTTGCTGCATGGCTCAGTCGCATTGAATTCCCTGCGACAGGCTGGTTCTTGCCCGCGCACCACCGATGGAATTGCTTCGCCCGGCAGCATTCTCGCAGACCGGTATCGCGAAGCCCGACTGGAAGCTTGACCGTGTCCGCTAGACTGTTTCAACGCAACGCTGAAAGGATCCGCCCATGCAATCCGCCCTCCCGATTCAGCTCGGAACCGCGCAGGACATCGCCGATCTTCCCCGCACCCTGACCGGCAAGATGTTCCTGGCGGTCGCCGCCACAGGCCTGGTCGCACTCTGTGCGCACGTCTCCATTCCGCTCTACTTCACGCCCGTGCCGCTGACGCTCCAGACCCTGGCTGTAATTCTCATCGGCCTCGCGCTCGGGCCGGTTCTCGGCTTCTCTGCCATGGCGCTCTACCTGGTGGAAGGCGCGGTGGGCCTGCCGGTCTTCAGTCCCCACGGCCTGGGTGGAGTCGCTCAACTGCTCGGTCCGACCGCCGGTTTCCTGTTCTCGTACCCATTGGCGGCAGCGGCGGCCGGCGGCGTGGTTCGAGCGGTCCGCCTGGGCCGTTCTCAGTTCCCTGCCGCAATTCTCGCGGGCATCGCCGCCAGCGTCTTCATCTTCGCGATGGGCGCGGGCTGGCTCGCCCACCTGCTTCATCTCAGTCCCGGGGCGGCCTGGCACCTGGCCGTGGCTCCTTTTCTGCCCGGCGAGATCCTCAAAGTATCCGCCGCCGCAGGCGCATACACGGCGCTTCGCCGATGGCATCGGTCCTGATTTGATCATTCGATCATTTTCATCACTTCATCATTGTTTCGGCCCCATTCCATATTGTTTGGGCCCATTCTCTTCAAGCAGAAGCTCTTCATGTCTCCGATGCAGCAAGCTCACGCTTCCATCTCTCTCCCATTCATTGAACCATTTAGCCGAGGACTAGCCGAATCATGACAGTCACAAGCGCAGCCAAGCGGGAGATCAGCGTCGCCCACAGCCCCGACTCCGACGACGCCTTCATGTTCTATGGCCTGGCCACCAACAAGGTGCGCGTCCCAGGCTACAGATTCATACATACCCTCGCCGACATCGAGACCCTCAACCGTCGCGCCATCGATGAGGCTTTCTACGATGTCACGGCCATCTCCTTCCACGCCTATCCTTACATGCAGGAGAGCTACACGCTGATGGCGTGCGGCGGCTCGGTGGGCGAAGGCTACGGTCCGATGGTGGTGGCCCCGCGCAAGCTCTCGCTCGCCGACATCAAGAAGACGCGGATCGCCGTCCCGGGCACACTCACCACTGCCTTCCTTACCCTGAAACTCTTCGCTCCCGAGGTGGAAACCGTCACCGTCCCCTTCGACAAGATCATTGCCGGCGTGGTAGCGGGGGAGTACGAGGCCGGCCTGATCATCCACGAAGGCCAGCTTACCTACGCCAACGACGGCCTGGTCAAAGCGCTCGACCTCGGCCGTTGGTGGCGCGAGCAGACCGGCCTGCCGCTGCCCCTCGGAGGCAATGCCGTTCGCCGGGCCCTGGGCGACGAGACGATGCGGATCGCGACCAATGCGCTGCGCGACAGCATCCAGCATGCGCTCGACCACCGCGAGGAGGCGCTCTCTTACGCCATGCAGTTCGCCCGCGATCTCGACCCCACCCTCGCCAACCAGTTTGTGGGAATGTATGTCAACGAACGGACGCTGAACTATGGCGAAGACGGCAGAGAAGCGATCCGCAAGCTGCTCCAGATGGGTTTCGACCGGGGCATCATTCCGCACCAGGCCAAGGTCGATTTTGTCGGCTGAACAGGACTCCGGCGCACGCTTTCCCGGAGGCATCCCGAGGGCTCACCTGTGCTATCCTTTTCAGGGTGTTTACGCATGACTTCAAGGTGGTTGCGCATGACCGACCTTGGAGACCGGGCTGCATCGCCCGAAACCGCCTCGCCCCACGAGGCCGCAACAGAAGCGGACGCGTAGCTCAGCTGGTAGAGCATTCGACTCTTAATCGACTGGTCGCAGGTTCGATCCCTGCCGCGTCCACCATTTCCTTATTCATTTCAAACAACTTAGCAGCATAATCAATTCGCACGCGGGGACGCTCGAAGCTCGTTTATCGTTGTGGTTATAGGCCGTTCTTGCCTATTGTT
>Ga0302325_10019116_pt1 | contig 14423 bp, 11 predicted proteins | sample Palsa_T0_2_FD_201948 | JGI IMG/M metagenome (GOLD analysis project Ga0302325, IMG submission 201948) | Peat permafrost microbial communities from Stordalen Mire near Abisko, Sweden - Palsa_T0_2 | ecosystem: Environmental > Terrestrial > Soil > Palsa > Peat permafrost | place: Sweden: Abisko... | reverse complement strand
GGGTTAAGGCCTTGATTCGTCCGACCAATTAAGTGGTGGAAACAACCAATAGTAAATGGGTCATCTGGAGGAGCGCAGCTCTTGGCACTTAGAATGTACACCAGTTTGCTACGAGATGTTAGATAATTTTCTTACTCTTCTACCACTTGTTTTCCGACATTCGATGTATTCTATATAGAAATCAAGTTCCTAATACATTCGGATTAAAACTGCCCTCTTTAACTTATAAGTCATCTTTCAGAAAAGAATGTTATGAAGCAAAGTGCTCTTAGTTCAATTATAAGGTAGAACGTTACATCAGGATGATGATTGATGAAGAATATAACTCAACGCCTTGTGTGCTTCACTGTGAATCCAAAATGGTTGAGAATCGGAGAAATTTAGACTAATTCCAGGATATTTCAAGTCTGCATAGCCTAATCCTATGGGTTTGGGCTCGTTAAAGCTGCTGCTGCATCCACGCGTAGACTAAATCGAGGCAAAAAGGAAAGAGGAAAACTCTGATCCCAATTTTGAAGTTTAGGGAGTTGGTTAATAGATAGATTGGAGTCGAATCAGTGGGCAAAGGAGCCCAGGAAGGTTTATGGCAAAAAAGGCGCTCAAGTTGGGATTTGTAATGGACTTTATGGAGGGATAGAAGTGACTACGGACAAGGCTATAGAGTTGCGTTTAGGAGTGAAAGTTTTGCACACTCGGTGAATTAGTGAAATGGAATTGTATTAATGAAGAGATATGTAAAAGTTTATGCTAAAAAAATAGGGATTATTGGGCAGTGGAGTTTGTTTATTCAAAGAAGGCAAAGGTGTTATCTTGTTTCACGCTCATAACAAATCGATGCCTTGTCTTTCTAATCTAAGAATCTTTTACCAAAGGAAGAGCTTGTTTGGCAAATCTCTTTAATATATATTTGCTACTAGGATAGAAGCAAGCACAGTTCTTTGCCACTTTGCTCTGACTCGAGACACTTAAGTCTCTCAATTCACTTGAAAGTCTTATCGCTTCCGAAATACAATATGACGTATAACTCTCAATACCAAATCCGACACCGCCTTCAATCAAGAAGCGAGCGGATTAAGGGATAAATATAACACCGAGCCCACAATCTCTTAAGTTTTAAACTCTACCGAGAGAAGCTATCCCGTCCGGAACTTCTCAACCATTACCTTTCCTCAACACCACGACCCTTTAACCCTTTCCATTTCTTTCAGCCACTCAACACCCTTCTGCATCTTTGTCTACACCACTGCATTACATTGTAGACATGGCATCTAAAGGCAAGAAAGCTGCTCCTGCAATGAGAAAGAGATCCCGTGTCGTCAAGGCCAAGAAGGTTGGCGACGAGGTCGCGTCGGCTTTGTCCCATGTTTCTGGTAAGCAGTTATTCTTTTCTTGATTGTCCCTGCGAGACAGGAACATTAGAAGACTAATAAATTGGAACCAGAATCTGACAGCATTGAAATTGGCGATCCGGCGTCGACTTTGCAAAATGACGAAGCCGCGTCGACTTCAATCAGCGACAAAGGTAAGTTCATTGTCCCTATCCACTTGGAACAATGGCAACTAACCATTCAAACATAGTCCCAAAGTTCGATCCAACTGCAGCAATCCAGCGCTCTTTCCGAGCCGATCTCAATGTCTACCTCACAAGATCACCTGCCGAACTCGAACTAGCACAATCCACTCTCCTCCACCAACTGAGTCTGATCACCGAAGCCAAAGCTCTCAAGGATATCCCAGGCGGCAAGTTCGAAAAGTTCATCTTCTTCAACAAGTTCCCGACTGAGGTACAGAAGTTGGTTTGGGAGCAGCTTCTGGAACATGAGCAGAAGGTGTTTATCATTGAGGCGTTCAGGACTAAGACCCAATATAAGAGTCATAAGAAGGTTGTGCATTTCAGATGCTCTTCTGGAAAGCTGGATATCCTCCTGACTATCTGTGCTGGCTCGCGGGAGGTGGCATTGCAGCATCGGGGCCTTGCTAGTAAGTTCCAACTATTTCGCTCTCTGATTGCTCTCCAAATGTTGCTTCATGGGACAGCCACTTTCAAGATTAGTTCCCTTCAAATCTACCGAGATTCTTGGAAAAATTGAAGCTCCACCTACTAATTCGACTCTCTATAGTTGGCGGAGATCTACCTGGTTTCAAAGGTCTCATCTATATGGATGCCGAAAAGGACATCGTACTTCTTACTGGCATCAAGGACGCGTTTCGCACAATAGGCATGATGAAAGGTGTCAAGAAAATCCTCTTCGACGACGTGGGGAGAGATTGTATGTTCAGAGACGCCTTCCGGAGAAGATGGCCATCAGAGACTCAAGAGTACCTGGCCGAAGCCATCATTCAATTCTTTCCGGATCTGACAGAGATGTACTTTGGTAGTACGCAGCGCGATAGCTTCTCAGTCATAAGGTATATCAAATCTCCGGCTGGATACAAACTAGTCCCAAACCTGAGGGAAGATGATCATACAATGAATTGTTTGAACGTTCAGGATTGGACACTGGCTTGGGCAAAGTTGCAGAAGAGCTTGGGGGGAGAATCTGTCTGCCCGGAGGTGAAGATCATGTGGGTATTGAAGAGGTCCGAGGATTAAGCGACTTGCATATGGGACAGGAGGGTGATACAAACAAGGTATCGTAGGAGACCCTCAGGCTCAGGAATGTACATAGAACTCCATAGATTTCACGCCACTACCTCTGGTTTCCTCCCATAAGCAAAATAAACAATTCCGTAAGCATGCACCTCCTTATCCAATAAATTCGCCCTGACACCCTGCAACAACTCATCCAATCTCTCCGGCGTCCACTGCAAAATCCTCGTAAAAGCAGCTTTACTCATACTCTCCACTCCCTCCAACAAATTCTGCTGGCTTATCGCACCGAGGAGTTTGTTCTTCTTGCCGCGAGCCCAGGGGTTCACGGGCACGTAGATGCGGTGCTCGACGACATCGACGAACCCTGCTTCGCGCATGTATCCGCCCCAGTTTTGGCTGTCGCGCAGGTTGCGGCCTATGAGCGACATGGAGTGGACCAGGTTTTCATTCCATCTAGTCCTTGCCTTCAGCATTGTTCAAGCGCATTGAGGGGAAAGAAATCGTACTCCTTCAACGGCGTCCCGTCTAATGTCCCATCGTCACATATCATGGGCAGCACCGGATCCTGCAACTCGAAATATCCACCCGGAGTCAGGTTTTCAAAGATCTTCTGCACGATGGCGCGGTTGTTCTTGAAGCACGTGATAATGGCGCGGGCGTGGATATAATCAAATGATTGGCTGAAGCCCCAGTCTTCCTCTGCATCACTGATTTCAAATTGGCAATTTGCAGGGAGGCTGAATTCTATTAGAATATGGGGAAAACAAGTAGGAAAGGGAGAGGAGGTGACATTACAATTCGGGTTGAATTGGACTTAGATCTGTGCCGAGGACTGCAGCATCGGGGTGTTCTTGGGCTGGAGGGTGTTAGCATGAAAAGAAATCAGAAAGAGGGGACATACCGAACTCGATGGCCCAGATACCAGTTCCTGTTGCAAGATCAAGAACACGTTTGGGACTCGATATTGGTGCAAGATTCAATTTCCCGTCCAGCATAACCTTGAACGAATGGTGTTGGAGGTCTGCGCAGAAATCATTAGTACGAAGGCCTTATTGAGCCGAAAGATAATACCGAGTCTATCTTGCTCTCGGATATCGTTCGGGAGCATGTATTCTAGTAACTTTAGCAAGAACAAGTTCACTTGGCACTACTCAATTCCTACTCCCAGATTTGTAAGCATGATAGGTTCTCCCATTCTCTTCCATATAATGGTAAATACTCGACCTCACCGACGAAGTGGAGCCCCTATCAGGTTAGTCAGGTAACTTAACTCCGGCAAAAGGAATGTGATACTGACTCAAGAGACGAGCCGAGAGTGGAATCGTTGTCATGGTTGCTGTACTGCAAGATATCAGCCTTACTTCATTATGATAGGGATGATAGACTCACGTCCGAAGAATCGGTCCCGGGTTCCAGGTCAGGCGGAAATGCAGCGTGGGCAAGCCCCTGGGGCTCGTTCATTACATGATCCTCCTGCTCCGTACTTGTGGTAGCGGGCGCCACGCTGCTGACGATCTCCTCAGGCGGGGCCGCTGATTTTGACGCTAGCGCTGACTCGATCGCCGCGGGATCCTCGTGACCGGTCTGACCTGTCATACTGATATCGCTAGGCTCTGTCATACCTTCATGCATCTTGACTCGAGGCTTCTTTGTTCCCGGTAGAAGAGACGAGGTTCCTGGTACGCAAATTTGAAGGGGTGAGGATAGAATAAGGTTATCTTGATGCTCCAATTGTGAGGCTTTCCTGAGTGAAGCATATGACTAGCGGCCGCTAGTATTTCCTCCTTCTATTCTTAAACAACCTCGGCTTCCCTTCCTATCTGTTCAGGGGGGGTCTGCGGACTTGCAGGGATTTTAGCATTGTGCATGAGAGGCGCTTTTGTGTATGCGAGCGTAAATTGGGAAAACTCAAGGGTCTGCAAACTGAAATATTGGACTTGCTCGCAAAATTTAGGCTCCTAATTTTCATAACATTAGAATCAAAAAAATTCTAACATGTTGATATACAGCCTTTCCATCAAATGTATATATTAGTTCTATAACACAAAAGCCAAAACAGACAATGCGACCAGAGCCCCAGCTCCATACGAAAAGTTGATCCCCTTCCCTGCTCCTGATGATTTTGTCGAAGAAGTAGGAGTGGCAGTGGTGCTGGTACTAGACGACAAGTTCGAGCCCGTGGTTTTCGTGGCCGTCGATCCAGTCGTCTTAGGGGATGCATTTGCCGTCGCTGTAAACGTTACAGTAAGATCAGTCGCCGGTATGCCCGAGAAATTATCCGTCTGCGTCACCACCGCCCCATTGCTCTGAGTATACTCCCACGTAACATTAGGATAAGGCCAAGTTGTCGCAATCATGCCCGCTTCTGTTTCCGATATGGAAGGCTCATCCCACGCAAACGGGTAACAGTCCCATTCCATCTGAGTCCAATCAAAGTTTGGCGCCATTGAGTCTGCTAGGCAATTTGTCATCATCACGGTGTCGAAAGGTGTTGTGATGTTGCAGTATGTGTAGCAATTATCATCTGTGACGAAGTAGTTGGAGGAGCCGCCGCAGGCCTTGAAGGCATCTATGGTCATGGACCAGTTGGTCTCATTGGCAAGGATGTGCGAGGCAATGCAAACATTGTTGAAGATTGTTGTGTCAAGCTTGTCAACGTCGAGACACCCCGGCTGGAAAGCCATGATTGATGAGAACGAATGTAAATAGGGGCTAAGCGAATTTTCCAAGGGCTTGGAGCATAAGTTTCAACCACAGTCTTAACAAAAGCTGGAGTTTGGCTGGAAATTGGAATGGAATGTTAAATATTGCCCAAGGTCATGCGAACTCGTCAGACATATGAATCATTTTTAAAATTACTCGTGGACCCTAAGGTGTGGCTGTGGCGTAGAACGGCAGTGTAGCTACTGTGGCTCTCGGGACCTCTAACCTTAAATGGTACCACCCGAGGGTGTTTAACCGCAGGACAGGCAGGCGTCCGCTGTCATATGACATGTCAATAGATGCATACATCAAACAATTTGGTGTTTTTTCTTGCTAATATTTTAGGGGTTTGTGGTTTAGATAAAATTAGAGTGTCCCTCTGACAAGGCGAAACTCTGAATTGAGAATACTTCATGGGCCTGTCACTTACAGGTGGGGCCCAGGGCTAGGTTCGCTAAAATATAGGGGCGAGAACTCCACAAATATCACCCTTCGCGATTGATCACTTCTCTTGGGTGAGCCAGAGTACAAGACTGCTCACAGTTTTCATTCCAGGTATTCTTGAATTTACGGAGAAATAAGTATTCCAATAATACCCAAGAAACCCACACGAAGATGAATGTGACGCCAATCTCCACTGCCATATATGCACCCAAACGGCTTCAAGGAACCAAGCTGACTTAATTCCCGAGTTGTTATCTGATCAAGTCCATAATCCTCTCCGTGTTCGCAATGTACAGAATATCCAAGTCTGGATCTCTAATCATGTCTCCTTGCTCCTTTCGAAAACTTATAGCCCTCCAATTAGGGATCCTCAGTGACATGCTGAATGTCAGGTGATAAAAGAGAGTAAATCGGCCGTCTAGCGGGGAGTACTTGAGCCTTACCTTTATATTTCCCCGAGCTAGGGCGCGCGGTATATCAAGACCAGATACTTGAGTCTTTTTCGAAGATGAGGTTGGATTTATATGCTCATTCGGGAAAGATTGCTTAGAGTACTTGAAACAGTAAAGCAAGACTCCACTTAATGACATGCACTGTACCTTTATATCTCACGCTTAATCTAGCAAAGACGCCCCTTATCTTTGTTTCTTCCGAAAAGGTGAATCAGACTACCCTTAGGGAAAATGGCTAGCTTAGAAAAAGAAGAGCCCTTATAGCGGCGAATGTATATAAGGACACTACCGGTCTACTAACAAGGAAGCAAACACTACCAATAAAATAAAGAAGCTATCAAAACACAACGGACAAGCCTAGCTGCATCAACGCAGTCAGGGATTCACTTGCTGTAGTTTCTTGGAGGGTGTGCGAGGATGGAGGGTTTAGCTTGAGAATAATGACATAAAGTAAATTAATGTTGAGGAATCTGTGGTCATGGGGTACTGTTTTTGATACGTGATTGGGCTTGGTATGTGACAGTAAGGATATGATTGACAACAAATTAAAAGGGGTAAGGAGTAGGAAGAAGTGAAGGTGTGGGGAATGTACGAGTCATTGCTCGAGTGAATACGTTCAGATTAAGACTAACGGGTCAAACATCTCCAAATTCTTTAGTGCTTGAAGACACGCTCAAGAACTGGGCACAAGGTCCAACACAGGCAGTGATGATAGCTACTGTTGGATCGAACTTTGAGGTCTTTGGCATGGATTATTTCCTCATGGCATTCTGAGTGTCCTTATATACATTCGCCGCCCTAAGGCCTCTCCTTTTTCTAAGCTAGCCGTTAGTCCTAAAGAGGGTGTAATTCACTTTTTTGGACTGAACAAAGATAAACGGCAAGATGATTCACATCTCTAAAGTTTTGCAGTGAATCACATTTCTTCAAGTCAGATTATGACTTACTTGGCGAGTGCATTCAAGAATATTCCCTGGATCCACTGCCGCTGCAGGCTATTTAACGAAGTGCAACATAAGAGGTATAACGGGCGGCAAAACACTCAAAGGACAACTCTCAGAACAAGAATTGTCAAGACAGTTTGCAATCAGGGCTCAACATAAACAAGATGCAAGAGTGCATGTATTAAGAATGATCCTCATTATACCGGTAGCTCAGAGGGTATGGGCATTACAGTTAGGAAGCGGTAAAATTCTTTGAGAAACTTCGTCCGTTCTCTGTTTATTATTGTTAGCCCTGTCGTACTGTCACAGGCTTAGCGCCTTTTACTTTGATATCGGACGAGGGAATGGCTAGAAAGACAGCTGCTTTTTCAAATTGTTATAGGTTTATAGCAAGGGCTTGCCCTTGTACAGAATACAGAAGTCTGGTCATCCCACCAGGAATCACTGTCATGACTTGGTGGAAAGACTTGCTGTAAGCATGGTGGATATTCCATTCCTATGTCTTTTTACAAATGCTCGCTATGCTTTGGTATATATATTCAGCAAAGACTCTGTATACTGCCATTTACTTTACCTAAACGAATGACTCATATAGTAAAAGTTGCAAGCGGCGTTCAGTTGCCCGAGAACAAGTCCACGGCTTGGTATTCTACCGAGCTCCGGCTTATAAAATAAGATATTTACCTGAACGTTAGAAGTCTTTCTTCAAAACTTGCATAATCCATCCTCAAAGATCGAGGCCACCGTCACGTCAGAGCTCGTTCTCTGGTTGGCAATTATCTCAAGGTTCTAAAAATCGCACCCCAAGACACTTGAGTAATTTTTCTTAAAGTAACTCCTGAAACCATAATCGCTTACCAGCTCACTTGATAAATCAACTCCCGGTATTGAAAAGTTCGTCCGAGCTTTTGTTTCCAACAGGGTTACACGATATTGTCACTTGCCTCTTGCGATCGTCTGGTGTGCAGATCAGACGAAGTTTTAGTACAAGGGAATATGTGCAGACTACTTGGAAATATAGATATACCTTGCAAGCTAAGAATTTAGAGGGCCGGCTTAGGTAAATTAAAGAATGTACTAACAACGGTTCAAGGATATACTGCCCTGTCCATCTGCTCCCGTCGTCACGTTTGTGTTTTGGCATTGTGTTTGTCAATTTGCTAAGTTGCAGGCTGAGCGTTTGTATTTATATACTGATGACACCCTCGCAGCTAGCGAGAAATGCATATAATCTTTTGTACATTCACTTGTATAGCATCTGGAAAGACCATCTAAGCTGCGCATCTCTGAGAGTTCAGCTGCTCCTATTTCCAGAGTGATTCACAATGGTGCTCGCTTACCTAAAAGGCAAGAGCCATAACAAAGAAAGATTTGCATTCGCCACTACCTTTAGCCGAGTACCGTGAATCATATTACATGAAAGGAAAGAGCGACCTATAAACCGTTATACTTTAGTCATCAGTAAAGCTTTTTACGATAAAACATACATGAATTCTAGAAAACATGAAGACCATCTATGAAAGAAGTGCAAGAGCAATCTACCAAGCTGCTGCTAGAGCGCAGACTTGTCTTGGTCTCTTCTTACTCTCAAGTTTGCACCTTTCAAGCATGGAGGATGTCACAGTGAGAGCAGTGCTATCAGACAAAGAACTTCGTCTTATGTTCTGCTACTGTCAAATTGTATTTTGTTGTCACAATTAGACAAGGAACAAGTATACAGCTAGGGAGATACGACCGTTGCCCACTGGCATGTCGCATTTTTGTGTTTCTTCACGAAAGATGAATTATAGAGATACAATATGCGGTACCAAATTCAGAGAATGATTACCCAACGCTCTAGTATATCTTTGAGGTCCTCAAGAGCTGGTTAAAGATCAAGGCTGGTTTCCGAGTGCTGCTTATATAATCTACTTGCTCAATCATCGTGATAGAGAAGCGACAGGCATTCTTGCTTCTGTGCTCTGTCTGCGAGTCCAAGCCACTTTCCTTTGCCCGAATTCATTGCCGTTAGCGGAGTGGCTTCTCTTCAGGTCTGAGAGCAAACATGCTGGAAGGCAGTGCTTGGGAAATATTAGTCGAAGCCAGAAGCCGAGGAGTGCTACGTCATTGCGAGCAGCTACCTTTGGCTCTTCTGATCTAATGTGAATCTCAAACAGGTGTTTTTGCACGCTGGTATTATATAGTAGTGCAAAATCGTAAGAGTTCTAATAGAAGCGCGCCCACTATAAGCTGTCCATAAATACGCAAGCCCGGTGCCGCGTCTCTAAATTTTAGCTCAATTGAAATATTGGCATTGGGGGAAAACCTTAAACAGCTGGGTGATGCTATACTCAAGTAATCGGAGGGAAGATTAAGGCAATGTTGTGTTGGGTAGATTACTTTTATTAAAATAGCTAGGAAGAGAGAGTGATTAAGTGCGTTTTACTGGAAACTAGGGGCAAGTGCGAGTTCAGGGCGTGCTGGCCCTCGTTCCTGGGCCCTCGTTTTTGGACATTTTGCTTTATAGGCGTTTCGTTCCTAGTTCTTTGTTCCTGGATCCTCGTTCCTGGCCTTCTGATTCCTGGACATTGCGAGAACTAAAAGCCCTGGAAGCCCTGGAAGCTCTAAACAGTCTTGGCAGTCATCGGTCGCTGCGTGACTTCCGACTGCCTCGCCTTGTTTGCAAGTTGTGGCTGGGTATTCTAAGGGTGTTTCGTGAAAGGGTTTCAGCGGGTGGTTGAGGATATACTTTAAGCGAGAGGCAAGACAGGGGGTAAGCAAGGGCAGTGGCCGTTCGTTTTGCGTACAGAGAAGTGAGTGCGAGCAGGTTCGCGAAATGGTATACAAGAAAGTGTAGGTTCAGCAAAAATATCAAGAAACGGGCTCTTTAATAATGAGGGATAAGAGACTAGTATAACAATAACTTCTGGTTTGCTAGTTTGCTGGTCTGGTAGTCGCTAGAGCCTTATATTGAAAGATGAGTTGATGTAAAGTTGTATTCGGAATCTCCTTTTTGAGAATACTTGACGTTTTGGAATAGCTTCCCGGATTGACGCAAGGATGTTTCAGTCATCTCTCATATAGTGTTCATGCAGGTCGCTTGAGTGCTTTCGCAATGGAATACGCTCCTTTTTAGAGTTGAGGTGAGATAAACTTGAAGAGCGGAAGCGGATGGATATTTTAATGGGATGGATTAAATGGGAAGCGAGGTTGGTTTTAAAAGAAAAGAAGGTGGACTGGGATGGAAAGACTCCGCGGCGCTGGTCACGTGATATGACCAGATCACCCACATCCGTGATATACAATTGGGTTTATTCCAAAATAAAAGAAGTAATAAAAATAGAGAAACAGAAACAAAGCTGCTTTTATGGGACTTAATGGATTGCTCCATTCTCAATCATAACAATTCGTTATAAGTGGAAAAAATGCCAACTCTGCTTGGGCTCATCAAAGGCGCATTCTGCCACAAATTCACTTAAAGAAGCACAAAAAAGAACTTTTCCGCCGGGTTCGGCCCGGGAGCTGGAGCCGGGTGTCGGGAGGAATAAAAAATGAATGAGATTAGGTGATATTGGAGCCTACAGTCGTCCCCTTTGAGAATACAGAAAACAATAATCACAAGTTAATCTTTGCTTGCTCCAGCACTTTGTGGAAGACCCCTGATTGTATTGTTTGATGTCTTTAAGACTTTGTGGCATTGTTGATAATTTATGGTTGTGTCGCTCTTGTCCCGGCTAGAGTTCACCTTTGTCCCGGGTAGAGGTCGCTCTTGTCTCGGGTCAGGAGAAGGAGGCTGGCGACACTGAAAATCCTGGATCTCCGGGATGGCCCCAGCAATTCATAATCAGTAACACTAGTAGCTGTCAGAATTCGTGGCGCAAAGCTGCGTTTCAATACTATAATTATAGAACACTCATAAAGTAATGAGCTACTACTTTCCAGAATATACCTTAGATCAGGGAACGTTTAAAAAAATAAAATAACAGTCAGACTCTGAATATGTGTCGAGCTATAGTATATTCAAAATCAGTATTGCGTCACGAATTCTGATAACCACTGGTGGTAATGGGTTGATTTCTCGACCACTTGAAGGTTCAAAGCCCCTCTCCAAATCTTGCATAACCCATCCTCTTGACCGTTCCTTGGCTCTTGTCCCGCGTCGAGAGAGGGGAGGCGGGACGACACTGAAAATCCTAGATCTCCCTGAACCCCCAGCAGTTCACACTCAGTAATTTATTGATTTCTTAACCACTTGAACGTTCAAAGTCTCTCTCCAAATCTTGCACAATCCATCCTCTTCACGGTTCTGTCGCTCTTGTCCCGGGTTGGGTGGTTGATTAATTGATAGTTATTTATATTTAACGGATTACTAGTGAAACTAGATATATCCTAAAACCTCCCTAAAGGTATGGGGGTATACTGAGCTATGGAATTACAGTACAAAAAGTCCAGACCGCAGAAAGTAATTCTAGTATAAGCGAACGTGCTGTGAGGCTTGTGACTGTAAACCTCCCGCGGCCAATTGGGGTAAGCACTAGATACATGTAAGAGGGAGTCCCTCGAAATTACCCCAAAGAGAGGGGTAAAGAGTGTATAGCCGAAAGGCTCGAGGTTTAGAGCTGAAGAACACAGCGAGTTTTGAGGGCTGGTGGGCCCGTGACAAAAGAAAAGCAGTATTATAGTAAGTGAAAAAAGAAAAAGAAAAAGAAAGCGATGCCCCAAGAAACACAAACTCCCCCAGTGCGTAGAGTACAGTGTTTTGATGCGGAGTGGTGTCTTTTTTTCCTTGTTGACCGGTTTGTGGCAGTGAGTTTCCCGTCTCCTTCCCGGGTCGGGTGAGGGAGGCGGGTAACAGTGAAAATTCCGTCCCTCTCGTCCTGTATGAAGAGAGAGAGGTAGACGACAGTAAAAACTCCCTCGTTCTTGTCCTGTATTAAAAGAGGGAGGTGGGCGAAAGTGAAAAGTCCGTAGCTCTTGTCCCGGGTCGGGTGAGGGAGGCGGGTGACAGTGAATCGGGTATCTCCCGAATCGCCCCGGCAACTCACAGTCAGTACTTCTTGAGGCTCGACCACTTGAATTTTCGAAGTCTCCTCCCACATCTTGCATACTCCATCCTTGAGCTCGAATCCACCATCGCATCAAAGCTCGTCTGGTAAGTGTTGCTCCATATCCTAGATCTTGCTCGGGCACTCACACTTACTAGTACAGTACCCAGATAAACCAACACCATGATCAACGCAATGATCAACGCAATTCTTTCCCTCTGCCTCACCTCCCTCTTCGGTATCCAATGGCTCGTTCTCGCCCTCCTCGAGCTCCTTTGGCAAAGCATACTCTCCATCGCCCTTAGCATCACGCAAGCCATGTCTTGGGTTGTGTACGGCTTGTTACTCGGCTCCGACTGGTTGACTGATCGACTCACACGCCACCGAGCACTCTTCGAAGGTTACCAGAACGTTTCATCCTCGAACAACACGACCTCCGTCGATACGCCTCAAGATCCAAACTCAACAGGTGGAAATCAGCCAGGAATGAATGGGATCCCAGGGGACTGGGTCAGGGTCAAACTCTGCCGTACGGATGATATATCTGAGCTGTGGTTGGATAATGACATAGGAAGGGCACTGTATGTAATGCAGAGCGGAGAGATGGGGATTTGGGAGGAGAGGGGGCAGTTCATGACCACCAAGAGGGAGATTGAGGGGCGGGTTTCGGCGTGGTTGGAGAAACTTGAAGGATGATATCGTTCGTCGTTTGCAACCTGGGCTCGAGTGGTTCTTGTGCAACACAGATGCTGCTGAAGATGCGCGAGAGACTGGTAGTTGAAGGTCACATGGTTCCTCCTGAAAAGACTAAGCCACATATCAAGCCAAACCCGAAAGTTCGAGGGTTTGTCCGGAAGGATTCGAACAGGAAGATAACTGGTTTGAAGAAGAGCAATGCTTGTAATATAAAGTGGATAGGAGCAAGCAATCAAAAGAGAGGTTCAGCATCACATGATGAGCAAAGCATAGGATCTGCAGACGAATGACGTGCAAGTGTTGAAGACGGAGTAGCCACTGATGCAGAGGAGATCCATTTATCTTTGCGAGAAGTGGTGATTGGAGTTGAGGAGCAGAATCTTGCATGATGCAGCTTCACATGCATTTTTCTCCGACGAATGACGTTCCCGTTAGGTATCTCAATCTATGGTCACCTTGGCAGCCCTATAAGACAGTGGTGTTGTGGACCAAAAATCAATTGAAAATTGGTATTTAGTCCAATGTGCTGAATAGTAGCAAAGCGCTTGACACTGCTGTTTTCATTCTTGAAGAGAGAAGAGAAGGAAGAGAAGATAGAAACGCCCAAGTTGCAGGGTCAGCTTTAAGCGGGGTACACCACACCCAAGGCGGCTAGTTGCGTCGGCGATCCGCCCTAGATTCCTTCCGACATGTGGCTTGGCAAAAACATGTGAAGCGCAGATGACCAAATCACAAGAATCACCAATCCAATGCCTGCACCACCCAGCTGAACGGACTGTGCGACCCTCCTCTCTTGTTCACATGGTTTTCCTCTCTTCTTCTTTACATCTTCTCGTCGCTCTTTCACCAGAGAATTCTATTCGACTGTAGAGTTTTGGCCATAGTATCGTGCAGAATACGAGGCGCGAATTTTTGTTGAATCGAATCTTACTTTTGGCGCCGCATGCAAACCGAAGCATTGTATAAGAGCAGCTAACAGTAAATCACCGTTCCTCTCCTCACTTTATCACGCGAATGCGAACTAATTGTCTCCAGCTATTGTCAATAAACCACTCTTTTCAATCCTCATCCGGGAAAGTCGGAGCCTTCTCCGCAAAACCTCAAAACCTCCCCTAACAAACCTCACAATGTCCTCCTCCCCCAAAATCCACCGTCCTAAACCTCGGCGTCCCTACGAAACCTCTACACCTCAATCCCCACCTAGTCCGCTCCTCTCTCCCTCGGCTTTAGACGACACACCCTCGCGTACACATTCAATCCTGAACCTCACTTCCTCCACGCTGCTAGGAATCTACAGCCAAACAGGCAACCAATTTGACCTACAATCCGACCTTCCCTCTACCCCTTCCTCCCCACCTGCTTCCGTACGACGGCGCCTCTCGACCCTCCCCCCAGTACACAAACCCACACCAGTTGAGACGGCATGGAGGTTAGGGCTACGAGGAATTCTGCTGTTTGGAATGGGAATGGGCTACGGCTTACTGGTACGACATCTCCATGACGATCGACAACTTGCTCCGTTCCAAGTTGAGGGTCTTATCAAGCCTCGGAACGACGCTGGGTATCT
>Ga0302325_10019115_pt1 | contig 14423 bp, 8 predicted proteins | sample Palsa_T0_2_FD_201948 | JGI IMG/M metagenome (GOLD analysis project Ga0302325, IMG submission 201948) | Peat permafrost microbial communities from Stordalen Mire near Abisko, Sweden - Palsa_T0_2 | ecosystem: Environmental > Terrestrial > Soil > Palsa > Peat permafrost | place: Sweden: Abisko... | reverse complement strand
TTCGGCCAGCCCATGGCCGGCCCACTTCCGCCGGCCATGAATTGGTACCGTCCCTACGGGCTCGATACGCCGGCCAAGGCGTACTCGCTCTGGTTTCAGCGGTACATGCATCGCTACGGCGTCAGCAACGAGGATTTCGGGCGCTACTCGGTGGTGGCTCGTCGACACGCCGCAACCAACCCGAACGCGTGGTACTACGAGCGTCCGATCACGCTGGCGGACCATCAGGCCTCCCGGTGGATCGTCGAACCGATTCTCCGGCTGCTCGACTGCTGCCAGGAGAGCGACGGGGGAGTTGCGCTCGTCGTGACGAGGGCGGACAGGGCCAAGGACCTCCGCCGGGCCCCGGTGACGATCCAGGCCGCCACACAGGGCAACAGCATCTTCGGCGAGACGATCTTCAACTACTACCATGACGACATCTCCCGATTTCCCGAGGCCGAGTACACCGCCCGGCAACTCTGGGAGACGGCCGGCATCGGGCCCGAGGACATCGACGTGGCGATGATCTACGAGAACTTCAGCCCCGTCGTCTTCTACCAGCTCGAGGCGTACGGTTTCTGCGGTCCGGGCGAAGCAAAGGATTTCATTGCCGAGGGCAACATCGATATCGGCGGGAAACTGCCGGTCAACACCAACGGTGGTCTGCTGGGCGAGGGGTATATCCACGGCATGAACAACATTCTCGAAGGGGTGCGCCAGCTTCGTGGCGACGCGGCCAACCAGGTGGAGGGTACCGAACTCGTCCTCTGCAGCGCCGGTCGCAGTGCGGTCGTGCTCGGCCAGGGCTGAGTGATGGCCGCCCGGCAGCAACGTGATTCTGCCACCCGGCAACGAGTGATCGACGCCGCCATCGCGTGTATCAGCGAGGAGGGGTTCTACCGGGCCAGCACCAATGCCATCGCCGAACGAGCGGGTCTGTCCTGGGGGGTCATCCAGTACCACTTCGGGAGTCGAGAACTCCTGATGCTGGCCGTTCTCGAGGAGGGGACGCGCCGTCTCGTCGAGGACCTGTCGATGGCCGACATTGCCGGGGAGACCCTGACCGCCCGGATCCAGAGCTATGGCGACATCTTGATGCGCTACTACGCCGACCCGCAGTACCTGGCGTTTCTCCAGGTGTTGCTCAATCTCCGGCACGACCCGCGGACGTCGGCCCAGACACTCGAGACGATGACCAAAATCACGGCCACGGTCGAAGCGCAGTTGGATCGCCTCACCAAGAGGCTCTTCGAGGACGTGGCCGTGCGACGGCAGGCATTGCGCGGTCTGGTCTTCCATGTCCTGCGTGGGCTGGCCCTCAGTGAGGCGATGCTGGGCGCCCTTCCCTTCGACACGCCGCACCAGAGCAAGAACCTGCCGGAACAGCGGCGACTGGCGGCCGAGGCGCTGGCCCTTCTGCTCGAGCACGAGTCGGTCACCTGACCGTCCAGGGCGCACACGGCCCGGCCGGCACCAGGCGGGCAGAAATATAGTAAGTGCTACAATTTGCCGAAGCGGGTGATCCCGCCAAAGGGGGCGACCATGCCTGGAGTATTCGACGGTCTACGCGTGCTCGACCTCTCGTCGGGCATCGCCGGACCGATGACGACGATGTTGCTGGCGGACAACGGGGCGCAGGTGACCCGGATCGAGCCACCCGGTGGCGATCCGCTCGGCCACCAGTCCGGCTATCGGGTGTGGAACCGCGGGAAACGGAACGCGCGGCTCGACCTGCAATCGGACGAGGGCGCGGAGAGGTTCAGGTCGCTCGCCGGCGGAGCGGACATCATCGTCGACAGCTTCGCTTCGGGCACGACGGCCCGGCTCGGGATCGATCACGACAGCATGCTCCGCGTCAATCCCCGCATCATCACCTGTTCGATCACCGCGTACGGGGACCATCCGCTTCACGCCGATCGACCGGGCTACGACGGATTGGTGGCGGCGCGCACCGGATTGCTGTACGACCAGAAGGGTCGTCGGGGCACCGCCATGGAGTACATCGGTGGCCGCCCGGGTCCGTTCCCCGAGTTCGACGCGCCGGAAGGACTCGTACGCGGCACCGATCGGAAGGGACCGGTCTTCCCGAGGACGTCGTGGCCGAGCATCGGCGCCACCTATGTCGCCACACTCGGGATCGCCGCCGCGCTGCGGGCGCGTGAAGTGACGGGGGAGGGCCAAAGGGTGACGACATCGCTCCTGCAGGGAGCGCTCGCTGCTGTCTCTCTCAACTGGCAGCGGGTGGAGTTCCCCGATGCCCCCTTGTATTGGATGTGGCCGATCGATTCGCGGTCGATCGAGGGCCTCTACGAATGCGCGGACGGGCGCTGGGTGCACCATTGGACGGTTCGGCCGCGGTGGGTGTTCGCCGCGGCGGAGGGTGACGAACTCGGCGAGGTGGTGCTGGACACCTCCTACCGTGATGACCCGGATCGCCTCTCCATGGAGGGCGACGGGCTCCTCAGCGGCATCTTCCTCCACCCCCTGTTGACGGAGGCCTTCAAGAAGTTTCCCTCGGCGGCGTGGGAGGCGGCCGCGGGATCGGCCGGGATCGGCGTGACGACGGTCCGCTCTCCCGCCGAAGCGCTGGCGGACGGTTCGTTCCTCGCCGACGGCTGTGTCGTCGAGGTCGACGATCCCGAGGTCGGTCGGATTCGCCACGTCGGGACCGTCCTGGATTTCTCGGCCACGCCCGGAGAAGTCCAGGGTCCGACGCTGCCGTCGGGCGCGCACACGGATGAGGTCCTGGCCGAGGCCGACGCGGCGCGCCCACACCGGTCGACTGCCGCAGCGGGGGCGCACCCCGGCCTGGCGCACCCCCTCGAGGGTGTCCGCGTGCTCGACCTCGGACTCGGTGTCGCCGGGCCCTTCACCGGCCGGGTCCTGGCGGACCTCGGCGCGGATGTGATCAAGGTGCATGCCGTGCACGACACGTACTGGGCCGGTACCCACATGGGCCTCGGGACCAACCGGGGCAAGCGCAGCATCGCGCTGAACCTCAAGCACGAGTCGGGTCGCCAGGTGCTGGAGCGGTTGATCGAACGGGCAGATGTCGTCACCACGAACTGGCGACCGGGCGCCGCCGCCCGCCTCGGCATCGACTACGACACCTTGCGCACCCGCTACCCGCGACTGGTGTTCTGCAACACCAGGGGCTACGAGAAGGGCCCCCGTTCGGATCTCCCCGGGACGGACCAGAATGCGGCCGCGCTGACCGGCACCGAATGGGAGGACGGGGCCTGCGATGCGGGCAACCCTCCGCTGTGGAGCCGCTCGAACATGGGCGACACCGGGAACGCGTTGCTGGCGGCGATCGCCATCACCTCCGCGTTGTACCACCGCGACCGGACCGGTGAGGGTCAGGAGGTCGGGACGTCGATCGTCAACGCGGGACTGCTGCACACCTCCTACGCCTGGATCCACGCCGACGGGAGTCCCGGTGACTGGGCGCACGTCGACGCGGGGCAGTTCGGCCTCTCGCCGTACTACCGGATGTACGAATGCGCGGACGGGATCTGGCTGTTCTTGGCGGCCGTGTCGGGCGAGGAACGGGGCCGCCTGTTCCGGGCCGTGGGTGGATTCGGGGGTGACGTACCGGAGGATGAGGCGGCCGCGCTCTTGGCGTCGCGCTTTTCGGAAAAGCCGGCCGCGGAGTGGTTTGCCGCGCTCGACGAGGCCGCCGTGCCGGTAGAGATCGTGAACGAAGAGTTCTGCCGGACGATCTTCGACGACCCCGACGCCAGACGCCTGCACCTGGTCAGTGAGACCTGGTCCGGTGGTGTCGGGAGATTCGAGGACCCCGGCCTCCTCGTCAATCTCTCCCCGGCCCACGCCGTGATCCAGCGCGGACCGTGCCTGTGCGGCGAGCACTCCCGGGAGATCCTCCGAGAGCACGGATTCTCCGACGCCGAGGTCGACGTCTTGGTGAAAGAAGGAGCAATTCTGGACGCTCCCGTGGAGACAGCAGGAGCCGCCCGCGCCGAGTGATGACCGGTTGCGGCCGCGTCGGGCCGCCCCTCAGGCCCGGAAGTCGATGTGGCCGTCGCTGCGGGGTTTGAGGTCTTCGGCCGACTGCCGATAGGTGACGGCCGGATCCACGGCGCGGCCCGATACCCCGAAGAGGCCGAGGCGCCGCGGCGCGCGCCGGTCCCGCAGGAGGCGCCGCTCGCGCCGCCGCGGCCCGTTGTGGGAGGGATCGGCCGTCTCCTCGTCGAAGGCCGTGATGACCTTGGCGAGGAGTGAATAGGACTTTTCGACCAGCGCGATGGCCTCGGGGTCGAAGTCCGTCCGTTGAGCCTTGGCCAGTAGGTGCGCCGCCAAATCGATGTTCTTGCGATCCATGACCGTCCCTTCCTCCGGGTGTGATCATAAGTGATCGAGTGCCTGAACGAATTTCGGGACGGTGGTAGATCTACGATTTACGGTGCAATGAGCGACGATCGCACCAGCATCATCCTGCTCGCCGACGGTGGCCTTGACGACGTCAAGGCGTGCGTGGGCGCTGTCCGCGCGCACACGGCTGAGGGGTCGTACGAGCTGGTGATCGTCGCCCCCGACCCCGATGGCATCACCGCAGGGTGGCTCTCGGCCCAGAGCGGGCTCTCGCTGGTCACCCACCAGAGCCCCCTGAGCGCCTCTGCCGCTCTCAATCTGGGCATCCTCTCGTCGAAGTTCGACAACGTACTGCTCCTCGACTCGCGGGTCACGGTGACAGCCGGCTACCTCCCGATCCTTCTCAACGCGCTCGGGAGCGGCGCACGGGTAGGGGCGGTCGGTCCGGCCACCAACAACATTCATGGTCAGTCCGTGCCGGTGAGCTACCAGACGCCCGCTGAGCTGTCCGCGCTGGCGGCCGGCTTCAATGTGCCCGATCCGGGAAGCTGGGACAGGCGCCTGCGCCTGAGTTGTGCCTGCCTCCTGCTCCGGCGGGAGGCGCTCGAGGCGGCCGGCATCTTTGACGAGCAGTACTCCCTCTCCACGCTGCTCGACGCCGATCTGTCCTTCCGGCTGATCGCCGCGGGCTGGACGCTGCTCTTCGCCCGGGACGTCTTCGTCCACACCACGGCCCGGCCCCACGACGCCCTGCGCTCCGAGGAGTTCCGCCGCCAGAGCGACCGCTTCGTGGCCGCATGGGGTTTCGACCCGACCTATTCGAGCATCCAACGATCAGAAGTCGTCGCGCTCATCGACTCGCATCCCCCCGACACGGCCTTGCGGGTACTCGAGCTCGGTTGTGCCTGTGGCGCCACCCTCCTCGAGATCAAGAATCGTTACCCGAACACGGAGCTCTACGGGATAGAGATGAATGAAGGGGCGGTGGCGATCGGAAGACGGTTCGCCGATATCCGCTCGGCCAACGCCGAGCTGCCCTTGGACTACCCCGAGCAGTTCTTCGACTACGTGATCACGGCGGACGTCCTGGAGCACCTCGTCGACCCCTGGCGCGTGGTCGCCAACATCCGGCCCCATCTCAAAGAAACCGGTACCGTCATCGCCAGTATCCCCAACATCATGCACGTCTCCGTCATGCGCGACCTGCTCAACGGGCGGTTCCGGTACCAGGACGCCGGCATTCTCGACCGGACCCATCTCCGCTTCTTCACGTTGAGCGAGATTGACAGCCTCTTCGCCGGCGCCGGCTACGGGCCCCGTAATTACACGGCCACCACGGTGCCGATCAGCGACCAGGACCTGGCGCTGGTCGACGCCCTCAAGGGGTTGTCCACCACCAACACGTCCGACCAGTTCCGGGTCTATCAGTACCTGGTCAAGGTGGCCCGGTAGTCCCACCTGACCTGCGCCCCGGACGGCTCAGGTCAGCCAGTCGTCGACCGAGGCGGCGCCGCTGGCGTACTGGAGGCGCACCACCTCTTGGATCTTGCGGATCCGGCCTTCGAGTTGCCCCCTCCGCTCGACCAGCTCGGCGCGCAGTTGCTCGACGTCGGCCAGGAGCGCACCGACCTCGTCCGGATCGGCCAGATCGCTCAGGACGACGTCGGCGTGGAGCCTGAGCAGGCCGTCGGACTGATCCATCGCGACCTCGGCCGCGGCGGCGACCGAGGCGCCGGCGTCGGGGGACAGCGACCACCCGCCCCCGACCCATCCGTCCGCCAGTATGTCGGGAAGGTCGTCCACCCTCGCCGCCAGGACGTCCCCGGACTCCCCGGACGCGCCCCGCGTGAGGATTTCCACGTCGAGCGAGAGCACGCCGACGGCATAGGACACAAGGACGGAGGCTCGGACCAGGTCGGTGCGCCACTGTCTGAGCGTTGATGTGGGCGTCGACTCATCAATCGGCGTCGCCCGCCCGAGCAGGGAATCGATCTCTTCCAGCGAACGCACCACACCCGAGACGCTACGCCTTTGGCGTCACTCCGGACGGCATCACGGGGGCCGGGGGGGTCAATTCCGTGGTGGTGCGGGCCGTTACATTGCTCGTGAGTACGCAGAGCTCTGGCTCCCGGGCGACCGTCGTCATCCTCGCCTGGAACGCGTGGGAGCACACGCGGCCCTGCCTGGACTCCCTGCGGCCCACGCTCGGGCCGGGGGATCAGGTGGTGGTGGTCGACAACGGGTCGACCGACGCCACCGGCGAGGGGATCGCCGACTACCCCTGGGTCGATGTCGTGCGCAACGACGAAAACCAGGGCTTCGCCCGGGGCTGCAATCAAGGTGCGGCGGTCGCCCGCGGCGATGTCGTCGTCTTCCTGAACAACGACACGATCGTGCACGAAGGCTGGCTGGACGAGCTGCTGGCCCCGTTCACGGACCTCGAGGTGGGCGCGGTCGGTCCACGTTCGAACCGCGTCTCGGGCCATCAGCTGATCGAAGGCGTCTCGTACCGTGATGGCGACGCGAGGGCCATCGGCGAATTCGCCGAGGCGTGGAGGCGGGCCCACGCGGGCAGCACCAGCGAGACGGCCCGGCTGGTGGGGTTCTGCCTGGCGGTGCGGACGGAGACCTTCGCCGCGGTCGAAGGGTTCGACGAGCAGTACCCGATCGGCGGATACGAGGATGACGACCTCTGCATGAAGCTCCGGACGTCCGGTCTCCGCCTGGTCATCGCGCACGGCTCCTTCGTGCACCATGCGGCCCACGCCACCTTCGACGCCAACGAGGTGGACTGGCGCCACCAACAGAGTGAGAACAAGCGCCGGTTCTCGGAGAAGTGGGGCACCGAGCGCATGCCGCCCCTCTGCCTGATCTCCGTCTGTCTCATCGTCAAGGACGAGGAGCTCATGCTGCCGTCCTGTCTCGAATCCATCGCCGATCTGGCCGACGAGATCGTCGTGTACGACACGGGCTCGACCGATCGCACGATCGAGATCGCCCGGGCCGCGGGGGCGCGGGTGACTGAGGGGTATTGGGACGAGTCCTTCGCGCGAGCCAGGAATGCAGCGCTGGCGCAGGCGCGGGGTGACTGGGTCCTGTCGCTCGATGCCGACGAGACCTTGCTCGCTGATCCGGTCTCGCTCCGGAGCATGTTGTCCGATCGGCGGTCCGATGTCGAGGCGTACCTGGTGGCCATTGAGAACCTCCATGGGGCCGGGAACGCACGCTCGGTCCACACGGCGATCCGCCTCTTTCGGCGCAGGTCCTCCACCTGGCGGCACCGCCTGCATGAGCAGGTGGTGGCGGCGGACGACCCGGGCCGCCGGCTGAGGATCGGCTACCTGACGGGCGCCCGCATCATCCACCGGGGTTACGCCGCCGAGGTATTCGAGACCAGGCACAAGGCGGAGCGCAACCTCGCCATTGCCGAGGCGGCCCTGGAGGATGACGAGCTCAGCCGCCCCTACGCGCTCATGAACTACGGCCGGGCGCTGGAGTCGGCCGGCCGGAGCATCGAGGCCATCGCGACGCTGCATGAGGCGGCGGCCAGCGCGGAAGATCCGATTACGCAGCGCCTCGCAGTCAAGAACCTGATCTACATACTCGGTCGACTCGGCCGTTTCGACGAGTCACTGGCGCAGGTGGACGAGCTGCGCCGGATATCGGTCAACCAGATCGCCGCCGACATCGCCGAGGGGCGCATGCGGATCGCTATGGGTGACGCCGAAGCCGGCCTGTCATTGCTGGCGCGCGTGCCCGCACGGGGCCGGGACGACGACGGGATGGAGTACGCCACCCACATGCTGGCCGCCATGCAGGGCGAAGCGCTGGCGACGCTCGGCCGGTTCGGGCCCGCGGCCGACGTGGTGCTCGATGCCGTGCGCAGTGACGGGGTGCTCGAAGCCGACCTCGGCGAACTCGCCACCTGGTTGGAACGGGCGGGCCGGTCCCCGGCCGAAATTGGAGAGGCGCTCCACGTCGACGACCTCATGCCGGTGCTCGGACGGGTGCTCCGCCAGCCCCCACCGGTCGCCGATTCCGTGCTCGACGGGATCTGGGAACGGTTCCCCGACCGGCTCGAGCCGCTGGCGGCAGCCGGCCGGCTCGCACCGCGCCTCGGTGTGGCCCGGGCGCTCGTATGGTCGTCCCGGTTGCGCCGGCGGGGTCTCGCCGGCGCCTGCCCGTTGGTGGCCATGGCCAACGACGGCACACTCGATCCGCGGGTGCGCATCCTCGCCGGCGCGGCCGCGTTCGGCAGCTTCGGCGAGCGTGCGGTCGTCAACGCCGTGCATGATGCCCGTCGCCTGCTCGGTCCGGTGGCGCTGGAGGAGTCGAGCGGGGAGATCGCCCGGATTGCTCCGGGACTCCTCGAAGCCGGGCACATCGACATGGCTCCTATGTCCCCGGCCATCACGATCGTCCCGGGCACGCCGGAGCGGGGGCGCCCGGCGCAGCTCATGACACCGCTGAGGGCGGTGGCCCCGGCGGCTCGCCGGGGCGGGATCAACATCGTCGGACCGTTCGAGGCCACCTCCGCCGAGGGCGCGGTGGCCCGGACGCTGGCGGCGGAACTGCACAGCCACGGCGTCGCGGTGTCCACCACCTCCTACCATGCGGACGGACGGCCGGGACCGGTCGAGTGGATCCATCGCGACCAGGGGAATCATCCCTTCGACACCACCCTGTTGGTACTCACCTGCGACGACCTGGCCAATTACGTGATCGACAACGGCGCGGCGCCGTTCGAGGGTCGTTACATGATCGGCCTGTGGCTCTGGGACCTCGAAAGGCCTTCAGAGGTCATGAGCACTGCCGCCCGTATGGTTCACGAAGTCTGGGTTCCCTCCCGGTTCAGCGCCGACGCCGTGGCCCGGTCCACCGACCACCGGGTGCTCCGCATGACCCTTCCGGTGAGAGTGAAGGGTCATGCCACCTCTCCCATGGCGGATTCCCCCTTCACCTTCGTGGCGCGGGTTGACTACGAGACGGGGTTCGCGCGTCAGAACCCGCGGGGGGTCGTGGAGGCCTTCTGCGCCGCCTTCGACCCTGGTGCCGGGCCGCGGCTGGTCATCGAGACGGCCCACGCCGCCCGTTACCCCGCCGAGCACGCCGGTCTCGTCGATGCGGTCGCCGGCCGGCCCGACATCGCCGTGCACCATGACCGTGGCGGCCGTACGGAGGATGCGCTCGACGGGCGGTCGGCCGGGAACTCCTGCTTCGTCTCGCTGCACAGGAGCGAGGGTACGGGCCTCGTCCTGGCGCAGGCCATGGCCAAGGGGATTCCGACAATCGTCACGGGCCACTCGTTCAGTGCCGAGATGCAGGACCAGCGCGACAGCGTGCTCCTCCCTTATGCGCGCACGCCCATACCGAAGAACGAGTACCGGTGTGAGCCGGGAGGTTCCTGGGCCGAGCCGGACCTCGACGCCGCTGCGAGGGCGATGCGCCTGGTATTCGAGCAGCCGACCATGACGGCGGCCCGGGCACGAAGGGCCCAGCTTCGGGCACGACGCCAGTTCTCCCCGAGCCGCACGGTGCGCGCCATGCACGGCCGCGTCGCGGCCGTCGATCGGCTGCGGCACCAGGACCTGACCCCCGCAGGGGTACGGCCGGCCCACCGCCTGGCCAGCGCGGGCTGAACCGGAGCCGCACCCGGGACGTCGCCCCAGGTTCACGGCGGTTGCCCTCAATTTGCGGTGCCGCAGGTCCGTAAGCACAAGTGCCATCGGGCGGTCGCCGGGGCAGGTCGAAACGGGCAGGGCGAGCACGGGAGGGGTCGACAGGTGCACCGAGAACGACGTGCCTCCCGCCAGGTCGGCGCGGCCATGACCATCCAATATGGGCGGTCGTCGGATGTCTATGCGCCCAAGGCGGGCATGGGGAAAAAACGGAGGGGAGCGTCGAGCGCGGGGGCTGCCGGTGAGGTGAGCGCCCGGCTGTCCGCCATCGAAGCGGGTTCGGACGACGCCATCATCGCCACGCGGCTTGACGGCGTCGTCACCGCGTGGAATCGGGCGGCTGAGGACCTCTATGGATACGCCGCCCACGAGATCATCGGCCGCAACATCTCCGCCGTCTATCCCGACAGCGAGATCGACGAGATGGCCGCCATTTTGGCGTCGGTCCGTCGGGGCGAGACGAACAACGTCGTCGAGGGCACCCGCCAGAGGGCGGACGGATCGCTCGTCGAGGTCGAGGTACGGGTCTCCCCGATCGTCGACGAGTTCGGCGTGGTCATCGGCACCTCGTCGTTCGCCCGCGGCATCGCCGATCGGCGCCGCCGGGAACAAGAACTTCGAGAGAGCAGGGAGTCCCTCGCCCACACGCAGGCGATGGGACGGATCGGGGCCTGGAAAGCCGGTTTTGGCCCTGACAAGGTCCTGACCCTGACGCCCGAGACCTACCGGATCATCGGGATCGAACCGGGTCGCGAGCTACGCAACCTCGACTTTTTCAACCTGGTCCACCCCGACGATCGTGAGCTGCTGGCCGAGACTGTCATGTTGGTCAGAAGTGAGGCGAGGTCGGCCGAGCTCGAGATCCGCCTGGTGCACCCCGACGGGAGCACCCGGTGGCTGTTGTTGGCCGCGGACGGGCAACCGGGCAGCACGGGCACGGTGGCAGATTTCACGGGGGTCGTCCAGGACATCACCGAGCGCAAGCAGGTCGAGCTCCGGCTCGCCCATGAGGCGCTCTACGACCGGCTGACGGGACTGGCCAACCGCGCCCTGTTCCTCGACCGCGCCGAGCGGGGCGTCGCCCGCGCCCTGCGCAACGGTGCGAACATCGCCATCCTCTACGTCGACCTGGATCGCTTCACCGTGTTCAACGGCGCCCGGGGCAACGAATGCGGCGACCTGCTGCTGTGCGCCGTGGCGGAACGGTTGCGGTCCCTGATCCGCGTGACCGACACCGTGGCCCGCTTCGGCGCCGACGAGTACGGGATCGTCTGCGAGAACATCACCACGGCCGCGGCCGCCGCAGAGCGCGTCGAGCGGATTCTCGCCGCAATCGGCGAGCCGTACACGCTCGAATGCGGTGACGCCTTCATCACCGCCAGCATCGGCGTCGCCGTGAGCGGACCGGGCGCCTCGGCCGAGGCGCTCCTGCGCGATGCGCACCTGGCCATGCATCGCGCCAAGGAGAGGGGCCGGAACCGCTTCGAGCTCTACGATTACGAGCTCCGCGTCGAGGTGGAGCAGCGCTTTGCGCTCGAGGAGTCGTTGCGGCGGGCACTGGACGGGAGCCAGATGTACCTGGCGTTCCAGCCGATAATGTCCCTCACCGCGAACCGCTTCGTCGGAGCCGAGGCACTCGTGCGGTGGATGCACCCCGAGCATGGCGTCGTCGCGCCGGGTGACTTCATCCCGGTGGCCGAGGAGAACGGCCTCATTGTCCCGATCGGCGCCTGGGTCCTCGAGACAGCCTGCCGGCAACTCCGTGACTGGCGTGCGGCCACTCCGGACCACGGGAGCTGGGGCATATCGGTGAACGTGGCGGCGGTGCAGCTCCGTTCTGCCGAATTTCCCGGCGTGGTCGAGCGGGCTCTTGCCGGCGCAGGCCTCGAGCCTGGCGCCCTCTGTCTCGAGCTGACGGAGTCTGTCCTCATTGAGGATGCCGTGGTGTCGGACGTACTGGCGCGACTCCGTGAGATCGGCGTGCGCATTTCGATCGACGATTTCGGGACGAAATACTCCTCGCTCTCCTATCTGACCCGTCTGAACATCGACGAGCTGAAGATCGACAAGTCCTTCATCGATGGCCTGGCGGAGGACGATTCGAAACGGGCGATCGTCTCCGCCATTCTGGCGATCGGGAGTGCGCTCGGCATACCGGTGACCGCCGAGGGTGTCGAGACGGACGCGCAGCTTGCCACCTTGCGCCGTCTCGGTTGCGAAACCGTGCAGGGCTTCTACTTCGCCCGGCCACTGTCCGCCGATGAGTGCCTCGCCGCGCTGCGCCGTCCCACGGTGGAGACGCCGACTCCCTAGGGGCCGTCGGCGGCCGGTGGCACCACACGCAAATAAACGGCGCCGCCCTCTCAACTCTCGTCCACCTCGGACCGTAGGTGAGTGTGGAGCAAGGAAGCTCCATCTTCCATCCGGAAGACCCAACGTCATCAGGAGGACCATCAAATGTCGGGATTACTTATCAACGACAACCCAGCCGCTGTCGAGTCGTACGACAACCTCGACGCCACCAGCAGTATGCTGTCACAAGCGGTCGGCGAGCTCTCTTCGGGCTTGCAAATCCAGACGGCTGCTGACGACCCTTCCGGGTACGTCATCGGCCAGTACCTGCAGGAAGAGTCGAACGGGTACACCCAGGCGATCAGCAACACGCAGGATGCCGTGTCGGTACTCCAGACGGCCCAGGGCGCGCTTGGTCAAGAGGCTTCGGTCCTCCAGACCATGAACTCCCTGGCCACGGAGGCCGCCAACGGTGGTGTGCAGGACGCCGGCACACTGTCGGCCGCCCAGTCCGAGTTCGTCTCACTGCAGAACGAACTGGACCAGATCGCCGGGAGCACCTCCTACGGCACGACCCCCCTGTTGGGCGGCACGTACGCGGGCGAGACGTTCCAGGTGGGGCCGTACAACAGCGCCAGTGACCAGGTGGTCATCACGATCGCGGCATCGGACTCGACCGCGCTGGGTGTTGACAGCGTCGCCATCAGCATCGGCACCGTGGCCGCAGCCGAAGCGGCCATGACCGCCGTGCAGACGGCCATCGCCAGTGTGGCCGATCAGGCTGCCAACGTCGGTGCCACCCAGAACCAGATCACCTCGCTGGCGTCGAACCTGACCACGGCGCAGCAGAACATTGAATCGGCCCACGCCAACCTGGTCGACGTGAACGTCGCCCAGGAGACGTCGGTGTTCGCTTCGGACCAGATCCTCGAGCAATCGGGTGTCTCGGTCCTGGCCCAGGCCGAACAGCTGCCGAGTCTGGCGGAGAAGCTCCTCCAGTAATCGGTGCCCCCGGGCCAGGAAGCCCGGGGGCGGAACCACCACGCCGCTGAGTGCACCCCGACCCCCCGACCGGGGTGGGGGTGCACTCACGGGGCGTGGGATCGCACCACATGACACGCACGAAACCAACAGTGGAGCAGGGCAGATGACAACCACACCGGTGAGCTTCGGAGGATTGGAGTCGGGTCTCAACACATCGGAGATCATCAGCGCCGAAATGCAGGTGTTCGAGCAGCCCCTGGAGGCCCTCCAGACCCAGCAGTCCACACTCAACACGCAGATCTCCGACTACCAAAGCATCAATTCCCAGCTCTTGACGTTGCAGCAGTCCGCCGACGCACTGGCGGATCCGGTGGCCTACGACGAGGCCTTCTCGGCCAGCTCGTCCAATTCGTCCATCGCCACCGGCACCATCTCCTCGGGGTCTCAAGCCGGCTCGGTCACGCTTGCCGTGGACCAGTTGGCCACGGGTTCGACCCAGATCTCCCAAGGCACCGTGGCCTCGGCCGACGACGTCGTGGCCTCGGGCACCATCCTCGTCGGCTCGGGGGGAGGGGCGCTCGGCCTGGCCTCCATCTCCGCCGGATCGGGTCTGGCGGTCGGCGCCCATTCGATCAGCGTGACCCAGGCCTCCGCCGGCGCCACCGTGGCGGCAGCCACCTCGCTCGCCGCCAGCACGACGATCACCGGCGCCAACGGCCAGATCGACGTGGACGCCGACGGGAGTCCGCTCTCCGTCACCATTGCCTCGGGGACCTACACCCCGGCCCAGCTGGCCCAGGCCATCACCCAGGGATCCGGGGGTGCGCTCAGCGCCTCGGTCAGCGCGAGTGGGCAGTTGTCGATCGCCACCACGCAGCAGGGGAGCACGGCGTCGCTCCAAGTCACGGGCGGGTCGGCACTGGGCGACCTGGGCCTGGCGGCCGGGGCGACCGTCTACGGCACCGACGGGGAGATCGACGTGGACGGCACGAGCACCACGGTCAACGACATCGCGGGAACCGGTACGATGCAGGTGACACTCGATTCAGGCGCCGGCGGGACCGTCACGGCGGAGATCTCCGGCGGACTGAGCGTGGGCACCATGACTGCCCAGAACGTCTCGATCGGGGACGGCTCCCTGTCCTCGGTGGTCTC
>Ga0302325_10019114_pt1 | contig 14423 bp, 12 predicted proteins | sample Palsa_T0_2_FD_201948 | JGI IMG/M metagenome (GOLD analysis project Ga0302325, IMG submission 201948) | Peat permafrost microbial communities from Stordalen Mire near Abisko, Sweden - Palsa_T0_2 | ecosystem: Environmental > Terrestrial > Soil > Palsa > Peat permafrost | place: Sweden: Abisko... | reverse complement strand
TCGGTCATGGTGATGTCCGGAGCCAACGCGTTGACCCTGATGCCGAAGGGCGCCAGCTCCAGCGCGGCGGTCTTGGTGTAGTTGATCACGCCGGCCTTTGCTGCCGCGTACGCCGCGTAGCCGGGCGCGGCGCGGACGCCCTCTATGGACGTCACGCTCATGATGCTGCCACCGATCCCGTACTCGACCATGACTCGTGCCACACGCTGCGTGCAGAGGATGACGTGCTTGAGGTTGGCCCGGTAGAGGGCGTCCCAGCCCTTCTCCGAGGTCTCGAGCAGAGGCGACGAGAACACGCCACCCGCGTTGTTCACGAGGATGCTCACCGGGCCGAGCTCGGCCACCGTTCGCTCGAGTGCGCGGTCGACCTCGGCCGACTCGCGGACATCGGTCGGCAGGGAAAGGCCGCCGACCTCTTCCGCTGCCGCCGCACATGTCTCGGGGTTCTTCTCCCAAATCGCCACTTTCGCACCGAAGGCGGCGAATCCGTTGGCGATGCCACGACCGATGCCGGAGCCGGCCCCGGTAACGACGGCGACGCGGTCTGTCAAGAGCACGGCGGATGGGTCAAGAGGCACGAAGCGACGTTACAGTAGGCACGTCACCATACGAGCGAGGTCTCCGCGGTCAAACCCGGAGACGGATGGGGGTTGTCGTGCCAAGGATCGAACCGATTCCGCTGGAGGAGATGACGCCGGAGGTTCGCGGCATCATCGAGGAAGGGGTGGCCTCGGGGACCTACGCCACGCCGGTACCGCTGCAGATCTTCGCGTACAAGACCTCGCAGATCATGATGGTCAACATGGCGCGGCAGGCCTTCGGGAAGAACGCCCTGCTCGGGGGGCGCATCACTGAGCTGTTGCGGATCCGCAGCGCGCAGCTGGGCGAGTGCCAGCCCTGCAGCCAGTCGAGGAAACACGACTCGATCTCTGACGAGGACGTCGCCTGCCTGATCGCTCCGGGTCACGGCGGCGACCTGACTGAACAGGAACGTCTGGCCGTGGAATTCCTCGACCTGCTCTCCGCTGACCACCACGCCATCGACGACGAGACCTATCGGCGGCTCGGTGAGGTCTTCACGTCGGCACAGATCGTGGAGCTGGGTTTCGCCTGTGCCAATGCCATGGGCCTGCACCGCTTCCTGCACACGCTGGATCTGTACGGCACTGGCGCCCCCGTCATCCCCTACAGCGCCGACCAGGTCGACGCGGCCAAGCCCGACCAACCGGCTGTCAAGGCGACGGCATGACCCAGACGGTCCTGGTGACCGGCGCCACCGGCCTGGCCGGCGCCAACATCTGCAAGCAGCTGGCCGAGCGCGGCGACCACGTGCGTGCGCTCGCCCGGGAGACCGCGGACACCGAGCCGCTCACCGCGCTCGGCGTCGAAGTCGTCAGGGGCGACGTGACCGATGCCGACGCTGTGGTGCGGGCGGCGCGCGGAGCGGACGCGGCCATCCATTGCGCCGCGCTGCTGGGCGGAGCGAGCCAGAACCTGGCCGACTTCGAGGCGGTGAACATCGGTGGCACCAAGAACGTGCTCGATGCGGCGGAGGCCGTCGACCTGGGCCGGGTGGTGGCCGTGAGCACCGGCACGTTCTTCGACACCGCCGGAGGCCTCGATCGCGAGGACGCGCCCGTCACCAAGGAGCCGAGCTCGGATCCCTACACCATCACCAAGATGGCCGCCTTCCTCGACGCCATGTCCAGGGCCGAGAAGGGCAGGGACGTGGTGAGCACGCACCCCGGCGCCATCTTCGGGCCGTCACCGGTGGTCAGCAACGCCCTCGGTATGACCAGCTTCAACCGGGTCCTTTTGTCCGCGGCGCGTGGGCGCATTGAGCGCTACCTGAAGTTCCCGGTGAGTTGGGTCTACGGCGAGGACATCGCCCGCGGGTGCATCCTGGCCCTCGACAAGGGCGTGTCCGGAGAGCGCTACATGCTCGACGGCCGGCCGGAGGACGTCGTCAGCATCGCCAATGCCTGTAACCGGATGGGACAGCTGGCCGGACTCGACCACGAGGTCGTCGACGTCGAGCCGTCCGACGACCCCGAGCTGGCCAAGGTGTTCGGACCGACCCTGGTGGCGATCGCCGAGAAGGCAGCGCGGGCGCGCCCGGACCGGCGCAAGCTCGAGGATTCGAAGACGTACAAGCGCCTCGGCTACAGCCCCATCAGTCTCGATGAGGGATTGGCCACCACGCTCGGCTGGTTCCGTGAGATCGGCAAGCTCGACAACCGGTAGAGAGACAAGCCCGGCGCGCGGCTGAAGCTCTGTGCCGGACCCACGTTCCTCAGTCGGGCCACCATTCCAGTGGGGCAACGAGGCCATCGCCGACCTTCATCCAGAGCTCGGTCCGATGGGCCTTGCAGGTCCATAGCGGTCCCACCCGTCTCTCAGCGTCGATACCGGTCGCGCCGTGCACGCGGGTGAGCTCCCGGTCGCACCCGTCCTTCGAACAGGTCGCGCTCAGATCGGTCATGTCATCTGTGTACCCAAAACGTTCCGGCGACTCAAGTACCCGGAACGAGATCGGACCCCAGCACACGGCGAGCCGACCCGTAGGCGCTCCGGGGATGTGACGACCCGGCGCAGCCGAGCATCCGCACGTTCGCAGTGGGAGACGACACGACCCCGCCTCCCGGGGGGTCGGGGGGAAGCGGGGTCGCGCGGCAAGAGAAGGGTCTACCCACCTGCCATGACGGCTGTGTTGCGGTGAGTGGGCGATTTCGAGGCGGTCATTGAACCTTTACCGTCGGGTCAGGGAGTGTCGGCTGATTCGGGACGAATCGCCCATCGTCACCGTCACCGTCATCGTCATCGTCACCGTCACCGTGAGAGCCGAGGAAGGCGTGAAGGCGTCATCCGGGCCATCTCGTGCGCGGGTCCATGTGTACTAAGCAGATGTCGTTGGGGCCACCCCGGCGAGGCACTCCAGCCTCCAGCCTGGTGGCAGGCCCTCCAAAGGAGTGGAACTTGTTCAGACTGCGAAAGGTGTCGACGAGAGGGCTGCTTGCGGGAACGGCCGCACTCTCCCTGGTTGCCGTCTGCGGTCCGGCGTCGCTTGCGTCGGCCAGTTCGAGAGGGGCGATTGCAGATTCTCTCTCCGTGACGTGGATGCCGAGCTACGCCGCCCCCGACACGCCGGCGCGGTACGACAAGGTCGGCGTCCTCAAGGTCGGCCCGAGCGCGGCCAAGAACGTTCTCGTCCTGGAACCTGGGACCTCGGCCGGCAGCGCCTACTTCGTGCCGCTGGCCAAGTGGATCGTTTCCAAGACGCCGGGGTGGCAGGTGTGGTCGGTCGAGCGGCGTGAGAACCTGCTCGAGGACCAATCGGAGCTGAACCTCTTCAAGGCCGGGAAAGCCACGGCGACCCAGCTCTTCGACTACTACCTCGGTTACCTGAAGGACCCGACGATCACGCACCACTTCCAGACCATCCCCAACACGACGGTTGCGTTCGCCAAGAACTGGGGGATGAACGTGGCCGTGCAGGACCTACACACCGTGATCGGGGCCGCCAAGAAGCTCGGCGGGAAGGTCGTCCTCGGCGGGCACTCCCTCGGCGGATCGGTCGTCACCGCCTATGCCACCTGGGACTTCAATGGGAGGCCCGGAGCCGATCAATTGTCGGGCCTGGTGTACATCGACGGAGCCAGCAGCCCGACACCCCAGCCACTCAGCTCGGGGGCCGCGCCAGCGGGCCTGACCGCTGCGCGGGCGACCCAGGAGCTCCAGGCCCTCGACGCACCGTCGGTGTCTCCCTGGCTGAGCTTCGGCGGGATCACGGCACCCTTCGCCGGCCTGTTCGAGGCCACGGGCTCCTCCGCCGCGCTGGTCGATCCCAACGCGCCCTCTCTGGGTCAGGCCTCGGGTCTCCTGCCTGCCGACATCGTGCCGGCGGTGCGGGTCTCCAACATCGGTCAGTACGGCTATGCGCTGAACGTCGCCACCTCCCCGCCGGAGCTCGAGGCGGCCCAGGCGCACCTCGGCGAGGGCCTGTCGTCCAACGGCCCGATCCACGGGTGGAACGGGGCAACAGCGCTGACGCCGATCAAGCGGTTTGCTGCCATGTTCTCTGGCCTGGGCGTCGACAACGCGGACGGAACCGAGTGGTATTTCCCGCAACGCCTGACCGACGACACCGCCGTGGTCGCCGACGGCAACGTCAACCCCGCGCAGAGCGTCCTCGACGTGCAATCCACCATGGGGCACGATCTGCCGCACAGCCTGTTGATCTACGCCTTCGCGGCCCACCTGGGCGGACCCGGAGTGCTCACCGCCACGAAGATCCTGGCGCAACAGTCGGGCATCCCGATGGGCCACCTGACCCTGGTCGACGAACACAACACCTACGCCCACAACGACCCGGCCGGTGCGTACCCGGATAACGCTTTCTTCAGGCATCTCGTCCCGTTCCTGAAAAAGGTGGATGGCTGACGTCTGGTCTCGACTGCCCACGGGCCGACCGTCGTGGTCGCTCGCGTCCAACGTCCCCAGGGATCGGCCGCGGTCACGCGAAACGGCCCCGCGCTCACCCCGTGGCGGGCAGGATGGCAAGCGGGGCCGTGACGCAGGAACCGGTTTGCACCGGAACCATGGCCCCAGTTTTGCAAACAGGGGGTGGGTGGTTGTGGGACCGTTGTCAACAAATGAGCGGAACGGCCCCTTTCTGCCTCTCAGCGATGATTGCTAGACATGCTGGTCGGCGGGGTACAGGGCGGGATCGGGGGCGGGAATCTACTGGCCTTCTCCCGATCTCGCCTCGCCGCGAAACGACCCCCGGCCGAAGCCGGGGGTCGCTCGCTGCGATCCGCCTCACCTAAGGTAACGCTCGGGCGGGGCGATATTGCGGACCATTGGCCGAGCGGCCCGCTTTTCACTCGAACGGGTGATTCCCCTTCAGGCTGGCCGGACTCCTCTTCCGAGGTTGTTCCACCCCGGCGACGGGCGGATTCACGCCCGAAGTGCGGGCCGAGGGGCCCGAATCCGTCCACTGCATCCGTCGGGCAGCGTCGGCTCATATCCCGGACCGACGGCAAGCGAACTCTCGTCAGCCTGAGCCAAGGGATCTGACCCTTCGCCTTGCTCTCCGATGCCGCGAAACGCATCGCGTCGAGTTCGTTGAGCCCTGGAAATGACGGGTCCGATCGAACCTGGAGTGTCCAGTAGGTGACGGGATGGCGAACTGTCTGCATGGCCCGTTCCGGGACGTGTCACAGTGTCAACGGATCCACAACACACGTGAGGGTGGCGACTCTGCACATCGCCGTCGCTGCTCCGCTCGACACGTTACGGGGACCACACGTTGCCTCTGAAAAGGTTTCATCGACGCAACGCGGTGACGTCGGTCGGCGCCGCACTTGTTTGGGTCGCGCTGGGCGTCGCGACGTGGATATCGCCGGCTGCCGCTTCCACGGGGGTCTCAGCCGGTGTCGAGCTCGTTCCTGATTGCGTCTCCACTTTCTCGGGTGAGTCGACGGCTTCGGCCGTGGTGGGCGAGCCTTTCAGCTTCGAGGTGGCAACGTGCGAGACGTCGGTGTCTCCTGTGCTCCGCCTTCGGGCTTCAGACCTGCCAAGCGGCCTCAGGCTCCACAACCACCATGATGGAACAGCAACCATTACCGGGAGACCGAGGGGCGGAGACGTCGGGCAAAACGTGGTGCTGCTGAGCGCGAGCTTAGGAGGCGCCGTCCAGGCCCAACAGAACCTCGTCATTGCTGTCGACAGCTCAACTGACGCAGCCACATCGACCACTACAGCCACGTCGACCACCGCTGCGACGTCGACCACTACTGACCCACCGGTATCCGGTCGGCCGGTCATCGGGATCAGCCTCCCCGCCCTGCTCGGCGAGCCGGCGGCCACCCAGCAGGCATGGCTGGCCAATCTTGCGTCGATCGGTGTCACTTCCATCCGCACGGGAGCCGACTGGGCCGATATCTCCTACGCCGGGCCAGGGACCTACGACTGGAGCCAGCTAGATGAGGAGGTGTCCTTGATTCGCGCCGCTGGCATGAGTGTCGACATGGTGGTCACGGGCACCCCTGCGTGGGAGGCGGTGCCCGGCGTCTCGGGCACCGATATAGGGCAACCGGCCGACCCGGCGGCGTTCGGAGAATTCGCTGCAGCGGTCGCCCAGCGCTACGCCCCCGAAGGCGTGCAGGACTATGAGATCTGGAACGAGCCCAACAACGCGGCGTTCTGGCAACCGGCACCGAATCCCGCCGCGTATGTGCAGGTGCTCCAGGCGTCCTACACCGACATAAAGTCCGTCGACCCGAGCGCCTTCGTCATCACGGGCGGGCTGGCACCGGAGAGCAACGCCAACGGCGACATCAACGAGGTCACATTCCTTCAGGACATGTACGCGGACGGTGCTGAAGGCTATTTCGACGCACTGGGCGATCACCCCGACAGCTATCCGGCACTCCCCGACACCGACGAGCTGTGGTCGGGCTGGTCGCAGATGGACTCCACCCCGACGTCACTCGAGAGCGTGATGGCCGCCAACGGGGACGCCGACAAGCCGATCTGGATCACCGAGGTCGGCGCGCCGACCGGGGGGCCCGACTCAGTGGGGACCGCGGGCCAGGCCGAAGAGCTGACCCAGGCGATCGAGAACGCCAAGGAATCATCGTGGATCGGCGCGGTGTATCTCTACACCTACGAGGACAGTGGCGGAAACCCCGCCACTGACGAGGACTGGTTCGGCCTCCTCAACGCGGATGGCAGCCAAAAGCCGGCTTGGGCGGCGGTCGCCGCGGCCATCGCCGGCTGAATGTCGATTTCCGTCCTCGGCCCGAGGTCTGTCACCGCTGGCGAGACTTCTGATGGGCTGGCGCGTTATCAGGGCTGTACTTGGGGGGACCGTCTTCGCTGAATGGACAGCCAGCCAGACTCGATCTCAATGGCTCTTTGAGGGGAAGGTGCCGCCAGGGATGGCACTCCTTAGGCAGTGCCCAGAGAGCGGTTGACCGGGCAAGTTTACCTGGATGTCACGGGCCACCTGGGCTTTTGTGCCAAGAGGCAACGGGCATTGGCTCTGGTTAGGTTCCCTGGCGACGTACGTCGAACACCCAGATCGGAGAAGCGCATGCAGATCCCAGCTGCGACGAGTTATACGGCGGAGGGGTTCTTCCGTTCGTTGTTCGACACGAGCTTCTCGTCGCTCATCGTGACGCGCGTGATCAAGGTTGCTTATGTCATTGCCATCGTGCTCTTCACCTTGGTGGCCCTCGGCGCTCTCATAGCTGCTCTTGCGTCGGAGAAACCCGGAGAGATCGTGGTTTCGATCATCCTGATACCGATTGTCTGGCTTGTGTATCTGATTTGGATTCGGATTCTTCTAGAACTGGTGATCATCATCTTTCGCATCGGAGAGGACGTACGGCGGATCTCCCTTTCATCGGTGCTGACCGGGCAGGGCCAGGGAGTGCCTGCCACCTCGGTTGAACAGCTCTCGGGTAGTGGCGCCACGCCGACCGGAACGCGCACGAGCACCACGTCCCTCACGGAGTCTCTGAGGCAGGACACCTTGGGCCAACGTGCCGCTGACTCCGCGGCGGCGCAGTCGCAGAGCGCCTCCCAAGAAGGCTCGCCAAAGGAGGAGCGGCCCGCCGCTGGTTGGTACCGAGATCCGGAGTACGAGGGCTACGCGCGGTTCTGGAGTGGGGAGTCATGGACCGACCAGCGGCGTCAGATGAACCCTTGACGGGGCCGATGACGAGATCCTGACCCACGATGTCGTTGATCGTTCTCCCGATTCCCGCCCCGCCCCATCCGGGCGGTTCCTGATCCGGAGCCTTTCGTGGGAGTTTCAACCGGCCCAGTGCCGAGGGGCGGGACGACCAGTTCGCGTAGTGGTCGCGTACGACCTGGGGTTGCGGGCGATCGCTCTGCGATCGCTCAGCGCGTGTCCGGCGGTCGATATGGTCGTTTTCACGCCGGGTGTCGGAGAGGGAGCGAGAACGAGGTGTTACGCAAGGATCACCACCCGAGGATTGTTCAGCAGGCAGATGGTCAATGGTTGGTCGTCTGCCAAGATTGCCTGCGGGACCAAGACTCGACGCCGATTGGCATACACACCCCGGTCGGGTCACGGGAGATGGCCCAGCGGCTCTGGGAGAATCACACGTGGGGTCGCGGGGCGACACCCAGTCGTCGCCAGTTCGCCGAAAGGAAGTGGCCATGAACGAGGAGGGCTGGTTCAAGGACCCCTTCCAGCGCCATGAGGCCCGCTGGATGTCAGATGGCGCCCCCACAGCTCTTGTTCGCGACGCGGGGGTGGAATCGCAAGATGCGCCGCCGGACGAGCCGATCACGGTTGAGATGGAGCGGGTCGTGGCCGACGCGATTCCTGGTGACGGTTCGGATCTGAAGCGGGCAGACGACGCCGAGCAGCAAGAGTTCGACCCGGGAGCATTGATGGACGCGGCCGAGGAGGGCTTCGGCGGCAGTCTGTGAGGCGTCGCGGTAGGCAGCCTCCGACCTGCAGTGGACGCAAATGCGCGGCCAGTCCATTGCAACGCCACGGTGGGTCCCGACCGGCCGGGTGGCGCCGGTCACTCCGCCCGCAGGAGCAGCGAAGTGCGCGTTCTCGCGGCGACCTGCCCCGGAACGAGGGCGACCAGGTTGGCGAAGACCAATGCCCCGAGGGCGACGAGGGCGATCGACAGGGTGGGCACGGTCGGATTCGGAACGGCCGAGATGCCGTCAGCGAACAGAGTCCACAACCAGCGCCCGAGGGCGATCCCGATCGGGATACCGAGCGCTATCCCGATCACCGCCGAAACCGACGCTTGCCAGGCAACCGACGCGGCGATCTGTCCCTGGGTCAATCCCAGCGCTTTCAGGAGGGCGAACTGGCGCCGGCGATGGCGTACCGATGCGACCAGCGTGAGCCCGAGCGCGCCGATCGCCCCGAAAGCCAGGACGCCGGCGAGGAGCGCGGGGGTCGCGCTGATGCTGAGGGAGTCGGCGATCTCGGCGGGGCGCAGCGCGCTGACCACCCCGCCGACCGGTGCATCGGGATCCGATGACCGGTTGAGCACCGCCGTGATGTGGTCGAGCGAGCGCAGCGCGGCGGCCTGCGTCACGCGGGGCCGGACGGAGATGAACACCGCCATGGGGCCGGCGACCGGGGAGCCCTGCTCGTTGAGGTCGGTGGCTGAGAAGAGGGAGGCGGCGACCACTGCGCCCGTCCCCATGTCGAGCGACGGATCCCCCGATCCGCCGATGGTGGGTAACGTCGCCGTCCCGACGATGCGGAGGTGGATCTTCCTGCGACCGTCCACGTCCGCGACGACGGTGGTGCCGACATGTTCGTGCAGCGACGCCAGCGTGGCCGGCCCGAGGACGACCTGAGACGGCTGGTCCACCGCGTGGCCAGTGAGCATGGAAGGGCTCACCGCGGCACCCGGTCTCATGGCGAGCACGGGCACCCCTGAGCGCCCGTCGAGCGTGATGGTCTCGAAGTAGGCCCCCGCCCAACGGGCCACGTCGGGATCGTGGTCGAGGAGGGCGGAGGTCTCGGCCGCCGGCAGGTCCTCGGCGGCGGAGAAGCCGCCCAGAAGGGCGTAGTTCCAATTCCATCCGTAGAGGGGTGGCTGCGAGACGAGGGCGTTCAGGCTCGATGCGAACGTGAGCGACGTCACGATCACGGTGACCGCGACGACGGCGCCGAGCAGGGCGGAGCGCACCGGTGCGGCGTCGCGCCCCGAGCGCGACCCCAGGGCGGAACGGATACCCAGCACTGCACTCGTGGAAAGACCTACCGTGACGGCAGCGCGGTGCCACCCAGGATCCCGGGCCGGGAGCGCCGCCCTCCCCACCAACCGGTGCGGCGCCACCCGGTAGGCGACGACCACTGCGGCCACCGAGAGCGCCACGAAGAAGAAGAGGAACCCGAACCCGAGGACGGTCCAGTCGAAAGACACGCCGATGTCGGGGTAGACCGGTCGAACGGGGCCGATCGGGGCCAGGGGGGAGAGCGCCACGGCTACCCAAACGGCCAGGACCGACCCGGCTGTGATGGAGCACAGGACTCCTAGGAGGCCGTCGGCCATGACCATGGCGGGCCCAGCGCCCAGGGCACGCACGATCGCAGCCTCCTCGGCGTTGCGCCGGACCAGCCGGCTCGTCACCTGCCCGTTGATCACGAGTGCCGCCAGGGCTGCGATAAGCCCGAAGACGCCGATGGCAATGGCTTCCGGTCGGATGGCGCGCTCGGCCTTTGCGACGTAGGGAGCGTTCGTGGTCTCGCCGCCGGCGGGACCGAGGTCGGGGATTACCCTCTCGATGGCCGAGACGACGGCCGGCTCGCGCGCTGACCCTCCGTCCAGATGCAACGAGACATAGGAGTAGTAGGCACAGCACGCTTCGAGCCGCCTGGTCAGCGCCGGAGTGGCCACTGCGATCTGGTCGCCCAGCGCAGCGTCGTCGTCCTGGACGACCTGGGGGCTCCACTCCACGATGCCGACGAGCTTGAGTGGGACGATGAGATAGGGCTTGTCACGCGGGTAGCCGCTGAAGTCGGGCCGGCTGACCTGGGCGAGGGTGAAGACGCCACGCGTACCGTCGAGCCGATGTGAAGTCCGTATTGCGCGGCGGCGCCGGACGACATCACGATCTCGTCCTGGCGGGCTGGGTCGGCCATGCGGCCCCTTAGGACGGTGACCCGGTCCGTCGAGAAATACTCGCCGCCGTCGGCTTCGGTACTGCCCTCCAGCGCGGGGGGTGCCTCGCCCGGAACCGTCGAAGGGCGGTCCCCCAGGACCTGCAGGGTGCCTGCGAAGCCGATGACGTCGACCGCCTGTTTGACGGAGGGGATACGAGCCACGGCCTCTGCGACGCTCTTCGAATAGCCGGTGTTCGAAATGGGGGCGAACTCCGTGAAAATCTGGAGGTCCGACGGGTTGGTGCTCGCGAGGTAGGTCGGGAAGGAGGACTGCGTGCGGCGTGCCCCGGCTACCGCTGCCAGGGCGACGCCACCCACGAGGCCGATGAGCACGACCAGCGTGAGGTACCCCGCCCAGCGGCCGCGGAAGGTGGCCCGGAAGCGGTAGGCAGCCTCGCGCATGGCCGCTCGGATCACCCCGTACCCTCCTGCTCCTTGGCGGCCCATCGGGGCCGGCTACTACCACCGCGCTCCCGCACCGCTTCAGTGTTGTCGAGCCGCAGGGTGCCACCAAGGTTGCTAGCGCGCCTGCGGGCCTCGTGGTAGCACCCGTGCCTAGTGGTGATGCGCCGACGGCCTGGGGCGACGCGGCCAAATCGTCCGGATGCATTTGCACGACCCTGTGTCCGGATGGTCGACGGTGAGCCGGCCTGTAGGCGGGATTCTGTCCAGCCCCCGGAGGAGCTTGGGTGGCCATCCATCTGAGCGGCCTACCTGGGGAACCCTCCCTCTCGGGAGGCGGGCGAGCAGCCCATTTCCCACGCTTGGCCTTGCTCCGGGTGGGGTTTACCGAGCCGGCGGGGTCACCCCCGTCGCTGGTGCGCTCTTACCGCACCGTTTCACCCTTACCTGTGCGGACCCGGAGGCCCGCCATCGGCGGTTTCCTTTCTGTGGCACTGTCCTGCGGGTCGCCCCGACTGGCCGTTAGCCAGCACCCTGCTCTATGGAGTCCCGACCTTCCTCGACACGGTCCCGCAGAGCGGCCCGTGCCGCGGCCACCTGGCCGACTCACCGTCAAGAGCAATAGTGCCACCGCCGGGCGGGTGAAGGTGACCGGACAGCGCATCGGTAGGGTGTCGTCGATGTCCGGCGGCCCCCGTCAGCTCTTCGATCCCGAGGCTCCGCCCGAGGCCGCCGCCTCGGTGCCCCGGGCCGCGTCCGGCGAGGCAGCGCCGGAGGACCGGCGCGCGGTCCACTCCATTGGCGGGGTCTACGAACAGGTCGAGGGTGCGCTCAACCAGGCCTTTCCCCGGAACCGTCACCTCTGGGTCCGAGGTGAGATCCAGCACGTCTCGGATCACCGCTCGGGGCACCTCTACATGAGCCTGATCGACCCCGAGGACGACGGTCCCCGGCGGGACCGGAGCCGGGGCGGCGTGCCCACCCTGAACGTGAAGTGCTGGCGCAGTTCGTGGGCGCCCCTCCGGCACGGCCTCGCGAAGCAGGGCATCGAGCTCGCCGAGGGGATGGTGGTGGTCCTGCGGGGCTCTCTCGACCTCTACCGGGCCAAGGGGGAGATCAGCCTCGTCCTCGCCGAGGTCGACGTCACCGCGCTGTTGGGACGCCTGGCGGCGCAACGGGCGCAGCTCCTCTACACACTCGACTCCGAAGGCCTGCTTCGACGCAATGCTGCGCTGCCCCTGCCTGCGGTGGCGCTGCACATCGGGCTGGTCGCCAGCCCGGGCACCGAGGGCTGCCGGGACTTCCTCGGGCAGCTCACGGGATCGGGGTTCGGGTTCCGGATCTCGCACGTGCCGGTCAGCGTGCAGGGCCCCGGTGCACCGGCATCCATCGCCCGGGCCCTCACGGCACTGAGCCGGAGCGACTGCGACGTCATCGCCGTCGTCCGGGGCGGGGGAGCACGGGCGGACCTGGCCGCCTTCGAGAGCGAGGCCGTCGCGCGCGCCGTGGCGGGTGCGGCCAAGCCGGTCTTCACGGGCATCGGGCACACCGGGGACGAGACTGTCGCCGACATCGTCGCGGCGCGGGTGTGTATCACGCCGACCGAGTGCGGGCAGGAGATTGTGCGCGACACCCGGCTCTGGTGGTCGGCGCACGTCGCAGAGCCGGCCGCGCTGCTGGCCCGCCGCGTCCCGACGTACCTCGACGACGCGCAGGCGCGCGACACCCGGGCGCGTGGCCGTCTGACCGCAGCAGCGCGCCAACAGCTCCGGGTACATCGGGAGCGCCTGGCGAGGAAGGGGACATCCCTCGGACGGGCGGCGCCGGAGCGGCTGGCGTCCGGCGTCGCGCGGCTGAGCGCCCATGCGGCGCGGCTCGGGCCGCTGAGTCTGGGCCATCTCGGGCGCCAGGACGAGCGTGTGCAGTCGTGGCGCCGGTTGCTCGCTGCCTACGACGTCGAGCGGCAACTCGAGCGCGGCTACAGCCTGACGCTGACCGCCGACGGTCACCTGGTGCGCAGCGCGGCAGGGCTGGCCGAACGCCAGGAGATCGTGACCCGTTTCGCCGACGGCACGGTGCGGAGCCGGGTGCAGGCGGTGCAGGAGAACGATGCAGGAGGAAACGCATGACCAGTCCGGACGAAGCCGTCCCGGTAGAGCAGTTGAGCTTCACGGAGGCGAGCCGTGAGCTCGATGCCATCGTGAACTTCTTCGAACAACGCGAAGTGGACGTCGACGTGCTCGTCGGTCAACTGGAGCGGGCGACCGCCCTGATCGACGAGCTTGATCAGCGCCTGCGCCGGACCCAGGCCCAGGTCGAGGAGCTCGTGCCCCGACTCGACGCGCTGGCCGGCAACGTGGCCGGCCCCGATGCAGGAGAGAGTGACGATGGCTGACACTGCCGACGCGCCGACAGGAGGCAGCCCGGACGACCGCCTGTACTTCCGCCAGCTGCTCTCGGGCCGGGACTTCGCGCGGGGTGACGTCATGGCCCGCCAGATGGTCAACTTCGTGTACCTCATCGGCGACCGCGAGACGGGTGAGGCGGTGGCCGTGGACCCGGCGTACGCGGTGCAGGATCTTCTGGACATCCTGGCGGCCGACGGCATGCGCCTGACCGGTGTGTTGGGGACCCACTTCCACCCGGATCACCTCGGCGGGCAGATGGGCGGATGGTCCCTCGAGGGCATCAGCACACTGCTCGAGAAGGTGCAGGTGCCCATTCACGTCCAGGCCGACGAGGTGCCGTGGGTGGAGCGCACGACGGGCGTCGGCGCGGCCGACCTGGTGGCGCATCACAGCGGCGACGTGCTGCGGGTCGGGCGGGTGAACGTGGAGATGATCCACACGCCCGGCCACACGCCGGGAAGCCAGTGCTTCCTGGTCGACGGCCGGCTTGTTGCCGGTGACACGCTCTTCCTCGAGGGCTGCGGTCGGACGGACTTCCCGGGCTCCGATCCGCTTGCCATGTACGAGTCCATCCACACCCGTCTGGCCCGAGTTCCGGACGAGGCGATTCTCTTTCCCGGGCACCTCTACTCGCAGGACCCCTCGCAGAGCATGGGGGAGACACGGCGTTGGAACTACGTCTTCCGGCCACGCTCCGCAGAGGAGTGGATGGCGATGTTCGGTTCATGAGTCCGGAGAACGAATTGACCGCGGACAGCACCGTCCTCGTCGTCGGGGCCTCGCTCGCCGGATGGCGATCCGTCGAGACCCTGCGATCGCAGGGTTTCGAGGGGGGCATCTCCCTGATCGGCGAGGAGCGGCATCTTCCCTACGACCGGCCGCCGCTCTCCAAGCAGGTCCTGGCCGGGACGTGGCCTCCCGAGAAGGCGGTGCTG
>Ga0302325_10019113_pt1 | contig 14423 bp, 11 predicted proteins | sample Palsa_T0_2_FD_201948 | JGI IMG/M metagenome (GOLD analysis project Ga0302325, IMG submission 201948) | Peat permafrost microbial communities from Stordalen Mire near Abisko, Sweden - Palsa_T0_2 | ecosystem: Environmental > Terrestrial > Soil > Palsa > Peat permafrost | place: Sweden: Abisko... | reverse complement strand
ACCCCCGGACCAGCTGCGACAACAGCTGAGGGGGATCGAGGCAACAACCGAAGCTCTGAGTCCGTAGCGGGACGGGAGTCAAGTCTAACGACGCCTCGGACGGACTCGTGGAAGCCGACGATCAGATGCACAGGCTCAAGTTTGGAGTGTGGTGGATGAGCCGGCAGGCGATCGCCGCCGTGCTCGCGCGGACCGACCTTGCATCGGGCGAGCGCCTGGTGGCGCTCTCGCTCGCGAGCTTTGCCGGCCGCGAGAACCGTGCGTGGCCGGGTGCGCCGGCCGCGTCGGCGCGTGCGGGGTTGGGCAGGAGTCGCTACCAGCAGGCGAGGGAGCAGTTGGTTGCTCGCGGCCTGCTGGCTGTCGATGAGCGCGCCACCGGCCGTGGCCGGGCGAGCACAGTCACTCTCGTGTTCGCCGACACCGGTCCGTGGTGGGACGGCGAGATCAACGTCGAGCTGTTTGAGGCCGTGCTGACGTACAGCCCGGCTCGAGGGCCGGAGCGCCTGCTTCTCGCCACGATGGCGGCAGTTGCGGACGAGGAACGGACTGTGCGTGACCTGTCAACCGAGCAGCTGCGCGCCGCGGCCGGCGTTGCCGACCGGACGTATCGTCGAGCACGGGCAGCGTTGCTCGCGTCGGGTCAGGTCGAGCTCGTCAGCGGCCTCGGAGGCCGCGGCAACACGAACGTTTGGAGCGTGGGCGATCCGCGCGCGAGTGGTCAGGCGCTTCCCCCCCGCCTTCCGAGGCGCGTAGCGCCACCGACGGGCGCACGCCCGCTCGTCGCGACGTCATCAGACCTCGCCGCGACCGCTCTCGAAGCGTCAACCGCTGCCGGCGAAAAGGGGGGTCAGGATCGGACACTTCCGCGTGGAAACCGTCCGATCCTGACCGGGGTTTCCTCAGCAAAGGGCGGTCACGATCAGACAGTTCCCGACCAAAACTGTCCAGTCCTGACCGGGGTTTTGTCCGCTAAGGGCGGTCAGGATCAGACACTTTTCGAGCTCGGACCGCCGGAAACCCCGGCAAAAACCCCGGCAAAAACCCCGGCAGAAACCCCGGCGCCCTACGCGCGCGCGGGAAACGAACCCCAGAACCCCAGAACCAAGGAAGACCCCCCCAGCCCCCCTGGAGGGGGGAGCGCCCTTGGCTCGGTGACCATCGAGCAGACCTACGTCACCGAGCGCGGTCGCAAGCGACGCCGGGGCGTGCGCGTCGACCTCGACGAGGTCCGCCGAGGTCTTGGGCTACCCGGCGTCGCCGATCGCGACGACTGGGAGCGAATCCGCTCCATGTTGCTCAACGCCGTTGGCGAGAGCACCTTTGAGATCTGGCTCGAGCCGTTGGAGCTGATCGCGATCGACGCCAGCGGTGCGTTGGTCGCGGCTGCGCCCGCCGACACGTCCTCATGGGTTCGGGGTCGCTTCGGTCCGCTGCTGACGCATTGCTCGCAGCAGGCGTCGCGCGAGCTGCGGCTCGCGAATAAGGCCGAGCGTATAGCGCTGGGGCGAGGAGACGGACGTCCGGCGCCAGCGGCGCACGGCTTGCACATCAACCAACAGGAGGTGTCGTGATGGTCACTGTCGTGGCAAACCAAAAGGGCGGTGTTGGCAAGACGACGACAGCAGCGAACATCGGCGCGCTGATCGCCCGCCGAGGTGGACGGGTCCTAGTCGTCGATACCGACCCGCAGTTCGCGCTCACCCGACAGCTCGGGCTCGAGGCACGCGCGATCGGGGTCAACCTCGTTGACGTGCTCGCCGGACGAGCGAGCGCCGGCGATGCGATCGTGCCCGGGGTACACGGCGTCGATGTGATCCCGGCGGCGAGCGAGCTGGCCGGCGTCGAGATGAGCCTCGTCGGCGAGCTCGGACGCGAACGGTTTCTCAGCGATGCGCTCGAGACCGTGATCGATCAATACGACGAGGTCGTCATCGACACACCCCCGAACCTCGGTCTGCTGACCGTCAACGCGCTCGTATGCGCCGACCGAGTGCTCGCCCCGGTCAGCGCCGATGACGAGGGAGCCGTCCACGGAATCCTCGAGCTGCGCGTCACGATCGAGAAGCTCGCCCGACGGCTCGGCGGAGACGCGCCCGCTCTGATCGCGCTCGTGACCCGCTGGAGCCCGGGCCGCGTGAGCAGCCGAACAGTCGATGAGCAGCTCGTCGAGGCCGGACTCGCGCCTGCCGCCCGGATCCGGCTCCGCTCGGCGCTCGTCGCGGAGGCGGCCGCGGCGCGCATCCCAGTGGTGTGCTTGGCGCCCGACAGCTCGGTGGCGGTCGCCTACGACGAGGTCGTCGAGCTGCTCGCCAGGACGGCCACCCGATGAGCGCGACCCGTCGACGCAGCCTCCGGGTCGACGATCCTCTCGGCGCCGGCGACGAACGCGCCAGCAGCCAGCCGCCAAGCGGCGGGCGAGATGACGCGGGCCGGCTGCGCGACATCCCGCTCGGGGAGATCCACGCCAACCCGCACCAGCCACGTAAGCGGTTTGACGACGGGGCGCTCACCGCGCTGGCGAACTCGATCCGCGAGCGCGGGGTGCTGCAGCCAATCATCGTCCGTCCGAGTGAGCACGGATACGAGCTCGTCGCCGGCGAGCGACGCTGGCGGGCCGCCGAGCTGGCCGGCGAGACGACCATCCTGGCGCTCGTCGACGGCGAGCTCGACGACGCCGGCTCGCTGGAGCTCGCGCTGATCGAGAACGTCGTCCGCGAGGACCTGACCCCCATCGAGCAGGCGCGCACGCTCGCGGTGCTGCTCGACGATCTCCGGGTCACCGGCAACGTCCTCAGCCGCCGCCTCAGCCGCAGCCGGGCCGACATCGTCAACACGGTTCGGCTGCTGGATCTCCCAGACGAGGCGATCGACCTGATCGACTCGGGCACCCTGAGCAAAGGGCACGGGAAGTCCTTGCTCGCGGAGCCCGACCATCACCGTCGCCGCTCCCTCGCTCGCCGAGCCGCCGAAGGCGGATGGTCTGTCCGCGCGCTCGAGGCGGAGATCGCTCGCGTCGCGAGGCCGGCTGCGCCGCGGCGACAGCCGCACCCCGATCAGTGCGCCGCGGCCGCCCGGCTTCAGGATGTGATCGCGAGCGCGACAGGCTGCGAGGCCAAGGCCACGCCGCATCGGCGTGGGTTTCAGATCATCCTCGACCAGGCCGCCGCCGACCGGCTGGCGCGCATTCTCGGCGGCGAGGTGGCAGGACAGTGACGTCGGCCAGTCATTGGTCGCGTCCGGGCTCCGGTCCACGTTTGACCCAGCCGCAGGAGGCTGTCGGCAGAGCATCTGGTGCCGCACGAAGTGCTGCTCAAAGTGCCGCAGGTTGTGCGGCACTTCAGGTGGCCCCCGCCCCCGCCAGCACTGAGGATTCACCGGCCGAGCATTACCGACTACCCGCCCTCCACGAGGTCATTCGGGTAGTCGGTAATGCTCGGTGGTCATCTGGGTGCAGACGGGGGCGGGGGCCACTTCTCCAAGCCATGCCAAGTGACAGATGGTCAGCAGAAAGCCTGGAGATGAGATGAAGACAACAACAACAAAAGCAATCAGAACAACGAAAGCTCGGGCGATGATCAGGTGCCAAGCGCCGACCGGGACGGCGCAGCGATGAGCCGTCAGCTGGGTCCGGGTCCGGCAACGGTCGAGGGCTTGCGATGGCTGGCGCGGGTGGGACCGGCTCCGATCGATGCATGGGGATGCGCGATGGGCTGGGTGCCGGGGACGGCACGGTCACACGCGGCCAGGCTGACGCGGGCTGGCTGGGTAGCCCGCGCCGCACTACCGCGAGGGGACGGATCGCTTCTGTTCGCGACCAAGCTTGGCGTCCAGGTGGCGAAGGTCAGGGCGCCGGCGGCGCCGGATCCCGGGCCGACGTGGTGGGCTCACCTGAGCGGCTGCGCCTGGGTTGCGGCGTGGCTGACCGCGCGCGGCCGGGAGATGCTCGGCCCGCGAGAACTGCTCATCGACGATTCCTGGAGCGGTGAGCTCAGCGGTCTCGCCGGGCCCCGGCGGACGATGCATCGACCCGATCTTGTCGGGGTCGTGCCGACCAGGCGCCCGGCCGCGATCGAGGTCGAGCTGAGACGGAAGTCCAAGCCGAGGTTGCGAGCGATCCTGGATCTGCACGCGCGTTGGATCGCCACCGGGCGGTCCGGCGCCTGCGTCTACGTGTGCGGCGACGCCGCGATGCGTGAGCTCGTCACCAGCCAGGCCGCGCTCGCCGGGCTCAGGTTGGAGCACGGTGGGCTTCGGATCGAGCTCCTCGAGACAATCAAGCAGCTCGCGATCGCCGCCGCGGCCGAGACGACGGCTCCAGCGCGGGTCGCCGGAGAAGCGCGATGATCTCCGTTTACGTGCTCGTCGACGTCGCGGCGGTCATCGTCGCGGGCACCCTCGGCGCCGTGTGCGCGTGGACGTTGCGCCGCTACTCCACGCTGTCGGTTCGCAACACGTATCCGCCGGCCATCGTGAGCGCCGGCGCGCTGTCGCTGGCGGTCTGGCTCAAGGCCTGGCCGCTGGTGATCGTCACGGCTCCCGCGACGTCATTCTGTCTCTCGGCAGCGCTCTGCGGGAGACGGTGGCGGCTCGCGGACCTTGGCGCCGGTGAGGAGCTGCGAGCACACGAGCGGGAACGCCGCTGGATCTGGCAGCCCGCGCCGGCGCGCCGGCCCGGCGAGCGGATCTATCTCCGCTCTCAAGGCGAGCTCGTCCATCGACGCCCGTGGCCCAAGCACGTCCACTACGTCCCGATGAGCGAGAACGGAGCAGCGGGATCACGCCTCCCTCTTGGCGAGGGGCAGCACATCTTCGCCTGCGGCGCGACCGGTTCGGGCAAGACGACCACGATGCGCCGGGTGCTTGCGGCGCGGACGCTGACGCAGCAGGCGGCGCTGCTGATCCTCGATCAGAAGGGAGACCAGGAGGACGTCGAGCAGATGAGCAGGCTGGCGGCCGCCGCCGGCGTGCCGTTCGTCCTGATCGACCCGCAAGACCCCGACAGCGATCGGTACCAGCCCCTATGGGGAACACCGGCGCAGGTCGCCGCCCGCGCCGTCGAGCCGATCAAGCAGTCAGAGCCCTACTACTACGACGTGCTTCGGCTTCACCTGGACACGGTGTGCCGCGTCCTACACGCCGCCGATCGCTGGCCGCCGTCGGTCCCGTTCCTAATCGACGCCTGCCACCCGTTGCACTACCCGGCGCTCCAGGCGATCGCCCATGGGCTGGGGGACGACCATCGCCAGCTCGCGCGACGCGTTGAGGAGCACGGCCGATACGTCGCCTCGCGGAAGGGCAATGAGGACCTCTCAGGCGGCTCGGCCCGACTCCAAGTGGCGCTCGCGCTCGCCAACCGCGAGGTCGTCACCCCGCGACTCACCCCCGATGGCGAGGCGGTCGGCGTCTGCCTCGTCGACGCGCTCCGAGCGAGAGCCGTCGTGATGTGGCGCATGCACGCCGACGTGATGCCCGACGAGGCCGCCGCGATGACCGTGCTGGCACTCGCCGACCTCCACGACGCGGCCGCGCAAGCCGGCGCACCGTGGACGCTGATGCTCGACGAGTTCGGCGCCGTGATTAAGATGGCGGCGAGCCGGGCGGTCGCGATCCTCCAGCGCGGCCGCAGCCACGGCGGGCAGGTGATCGTGGTCACTCAGTCGGTCGCCGACCCCGAGGCCCTGTCCGGCCAACCCGGTCTGCTGCCGAGCCTCACCGACAACTTCTCGGGCGTCGTCGCGCATCGTCAGACGGCGCCCGAGAGCCGCGACTGGCTGGCCAAGCTGATGGGAACCCGGGCGTTGTGGCAATCCACAAATCAGACCAGCGGGCACGGCACGCAGCATTCCGGCCGCGGCTCGGCACGCAGGGTTCGGGAGTTCCGCATCGGGTCAGACACGTTCGCCGAGCTCGGCCAGGGCGAGGCCGTCATCTACACGACGCTCGGGCCCGACCCGCAGCGCGCGAGCGTCACCCCGGTCGCGCTCGAGGACCACACGCCCGAACGGATCGGGACCGGCGTACGGCACCCCTGCGAGCTGCTCGTGCATCCCGAGCACAGTCTGCCGCCGATTGTCCAGGCGGCGAGCGACACCCCGCGCTTGGGCGATGTCGACCCCGGGAGCGCTGACTTGTGACCGAGCCGAGTCAGCGCCTGCGGACGAGCGTGCGTGGCGGCCGTCGTCGCTCGCCCTCAGCGCCGCGATGTCACGAAGGCGCGCTCGAATGCGCGCGAGAGGTCGTGGTGTGCCGCCGCGGCCCCGCGAGCCAGCGGACTGGATGCAGAGCCCTTCACCGCGACATGACCGCCATGAAGCGCGAGCACGGCGGCGCCGATCGCCGCCGCGCCGAGGAGCGGGCGGAGCAACCGCAGGAGCCGCCAACCGATGTACAGGCGGACGAGCGTGCCCACGTGCCTAGCCCGCGACGCGCGTCGCAGCTCGGTAGGTGCGTTGCAGATCGCTGGCGAGCAGACCGGACACCTCGGAGAGCTCGGTGAACGCCTCCGCGAGCACCTTCGGCGACGATCCCGCCAGCGCGGCAGCAAGCGCCGCGGTCGCGGCGTCAAAGCGCTCCCACAGCTCGGGCGGGCCCGGGCGCGTTCTTCCCGGTGTCAGCTCGGGCGCCAACGAGAACTCGCCGTTGATCGTGCGCGATCGCCATCCCAAGCCGCCCTGGGCGGCGAGCTCGAACGCGGCCGCCTGCTCCGCCGCTGCGATGGACAGGGCCCGCAGGCGCACCGGAAATGCGGCGTCTGGCGGCGCCAGGGCGTGCGCGTCGAGCGCCGACTCCCACCGTTCGCCCGCAGACATCATCTGTTTGACGATCGAGGCGACCTCAACCTGCATCGGGCGATCTCTCCGGATTGGTGATCAGCGACGAGATCAGATCGCGCGCAGGCTCTGCGGCTGGAGGCCGTGGGCCGCCCCCCGGCGCAGTGGGACGGTTGCTCGCCTGCTCGCCGAGCATCCGATCGACCTCACTCTGACGGATTCGCCAGAACCGCGCGCCCGCGCGATGCGCCTGCAACTTGCCGTCCTTGATCCACTCGCGCACCGTCGGCTCGGTCACGCTGAGCAGTCGCGAAACCTCCGCAACGCTCAACAAACGATCCTCAGTATCTGCCATGATGTCGCCCAGTGGAGAGGTTAACCTTGTTCAACCACCGCTATCCTACACGGTAGGTCGGGATGTCGCCGATTACTGATGACGAGCAGGTCGATGAGCTGAAGGAGCGCCGGAGGGCGCGAGATTCGCGCCCCGGCCTCAAACGCGCGCCGGTGCGCATCCCGTCTGCGGAGCCCGCGCGGGATCTGCTGGGTGGACTCATCACAAGTGGCTCGCCGGCCGGCGACGAGAGCCACCCCGCCGACGTTCCGGACGCCGAAGACGGCGCTCCAGCCCCCGCGCGAGCGGCGACCCGGGAGTCGGATGCCCGTGGAGAGCGGGCCGAAGCGACTAACCCCGTCGGCGGCGAGAAGATCGACGAGCTGATCCGACGGGTCAAGGAGGGCACACCGTCAGATGCCGATGGCGCGACGACGATCGAGCGGCGTCGCCCGAAAGGCACCGCAGATCTCTCGCCCGCGGCCGCACCTCGCCGCCGGCGCAGACCCGCCCGGCAGACCACGCCGTCACACGGGCCGACGCCAAAGCGACGGAGGACTCGACTCCTCGGGATCGCGGCGACCGTCGTCGTCGCCGGAACGGCCGTCCTCCTGGTGAGTCTCAGCAGCCGCCCCAGCCGGCTGAATCCCGCTCCGTCGCACACCTCGCCGACATCGACCACCGGCTTCCTCACGGCGTTTGGCCGCGAGCTGAACAGCACGATCGCCGCGCTGGGCCCCGAACTGCAGCCCTTCGCGCGGCAAGCGGTCAGCGCCGCGCGTGCGGCGCGGCGGCGACACGTCGCAGCTCGTCGACGGCCTTCGCGACCGCACGTGGAGGTCGCACACCACATCCGGCGGGCACCGCGACAGCAGACCCGAGCAGTGCCCGTTTCGGCGCCCTCCACGGCGACCACCGTTCAGACACAGACCTATGCCCCGCCGTCGTCACCGGTATCGACGACGAGCCAGACGCCAGTCTCGGCGACCCACCAAACCACGAGCAGCACCCAACCCTCCGGGCCCTCGGGATCAAACCCGCTCGGGGGGATCGGCTCCTGCGTCAAGGGCTGCTAGGCAGCCGGAAGGAAGCGATGCCACGACGTCTGCTGCACCACATCAGGTCCAACGCGATCGGGTACGCCGCGCTGTTCGTCGCGTTGGGCGGGACCTCCTACGCCGCGGTCGCGATCCCCGCGGGAAGCGTCGGCACCCTCCAGCTGCGCAACGGGGCAGTCACCGGAAGCAAGCTCGCGAAGAAGGCCGTTTCGGCGGCCAACCTGAACCCCTCCTCGATCGCGGGGCACATCGCGGACTGGGCTCAGGTTCGTTCTGCCGGTCAAGTGACCGCTTCCAGTCCGCGTGCTTCGGTGACGATGTCGAACCCCACGCAAGGGCTCTACCAGGTGTCTTGGCACAGGTCGATCGCGCAGAACTGCATGGCGATCGCCAATCCGGTGAACGTGGCGCCGATCAACGCCTCGGCAAGCGCCACCACGGCTGGGCCGTTCGGCCGAGGGCGGGGTGCCCACATCCTCGTCTCCACGTTCGACGCGAGCGGCAATAACGTGCCCGAGAACGTCAACGTCCTGATTATCTGCCCCTGATCGCCGTCGGATTCATGAGTGGCTGGATCACACAGCGTTGGCGGTTTCGGGCCCTGGTTCTGGCGGTAGCGGGCCTGACGCTCCTGATCTGCTGCTCTCGTTCGCTGGGGGACGAAACGGTTCAGGTCTGTGGCTCCTACGCCAACAACGCGTTTAGCTCCAGCTTGGTTCCCGGGATCGGCGCGACTGGCCGTTGCCCGGCGCCGTCGTACAACGGCGGAGGCTTCAGCCTGTTCCCCACCGGAACGACGACCAAAGGGCAGACAGGGCGGTGGCAGACCACGACTCCCCCTGGGCTCGTCCTTGTCGGCGCCACGGCAAATCAGCTTGTCTCCGCTGGCGTGAACGACGGAGGACAGTTCGGCGGCGGTTTCTATTGGGCCGGCGGCGGAACTGGCGCCAACGACAAGACGCAGGGCACCCTTGGGATGGTCTTTCCATCACCGTCGAGTTACTTCGGGATGCAGCTCGTCTGCGGGAAGGCCACTTGCACCCAGCCGGCGACACTCGCAGTCCAAACGTTCTCGCTGTATGTCCGGGAGACCAGCGGTCCCGGGTTCAGCGCCCCGAGTGGCCTGTGGCAGACGTCGGGATGGATCAGGGGTACGTGGCCATTCGTTGTCTCAGGAGACTCGCCCTCGGGGCTCTGCTCGCTCTCGGCGAGCCTAGACGGGCAACTGATCGACACCACGACGTCAGCGCAGGACGTCTCGACTTGGCATCAATGCGCCGCGACGCCGATCAGTCAGACGGTTGACACCAGCCGCTACGGACAGGGAGCCGTTCCGCTCACGCTCAGCGCGGGCGACGCGGCGGGCGTCCCGGCGAGCCTCAGCAAGACGGTCTACATCGACAACAGCACCCCGACGATCTCGCTCACCGGGCCGATCGACGCGCCATCGACAGCCGGGACGCAATACGTCACAGCGACGGCCGGAGGCAGCCCGTCCGGGATCGCCCAGATCGTGTGCAGCGTCGACGGCGGGCCCGGGGAGACCTTCGCCGGCGCGAGCGCGCAAGTCCCGGTCAGCGGGATCGGGCCGCATTCCGTTGCGTGCTTCGCAGAAGACAAAGCCGTTGATCCTTCGGGGGCTCACGGCACCTCGACGACCGCCACCTGGTCCTTGAAGATCGGTCAGCCTACCGAACTCGGGATCGCGTTCGACAAGCTCGTCGGCCTGCGTTGTCACCGCGTACGGGTCCGGGTGACGATCCGCGGCCACTGGATCACGGTGCGGCGTCACGGCAAGCGGGTCAGGGTCAAGACCCATAGGCGCACCAAAGTTAAGCGCGTCGAGCGCTGCCATCCGCGGACGGTCCGTCGACGGACCGTGGTCATCGTCCGCGTTCGCCGCCACGGCCACCTCGTCAAGGTCAAGCGAGTCAGACACTTCCGCGTCGTCGTACCGCCACACGTCGTCGCCAAGACAGCGCGGCGCGTCCGTTTCGGTCGGACCACCACGGTTAACGGCTGGCTCGGCACATCGACCGGGACGGCGCTCGGCGGCCAGGTCGTGGACGTCATCGCGGCCCCAGCCAACGGGAGCAACGCTTTCGTCCAGGTCGCCGCCGCCACCACGGCCGCCAACGGCACCTGGACGGCGACCCTGCCGGCCGGGCCGTCCCGCATTGTCGAGGCGGTCTACAACGGAGCGTCCACGACCGAGTCCTCGTCCTCGGGTCAGGTGCGCGAGGTTGTGCCGGCGGTGGTCCATATCGCGATCCACCCACGAATCGTTCCGTGGGGCTCTGAGATTCGGGTGACTGGTCACGTGCTCGGCGGCTACGTTCCGACCAATTCGAGCCTCCTGCGCCTGAATGTCGGCATCGGTCGGATCGGCAAGATCGAGGGCCTCCCCGACATCCGCCCCGACGGGCGCTTCCTGATCGTGTGGAAGTTCGTCGCGGGCCACGGCGTGATCCACCCATGGTTCTCGGTAGGGACGCTGAAGGAGGCGGCATTCCCCTACGCGCCGGGAACTTCGAAGCACGTGGTCGTCACCCTGGGCAAGCGGACGCCGGTTTCCGCGCACCACCACAAGGCCAAGCGTCATCGGGGCAAACGCCACAAGACAAAGAGCAAGAAGCCATGATCGCCCGCCACCGCGGAGATTCGCGGGTCCACAGCCGCTGGCGTCCGTCCACCCCGGCTGCTCCCCCGCCACCGCCGGCTGCGCCCGAGGACGATGCCCTGCTCAGCCAGAAACCCGACGATCTCCTCAGCGGGCAGCGCGAGCTGGACCCGCCACGGGGCAGTCACCGGAAGCCGGGCGCGCTGATCGCTCTCGCCACCATCGTCGCGGTTGCGGTCATCGTCGGCCAGCAGCACACGGGATCGGTGCCAGCGTCCGTGCGCTTGCCCTCCACGCCCCGGCAGTGGGCGTCCCGGTGGAACGCCGCGGTGCTTCAGAGCCCGGCCGAGGTCTGTGACCACTTGTACGCGCGGGCGCTCTCACGCGCGTTCAAGGGCGACACGGGCCACAGCTGCGCCTCGTACTACACCTCGGTCAAGGGCGCCTCCTTCCGGATCCGCCACGTGCTCGAGCACGGCCCCGCCGCAGCCGTTGAAGTTCAGCAGGTTGGCGCCGGCCGAAAGCCGGGCTACTTCACGATGCTCCTCAGCCACATCCGCGGCGGTTGGCAAGCTGTCGACGTTGTGCCCGGCGGTTCTATCCGCCCACGCTCCCATCGCGCGCGGCAGACGGCCTAGGAACCTTCGTCCCTTCCGGCAACGCCCACGGACGAGCCCTGCGTGGCCGGAAATTAGCGGAGCGGGGTCACGCTTGCGCCGAATCTCCCGACGGTGGGTTGGGCTCAACGCCAGCGCGAACCAATGTACTCGACCGCATCGGCCGTATTGAGCAGGCGAGTCGAGTTGTTAAGTCTCACGTAGAGGTCCGCCTCACCTTTGTTTCTCCGAGCAAAAGTGGGCTTCTCGCCGGGGTTCACGTCGATCCTGCAGACGATGCCCTCCGGGAACTCCTCGTAGGAGATCGAGACCTGCGAGGTGGCGGTCGGGCCGAGTGTGTTGTCAAGTAGCCCCGTCAGCCAAAGCTCGAAGCCGTCCCTGTTCTGCTTGCTCCCGAGGGTCTTCAGGTCCCTCTCGAGTCCGAAGACTTCACCGCGGTCGGTCACGCCGATTAGCAGCGTGCCGCCGTGGGCGTTCATGAAACCTGCGACGGACTTCACGACCATTAGCTCGATTACCTGGTCTCGTTGCTTGGTCGACAGGTTTACCCGAGCTGTCTGCTTGAACTCGAGCCGAGCACTCTCGCCTTGAGCAATCAGCTCCGCGATCGAGGCCGCGTCCGAACCGGAAGCCTGGGTTCTTGAGTCCGCTGTCGGAGACTCGCCCGTCGCACCGAGTTGATCAGCCCCGGTGTCGATCTCTTCGGGCTGTTCGGGCAGGTCAACCCAGACTTCGTGACCGGTATCTCGTTCGACGTAGGAGAACGCAGTCTTGGCGTAATCGTGGGCGGCTAGCTTTTTCAACTGTTCCTTGACGCGCCTGCGACCTTCCATAGCGAACTCGAGGTACTCACGCAGTTCTCTGTGCGTCCACGAGCCATCGGGATGAAGGATCTTCAGCAGACCCGACACAGTCTTTCGGACGGCTTTCTCGTCTCGCGCGGACAAGTGAGATCCGAGGACGAAGTCGCCGTCGATCGCTCCTACTTGGCTCTGCTTCCGTAGCTGCCGCAGCGCCTCGGCGAAGTAGTCCGACACAAGGCCGAAGTGGTCGGTGAACAGGCGCTTCTCGAGCTTGGGGGCTTCCCATCCGGGGAGGTAGTAGTGGAGGCGGTCAAGGAACGCAGGGTCGATCATCGCTTTGGGCAGGTCGGCGAACAGGTGCGCGCTTCGGACCAGCTCCTCGTGAGGCTTGCTCGTATTCCCGATGAACACGATCGACGCTTCGGTCGGGACCTCCTCCTTGCCTCGTGCGAACGAGCCGGATTCCATGAAGTCCTTGAGCATGTTGATGACCGTCGAATCCGACATCTCTAGCCCTGCGACCTCATCAAACGCGACCACGTCCCACATACCCAGTAGCCCGACGCGATTCGAGCTGAGGTTGACGAACAGCTGCGCGACGGTGACCTTGCCGCCCGAAATCAGGATCGCGTTAGGCGAAGACTCGCGGTAGATGAATGACTTGCCCGTGCCCCATGGACCAAGTTCGATGAGGTTGTAATTCCGCTCGACCATGGGCAGGAGGCGGAGGGCGGCGAGGAGCTTCCCGCGCAGGTCGTAGTGATCGGGTTCAAGACCGATCGATCGCGTGACGAGGTCGAGCCATTCGTCGCGCGTGAAGCGCGCCCTTCCCGCGACGTACTCCTCCATATCGAACGCCGCGACCTGGATCGGCTTCAGCGCTCGGATGAAGAACGGCCTCTTCTGGGTCTCCTCTTCGTCCGCGTTGTAGAGCAGATCGAGCTGGCACCAGACCCCGCCGCCGAGGAGCCGCTCGTACTTGTAGACGAGCTCTTCGGGGATGTTGACGTACTTATCACCGAAGCTTGAGAGGTGGGCCCAGAACTTGTCCTCGCTAGCCACGAGCCGAACGTCAACTTTGTCGATCAGGCGGTGTTGGCCCTTCCGTTTGAGCGCCGCCTTCGCCTGCTCCGACTCGTCAGGCCGGATGAAGTTCTCCTGGAGCGTCTGATTGACGACCTGGAGGCCGGTCGCGATTGCGGCGGGGTCGTCGGATGCGCAGTACTTGCCGAGCAGGAACTCGAGGACGTACACCGGGACGTTTGCGCCAACCTTGATTTGGCGCACGAGATCCTTCCGCACCACTCGACCCGCGAAGGCGTCGTTGGCCAAGACGTCGAGGGCATCCATCGGGGTGCTCATAATTGCCATGGCGTCGCTCACTCGAGTTCGTCCTCCACGACGATCCTTGTAGACACCGAGGCCTCGGCGCCGCCAAGCCGGACCCCGGTGCGAGCGTCGAGTACCTCGATCTCGACGGTTGTATCTCGGGCGAGGTTTGCGGTCACTTGGAAGGTGAGCACGGGCGGCGGTCCGTCGGCCCGCAGGGCCACGGAGCCTGTCTCCGGATCGTAACCGTCACCAGACACAACACGGGCGACAACTCCGGTTTGCTTCGCTCCCTTCGCGACTACTCGCACCATGATCTCGCTCGTGAAGAGATCCCCCGTGAAATCGATGGTCGCGGCGAACGCACCCGTCGTGATGCGCCCGCCGGCGATCGATACATCAACCTTGAACTTCTGTGGAGCCGGCGCAGGCTCGGTGTCGACGACGATGACCGGGACCACCAGCTCCTGTGGTGAGAGTCCGCCGTGGAAGAACTGCTTAGACCCGCCCGCACGGAATACTGCGAGCCCCCGGGGTACGATCAAATCGGCGTCGCTCGGAACCCCCGTCGACACGAGAGGAACCCGGAGTGTGCTTTCCGTGGTGGCCGCTCCCTTGCCGACCCAGCTTCGCCGATGGAGATGGCCGGTTCCTCCCGTTGGGGGATCGACCGACCGGTTGGGCCCGAGGCCCCGGGACAGGGTGACAAAGCCGTGATCGGCGGTGATCACAATCCGCCGGACACCTGCCTGGCCGAGCCTCGCTACGAGGTTGCGCAGGAGGTCGAGAACCGCAGTGAACTGTGACCACGCGGCGTTGAGCATCCCAGACTCGCCAGCCGCGTCCAATTCCTGGGATCGGACGAGGAGAAGGTCGGCGTCGCCGAGTGCTC
>Ga0302325_10019112_pt1 | contig 14423 bp, 10 predicted proteins | sample Palsa_T0_2_FD_201948 | JGI IMG/M metagenome (GOLD analysis project Ga0302325, IMG submission 201948) | Peat permafrost microbial communities from Stordalen Mire near Abisko, Sweden - Palsa_T0_2 | ecosystem: Environmental > Terrestrial > Soil > Palsa > Peat permafrost | place: Sweden: Abisko... | reverse complement strand
AGGTCGACCGTAGCCGACGCGTGGCCCACCGCATCGAAGGTGCTCGAGTACCAGCACGGCCAGATGCCGATATTCTTTGCGACTTTATGGGTAAACATGAAGTTGAAGTTCTCCGTGCCGAGCGCCGGCCTCGAGATGCCCTCGATTTTCTGCAGCACCCACGGGCCCAAATCAAGGTTGGTGCTGGTGCCTGAGCTGATTGACTGCCACGGCCAGGAAAGCTTGACATGGGGCAGGTGGACGTTGACCCCCACAATATGCAGCAGCGCGGAAAGCGCCAGCAGGACCGCCCACGCGACGGCCTTACGGAAAATAAGGCCGATCAGGAGAATGACCGCTATCCACTTCACCCGCAACGGGATCCGGCGGCGTCGCCCCACACGCGCCTGAGGGCGTTGCGGGGCACCGTACGGCTGCGGACTAGAGTGCGGCAGTTCTCTCGTACTGGATGAATCCTGGTCCCGGACCGAGGCGAATCTCGGGCTCCCGGCCCGGCTCATCGTAAGCATTCCCAGCAGGAAAATAAAGAAGCGGACCATGTGGTTTCCTTTACGTGCGTGTCGCGGATCATTCATCGACCGCCGGGTAATCCAGGCTCAGCACGACCGGTACTGCCCCGAATGGCGGGCGAAAACGTGAGCCGGGCTTGTCCGGCGCATTCCGCTCCCTGATGTCGGGCCACCGCATCTTCATGTGCTGCGTCGTCAGGCCTGCTACCGAATACGGAAACTCCATGGCGGATATGTGGTGCAGTTTGAGCAGGCCCCCCCACCGGAACGCCGCGAAAACGTTCGCGAGATTACGCACAGAAAGCGTCCGGCGAGCCGTGATGTCAATCCAGTAGACGGCCATCGCGAGCTCTACAAGATCGTTGGCGCACTGTGCCAGCGCCTCCGACCTGGTCCGGTAGACAGTCCCATCGGAATTGGCGGTTCCGAGCTTCTCCCCGTGGACCGGCGAGTTGCGCGGCTGCGCCTGGCACTGCATCCAGTCGCAAGCGGCCAGCAACTCCCAGCGAATGCCGCTGCGGGTGGCGACGTCCCGGTAAAGAGGTTCGGCCCGGGTCAGCGGCGCCTTGGCCGTCGTGATGAAGTCGGTCGTGACCGTCGTGGGGATCTGCGGCACATACCGACGGGTCCCGGCCCGAGCGCGACGTGGCGCGATCCTCGGCGTCGGCCGGCGAAGCCTCCGAGGTTCTCCCGCGGTCACCTCGCGGGCGCTGGCGGGCGTGGCGGCGGACACCGTGGTGTAGGCATCGAGGATGCCGGGGATCGTGGCGCCGCCCGGGCTACTCGTCCCGCCCGGGCTACTCGTCCCGCCCTGGCTCGGCGTGCCGTTCAGGCTGGCCGTCCCATTCGGGCTCGTCGTACTGCCCGGGCTGCTCGTGCTGGCGGCCTGCGGTGCCCCGGGCGTCGCGGCGATCCCGGACGTCGTCGCGTGGTAACGGTACAGGTTGTAGAGCTTCATGAGCGCGATGAGGTTCGTGCCGTAGTCGGGATCGGTGGCGTAGACCCCGGTCAGGTCGGCGGCGAAGGCATCAGGAACGTCCCGGTCGGCCATGGCCTGCTGGTAGCTCGGGTCCGTGGCGAGCAGCAAACTGTGATCGGCGATGCTCTCGGCGAGGTTGTGGTAGACCTTGAACGTGGCGGTCTGGGTCAACCAGCGCCCGTTCTCGTATTCGCGCGTCGGCTGCATGTCGGCTCCGGCCGGGCCCGTTCCCTTGATGCCGAAGAGATTGTGGTCGCGGACCGCGAGCAAGCTCTGACCCCACCCTGATTCCTCGATGGCCTGCGCGATCGTCACTGCGGCCGGGATGCCGTACCTGGTTTGCGCTGCTACCGCGCCCGGCGCGACCTCGCTGATGAATGCCTGCTGCGAGGCCGTGTCGGGCACAGGGGTGGCAACAGACGACGGGTTGCTCCTCTGGTAGTCGGATCCTGAGGACGTGGGTGACCCTGAGGACGTGGGTGACGCCGAGGAGGTGGACGAGGCCGAGGGCCTCGACGATGCCGGCGAACGGACCGGAAGATCGTCCTCTATGGCCTGCACTCCCGGTATCGAGGCGGCGCCGTGGATCCCGGCGGTGCCCTGGGTCGCGGCGGTGCCCTGCGTCCCGGTTGTGGCGGACTGCCGCGGCCGCGAAGACGCGTTCCCGGCCTGCTGGTTGCTGCCGCCGCTGAGCGCGGCCACCAGTGTGCCGGGAATCGCGGCCTGTCCTTGGTTCGCCTGACCGAGCGTCGGCGTTGCCTGCGAGCCGGGCAGCGTCACCACGCTTCCCGTTGCCTGAACGGAGGGGCCGGCCGGCGACCGGCTAGCCGACTGGCTCTCAGCGCTGAGCAACTCGCCGTTGTTAACAAATCCGACCACGCCCTGGTCCGCCAGCGGTCCGCTGTACTGGTGAGCATTGACCGAGAAGTTGGGCAGTGAATCGCCGCCGATCGTGTCCAGCACTCCGCCGGCGTACTTCGTGACCACCTCGACGTGACCGGCGAACAGGACCCAGTCGCCCGGCTGAGGCTGGTAACCGTCGCCCAGCGGGTGCCAGCGGTGCTGACTCTCGGCGTCTTGAAGAACGGAAATGACGTTCGGCGAGGCCGGGTTCGGATCAACCCGCACGTCGGCCCACGAATGCAGCGGCCACGGGTACGAGGTGCCTCCGGTCACCCAGCTTTCTCGGCCGACCGCCTTGGCCGCAAGCTCCAGCGTGAGGCTGGCGAAGGCCGCGCACGATTCGCCGTGGTCGACGCCATCTACGCTGTCGCTCTGCCAGATAATCGCCTCCATTTCGGCTGGTGTCTTGGTCTGCGCCATCCGAAGGTAGTAATTGGCGACATTGACGATGGCCGATCGCAGCGTCCTGTCGCCCGCCAATGCCGACGCTGGTCCTGGGGCCGATGCCGGTGCGAGAGCCGATGCCGGCGCGAGAGCCGATGCCGTTTGCGTCGGCTTCTTGAAACCGAGCAAATGAGCAGGCATGCTCGTCGGCGACGTCATATCAGCCACCGTTCCCTGGGTGAAGGAGAGTCCGGTCATCGCCCCGCACGTACTCAGGCTCACAAGCGCCGTCGCCTGCTGCCAGGTCGGTTTCTTGACGGGATGCACAGAATCACCTTCTTCCCGAGCTTCACGTGGGAGGTCGTTTCCAGCGGAGTGGCTTATGCGCCTGCTGCCAAGCCCCTAGCCGGCCCCGGGCAACGTCTGCAGGATGGCTTGGACCTGGGGATTACCCGGGTCATTCGCGTTCTCGAACAGCACGCTGATGTTCCTCGCGGCGCTGGCCGTGGCGCCGACCACCCACTCCTGATAGACCTCGGCGGCCAGCGCGGCCTGCCCGGAGGTGCTGGTCACGGGCCGGGCGCACACGTCGGGGAACCCTGCCCGAGCGATGACAGCCGACGAGCCCGTGTATTGCTCGCAGTTCGCCGGGCTGCTCTCCAGCCCGGGCTGAACCGTCGGAGCGCCCTTGGCGTTGGTGAGCGTCGCCCCGCCGATGATGTTATTGATCGCCCGGGCCGCGACGGCGATACTGTCCACTGGGTTATACGGGTTGTACGGGTGATGAAGGTCCAAGGACCACGCCACCTCACCGCCTTGGGTGGGCGTAATGGGCTCAAGTCCCTCTCTACCGGTTGTGGGGTCGGTGTAACTGGGATTGTCAGTGCTTGTCATCAGCGCGAAGATCCAGAGGATCTGGCTCGTCGTCTTTCCGCAGGCGAAGTTCACCTGTCCCGGTTCCGACGCCACATTGGGATTCTGGCAGGCGGCGGTTATCTCGCTTTGCACCGTGGCCACGCTCGGAGGCCAGGAAGCGCCATTCCTGAAGACCACTAGTACCAGAACCGTAACCATGGCCACCGCAGTGGCCGTCACGATGGTTATCTTGCGGCCGCGGGACTTGCGCGCCCGATCGACGCTACGCCGCCCGTGGTCTATCAGGGCCCTGGTGCGTTCTTCGGCCGGATGCGGGAGCGCACCGATGGCGGCCCGCGCGTGCCCGTCATCGCTTCTTGCTATGTCACGTACGCCCGAGGTCCGGCCGGCGGCCTGCTTCGGGCGCACATCGTCCTCGCTGGGCCGGAATGCGGACCTAGCCTGACGAGGGACAGATTCTCTGCGATAGGCCGACTCGGCGAGTTCGCGCGCCCGCGACTCGCGCCAGTCGAACAGCTCCTTCTCCAGATCTATGGCCCTTGTTTCTAGTTCGGAGAGCCACTCGTCGTCTTCATCGTTAAAGCTTTCGAAACTCTGGCTCATAGTAATCACCTCCAGCGTGTGGCCTGACTCCGGACTGATGACCGGCGTGAAACGTGCCGACTAGGTAGTTTGCTCCGTGCGAGCACGCAGCAAGGCTGGGCCGAGACGGGCGCGCGGCGGAGCCTGCGTCACCGCCCGCCGGGCGTACGGCCCGCAGGCCGGCGCACGTCGCCCCAGGGCTAGGTCCACGCCCGCACCGTCCGGCCCCGCTCCCGCCGCACCGCTTCGATCCATAGTCCAATTAGAACACACGTACGATCAGATTGGAAGAGGGTATTGTCACAGCTCAGCTGTGTTCGGGTAACGGGATGTGCTGTCAGGCTGTTAGCCTGGGCGAGCCAGCGACGGGACCTGCTGGGCGGGAGGAATCGGTGACGAGCGGCGAGACGCTATCTCGCGCCAACGCCAGCGGCGAAGCCATGGGTGTCACCGGCGTCGTCGTGGTGGCCCATGGTGGCAGGTCGGTCAGTTCTGAGCCCACTACCGCCGTCCAGCCTGCCGTGCTGCGTATGGTCCCGCTGGCGCGGGCCATCCGGCATGCGCTGCGGGGAAGCGGCGCAGTGGTCCTCCGGCCCCGATTCCAGCTCCGCGGATGGAATGGCGAGCAGGCTCTGCCGGTGATTGATCTCAGTGCGATCCTGGACGACATCGGCCGCAGGTTCGGTCCGGCTCCTGTCGTCCTGGTCGGGCATTCGATGGGAGCTCGTGCCGCTATGCGCGTCGCCGGGCATCCCGCTGTGTCGGCGGCTGCGGGCCTAGCTCCCTGGCTGCCGCCCGGGGAGCCGGTCGGGCAGCTGGCCGGACGGCGGGTGCTGCTCGTGCACGGGAGCGCCGACACGACCACGCGTCCGGAGGACACCTGGGCCTACGCGGAGCGCGCTCGTTCGGTGGCTGAGGTATTGGCCGTCGAGGTTCGGAACGGCGATCACGCCATGCTGCGCCGCGCGGGCCTATGGCACAGCGTCGCGGCCGAATTCGCCCGCAGCGTCTTCGGCCTGCCCGGGAGAGGGGGAAAGGTGGCCAAGGTCCTCGGCACAACAGCCACTGATCGGCGTCGCGTGGTGTTGTGAGCAGCTGCCTTCCACGGCAGGCTGGTCCGCGACCGCCAGGGAAGCTTTCTCGCATACATCCAGATATGTCCCTAATTGTAGCTGGTCGGCGAGTCCGAGTTATTACTAAAAGCGCACGATGCATCGCTCAGTGTGCTATATAACAATGAAAAGCAGCTTGCCCCGTCTGCCGGAGTACGGGGGAGGGGTGTGCAAGTGGAAAAGTTAATCCGTGTTCGGCAACAGAAGGCCCCGCTAACGCGCGACGTCCTTCCAGGCGAGGTACCGCCTGCCGGGAAGCAGGCTCGGGTGCGGCATTCCGCCCGGCACGCACGCAGTTCCCCAACCAGGCCAAGCCGGCGTCCGCCGCTGTCGATCCGGTCCGCCGAGGGACGGCGCTGGGCCGCCGACTTGAGCGGTCCGGGCACGGCTGGGCTCGTCGTCTATGGCATTGGCGGTATCGGCAAGTCGACCCTGGCCGCCCAGATCGCGACGCGGGTCGGCCGGATGCAAGCCGGATGTGTGGTCAGCGTCATCGACGGCGAGGTATCCGCGGCCGACCTCGCCGCCGGACCCGTCGAGCCGAACTTCATCATCTTCCATAACTTTGATGACAACTTGTCGCAGGAACCGGGCCAGTGGGCCTTCCGCGACCCGGCGCTGCCGACGTTGCTGGCGAACTGGACGGCAAAGCTGCTGATCACCTGCCGCCATCCGTTCATCTTGCCCGTCCCGGGCGCAGCACAAGCCGCACCTAACGCACCATGGCTGGCATCGTCACGGAGGACGACTGACAAGTTCGTGTTCCGCCAGCTCGGGCCGCTGACCCGTTCCGGCGCCGCCGAGCTCACCGCGGCGCTGCCGGCCATCGGTCGGCTCCCCGACTCCGAGCGTGAACGCGCCTGGCGGCTGACCGCCGGGCATCCGCTGGCCATCGAGTACCTGGACTCGCTCCTCGCGTTGGGCGAAAGCTACCCCGGCGTGGCCGCCCGTATCGAGGCGATGGTCGAGGTCAGGACCGGTCAGCCGCTGCCCGGGACCGAACCCACCGAGTTGCCCGCCCCGGCCGCGGAACTGATCGCCTGCGCCGCGCGCGACCAGATGTTCGGCGAGTTGTTTGACCGGCTCAGCTATGGGGCTAGAGCGCTGCTGGTGCGCGCGTCAGTCTTCCGGCTTCCCGTCGCCGCGGAAGTCGTGGACGGCCGGGCGGGACCGATAGCTGAATGCGAGGCGGCCGGCCTGCTGGCCATCGTTGGCCGCCATGAGCTGGCCGTTCACCGCTGGACCGCAGATGCGGCGCACCGCCGCCTGGCCGAGGCTGGCCTCGACGCCCAGGTGGAGGCGGCTCATCGCCAGGCGGCCTGGCACTGGCAGGTCCGCGCGGCCGGCTCACCGGCGCCTCATCGGGCCGAACTCGAAGCCGGTTACCACCAGCGGCAGGCCCTGCTGGCCGCTGAGGCCGGACGGCCCGCGGGTCGCCAGCCCGGCACCGGAGGGACCAGCACGCGGCGCGCAGTGCTGACCCGTGCTGGCCGACGCGGTGTGACCGGCGCCTTCCTGGCCGGCGCACTCGTGACTCTGTCGGTGGTCCTGACCGTCGAGGCGACCCGGGCCTCGCCCGTCCCGCACCTGGCGTCGGTGCTGGCACAGTCCCGGACCTCGGCGCTGGCACAGTCCCGGACGTCGGTGCTGGCACAGTCCCGGACGTCGGTGCTGGCACAGTCCCGGACGTCGGTGCTGGCGCCGCTGAGCCAGGCGGTCGTGGTCCGCGTTCAGGCGGCGGCTTGGGCGGCCAGCCAGGTCAGCAGCGGTGCCATCATGGCCTGTGACCCGGCGATGTGTTCCGTGCTGGCGCAGCATGGCATTGCGGCCGGGAGCCTGCTGGTGCTCCGCCCGGGTGCAGCTGACCCGCTCGGGTCCGACGTCGTGCTGGCCACGGCCGCGGTGCGCGACATGTTCGGCGCCCGCCTGGTGAGCGTCTACGCCCCGGAGCTTCTGGCCAGCTTCGGCACCGGCCCGGCCAGGATCGACATCCGCGCGATCGCGCCGGACGGCGCCGCCGCCTACCGCGCCGCTATCGCGGCGGATCTGCAGGCCCGCCGGTTGGCCGGCAGCGAGCTACTCCGCGACCCGCTGATCACGTTCGGGCCGGCCGCCCGCGCCCAGCTGGCCACCGGTCAGGTCGACACACGCCTGCTGACTACCCTGGACACGCTGGCGGCGAGCGAGCCGCTGCGGGTCACGGCGTTCCTCGACGACGGCCCGGATGCCGACCCCGGCCTGCCGCTGCGAGCCGCCGAGCTGACCGCGAGTAACACCACCGCACCGAAGATGCTGGCCTTCTTCCGCGCGCAGCGCCCGCCGTACCGGCTCGCCCAGGCGGCCATCGCCGCGGGCCCGGGCGGCGAGTCCGTACTCACCGTCGAGTTCGCCGCACCCGCCCCGCTCGGCCTGCTCCAGCCGCAGTCGTTACCGGACCTGAACCCGCAGAGCCCTTCCCGCCAGGTGCGTCAGCCTCGCCTGGCCGCTACCCTCAGCTATACATGGACGAGGTGACACTGGGAACCGCCTGCGATCCGCGCAGCGAGGAGTTCGCCGGTAACTTCAAGGCCCAGCAGGTGCTCGCCGCGGGGCTGACCGAGCTCCTGCTCGCGGCGCGGGCGGGCGGGCCGGAGAGCTCCCGGCTTCGGCACACCGAGCGGGGCAAGCTGCTGCCCCGGGAGCGGGTCGACACGCTGCTCGATCCCGGCAGCCGTTTCCTCGAACTGTCGGCGCTGGCCGCGCACGGGATGTATGACGGCCAGGCGCCGGGGGCGGGCATCATCACCGGCATCGGCCGGGTATCCGGGCGGCTGTGCGTCGTGGTCGCCAACGACGCGACGGTCAAGGGCGGCACCTATTACCCGATGACCGTCAAGAAGCACCTGCGAGCCCAGGAGATCGCGCTGCAGAACCGGCTGCCCTGCATCTACCTGGTGGACTCCGGCGGTGCGTTCCTGCCGCGGCAGGACGAGGTCTTCCCGGACCGCGACCACTTCGGCCGGATCTTCTTCAACCAGGCCACGATGAGCGCGCAAGGCGTGGCCCAGATCGCCGCCGTGATGGGCAGCTGCACCGCCGGCGGAGCTTACGTGCCGGCCATGGCGGACGAGGCCGTCATCGTTCGGAATCAGGGGACGATCTTCCTGGGCGGCCCGCCGCTGGTCAAGGCCGCGACCGGCGAGGTGGTCAGCGCCGAGGATCTCGGCGGTGGCCTGCTCCACTCCCGCACCTCTGGTGTCACCGACCACCTGGCCGACGACGACGCCCACGCCCTGCGCATCGTCCGCCGGATCGTGGCCACCCTGGATCCGCCGGAGCCCCTCCCGTGGGCGCGCCAGCCGGCCGAGGAGCCGCGGGCCGACCCGGCCGAGCTCTACGGCGTCATCCCGGCCGACCTGCGGATTCCCTATGACGTCCGGGAGGTGATCGGCCGCCTGGTCGACGGCAGCAGGTTCGCCGAATTCAAGCAGGAGTACGGCACCACCCTGGTCACTGGTTTCGCGCACATCCACGGCCACCCCGTCGGCATCGTGGCCAACAACGGCGTGCTGTTCGGCGAGTCGGCCCTGAAGGGAGCGCACTTCATCCAGCTCTGCGACCGCCGCCGGGTGCCGCTGCTCTTCCTGCAGAACATCACCGGGTTTATGGTGGGCCGGGAGTACGAGGCGGCCGGCATCGCCAAGCACGGAGCCAAGATGGTCACCGCCGTCGCCTGTGCGCGCGTCCCCAAACTCACCGTGGTGATCGGCGGGTCGTTCGGCGCCGGGAACTACTCCATGTGCGGGCGGGCCTACTCACCTCGCTTTCTGTGGATCTGGCCAGGGGCCCGGATATCGGTCATGGGCGGCGAGCAGGCCGCGTCGGTGCTGGCCACGATCCGGCAGGAGCAGCTCGGTGACGACTGGACCGAGCAGGACGCCGACGCGTTCAAGGCCCCGATCCGGGCCCAGTATGAAGAGCAGGGAAACCCTTACTACTCCACCGCCCGGCTCTGGGACGACGGCGTCATCGACCCGATGCAGACCCGCACCGCCCTCGGCCTGGCCCTGACCGCCTGCGGCGGGGCGCCGCTTGCGCCGGTGTCCTACGGCATTTTCCGGATGTAGCCCGGGCCAGCCTCCGCCAAGGGCCAGCCTCCAGAAGGGACCGCCGTGTTCGAGACCGTGCTGATCGCCAACCGGGGGGAGATCGCCGTCCGGGTCATCAGGACGCTGCGCCGGATGGGTATCCGCTCGGTGGCCGTCTACAGCGACGCCGACGCGGGCGCCCGGCATGTCCGGGAGGCCGACGTCGCGATCCGGATCGGGCCTGCCGCCGCCGCGTCGAGTTACCTGTCGGCCGACCGGATCCTGGACGCCGCGGCGGCGACCGGCGCTCAGGCGATTCACCCCGGCTACGGCTTTCTCGCCGAGAACGACGCCTTCGCGCGGGCCTGCGCCGCCGCTGGTCTGGTCTTCGTCGGGCCCTCGCCGCAGGCCATCGAGACGATGGGCGACAAGATCAGGGCCAAGCAGACCGTCGCCGCGGCCGGGGTCCCCGTGGTCCCCGGCTGCGCCCAGGCCGGCCTGTCCGACCAGGACCTGATCCACGCGGCCGGGCAGGTCGGCTATCCCCTCATGGTCAAGCCGTCCGCGGGCGGCGGCGGCAAGGGCATGCGGCTGGTGCACGAGCCGGACGGGCTCGCCGCGGCGCTGGCCTCGGCCCGCCGCGAGGCCGCCACTTCCTTCGGCGACGACACGCTGTTCATCGAGCGCTTCGTCGCTGACCCGCGGCACATCGAGGTTCAGGTGCTCGCGGATGGCTTCGGCACGACGGTCCACTTGGGGGAGCGCGAGTGCAGCCTGCAGCGGCGGCACCAGAAGATCATCGAGGAGGCGCCGTCCGCGCTCCTGGACGAGGCCAGCAGGCAGCGCATCGGCGCGGCGGCCTCCGAGACGGCCCGTGCGGTCGCTTACACCGGCGCGGGCACGGTGGAGTTCATCGTCGCCTCGGCGGCGCCGGCCGAGTTCTTCTTCATGGAGATGAACACCCGGCTCCAGGTCGAGCACCCGGTGACCGAGCTGGTCACCGGGCTCGACCTGGTCGAGCTGCAGCTCCGGGTGGCTGCCGGGGAGCCGCTCGGTTTCAGCCAGGGCGACGTCCGGCTGACCGGCCACGCGGTCGAGGCCAGACTGTACGCCGAGGACCCGGCGCGCGGGTTCCTGCCCACCGGCGGTCGGGCCCTGCTGGTCCGTGAGCCGGCCGGAGACGGGATACGGGTTGACAGCTCCCTTGCCGAAGGCGCCGAGATCTCCTCGGCGTACGACCCGATGCTGAGCAAGGTCATCGCCTGGGGTGCCGACCGTGCCAGCGCCCTGGCCCGGCTGGACCAGGCGCTGGCGGCCAATGTCGTTCTCGGCGTGCAGACGAACGGATCCTTCCTGCGCGCCCTGGTCGCCGATCCCGACGTGCGGTCCGGCCAGCTGGATACCGGCCTGATCGAGCGTCACCTGGACTCTCTCGTTGAGCCGACCGAGCCCGGCGATCTCCTGGTTGCCTACGCCCTCGGGCGGCTGCTCGAGATGCGGTCCGCGACCGATGACCCGTGGGATGTCCTGGACGGCTGGCGGCTGGCCGGCTCGGCCGAGATCTCCTGGACGGTAGCGACGCCGGCCGGCGGCACGCGTGTCCTCCGGGTCACCGGCACGCCGCAAGGCGCCTGCGTCGGGGTGGATGCCGAACCGTCTGTCGCCGCGGCCGCGTCGTCCACCGATGGCGGCTTCACGCTGACCGCAGCGGGCACCACGCGACTGGTGCACATCGTGGGCGATGGCGCCGCCCGCTGGCTGTGGCTGGACGGGGCGGCTCACGTGGTGACCGAGCGGCCCGCGGAGACGCTGGCCCTCGGCGCGGCGAGCGCGGACGCCGATATACGCAGCCCGATGCCTGGCACCGTCATCGCGGTGAGCGCCTTGCCCGGAGAGGCGGTCCGCCTCGGTCAGGTGCTCCTGATCGTCGAGGCCATGAAGATGGAGCATTCGCTGCGGGCGCCGTTCGATGGCATCGTCGTCGATATGCTCGCGCGGGCCGGCCAGCAAGTGAAGCTGGACGAATTGCTCGCCCGCCTCGACCCCGATCCCGATCCCGATCCCGAATCGCCCGGCTGAGGCTTGCAACCGTTCTGCACCCGACGGCGCACCTGGCCGACTACCTGGACCGGGAAGTATCGCGGTAGATGAAGATCACGCTTCGGGCCAGCGTTACCTGGTCGTTCCGTGTCGCCGGTGATGGGGAAAGGAATGCCAGATGATGAGCGGCAACTGTTCAGAGATCTCAGCGGAGCTGGGCCTGGGGCTGGTCGGTCCCGAGAAGGCGATCGTGCCGCTGATGGCCAGGTTGTCCTACAGCTGCGCGGATCCGTACGCGGTCCAGATGGCCTTCGAGGTGGGCGCGGATGAGCCGGTGGAGTGGATCCTGGCCCGCGACCTGCTTGCGGCGGCCCTGCACGGCAGCACGGGTCTCGGGGATGTCCGGGCCTGGCCGTCGGCGGCATCTTGCGACCCGGACGTGGTGGCCGTCGGCGGCGGTACTGCCGGGCACGCGATCTTGAACATCACGATGAGCTCGCCGTACGGGCAGGCGCAGTTCGAGGTCAGCGCCCGGGCGATCGAGGAGTTCCTGCAGCGGACCTACCAGCTGGTGGCGATCGGGCAGGAGTCGCCGTACCTGAACTTCGACGCCGAGCTGACCGAGCTGCTCAGCCAGGCATAACTACCCGGGGGGGTGGGGGTGCCGCGGCCGGGCCATTTTGGCCCGGCCGTCGGCACGTCCAGACTCGGCCGCCGCGACCATCCCCGCAACCCGGCATCCTCACGGCAATCCTGACTGACCCGCTGGGTGGCCTTCCAGGCCGTCGAGTCGTCCCGCTGCACCCACCGCCTGCCCCACCAATGCATTTCCGACTCGTACGCATCAGTTCGGTTTGCATGGTTGTGACAACGTACACACTCTTCTGTGCAGGGTGCGGCAACCACACCATTACGTACCGCTGCCCCCGGCGCGGCGGTGCGGGTCTCGTGTGCTTGCTGTGACGGCGGAGACCGTGGCTCCCCGTGTGAACCCGCCAAGCTCTCGGTGAGTAGGTTCAGCGCCTGTGCTGCGCAGGTTCACCGCCGTTGCGCCCCGAGCGGAGCTCGCGCCCGCTCCGCGCCGCCGACGTCTCCATCTTCACCTCCGTCTGGATCTGGAACAACTTCCTGTGCCCGTTCCTGGCGGCGACGAGCCAGACCATGATGATCATCCCGGCCGGCATCGGGACTGTCATCAGCGGGGTGGGAATCATCAATGCCCTGCAGATGGCCTCGGCGGTGCTCGGCGCCCTGCCGCTAGTCGTCGTGTTCCTGCTGGCGCGGCGGCAGATCGTCGAAGGCGTGGCCGGTACTGGCCTGAAGCAGCTCGCCGGACGCCTCAGCGCCGCTTCGCTGACTAAGGACCGCAGTAAATATGTCACTGGCCAGGTGATTAGGTCCTCGCGTGTTTCAAAAACCTGGGCCGCGAAGAAGACTCATAAGCTTTCAAGGGAATTGTCCCCTTTGAATAGCCTATGCCCGCGCGCCAGGAACATTCCTCCTTTCCCGGCTGCGGAAAACCCGGTAACGGTTCGCGCACGATCCCCGGCCGGGACTATTGCTTAGTCACTTCTCTGTCATAGAGTCCGCTTTGTAGTCAACGCATGCAGAAAGTGAGATTTCCGTGAGTCAGCCGCCGGATCCTTACGCCCCAGGACCTGGGCAAGAGGCCAGTCAGCCGCCTGCCGACCAGGGCTACGGTCAGCAGCCGGGCCAGGGCCACGGACAGCCTTACGGTCAGCAGCCCGGCGAGGCCTACCGCCAGCAGCCCGGCGAGGCCTACGGCCAGCCGTCCGGGCCCGCCTATACCCCGGCGCCTCCGGTACCCGCCGGATATGGCTACGGTCAGTACCCGAACGTGGTGCCGCAGGGGATGTACTTCGACCAGCTCTCGGGCCTTAACCTGCCGGATGGCACGCAGCTTGCCAGCGTCGGCCGCCGTATCGGTGCCTTTTTCCTGGCCATTCCGCTCGCCATCGTCACGCTGGGAATCGGCTACGTCGTCTGGGGCCTCATCGTCTGGGGCAACGGCCAGACCCCGGCCTTCCAGGTGCTCGGGATGCGCGTATGGCGGCCCGAGACCAATAAGGTAGCCGGTTTCTGGTTCATGGCGCTGCGTGAGATCGTGGGCCGCATCGTCGACGGCATCCTCAGCCTCATCACCGAGATCACGTCGTTCGTCCTGTTCGTAGCGGGCAAGAAGCATCAGGCGCTGCACGACATCATCGCGGGCACCGTGGTCCTGTACGACCCGGACAAGGTGCTGCCTAGCTGAGGGCGGGGCGCGGAGAGTTTCGGGAAAAGTGGCTTGGAACCGACCCACGTGTCGGTGTGGAGCAGGCAGCGTGACTAAGAATGGCCGCCTGAGAATAGCGCGCGTGCCGAGCCCCAACCCGCCGAGCGCCAGCCTCGGCTCGCCGAGCCGGAAGGCTTACCACTCGACGAGCGTCCAGATCTCCGGCCGGGGTCCGTCGCCCACGTCGACGGAGGCGAATCGCCTGGCCGCCTCCTTCAGGTGCCTGATCGCGGCGTCGCGCTGGCCATCCGCGTGCAGCAGGTCGGCCAGGTTCGTGTGCAGCGCCGCGACCCGGTGCTGGTCGCCGAGTTCGCTGCCTAGCTCGAGCGCTTCGGCCGCGAGCGCCAGCGCCTCGGTGCCGCGGCCGGTCTCGGCCAGCAGCCGGGCCAGGTTGTTCAGGGCCGCGACGGCCGCGCCGAGCGGCGCGGATGGGGACGGCTGCCCCCCCGAGACCCCCGAGACCCCCGAGACCCCCGAGGCCCCCGAGACCCCCGAGACCCCCGAGACCCCCGAGGCCCCCGAGACTCCCGAGGCCCTCGAGACCCCCGAGACTCCCGAGGCCCCAGGGCCAGCAGCGGTTTCTGGCCGCCGCCGCGCTTCGGCCAGGCTGTCCCGTAGGTAGGTTTCTGCCGCGCTGGCGTCCCCCGCCCGCGCGGCGAGCATGCCGAGCACGTT
>Ga0302325_10019110_pt1 | contig 14425 bp, 11 predicted proteins | sample Palsa_T0_2_FD_201948 | JGI IMG/M metagenome (GOLD analysis project Ga0302325, IMG submission 201948) | Peat permafrost microbial communities from Stordalen Mire near Abisko, Sweden - Palsa_T0_2 | ecosystem: Environmental > Terrestrial > Soil > Palsa > Peat permafrost | place: Sweden: Abisko... | reverse complement strand
GTTTTTCGGCCGCCTGATCGATTCCGGCTCGCGCGCCGCCCTGATGCACGGCTATATCCTCGCGGCAGCGCTGATGCTCACGGCGGCGATCGTCGAGATCACACTCGGCGTGTCGGCGGAAGGCACGAGCCTCGAACACGTCGCGCCGCCGCTTTCATCCATAAAACGAGCCGGCGGCTCTGCGGTGCGGTGAGTCGATCCGCTGAATCGTCGCGATTCAGACCGGCAGGAAATTGCCCGGGTCCGCAACCATCGCCGACTGGATGTCCGGATGCTGCTCGAAGAATTGCTCCAGGTCGGGATGCCGCTTCAGGTAGCCGGCATTCGAGATCAGCGACGGCCTGCGCGACAGTTGCTTCGCGATATCCGGATGGCTCTGCGCGAATCCGTTCCACGAGTTATACATGGCCATGTTGAGGTCGCTCGAATCGGCCGGCTGGAACACGATCGTGGTGTTGCCGTTCTGAATAGCGTGAGCCGGCTGTCCGCCCGAATCCTGGGCCAAGGCCGGCGCCGCAAACAGGCAGCATCCGAACGCGACCGCGGCAAAACGATTTACTGATTTCATAGGACCATAAACCTCCAATTGCTTTTTCGCTGAAAAACGAGCAAACAGCGTGCCTCTTGAAAAAAACTCGGCAATTCGCGCAAAATTCTCGCTTGCTCGCACGGCCTCGCCGTGAGTTTGTAAATTTGACTGATGCGCGCCCGCTGCCCGCCAGCCGTTCCCATCACGTGTGGCGGCTCCAATGATTCTGACCGGACGGATCGTGATGACCAAATCGGAAAGGTCCCGCCAGGAACGATTCCAGCCGGAACGTTAGCTGGCGAGATCGGGGAATCGCCGACAGGTGACAGCGAGACGAACTTCGCCGAACTTTGTAAATAGAGGGTGAGTCAGAGCGTCAGCTTCACGAGCCTTTTGTCGATTGTGTCGCGTGCCTCGGCGACGATACGTTTGACGATTTCGCCCGCCGCCATGACTTCGTTGACGATCGCCGCCGATTCGCCCGCGTAGAGCGCCATCCCTTCCACGTCGCCCTCGATAAAACCCGAAGGATTATGCACGCCGTAACGGACCAGCGGAATTTCGTGATCGCCGCGCATACTATGGCCGATCGTGTCGCCTTCGCCCGGACGATTCCCCGTCGGCGGGCGGCCGGCCCGCTCCCAGATTGCGATCGTCTCGTTGATCAATACGCGATGGGGCGCGGGCCATCCGACATTGAACAGTTCCGTGTAGACGGTCTCGCCCGAACGCGCGTGAACGACGCGATCGCGATAAACCTGATGGGCCGCGGTTTCGGCGGAGGCGATAAAGCGCGTGCCGAACATCGCGGCGTCGGCTCCCAGAGCAATCGCGGCGACCAGGCCGAGGCCGTCCGCGATACCGCCCGCAGCGATCAATGGAAGGTCGTCGCCGATGGCCGCGCGCACCGCCGGAATCAACGGAAACGTGGGAATCGTTCCGCGGACATGGCCGCCCGCCTCGAACCCCTGCGCGATAATCGCGTCGGCGCCGGCGTTCTTCGCCTTGACGGCCTCATCGACTGATCCCACCTGCCAGATAACCTTTATTCCCGCCGCGCGGCATCGCGGTATGAACGGGCTGGCGTCGCCCCAGAAAAAAATAATCGCTGCCGGTCTGGCCGCCTCCACTACCTCGAAGACGCCGTCGGCCAAAAGCGGCAGTAGCAGGCCCACGGCGAACGGTCGCTTCGTGAGACGTTTGACCTCGGCGATTTCTGTCGTCACGCCGCTCACGCCGAAGCCGGCCGACGAGATCGCGCCCATCGCGCCCGCCTCGGAGACCGCGGCGCACAGGTCGGCCAGCGCCGCCCCGCCCATCGCGGCGCAGAAAATCGGATGTTCGATTCCGAGCATGTCGCAGATTTTTGTTTTCATGATTTTTTCCCCCTCGCGTCAGCGGCCCTTGAACTGCGGCTCGCGCTTTTCCAGAAACGCGCTCACGGCCTCGCGATGGTCCTCGGTCCGGCCTGCGAGCGTCTGCGTCAACGACTCGCGATCGAGAATCGTGCGCAGATCGCAACTGTCGGCGAGATTGAGATTGGCCTTCATGTAGGCGTAGGCGACCGTCGGGCCGCTGGCGATTCGGCGGGCCAGCGCCGCGGTCTCATCGGCCAGCGACGCTGCCGGAACGACGCGGTTGACGATTCCCAGTTTCAACGCCTCATCGGCACCGAACACTTCGGCTAGAAAAAATAGTTCGCGCGCCTTGGCCGGGCCGACCAGCTTGCTGAGCAGCCAGGTGCCGCCGAAGTCGCCCGAAAAGCCGACACGGGCGAACGCGGTGCCGAAGCGGGCGGCGTCCGACGCGATCCGCAAGTCGCAGCCGAGCGCGATTCCGAGTCCGGCGCCGGCGGCCGGTCCGTTGACCGCCGCGATCGTGACCTTGGGAATATCATGCAGGAGCATCACGACCTCTTCGGAACGGCGCAGCGCCGACGCGCGTTCCTCGACACTCGGCGCGGGACCGTCATTGCGCGATTGCATCGCGCCGATATCGCCGCCCGAGCAGAAGCCGCGTCCCGCGCCGGTCAGCACGACCGCGCCGACGGCAGGATCTTTCGCCGCGTGCGCGAGTTCGTCGAGCAGCCCTGAGATCATCGGCTCGCTGAGCGCGTTCAACTTTGCGGGCCGATTAAGCGTCAGCCACAGGACGCCGTCGCGCCGCTCGGCTACCAGGTCATGTTCCGTGGTTTGATCGTGATTATCAGCCGCCATCGTAACCTCCGGCTTTTCGGGCCTGGGCGATCAAAAGTATTCCATCACTTAGTTGATCTCGCATCACTCACTTTACGATCGACACTTTGTCGACGGCGTCGGCGAGCGCCTGAGTGCCGTCCTCATCGTGACCAAGCGCGGCGGCCGCGTTGAACATCGAGATCGCCAGCGTCAGCCCCGGCATCGCGAGACCCAGCTCGGTGGCGGCCTCGTTTATCAGCCGCAGGTCCTTGCGCATGAGCCGGAGAAAAAAGCCGGGACGATAGTCGCGTTCGATAATCCGCGGCCCGAGGTTGTTCAACTGCCACGAACCGGCGGCGCCGGCGCCGATCGCCTCGAGCACGCGCGGCGTATCGAGACCGCCGACACGCGCAAACGTCAGCGCCTCGCAGGCGGCTTCGAGGGTGACCGCCACGGCGATCTGATTCGCCAGCTTGGCCATCTGGCCCGCGCCGACCGGACCCATCAAGGCGATTCGCTTGCCCATTTCGTTGAAGAGCGGCATCGCGCGTTCGTAGACCGCCGGATCGCCGCCGACCATGATCGCGAGCGTGCCCTCGATCGCACCGGTATCGCCGCCCGACACTGGCGCGTCGAGGTAGTCGGCGCCGCGCGGCGCGAGCCGGGCCGCGATCTTGCGCTCGGCGGCCGGAGCGATCGTGCTCATATCGACAATCAGATGTCCCCGCTTGACGACCGGCTCGATCTTATCGATCACGCCCTCAACGTCGGGCGTATCCGACACCATGATAAAGACCGCCTCTGCAGCGGCCGCGGCGTCGGCCGCCGAGCCGGCAACGATCGCACCGTCGGCGGCAAGCGCGCGCGCCTTGGCGGGATCGCGATTGAAGACGTGGACGCGATGGCCCGCGCGAAGCAGCCGCCGCGCCATCGGCGCTCCCATTATTCCCGTGCCAATCCACGCGATATCCATTTCAGCCTCGTGGTCACCCTCGCCATTGGGGCTTCGATGCGGCCCTATCGTAGCGCGGATGCGGCAGTGGCTTACAAACGAGCGGGAGTCAGGCGGTGGGCGAATCGACGAGGCGGCGCCAGGAAAAACCGTTGGGCGCGATTGCGCTGAGCGCCGCGACGGGCAGCCAGATCGTGAAGACGAGCCCGAGCAGAATCGAATGCCAGATCCAGAACAGGCCGTAGAGCAGGAACAGCGCGGTCAGGATGAAGTGCGCGCGCATCCGCGAATCGCTGATCGTACCCGGTGTGCGGGCGAACAGCCGCGACACGATAATCGCCTGGCCGCCGCAGTGCCACGTCGCATAATGGCGGCATCGGCGGCACATCCCGACGCTGAGGTCGAACCAGTTGGCGGCGAACAGCAGCAGGCCGATCAGGAAATAGCCGGCGCCGTGGGCAGCGGCGACCGCCAACGCGCAGATCGTGAATAGCGCGAATCCGCCCATACCGACGATACGGAAGAACTTTGGCGTCTGGATCAGGTAGACGACCGGCTCAAAAGGTCCAGGATTATGTCGTGCCATAGGTCAGGTTCCGAAACGCCAGTACTGATCAGGGCGAGCGATGCTAACGAGTATAAGTACCATATCCGGTCGACATAGTCGTTGAGGCTCGCGATGGGGCCCTTTCACCGCAGACGCAGCAGTGAGGAGAGCGTCGAAAAAGGAACCGGGCGTCCGCATCGCGAACGCCCGGCCCATCGTCATCTTAAGTTGCCGTTTAGAAAGCGCAGTATCAGGCGGCGGCCTTCTGGTCGCCCGTGGTGCCCTGCTCCTCGGCAATCGATCCTTTCTTGGACAAGATCACGGCGATTGCCAGCGCGATCACCGAGATTACCGTCACGAAGATCCGCGTGGGGGTGACGTTGTTCGTCTCGACGAGCGTGAACGGCGCGGCCAGAATTCCGACGAGGTTCATCACCTTGATCATTGGGTTGAGCGCCGGTCCGGCAGTATCCTTGAACGGATCGCCGACGGTATCGCCAACGACGGTCGCCTTATGGATATCGGTGCCCTTGCCGCCGAGGTAGCCGTCTTCGACCTTCTTCTTGGCGTTATCCCAGTTGGCGCCGGCGTTGGCCATGAAGACCGCCAGCAACTGCCCGGTCAGAATCGTGCCCGCCAGGAAGCCGCCGAGCGCGCCAGCGTCGAGTCCGAAACCCACCAGCAGGGGAGAGAAAACGGCCAGGATTGCCGGTCCGAGGAGCTCTTTCTGCGCGGTTGCCGTGACGATATCGACACAGCGGCTGTAATCCGGCAGTTCCGTGCCCTCCATGATTCCCGGATGCTCGCGGAACTGGCGCCGCACCTCGAAGACAACCTGGTAGGCCGCTCGGCTGACCGCCTTGATCGCGAACGAGCTGAACAGGAACGGCACCGCGCCACCGAGCATCAGGCCGACGAAGACGGTCGGCATGTTGACCTGGACGCCGAGCATGCTCAGATGAGCCTCATCGATAAACGACCTGAACAGAGCGACCGCCGCGATAACCGCCGTCGCGATCGCAAGGCCCTTGGTGAGCGCCTTGGTCGTGTTGCCGATCGCGTCCATCCAGGAGAGCGTGCGCGACGCCTCTTCCTGATGGACCCCGCCCATCTCGAAGATGCCGTGGGCGTTGTCGGTAATCGGCCCGTAAGTGTCCATCGCGAGGATGAATCCGGTGGTCGTCAGCAGGCCCAACCCGGTCAGCGCGATACCGTAGAACTGCAGCGCCAGCGACTCGTGAAAGATGATCATCGCGCCGATAATCGCGAATACGATCAACAGCAGCGCCCATACCGACGATTCGAGTCCTTCGGCAAGACCCGACAGGATTAGCGTCGCCGGGCCGGTACGCGCTGCGTTGGCGGTTTCGATAACCGGACCGCGATCGGGATGGGTGAAATAGTTGGTCAGCCATAACGTCAGCACGGCCAGGACTATTCCAAGCGTCGCGGTCAGGCCGAAGCGCCAGTCGGGCGCGCCAGTGCGAGGATCGGTCATGTAGAAGTAATTGACGATGAAGAAACCGACCACCGACGCCGCCGCTGAGGTCATATAGCCACGGTTGATCGGTTTCATCGGGTCGCGCATCGCGGTGCCGACCGGCACTTTGACGGCCATAATGCCGAGGATGGACGAGAAGACTCCGACGCCCCGTAGAATCAGGGCGAACAGGATGAGCTTCATCGCGAAGGCGGGGGCCAGCGCACCGTAGGCCGCCTGGAAGTCCTTCTCGCCGGCCGCATAGGCCGCCAGGATGATCGCGGCGACCAGGGTAACTTCGTAGGACTCGAAGATATCGGCCGCCATACCGGCGCAGTCGCCGACGTTGTCGCCCACGTTGTCGGCGATCGTCGCGGGATTGCGCGGATCGTCCTCCGGGATACCGGCTTCGATCTTGCCGACCAGGTCACCGCCGACATCGGCCGCCTTGGTGTAGATACCGCCGCCTACACGCATGAAGAGCGCCGCCAGCGAGCCGCCGAAGCCGAAGCCCACCAGGACCTTCATTGCATCCTGCTGGAAGATGAGGAAGATAACCGTCGCGCCCAGCAATCCGAGGCCGACCGTGAACATGCCCGAGACGCCGCCGGCCTTGAACGCGATTTCCATCGCATCTTTAAAGCTGGTCAAGGCCGCGTTGGCGCTGCGGACGTTGCCCTTGACTGCCAGCCACATGCCGACGTAGCCGGCGCCGTAGGAGGCGCTGACGCCGAGGACAAAGGCAAAGGCAATTCCCACGGGCAGAGTCAGGCCAGTGTAAAGCCGGTGATACATCCAAAAGAGCGCGATAGCGATTGCTATCACGAACCAGATCATCGTTTTGACCTGGCGCCTCAGATAGGCCATTGCGCCGTCTTCAACGGCTTTGGCGACGTCGGTCATCGACTTGGGACCGGGGTCGGCCTGCAACACGATTCGGACCAGCCATAGTCCGTAGCCCAACGAGATCAGGGCTGAAATCAGGACCAGCCACAAAAGTAGCAACTGGTCGCCGGTAAGGGCTGGCAAAATTATTTTTGCTTCGCTCATCTAGCTTGAGTCTCCCAACGGATTTCGGAGTTACGAGGCCTCCCCCAGAAGCCACCTTAACGACCGGGTGGAAAAGTTTAACTCAGAGAGTCTAATTTTTCCCAGCTTCATTGTCTAGAAGGTCCCCTGTTTCCCCCTTCCTCCACCGGCCAGCCGGAGCAGGATTCAGAAACGATGCCCCAATAGCGCAAAAGCACTCCTGGTGGCGTCATCTCGGTCATCTTGGACGAAGTGAAGGAGTGATCGGGACTAGCGCTGACCGATGGCTATCGCAATTCGCCAGGGCGGGCACTGATCGATTCTTCGGCGCGGCGCCTCTGCGATTACGGCGGATAGGACCCTCACCCACGCCTGCGACGATCTTTCCCATGAGGGAGAGGATCAGGATCCTTTTGCCGTCCTCGACATCGGATATCGGACCGGCGAGGCGGATTACCGGACCGGCCGCGAGGTCGGATGCCCGACCGGCCTTTAGGCCGGATAAGTTGATCCGTCGGCGTTCGGTATGTTTAGCTTAGAGTTCTGCGCAAAAACTATGAACACAACCATTGAAAGTCCTTCAGCGCTGCGGCGCAAACTGACCATCGAGGTCGAACCCGTCGAGATCAAGGCCGAGCTCGACAAGACCTACAACGAGCTGCGGCGCACCGTGATGCTCAAAGGCTTCCGCCCGGGCCACGCCCCGCGCAACTTGCTCGAGCGCTTCTTCGGCGACCAGGTCCGCAGCGACGTAATCCAGCGGCTGGTCAAGGAATATACCGACAAGGCGCTCGACGAGCAGAACCTGAAGCCCATCGTCACGCCCGAGGTGATTACCGAGGAGACCGATCTTTCCAAGGCGCTGCGCTTTAGCGCCATATTCGATATCACGCCCGATCTCGAAGTGAAGGATTACGACGGCCTCGAGGTTTCGCGGCCGCCCGCCGAGATTACCGACGCCGACGTCGACGGCGCCGTCGAGCGGCTGCGCGAGCGCCAGGCGACGCTCAAGAAAGTCGAGGGACGCTCGGTCGTCGAACCGGGCGACTACGTGCTGGCGGAACTCGACGGCAGTATCGATGGCAAGGTGGTGCCGGCTCTCCATAGCGCCGATCGCTTGTTCGAGGTATCGCCGCGCTCGCTGGCCCATCGTATCGACGAAGTTTTTGCCGGCGCCGAAGTCGGCAATCCCGCCGTCAAGACGCACAGCTATCCGGAGGACTACGCGGAAAAAGAGCTGGCAGGCAAGAACGTCGAATGGAAGGGCGAGGTCAAGGAAATTTTCGCCCGCGAGCTGCCCGCGATCGACGACGAATTTGCTCGCGACCAGGGCTATGAGAGCCTCGAGGATCTGCGCACCAAGGCGCGTGCGAGCCTGCTCGACAGTGCCAAGCGCGATGCCGACGGCCGGGTGCGGCAGTCGCTTATAGATATGGTGATCGAGCGCAATCCGCTCGAATTGCCCGAGTCGCTGGTCGAGCGCGAACGGATGGCGCTCGAGACCGAGCTGGCCCATACGCTCGAAGCTTCCGGCGTGCCGCACGAGCGCGCGCATACCGCGGCGCATGAACGGGCGGCGGAGTTGCGCGAGCGCGCGGAGAAGCGGGCGCGCACGATGCTTCTTACCGACGCGTTGGCGCGGCAGGAAAAAATCGAAATTAGTGACGAAGATGTCGCCGATCGGATAGGCCGTGCAGTTCGCGAAGCTGGACGCGATCGCGATCAAGTTGCCCGACATTATGCGGAAGAGAGCAATCGTGAGTCTTTAAAGGCCGCGCTGCGCCGTGAAAAGGCTCTCGATCTGCTTTTGGAGCGCGCGAAGGTAAATGAAACAGCCGGCGAGCCGCCCGCTGGAGAGGCGCCGCCAGCACCGTGACTTCGTTCGGCGAAGTTGCTCACGTTTTTCAAAGCCGTTACAATCGGTTTATGCCGATGTTGCGGCCACCTCGCCAATCAGTTTTCCTTCCTGCGCAGGAGTCCGCGCAATCATGAGCGGGCTCGTCCCGATGGTCGTCGAGCAGACGGGCCGTGGCGAGCGTGCTTACGACATCTACTCACGGCTGCTGCGCGACCGGATCGTATTTCTGGGCACCGATATCAACGACGACGTGGCCAACCTGGTCACCGCGCAGTTCCTGTTCCTTGAGTCGGAAGATCCGGACAAGGAGATTCATTTCTATATCAATTCCCCGGGCGGTTCGGTGACCTCCGGGCTGGCGATCTACGATACGATGCAATTCATCAAGCCTCCCGTCTCGACGTTGTGTCTGGGACAGGCAGCCAGCATGGCGGCAGTGCTGCTGTGCGCGGGAGCGAAAGGCAAGCGGATGGCGCTGCCGCACTCGCGCATAATGATCCATCAGCCGCTCGGCGGTGCTCAGGGCCAGGCCACCGATATTGATATCCAGGCGCGCGAGATTCTGCGTATGCGCGAAGAGCTCAACGGCATCATAATGCGCCACAGCGGACAGAATCTGCGCAAGATCGAGAAAGATACCGACCGCGACCTGTTCCTTAATCCGACGCAAGCGGTTGAATACGGGCTGATCGATGAGGTAATCGTTAGCCGAGGGCCCTCCAAGTGAACCGCGGGGAGGCAGTAAATGGCCAAACATGACGACCGCTCGGGCAACCTTGTTTGCTCCTTTTGCGGCAAGAGTCAGGACGAAGTTCGCAAGCTGATTGCCGGTCCAACGGTCTATATATGCGACGAGTGCATCGACCTTTGTAACGACATCATCGCCGAAGAGACTGACGGCGAAGAAGCTTTCAGCCAGACCTCGGCGGTGCCGAAACCGGCCGAGATCAAGCGAGTTCTCGACCAATATGTGATCGGACAGGAACGCGCCAAGAAAATTCTCTCGGTGGCGGTCCACAATCACTACAAACGTATCGATTCGCAGATGGTCAACGGCGATGTCGAGCTGCAGAAGTCCAATATTCTGTTGATCGGCCCGACCGGCGTCGGCAAGACGCTGCTCGCCCAGACTTTAGCGCGCTTCCTGCAGGTGCCGTTCACGATCGCCGACGCGACCTCGCTGACCGAGGCGGGCTATGTCGGCGAAGACGTCGAGAACATCATCCTGTCGCTGCTGCAGAACGCCGATTACGATATCGAGCGATGCCAGCGCGGTATCGTTTATATCGACGAAATCGACAAGATCGCGCGCAAGGGCGACAACCCTTCGATTACCCGCGACGTCTCGGGCGAAGGCGTGCAGCAGGCGCTGCTGAAGATCGTCGAGGGCACGATGGCGTCGGTGCCGCCCAAGGGCGGCCGCAAGCATCCGCAGCAGGAATTTTTGCAGGTCGACACCAGCAATATCCTGTTCATATGCGGTGGCGCGTTCGTCGGGCTCGACGACATCATCCGCCGGCGTATCGCAGGCAAAACGATGGGCTTCCGGGCCGACATGACTCATCGCGATCTCAAGACGGTTTCCGAGTTGCTCAATGAAGTGCAGCCCGAAGATCTCCTGAAGTTCGGGCTGATTCCCGAATTCGTCGGCCGTCTGCCGGTGCTGGCGACGCTCGGCGAACTCGACGAGGACGCGCTGGTGCGTATCCTCACCGAACCCAAGAACGCGCTGGTGCGGCAGTATCAGAAGCTGTTCGATATGGAGAACGTCCACCTCAAGTTCACCCATGGATCGCTCCGCGCCATCGCGCGCGAGGCGCTCAAGCGCAAGTCGGGCGCCCGCGGTCTGCGCGCTATAATGGAAACCATCATGGTGGACCTGATGTACGAGATACCTTCGCAACCGAATATCAAGGAGGTCCTGATCTCGGAGGAGGTCGTCACCCAGAAGGAGCAGCCGCTGCTCGTCTATCAGAAGACCGCTGAAACCGCCTGAGGTCTACGGAGATTGGGATCACAGATGCTTTTTCGCAATGATAAGAAGGACAACCGCGACGCTCCCGCACGGGAGACCGTCCCGTTGCTCCCGCTGCGTGAACTGATCGTTTTTCCGCATGAGGTTTACCCGATATTCGTCGGGCGCCAGAAGTCCATAAAGGCGCTCGAAGCGGCGGAAACCTCCAAACGGCCGATCCTACTGGTCGCCCAGAAGGACGCTCGCGTAGCTGACCCTTCACCCGCTGACATCTACTCGATCGGCACCCTCGGCGTGGTCGTGCAGCTCCTGCGGCTACCCGACGGCACCGTCAAGGCCCTGCTCGAAGGCAAGAAGCGCGCGCGCATCCTGAAGTACGTCGCCGAGGACGAGTACTTCCAGGTCGAGGCCGAAGAGCTCGACGAGATCTGCGATCGCACGGCGGAAGTGGAAGCGCTCGTTCGTACGGTCAATTCAACCTTTGACAACTATGTCCGGCTGAACAAGAAGATTCCGCCGGAGACCGTCACCTCGATGGCGGCGGTGGATGATCCGGCCTACCTGGCCGACAAGCTGGTCTGCCATCTCGGTATCAAGCTCGAGGACAAGCAAGCGCTGCTCGAATGCGTTAACGCGGCTGAGCGGCTCGAGAAGATTCTCGGCTACATGCGTTCTGAACTCGAAATCCTGGAGGTCGAAAAACGTATCCGCTCGCGGGTCAAGAAGCAGATGGAGAAGACCCAGAAAGAGTACTACCTCAACGAGCAGATGCGTGCGATTCAGAAGGAGTTGGGCGAAAAAGACGAATTCAAGAACGAAATCCAGGAGCTCGAAGAGAAGCTGCGCCAGAAGAAGATGCCGGCCGAGGCTCGCGAAAAGTGCGAGCGCGAGATCAAGAAGCTCAAGATGATGTCGCCAATGTCGGCCGAAGCGACTGTCGTGCGCAACTACCTCGACTGGTTCCTGGCCCTGCCTTGGTTCGAGTACACCGAAGACAAGCTCGATATCAAGGAAGCCGAGCGCATCCTTGAGGAAGATCACTTCGGCCTCGACAAGGTCAAACAGCGCATCCTCGAGTACCTGGCCGTGCAGACTCTGGTCGGCCAGCTCAAGGGACCGATTCTGTGCCTGGTCGGACCTCCGGGGGTCGGCAAAACTTCGCTCGGCAAGTCGATTGCGCGGGCGACCGGACGCAAGTTCGTGCGCGTGTCGCTAGGCGGCGTGCGCGACGAGGCCGAAATCCGCGGCCATCGCCGCACCTATATCGGCGCGTTGCCAGGCAAGATTATCCAATCGATGCGCCGCGCGGCTTCGGGCAACCCCGTGATGCTGCTCGACGAGGTCGACAAGATGTCGACCGACTTCCGCGGCGATCCGTCATCGGCGCTGCTGGAGGTGCTCGACCCTGAGCAGAACATCTCCTTCAACGATCATTACCTCGACTGCGATTACGACCTTGCCAAGGTGATGTTCATCACGACGGCGAATACGCTCGATCGGATTCCGCGTCCGCTGCAGGATCGGATGGAAATCATCCGCATACCGGGCTACACGGAGACCGAGAAGCTGAACATCGCGCGCCGCTACCTGGTGCGCAAACAGCGCGAGGCCAACGGCCTCAAGGAAGAGAACATCGAATTCTCCGACCCGGCGCTGCTCGGAATCATCCGCCATTACACGCGCGAAGCCGGCGTCCGTAGCCTCGAGCGCGAAGTCGCCTCGGTCTGCCGCAAGGTGGCCGTCGAGGTCGTGCGCAACGATCGCGCCGCCCGCGTAAAGGTGTCGGCGTCGAACCTCGCGAAGTATCTCGGACCGGCAAAGTTCCGCTATGGAATGGCGGAGCTCGAACCTCAAATCGGCATGTCGACCGGCCTTGCGTGGACCGAACTCGGCGGCGAATTGCTCTCGGTCGAAGTTACGATTCTGCCGGGACGCGGCAAGCTGACCGTCACCGGGCAGCTCGGCGACGTAATGCAGGAAAGCGCGCAAGCGGCGCTCTCCTACGTGCGCTCGCGCGCGGCGAACTTCGGGCTCAAGCCGGACTTCTATCAGCGCATCGATCTGCACATTCATATTCCCGAAGGCGCGATTCCCAAAGACGGCCCTTCGGCGGGAATCACGCTTGCGACCGCACTGGTCTCGGCACTATGCCAGGTGCCAGTGCGCCACGACGTCGCGATGACCGGCGAGATAACGCTGCGCGGCCGCGTGCTGCCGATCGGCGGACTCAAAGAAAAGGTTCTCGCGGCCCATCGCGGCGGAATCCGCACGGTGCTTATTCCCAAGGAGAACGAAAAAGACATCCAGGAAATTCAGCCCCAGATTCTGAAGAACATCACGCTCATTCCCGTCGAGCATATGGACGATGTTCTCAAGAATGCGCTGGTGCTGGCTGATCCGGAGGCGTTTTTCAAGCAGGGAACGGCTGCGGTCGCGCCCTTCGCCGAGCCGGTTGAGAAGGAAGGTTTGGTCGACGAGGACGATGACGGCTCCACGATCTCGCCGAATCTTTCCTGAGGCGGGACGCGGAGGCGCCGCAAACCGGGGCGATCGTTTCACAGTCCGGTGGATGCGGCTTAACGGGCTGGCTTAAACCACTGGAGTGCTGCAATGACCAAGGCCGAAATGATCGATGGGCTGGCCAACAAACTTGGACTGCCCAAGGCGGACGCCGAGAAGGCGGTCAACATCGTCCTCGACGACATCGTGGCCGCCCTCAAGCTGGGAGAGCGGGTGAACATCTCCGGCTTCGGCACGTTTTCCGTGTCGTCACGCCAGGCGCGCACAGGGCGGAATCCCAAAACGGGAGAGCCCATCGCGATCTCGGCGAGCCGTTCCGCCAAGTTCAGAGCGGGCAAGCAACTTCGCGACTCGCTGAATGGTATTGCCGAAAGCGGCGCGCCGGGAACGACTCCGTCAGCCTGACCGGGCTCGCAACTATCTTCTGGATATTCGGCGCGGCGTTCTGAGCGGCTTCAAGGGCCTGCGGCGCCGCGGTGCCCGTCCTGCTGCCGAATTTTCATGTCTGCGTATGACCACGGCGGGCGGTTAGCTCAGCGGTAGAGCATCGGCCTTACAAGCCGGGTGTCGCAGGTTCAATCCCTGCACCGCCCACCAACAAACTTCAAAAGAGATGTGGAAGCGGCTCCTCGACGATCGTGGCCGCTCAGTCCCGACTAAGGCGTCCTAACTTGCCAGTTATTGTCCCTTGAACACCGGCTTGCGCTTGGCGAAAAACGCCGCGACGCCCTCATGGAAGTCTTCACTCGCATACGCCCGCGCCACCAGATCGTCCCCATCTGCCGCCCGGCGCTGAATCTGCAGACGCCTTGTCGCCTCCTTGGTAACCCTCATCGTGATCGGTGCATGAGTGGCGATGTCCAAGGCGATCTCCTTCGCATGGGCAAACGCCTCACCATGCGCCACCACATCGTTCAGCAATCCCGCGGCCTTGGCCTGAACGGCATCGACCAGGCTCGCGCGATAAATCAGTTCCTTCAGGCGGCTTGGCCCGATCAGATCGAGGAGCCGCGCGTGGTTGGCCATCGAAAGGCAGTTACCCAGCGTGCGCGAGATAGGGACCCCTATCGAAGTGGTAGCACCGCCGTAGCGCAAATCGCAGACGATCGCGATCGCGGCGCCCGCGCCGACCGCATAGCCTTCGATCGCGGCGATAGTTGGCTTGCTCACCGCCTCGAGCCGGCCGAGCGTCGCCTCCATTTTACGTTCATAGGCAAGACCGTCATCGGCGCCGCTGAATTTTTCGAACTGAGAAATATCGGTTCCAGCCGCGAACGCCTTCACGCCGGCGCCGCGGATGATCATGGCCCTGATGCTCGAATTCTCCTCAACCGTCGCGCAAGCCTGCGCCAGACCGT
>Ga0302325_10019107_pt1 | contig 14426 bp, 12 predicted proteins | sample Palsa_T0_2_FD_201948 | JGI IMG/M metagenome (GOLD analysis project Ga0302325, IMG submission 201948) | Peat permafrost microbial communities from Stordalen Mire near Abisko, Sweden - Palsa_T0_2 | ecosystem: Environmental > Terrestrial > Soil > Palsa > Peat permafrost | place: Sweden: Abisko... | reverse complement strand
GGCATGGCCCGGGCCAGCCGTTACGGTATTATCGTCAAGACCGGCGCGGCTTTGGAACGGTTGGCTGAAGTGCAGACAATCGCTTTTGATAAAACCGGCACGCTGACCGGCGGTACATTGGAAGTTGACACGGTGACGGCTTTTAATGGCCATAAGAAAGATGACGTTTTGGCGCTGGCTGCCAGTTTGGAGCAAAATTCCAACCACGTCCTAGCCCAGGCCATTGTCTCGGCCGCCCAAGCCCGGCAGCTAAAAGCCGCCAAGGCCAAGCACGTCCAGGAAATCGCCGGACGCGGGCTGCAGGCTAGCCTGAAAGGACGGACAGTCTTGGTCGGACGCTTGAGCCTGCTGACAGAACAAGGTATCAAACCGCCTAAGCAATTCGATCAAACTACTGTCCGGCAAACGGCCGTCTATGTGGCTATTGACAGCGAGCTGGCCGGTGTAATCACGCTGAAGGACGAACTCCGGCCGGAGAGCAAGGCCACCATCGACAAGTTGCACGAGCTGGGTATCAAAGAAGTCATGATGGTTACCGGTGATAACCGGGCAACGGCTCAGGCTATTGCCAAGCAGCTAGGCATCAGCCACGTGCATGCCGAGGCGTTGCCGGCTGACAAGCTGCATATCCTGGAAGAAATCAAAGCCCGGCCAATGGCCTTCGTCGGCGATGGCGTCAACGACGCGCCGATCCTAACAGCGGCCGACGTTGGCATAGCGCTCGGTGCCCGCGGTTCAACGGCCGCCAGTGAGTCGGCAGACATGGTCATCATGCTGGACGATGTAGGCCGGGTGGCCACGGCGGTGGCCATTGCCCAGCGTACCTTCCGCATCGCCCGCCAAAGCATCCTGATAGGCATTGGCCTCAGTCTGTTGCTAATGCTTGCTTACGCCACAGGCCGGTTTTCTCCCTTATCCGGTGCTATCATTCAGGAAGTAGTTGACGTGTTCGTGATCTTCAACGCCCTGCGTGCGCACGGCATCAGTTTCAGTGATTGACTAGCATAAAGGCTACTAGCAGTGGCACCAGCAGGTTATCCAGTCCAAAGACGGCAACATTCTCCAGGGCAGTCGCCAGAGCGCTGACCAACAGGGCATAACCGATAGTTATCGATACGCCGCTGTAGTGGCCGTAGACTAGCATAATGGCCAGCGATACAACGAAAAAGGTCAGCGTACCGGCAGCGCTTTTAGGGTGCTTGAACATTAGGTATTTTAAGCGGTTGCCGTATTGGACACCGATAATGGCCGCCAGGCCGTCCGCGAAAGCCATCTGCATCAAGGCTGCGGCATAGATCCACTTGTCGTGCGTTACCAGCGCGACCGAGCCCACTGCCATGGCAAAGAATAGTTCGCCCAATGTCGGCCGCTGGACGCTGTGGATAGCCTGGAATAAACGCAGGTATTTTGAGGCAATCACCACCACCAGGAAAGCCAGGCTCAATAACTCTATCTGCCGCCAGGACAGGAAAAACGGCCAAAACGCCACGAAACCGCCCACTGTCACGTGGATGAACTTACGGCCAAACTCGGTATGCACGTCACGGCTGCGCCACCACAGCTCATTAATTAAGAGCAAAGCCAGTACCGCCAAGACCGTCAATAATAAAGCCAGCATGTTTCGATTGTACAGCAAAAATGGTCGGGGTGACTGGATTTGAACCAGCGACCTCGTCGTCCCGAACGACGCGCGCTACCAAGCTGCGCCACACCCCGAAATTACAGAGGTTGATTATAGCGAATATGTCGACTGATTACTACCCTTGTGACCAAACAGCACTTTTTACGAGTGTTCGTCCGGGTGGTAAATGGTTCCCGGCTGCGGGCTGCGCGGACCCGGAAGATGGCTGAGCCGGTCAGCTGGCGACGGCTGCGGTGGCAGCGGTGCTGTTGAGGCAAACGAACCCGGTGTCGGCGTACCGCCCGGCGGCGAAATCGAACCGGTGGGCCAACCGGCCGGTGCCGGAGTTGAAGGCCCACCGCCGAAACGGCCGAACAGGCGGCGGAATTGGCCGTTTAAGGCTGATGGCCCGATGAAATTAATGCCCAGGCCAAACAACACGACAAGACCTATGACCAAGAGATAGAGCCAGGTAAGGTTGGAGTTGTGCAGGGCCGAGTCTTTGACAACCAGGTTCTGGCTAGCCTGCTTGACGCCGCCGTTGTCGTAATAAGTCTTGCTAACCAGTTTGTAGGTGCCGTTCTTGAGCTTGGTAGTATCAATGTTGTACTTGTAGGGCGACTTGGTCTCGGTGTCGACCAGTTTGCCATTGAGGAAGTATTCAACCTTGGTGACGCCGCTTGTTTGGACAGTAGTCGGCTCAACGCTGACCGGCGTGTTGACGGCCACCGAACTGTTATTGGGAACCGTTACGCCGCCGGCGTTGGAGCTGGAACTGCTACCGGAGCCGCTACTGGGCGCAACGTTAACACTAGTGCTCTTAGGATTGCCGGTGCTCGGCTTAGGTGCCGGAGTAGGTGCTGGCGTTGTTGAGGGTGGCGGTGTCGTAGTGCCGCCTCCACCACCACCGCTGCCACCGCCCCCACCACTTGACGGTGTCACAAGCGTGTAAGCCGCGGAGCTGGGGGTACTGGTTAAGGCACTACATGAGGCCATGGTACAGCCAGGCGGCAAAATATATGAGGTCGGCGGAGCGGCAAAACTAACGGTAGCCGAACCGGCGCTAAGAACTTTAAAAGTCATGGTGGTAACAGTACCGGTGCCGCTACCCCCCAGGGTCGTGCGGTTGATAGTTACACTGCCGCCACTGGCTGTATCGGTGCCGTTTAGATTGGTGCTGAATGGCGCTGTCGAGTTAACAGTATCACCGACAAACTGTAGGCTGGATGGAAAGTTGATAACTGCTTGAACGGTAGTGGCGGCCGCGCCGTTCTCTTGGAGCGTGACATTAAAGGTGGCGCCGACGTTGTAGCTGCCGCTACTTGGACTGAGCGCAAAACTGCCGCTGTCGGCGTAGCTAGATCGTATTAGAGTGAAACCAGCAACAGCGACTATTAGTACCACTATAATAAGTTGCGTGCGCGTTATAGTCCGGACAATTGCTGTTTTCATAATGATTTATTCCAATTAGTTGCAACCGCGTTCAGATCAAAACCGTTGACCGAGGTGTCGCCATTAGCGTCACCCCCTGTCGGCAGCATACCGCCCATATTCCAATCGGTTGCCAGCGCGTTCAGATCAAAACCGTTGACCGACGAGTCACAGTTGAAGTCTCCGGCTAGACCGCCGCTTGATGTGGGTACAGTTACGGTGGCGGCCGGACCGGTGCCGGCACTGTTATAGGCTGTTATGGTTATAGTGTAGGAGACAGACGGAGCCAGGCAGCTTAAGGTACCGCCGGTCGAGGTAAAAGTATCTCCGCTATACGTATCCAGGACGCCATTAATGTAGACATGGTAACCGGTCACGGTGCCGGTGGGAGCGGTCCAGGCCAGAGTGGCACTCTGGGTGGCAATGATTGGAGCTTGCGGACTTGCCGGCGCCGAGGGAGCCGTGCCGGTGGCGGCCGGAGTTGTCACAGAATTAGAGCTGGTTTTGGCACTCTCATTGCCGGCACCGTCAATCGCACTGACCTGGTAGGTATAGGTAGTGCTGGCCGTGACGGCGGTATCACTATAGCTGAGCGTTGTACCGCTGACGGTGACAATTGCCGTACTGCCTTTGTCGCTGCGGTAAACCTTATAGCCTGTCACGCCAATATTGTCGGTACTGGCTGACCAGCTGAGGTTGACCTGGCTGGCGCTGGCCGCGGTGGCGGTAACTGAACCTGGAGCAGTCGGAGCCGTGGTATCCGCCAGGGTGGCAATAGTGATCTGAGCACCGGACTGGCTCGAGGTATGCCCGCTGGTGTCAAAGGCTTGAACGGCATAAGTATAACTGGTATTAGGGGTCAAGGCGGTGATAGTGACCGTAGTACCACCGGTAACGGAAGTGATCAGGGTATAGGTAGAACCGTTAACCTGGTAGATATGGTAGCCGTTAAGCGTGCAGCCGGTGCTGGCCGTGCTGGCAGCCCAGCTGAAGCTGACGCTGGTGACGGTGCGCGTACCGGCCGTCGGCGTGCCCGGCTGTGTGGGATTACCGCTACAGGTCGGTGCCGGCGTGGTAGCATGGACGACCGTGCTGGGGGAGCTTTCGTTGCCAACGTTATCGACGGCAGTAATGACGTAGCTGTAGCCAGTACTGGCAGAAACCGTGGTGTCGTTGTACGAGGTGCCGCTGACAAGCGTGCTGCCGTTGACGGGCGTACTGGCAGTGGTGCTGGGCGTGCAACTAGCACCGGTGCATCGGTAGATGTTGTAACCATCGACTCCTACACCGCCTGGACTGGGATTATCGGTACTGGCTGACCAGCTGAGGTTGACTTGGCCGGCGCTAGCAGCCGTTGCAGCCGGACTGCCTGGGGCATTTGGCGCTTCATTGTCAGCAACGGTTGTAAAGGTTTTACCGCTACTCTGTACGGACGTATTATTTCCGCTGTCCGTTGCTTCAACGGTGTAAGTATAGCTGTTGCTGGCGGTCAGGCCGGTATCGGTGAAACTAGCCCCGGTAGGGGTGCCAACCTGAGTGCCATTCCGGAATACCTTATAGCCGGTGATGCTGCAGCCGGACGTCGGACTGGGGGCCGTCCAGCTCAAGCCAATAGTGCTGTAGGTAGAGCCAGTTTGAGTTATGCCGGTGGGAGCGGCCAGGGTGCCGGTGGTACAGGTTGGGGCATTACTCACCGTCACGGTGATCGCACTGGACGTAGTCGTCAGGCCATTGCTATCCGTGGCGACGGCAGTAATGGTCTGGCTTCCGCTGAGTCCGGTGGTGTTCCAGCTAGCAGTGTACGGTGCAGTGGTGTCGGCCGAGCCGATGTTGGTACTACCGTCTTTGAACTGGACACTGGTGATAGTAGCGCCGCTAGTAGTGGCAGCGGCCGTGGCGGCAAGGTTCACCGTGCCGCTCTCTGTGGCGCCGCTGGTAGGGCTGGTTATCGAGACGGTCGGCGGAGTATTGGTTGTGGTGGTGCAGTTGGTGCCGGTGCCGGTCGGGACACAGGTACTATCGTTCAAAAATTCGATATTATCTAGGCTCGCCCCACTCTGGGTGCCGGTTACTACTAGCGTGTGGTTGCCCGCGGTGAGTGTCGGGGCAGTAAGGCCGGCCGTAGCCTCAACCCAAGTCCAGGTGTTAGCCGCAGAGATTGAGCTACCGGCAACCGCATAACAATTGGTGCCGGTGGCATTGTCTACATTAAGCAGTAGAGGTGAGCTGGACGATGTTGAGGGTACTTGCACGCGCACCCATATATTATAAGAATCGGTTGTATTGATAACTATGGGGTTAGGGGGGGTATCAGAAACACTAAACGTATCCGTGCCGTAGGTCGTACCGGTTGGGGTACAGGCAGCTAGGGAGGCTGCGGCTATAGTCCGGCCGCTTTGCATTACCACACTCCAAGCCAGGAGGCTCGCAAGCAGAAAACCGAAGGCAACAATTCCCCTAAAGGCTGGCAGCTTGATCGTCGGTAATGGCATGACCCTCATAGTTTTTGCTGTGTTAATTGCCTGCGCAACTTATACTTTTGTTTCTCATAAGCAGTATAGCTAAATAATTCGGGCTGTCAACGCAAATCCAATCCGTCAATGCTCGAATCTCATGGTCGGGGAGACAGGATTTGAACCTGCGACCCCCGCGTCCCAAACGCGGTGCGCTACCGGACTGCGCCACTCCCCGAACTGAGGTGATTATATCAGAAAAGTTGCTGGATTGATTCGGTTGAGTCGGCTAGGCCATGGTCGTTGCTTTGGACCAGGACGGCGTTGAACTGCCGGCCGCCGCCAGTTTCGAGTTCGTTGCGAGTTTTTTGGCCATCGCGCCAGCGGGCGATGATGCTCTGATAGGCCACACCCAGCGAGGCATCCAGCGCGCCGCACATTCCGACGTCGGTTATGTGGGCGGTACCGCCGGGCAACACCCGGGCGTCGGCAGTCGGCACATGCCAGTGATCGCCGATCACTGCCGTCACGCGGCCGTCCAGGTAGTGGCCAATGACGACTTTTTCGCTCGAATAGTCGCCGTGAAAGTTGACCATGGTCGCAACTTTGTGGGTAGCTTTTTCGGCTTCCAATATCTTATCAATTGTTAAAAGTGGGTTATCTACAGGCTTGTCGGCATCCTTGCCGACAATCTGGCCGAGGAGGCTGATAACCAGCACCTTGCCCTTGGTGGTCTCAATATATTTGAAGCCCAAGCCAGGCGTTCCAGCCGGATAATTGGCCGGACGGATGATAGGCTGTGCCGGGTCGCTTAGCGCTGGAATAATTTCTTCGCGGTATAGGCTCCAATTACCGCCGCTGCAGAAATCCACGCCAGCCGCTTGCAACTTTCGGAAGTCGGCGAGCGTAGTCCCCTTGCCGTCACTGACATTCTCGGCCTGGGCTATGACCAAATCGATTTGTTTGTCTTTAATCAGGCCCGGCAAAACCTTTTCGACGACTTTGAGGCCGGTTTCGCCCATTACGTCACCGACGTAGAGAATGTTCATGCCTGGCTGCTACTTGGCGAATTCGACAGCGCGAGTTTCGCGGATGACGTTGACCTTGATGGTGCCGGGGTATTGCATGGTCGATTCGATCTTAGTGGCGATATCGCGAGCCAGCTTGATAGCACTGAGGTCATCGATGGCCTGCGGTTGGACGAAGACGCGGACTTCGCGGCCGGCGCTGATGGCATATGACTTTTCGATGCCCTTAAAGCCGTTGGCGACGTTCTCCAGATCCCGCATGCGTTCGCCAAAGTTCTCGGCGCTGATGTTGCGGGCGCCGGGCCGGGAGGCGCTGATAGCGTCAACGGTGCGGATGATGAGTGCTTCGACCGTCGTGGCTTCGACGTCGTCGTGGTGCTGTTCGGCGGCCAGGGCGACTTCTTCCGGCGCACCGTACTTGCGCAGGATTTCGCCGGAGATGTGGTGGTGCTTACCCTCCATCTTGTGCGTCAGGGCCTTGCCGAGATCATGAACCAGGGCAGCGTATTTGGCGGTCTTGACATCGGCGCCGATCTCCTCGGCAATAACGGCTGCCAAGTGAGCCATCTCGGTGGAGTGCTTGAGGACGTTCTGACCGTAGCTGGTGCGGTACTTAAGCTCACCGAGTAGCTGCAAAATCTCTTTTGGAATGCCGACGATGCCGACTTCACGAGCGGCGTCTTCGCCAGCTCGGATAACATCTTTCTCAACGTTCTTCTGGGCCTTGGCAACGACTTCTTCTATCCGGCCGGGATGGATACGGCCGTCTTTCATTAGCATTTCCATGGCTTGGCGGGCGACTTCGCGGCGCACCGGATCAAAGCTGCTGAGGACCACGTAGCCCGGCGTGTCGTCGACCATGATGTCAACGCCGGTAGCGCGCTGCAGGGCCTGGATGTTGCGGCCTTCCTTGCCGATGATGCGGCCTTTCATCTCCTCGTCTTCCAGCTTAATGCTGGTAACGGTACGCTCGGCTGTAACCTCGCTGGCCATGCGTTCCATGGCCGTAGTGAGGATTAGCGCAGCCGTTTCTTCAGCGTTGTCACGGGCCTCGTTCTGGAGTTTGGTGACTAGGCCAAGAAGGTCATTCTTGATGTCGCGTTCGGTCATCTGCATCAGTTTTTCGCTGGCCTCGGCCTTGGAGAGTTTGGCGATCTTTTCCAGTTTGTCTTGCTGTTTAGTCCGGATATCGCGGATCTCGTTTTTGAGTTGATCGGCTTCGTCCTCGTTTTTGCGCAGGGTTTCGCTGCGCTTGTCGAGCTCATCGAGCTTCTTGTCGAGCGCCTCTTCGCGGGTAACCAGGCGCTGTTCCAAGTCTTTTAATTCTTTGCGGCGGGCCTGTTCTTCTTTGCGCGTTTCGTCGACGGCCTTGTTGGCTTCTTCGCGGGCTTGGTCAATCAGTTTGTCGGCCTCTTTCTTGGCCCGTTGTAATTCTTTCTGGGCCTTTTCCTCGGCTGAACCCATACGCTGTTTGGTGACGGCGGCATTGGCGCCAAAGCCAGCAACTAGCCCTACTATAGCGAGCACTACTGCTAACATACTGTTTCCTTTCTATCCATGCAGAAAAGTTTTGTTACAGACAATCGCTATCACTTCTCTAGTCTGATAAAACTAATCTGAAAATCGGGTTAATTTAGAGTTGAATCAAGCGGATCTGCTGCGCTCTCAAACGTGGCAATTCCTGCCTCCAATATACGGCAAAAAACCCGTGCCGGTCAATGCCTGGGCGGCGTAATATGCGGCGGTGAGCCGTATTCGGGCAGAGCGGCTTGTTCGTCCCGGCCCTGCCGGAGGCTTCGGCTGCCCTGCCCTATCCATCGGGCGCCGGTCTCGGCTATGATTGGAATGTGCAAACTGTAGGCCAGGGCGTTAGCCACGCTGAGGCCTATACGCAGTCCGGTGAAACTGCCGGGACCTTTAAAAACCACAACGCCATTCAGGTCATTAAGGTTGCGGCCTTGGGACTCCAGCAGTTCTTTTATTTTAAAATGAATGGTTTCGGCCAGCTGGCGATGGGCCGGCCAAGTGGAATAGGCCAGCTTGGTGCTATCGTCAAACAAGCCGATTTCGGCATCCGGTTTATCAGTACGGATAGTCAGTATCAGCATATAATTAACATGTTAAGTGTCCCTCTCAATGAGGTAGCTGAGGCTGGCCGGGTATGAAAAACTTAAATCCCGGCGCTCTTCGCCGGTGGCCTTGATGCGGACAGTCAGCCGCCGGGCAGGTAAAACCTGTGTGACGATATCACCCCATTCTACAGCGACGACGGCTTCCGGATCGGCCAAAGCTTCTGCCAGTTCGTCGCGCATAATGCCCGTCTCAAACAAACGGTAAAAATCAAAGTGATACAGCGTCAACTTACCGGCACGGTACTGGTTGCTGAGCGTGAAGCTGGCGCTGCGCACCACATCGTGACTGCCCATGCCGTCGGCCAGTCCGCGGACAAATGTTGTCTTGCCACCGCCCAAATCACTGATCAGTTCGATGACTTCGCCGCCGCGCATCTTACGCCCGATCCGTCCGGCGATTGCTAGCGTATCGTCTGAGCCGGTAGAAGTGGTTCGCCAAGTCTGAACGGTACTCATATACTCCGTATAGTAGCCCCAGGCCGGCAACCAGGGCAAGCGTCCCGGTATGGATTGGTGTGCTGTTGGGGTTGTCAGCACCATTGCTGTAACTGGCGGTGGCTTTGGCCTTGGATAACTTGCTGGCTTTGGTTTTAGTAATTTTAGGTGATTTGGAGATAGCTGCTTTTTTGCTCGCTTGGGGCTGGTTGATGATGTTGGCCGCGCCCGGGGTCAGCTTGATAGTCCAGTACCACTTGCTATTGGCCAGGGCCCAGGCCTGGCCGTCCTTGGCCGTATCGTACATCGCAGTGGCGGCAATTGAGTTACCAAACGGGTCAAGTAGCTTGACCTGGCCGCCGCTATTGCTCAAGCTCAAACCGGTTACCGCTGAATAAAAGGCCGTGAAGCTGTGAGCCGGCAACTCGGTGCCGCCGGCAAGATGATAACTATGCAGCGTGGTAGTGCCGGCCTGTAAGCCAAAGCCGGTTAGGTCAAAACTCACATTGTTGGGATTATACAATTCTATGAACTCGTCGGTGCCATCGTTGCCAGTGCCGGTAGGATTAGGCAGGAGTTCGGTAACCTCGGGGGTCATCAAGCCGATATCCGCTGGTGGTAAGCTGGCCGTTGGTGCCGCAATGCCGCTGCCCTCATCGCCGAGCGATAGAATTGTAGCCAAAGGCTCGGTCGGCGGCAGCAATTGGTTGAGGCCGGTAGGCACTGCTGTCGAATTAGTACTACTAATAAGGCTGCACGCATTGTTGGCATCCGGTTGGACACTCTGCCAGCTGCCGGCGCCCGGTACGGCCACGGCCGGATTGTTGGCCATGTCGACCGGCTGGCGCTGCAAAAACGCACTTGTATTGCCCGGCAACGTCACCGCGCCGGTCGCAGCCGTTTTTGACCAACCGACATAATCCTGCAACACCGGGTTAACTGATCCGCCCGGACTGGCTTGGTCGAATGCTAGGACTTCTACCAGGCCGGCCGTGCTCGATAATCCAAGTGATACCGAATCGACGCTCAATTGGTAGCACAGCGTATAAACGCCGTCATTGACCATAAAATACCTATGCGGCGGCACGACGCCCGACAGGCTGATCAGCTTGCTGCTGGTCGCCTTACTGAGGTCGTAGCTATTGAAATACTCCAGTTGGTACTTGCTCATGTCCAGCGCTTGCCCGGTGGAGTTATAGAGCGTTATGAACTGACCGTTGCTACTGGTAACCTTGAGCTGGCTAATGGTGAGGGAAGGTACATTAGCCGGATCTGCCCGGACGGGCGCCGGCAATCCGAGCGCGCATAAACTTGCCGCTATGATTGTCACGCCACCTGCCTGGAGTATCGCTTTTGCTCGCCGCATGGTAGCCGGATTGTACGCGCCCGTCCGCCGCGGCGACAAGCACCAGCGTTTTGCAAGTACGCCAATGGTTAAAATACTTAATTACTGGTGTTGTTGGGCCGGAAAGTTTACCGCCGGCACTGCCGCCGCGCTATACTAGAAAGATGTTACAGCTTAGCAGGAGTTTGCTTAATAAATCGGTGCTGTCGCTCCGGACCGGTGCGCCTATTGCCACCATTACCGACCCGATTCTCAATCCGGATAACCTGAAAGTCGAAGGTTTCTACTGCCAAGATCGGTTCGACAAGCGCCAGCTAGTGCTCCTGTACCAAGATATCCGCGACATACTACCGCAGGGCTACGTGGTAAACGACCATGACGTCCTCACCGATCCCGAAGAGTTGGTCCGTCTGAAAAAAGTCATGGAGCTGGACTTCGAGTTGCTTGGCAAGCAGGTTGTGACCGTCGACAAACAGAGGGTCGGCAAGGTTAGCGATTATGCTACCGAGACCGGCACGATGTATATCCAAAAAATTTACGTCGCGCAGTCCATACTCAAGTCCTTGTCTGGCGGCTCACTCAGCGTTGACCGTAACCAGATCCAAGAAATCACGCCGCGCCGTATTATTATCAGCGAGCTGAGCAACAAGGCTCCCGCCGCGGCACCGGCCGCCATCGCCTAAGTTAAGCCGGGCAGCTGTCTACAAAAGCTTTAAACAATTTGCGCCACAGCCGCTCAGGCGCGGCCTCCAGGGCTTCCGGGTGGGATTGGACGCCAATGACAAACCGCTTATCCGGCAACTCGACAGCCTCTATCACGCCGTCCTCGGCGCGCGCCGTCACGACCAGGCCCTTACCGACTCTATTGATGGCTTGATGATGCAAGCTGTTGGCCGGTATGCTCGGCTTGCCGATGATGGCTGCCAGCTGCGATCCGGGCATTAGTTCAAGCTTGTGTGCCAAATGATGGAAATCTTTTTTATCAATATTAAGCGCGTGGTTAACGTCAGTCACCAGCTCGTTCTCAATGTCGTGATGTAGGTTGCCGCCGAGAACGACATTGATCAGCTGCATGCCGCGGCAGATGCCCAAGACCGGCTTGTTGTCTCGAAGCGCCCACTTGAGAAGCTGCTTTTCTTGCCTGTCACGATGGGGCGAGGTACCGATTTTTATACGCGCCGGCAAAGCATTGCGGTTGGCCGGTTCGAGATCATGGCCGCCGGATAGGAGCAGCCCGTCGCACTGCTCGTACAGGCGCTTTAGAACCGTTTCGTCCTCCACCAGCGGCATGATGAATGGCGCGCCGCCAGCCCGGACGACCGCGTCGGTATAAGTACGGAACTGGCCGTAGATGACCGGCGTCCAGTTCTGGCCGGTCTCAAAATTGATAACTTCGCCAACGCTAATAGCAATGAGCGGTTGCATGCCTCCAGCTTAACATGGTACCGCTAGTTTTTTCGAGAGGTAAGGGCTTCTTTGATATCACCGTAACTAAAGCCTTGACGAGCCAGATATTGCATCAGCTTCTGGTCGTCTTGATATTTTGTCTGGCGCCGTTTTTGCTCGACGATGACCTGCAGAGCAGTCAGCTCGTCACCGTTTTCGTTGCCTATCGCCTCTTGGATAATCTTGTCGGGGACACGTTTTTTACGAAGCTCAAGCATCATTTTGCGACGTGAGGTAGGGCGGAGCAGCCGGCGGTCGTTGACGAAAGCCTGTGCAAATTTTTCATCATCAATCAAACCAATAATACTTAACTTGTTAAGTATTGATGTCGTGAGGGCAGGGGAGGCCTTTTTCCTTTCCAGGTAAAACTCGATTTCCCACCGGCTGCGCAACCGGAGTACCGCATAGCGCAAGGTCTGGTTGTATAATTTATCCTCGCCGGATAACTTCTTGAATTCACTCACCTGCTTCGGCGTGAGTTCTTGGCCGCTGGCCAGCTTGTGCTCTAGTAGCGCTGATTCGCTCAGCGAAAAACCATACTTATCATCAACAAAAATTGAATAGCGGCCGGGCCGTTTAACCTGCTGCTTGATTGCCGTGACTTTCATGCCACTAACGAAAAGTTAATCGGCCTTGGCGGCAATGTCGGCGGCGCGGACTTTGGCAGCGATTTCGTTTAGAACCTTGGGGTTGTCCTCGAGATATTTCTTGGTGGCTTCGCGGCCCTGGCCGATCTTGGCGCCTCCGTAGGCGTACCAGGCGCCGGACTTCTCGACGATGTCGGCGGCAGCGGCGAGGTCGAGGATGTCGCCCGACGTGCTGATGCCCTGGTTGTACATGATGTCGAACTCCGCCTGGCGGAATGGCGGCGCGATCTTATTCTTGACGACTTTCACGCGGGTACGGTTGCCGACAACTTCTTCGCCCTGTTTGATCTGGCCGATGCGGCGGATATCCAGACGGACGCTGGAGTAGAACTTTAGGGCATTGCCGCCGGTAGTAGTCTCCGGGTTGCCGAACATGACGCCAATCTTCATACGGATCTGGTTGATGAAAATAACGCTGGCTTTACTGCGGCTGATGACGCTCGTCAGTTTGCGCAGCGCCTGGCTCATTAGCCTAGCCTGCAAGCCGGGCAGGCTGTCACCCATGTCGCCTTCGATCTCGGCCCGCGGCACCAGTGCCGCCACCGAGTCAATCACTATCAAGTCAACGGCGTTGGAACGGACCAGCGTCTCGACGATTTCTAGAGCTTGCTCGCCGTTGTCGGGCTGGCTCAATAAGAGGTTCTCAACATCGACGCCGATACGTTTGGCGTAGGCCGGATCGAGAGCGTGTTCGGCATCAATGAAGGCTGCCGTGCCGCCGTTCTTCTGGACTTCGGCAATGGCATGCAGCGTCAGCGTGGTCTTGCCAGACGATTCCGGGCCGTAAATTTCGAGGACACGGCCGCGCGGTATGCCGCCGCCTAGCGCCAGGTCGAGACTGAGCGCACCGGTCGAAGTTGTTTCCACAGGGATCTTATGGGAATCGCCCATTTTCATGATGGCACCCTTGCCGAACTGCTTTTCGATGCTTTCCAGGGCCAGCCCCAGCGCCTTAACCTTGCCGGTTGCCACATTATCTTTATCTTTAGTCTCGCTAGCCTCTTTGGCCGGCTTTGTTACCGGCTTCGCTGTCTTGGTGTCTGCCATTCCTAAACCCTCCTACGGTCTTGCCCGCCCTTTACTATTATTTTAGCACTATAGTTGGGTCGAGGATGTAATGAAAACTGCTACAGCTTAGTTTGTCAGTAAATTTAATTTCAGTTTAAGGTTTGGTAGCCTGGAAGCGCTTCTGCTTTTTGGCCGAAGTTGCTATGATATGGCCAGGATGGGTGAGCTTCTTATAATACAAAAAGGCTGATATGCGCATACCTGATTCGCTGGTTGAAAAACTGTTGACCAAGAGCGGCTCCGCCACCAAGGAGCAGTTGACGGCGCTGCGCGAGCAGGAAGTCAGCGAGAAAAAACCGCTGCAAGACCTGGCAATTAAGAATAATTTGATCAGCGAAAAAGACCTGACCAAGCTCTACGCCGACGAGATTGAAGTGCCTTTCGCCGAGCTGAACGCCCACGAGATCAAGCATGAAGTGCTCAAGCAGCTGCCGGAACGCATTGCCCGGCAGTATAACGCCGTCGTCTTCGACGTCGATGCTAAAGGCGCCAAGCTGGTGGCCATGGAAGACCCCGATGACATTCAGGCCCTGAACTATCTGCACAAGCAGCTCGGTAACGATCTCAAGGTACACATCACACCGAGCAGCCTGCTTCAAGCTGCGCTCGACCAGTATCGCGGCAACATTTCCAGCGAGCTGACCAAGGTCATTGCCGACGACAGCACAGACGAGGAGAGTGAAGAGATCGACGAGGATGACCTGGCCGAGGATTCGCCGGTCGCCCAAACCGTCAACATCATCATCGAGTATGGTGTCAAAGCCGGCGCCAGTGACATCCATATCGAGCCGCGCGAGAATTCCGTGGTCGTACGCTACCG
>Ga0302325_10019106_pt1 | contig 14426 bp, 6 predicted proteins | sample Palsa_T0_2_FD_201948 | JGI IMG/M metagenome (GOLD analysis project Ga0302325, IMG submission 201948) | Peat permafrost microbial communities from Stordalen Mire near Abisko, Sweden - Palsa_T0_2 | ecosystem: Environmental > Terrestrial > Soil > Palsa > Peat permafrost | place: Sweden: Abisko... | reverse complement strand
CGTCCCTTGACGTCGACTCGGGGGTCGCACGGCAAGAGGACGGTACTCGGAGGCTGCAATGGCGACGCGAGGCACGGACACGCCTGTTCAAGATGCACGCAACAACCGGCGCTCTCGTGGAGGCCCGGCGCCCTCCGACGCGACGACGCCCAACGGATCGAACGGCGGCGGCGTCCGTGGCAACGGCCATGGCAACGGTCAGGGCGTGGCTCCCGCCAAAGGCGAGGCGCATGCGGCCGCAGGCGGCGGCAAGGCGCGCACGGCGGCGTCGAATGGGGCGTCGGGCAGGGCGCCCAACACGGAGTCGGAATGGGATCGGCTCTCCGCCGGCGGCCGCGCCGAGGTCGAGCATCTGCTCGAGGTCCTCAAGGCCGTCAAGCAAGGCGATTTCACCGTGCGCTTCGCTTACCACAAGGACGGTGTCCTCGGCCGCGCCGGCGAGCTGCTCAACGACATCGTCGGCTTGAACGAGCACATGTGGGGCGAGCTCGTTCGCGTCGGCAAGGTCGTCGGGCAAGAAGGCAAGATGCACGAGCGCGCGTCGGTCGGCCCGGCCAAAGGCGCGTGGGCCGACGGCATGGCTTCGGTCAACCAACTCATCGCCGACCTCGTCGCCCCGACGAACGAAGTCGCGCGCGTCATCACGGCGGTCGCCCGCGGAGACCTTTCGCAGAAGATGGTCCTCGAGATCGAGGGACGTCCGGTGCGCGGCGAGTTCCTCCGCATCGGCACGACCGTCAACAGCATGGTCGATCAGCTCAACTCGTTCGCCGCCGAGGTTACGCGCGTCGCGAAAGAAGTCGGCAACGAGGGGAAGCTCGGCGGTCAGGCCGACGTCAAGGGCGTCAGCGGCACGTGGAAGGACTTGACCGACAACGTCAACGGCCTCGCCGCCAACCTGACGGCCCAGGTCCGAAACATCGCGAAGGTGACGACGGCCGTCGCCAAGGGCGACCTCTCGCAGAAGATCACCGTCGACGCCAAGGGCGAGATCCTCGAGCTGAAGAACACGATCAACGTCATGGTCGATCAGCTCTCGTCGTTCGCGGCCGAGGTCACGCGCGTCGCGAAGGAGGTCGGCACCGAGGGCAAGCTCGGCGGTCAGGCCGACGTCAAGGGCGTCAGCGGCACGTGGAAGGACCTGACCGACAACGTCAACGGCCTCGCCGCCAACTTGACGGCCCAGGTGCGCAGCATCGCGAAGGTGACGACGGCGGTCGCCAACGGCGATCTGTCGCAGAAGATCACCGTCGACGCGCGCGGCGAGATCTACGAGCTGAAGAACACGATCAACACGATGGTCGACACGCTCCGCTCGTTCGCGGCGGAGGTGACGCGCGTCGCGAAGGAAGTCGGCACCGAGGGCAAGCTCGGCGGTCAGGCCGACGTCAAGGGCGTCAGCGGCACGTGGAAGGACCTCACCGACAACGTCAACGCGATGGCGTCGAACCTCACCGTGCAGCTGCGCGACGTCTCGAAGGTGGCGACGGCGATCGCCAACGGCGACTTGACGCAGAAGATCACGGTCGACGTCAAAGGCGAGATCCTGCAGATCAAAGACGTCATCAACAAGATGGTCGATCAGCTCAACTCCTTTGCCGAGGAGGTGACGCGCGTCGCCAAAGAAGTCGGCAACGAGGGCAAGCTCGGCGGCCAGGCGAACGTCAAGGGCGTCAGCGGCACGTGGAAGGACCTGACCGACAACGTCAACGGCCTCGCCGCCAACCTCACCGTGCAGCTGCGCGACATGTCGAAGGTGGCGACGGCGATCGCCAATGGCGACTTGACTCAGAAGATCACGGTCGACGTCAAAGGCGAGATTCTCCAGATCAAAGACGTCATCAACAAGATGGTCGATCAGCTGAACTCGTTCGCCGCGGAGGTCACGCGCGTCGCGAAGGAAGTCGGCACCGAGGGCAAGCTCGGGGGCCAGGCCGAGGTGCGCGGCGTCAGCGGAACGTGGAAGGACCTGACGAACAACGTCAACGGCCTCGCGGCAAACCTCACGACGCAAGTGCGCAACATCGCCAACGTGACGACGGCGGTCGCCAACGGCGACCTCTCGCAGAAGATCACCGTCGACGCGCGCGGCGAGATCCTCGAGCTCAAGAGCACGATCAACGTCATGGTCGATCAGCTCCGGTCGTTCGCGGCCGAAGTGACGCGCGTCGCGAAGGAGGTCGGCACCGAAGGGAAGCTCGGGGGCCAGGCCGAGGTGCGCGGCGTGAGCGGCACGTGGAAGGACCTCACCGACAACGTCAACGTCCTCGCGGCAAACCTCACGACGCAAGTGCGCAACATCGCGAACGTGACGACGGCGGTCGCCAACGGCGACCTGTCGCAGAAGATCACCGTCGACGCGAAGGGCGAGATCCTCGAGCTGAAGAACACGATCAACGTCATGGTCGATCAGCTCCGGTCGTTCGCGGCCGAAGTGACGCGCGTCGCAAAGGAAGTCGGCACCGAGGGCAAGCTCGGCGGGCAGGCCGAGGTGCGCGGCGTCAGCGGCACGTGGAAGGACCTCACCGACAACGTCAACGTCCTCGCGGCGAATCTGACGACGCAGGTCCGCAACATCGCCAAGGTCACGACGGCCGTCGCCCGCGGGGACCTCTCGCAGAAGATCACCGTCGACGCCCGCGGCGAGATCCTCGAGCTCAAGAGCACGATCAACACGATGGTCGACACGCTCAACTCGTTCGCGGCCGAGGTGACGCGCGTCGCGAAGGAAGTCGGCACCGAGGGCAAGCTCGGTGGCCAGGCCGACGTGAAGGGCGTTTACGGCACGTGGAAGGATCTGACCGACAACGTCAACGCGATGGCGTCGAACCTCACCGTGCAGCTGCGCGACGTGTCGAAGGTCGCGACGGCGATTGCCGATGGCGACTTGACGCAGAAGATCACCGTCGACGTCAAGGGGGAGATCCTCCAGATCAAGGACGTCATCAACAAGATGGTCGATCAGCTCAACTCGTTCGCGGCCGAGGTGACTCGCGTCGCGAAGGAGGTCGGCACCGAGGGTCGCCTTGGCGGGCAGGCCGAGGTCAAGGGCGTGAGCGGCACCTGGAAAGACCTCACCGACAACGTCAACATCATGGCGTCGAACCTGACGAAGCAAGTGCGCAGCATCGTCAAGGTGGTGACGGCCGTCGCCAACGGTGACTTGAGCCAGAAGTTCGTCCTCGAAGCGAAGGGCGAGGTCGCCGCGCTCGCCGAGACGATCAACAACATGACCGACACGCTCCGCATCTTCGCCGATCAGGTGACGACGGTGGCGCGCGAGGTCGGCATCGAAGGTCAGCTCGGCGGGCAGGCGAAGGTGCCCGGCGCGTCCGGCGTGTGGAAAGACCTGACCGACAACGTCAACGTCATGGCCGCGAACTTGACGAAGCAGGTGCGCGGCATCGTCAAGGTGGTCACCGCCGTCGCCAACGGCGACTTGAGCCAGAAGTTCTTGCTCGAAGCAAAAGGCGAGGTCGCGGCGCTCGCCGAGACGATCAACGGCATGACCGACACCCTGCGCACCTTCGGCGATCAGGTGTCGTCGGTCGCGCGCGAAGTCGGCATCGAAGGAAAGCTCGGCGGTCAGGCGGCCGTGCCCGGCGCGCGCGGGACGTGGCGCGACCTGACGGACAACGTCAACCAGCTCGCTGGCAACCTGACGTCGCAGGTCCGTGCAATCGCCGAGGTGTCGACGGCCGTCGCCAAGGGCGACCTGACGCGGTCGATCGCGGTCGAGGCGCAAGGCGAGGTGGCCGCGCTCAAAGACAACATCAACCAGATGATCGGCAACCTGAAGGACACGACGCACAAGAACCAGGAGCAGGACTGGCTCAAGACGAACGTGGCCAGGTTCTCCGGGATGATGCAGGGGCAGCGCAGCATCGCGTCGGTCGCGCAGCTCATCATGAGCGAGCTGACGCCGCTGGTCGACGCCCAGCACGGCGCCTTCTACATGATGGAGGAGGCGGGGGGCGAGCCGCAGCTGCAGCTCATCGCGAGCTATGGCTTCGGCGGGCGAAAGACGCTGGCGAGCTCTTACCGCTTGAAGCAGAGCCTCATCGGGCAGTGCGCCTTCGAGAAGAAGCGCATCCTGCTCGCCGAGGTGCCCGAGAACTTCATCTACGTGGCGACCGGGATGGGCGAGGCCGTCGCGCGCAGCTGCGTCGTGCTGCCGGTCCTCTTCGAGGGCGGGATCAAGGCGGTCATCGAGCTGGCCTCCTTCAAGCAGTTCAGCTCCAACCACCTGACGTTCCTCGATCAGCTCGTGCCGAGCATCGGCGTCATCCTGAACATGATCTCCTCGAGTATGCGCACCGAGGAGTTGCTGCAGCAGCTCAAGAAGTCGAACGCCGAGCTCGAGGCGCAGGCGGGAGAGCTCAACGACAAGGCCCGGCTGCTCGAGGTCAAGAACCAGGAAGTCGAGCTCGCGAGCCGCAGCCTCGAAGAGAAGGCCGAGCAGCTCCAGCTCATCTCCAAGTACAAGAGCGAGTTTCTCGCGAACATGTCGCACGAGCTGCGGACGCCGCTCAACAGCCTGCTCATCCTGTCGAAGATGCTGGCGGAGAACCCCGACGGAAACCTGACGCCGGAGCAGGTGAAGTTTGCCCAGACGGTCTTCACGTCGGGCAACGATCTCCTGCAGCTCATCAACGAGATCCTCGACCTGTCGAAGGTCGAAGCCGGCAAGATGCCGATCGACTCGCGCACCTTCGATCTCGACCGAGTGCGCGTGTACCTGGAGCAGACGTTCCGGCACATCGCCGCGCAGAAGGGGATCGTGTTCGACATCCGGATGGCGCACGACCTGCCGGCCACGGTCTTCAGCGACATCAACCGGCTGCAGCAGATCCTCAAGAACCTGCTCTCGAACGCCTTCAAGTTCACCGCGGAGGGCAGCGTCACCCTCACGATGGATGTCGACCGCGCGACGGAAACGCTGAGCTTTGCGGTGCACGACACGGGAATCGGCATCCCCATCGAGAAGCAGAGGCTCATCTTCGAGGCCTTCCAGCAGGCCGACGGGACGACGAGCCGCAAGTACGGCGGCACCGGGCTGGGGCTGACCATCAGCCGAGAGATCGCACGCCTGCTCGGCGGGTCGATCGACGTCGTCAGCGCCCCGGGGCAGGGCAGCACGTTCACGCTGCGCTTGCCGGTCACCTACGGCGGCGCGGACGCCATCACGCGCGAGGCGACGCCGGCCGACGCGTCGGCGCACGTGCCCCCGCCTCGGTTGCCGCCGGAGACGCACTTCGCGGGCGTCAAGATCATGCTCGTCGACGACGACGTGCGCAACGTCTTCGCGTTGCGCTCGGTGCTCGAGGCGCGCGAGATCGAGGTGATCCACGCCGACAACGGGAAGGTCGCGATCGAGGTTCTCCGCGACCACCCCGACGTCAATCTCATCTTGATGGACACGATGATGCCCGAGATGGACGGCCTGTCGGCGACCCGCGCCATCCGCGACATCTCGCGCTTCAAGTCGATCCCGATCATCTCGCTGACGGCGAAGGCAATGAAGGGCGACCGCGAGTCGGCGCTCGAGGCGGGCGCCAGCGACTACGTCACCAAGCCCGTCGAGCCCGAGCGGCTGCTCGCGATCATCCACCACTGGGTCAACAACGGGGGCGCCGCGGTTTCCGTCACGGCGTCCGCCTGAGGGGGGCGGCCACAAGGCGATGATCGACAAGGTGCCCAAGGTCCTCATCGTCGATGACGTGCCGGCCAACCTGGTCGCGCTGGGCGCGATCCTCAAGCCGCTGCGGGTCGAGCTCGTCGAGGCGCGCAGCGGCGCGGAGGCCGTCAGCAAGGTCGCCCGCGACTCGTTCGCCGTCGCGCTCCTCGACGTCCAGATGCCGGGCATGGACGGCTTCGAGACGGCGGCGCGCATCCGGGTGACGCCGGGCGGCCGGGGGCTGCCCATCATCTTCCTGACGGCGATCCACCGGGACGAGCTCTACACGCGCAAGGGGTACGAGTCGGGCGCGGCCGACTACATCACCAAGCCGTTCGACGCGGGTGTCCTTCGCGCGCGCGTCAAGGCGTTCGCGGATCTGTACGAGCAACGCGAGGACGTCCACAGCCGCGACGTGGCGCTGCGCACCCGCGAGCGCGACGAGGCCCTGCAGCGGCTCGCGGCCTTCGAGCGGATCGCGACGGCGGCGCTCGAGGAGGGGGACCTCGTGGTGTTCCTGCGAAAGCTCCTCGGCGTGTTCATGGAGGTGGCGGACAGCGCCGACTCGGCGGCGATCTTGCTCCGCGAGGGAGACGTGCTCCGCGTGAAAGCCACCGCGGGTCGCACGACGCGTGTGGAAGGACAGTCGGTCCCGATCGGCGAGGAGTTCCAGGGCGGCATCGCGGACCCGGCGCAACCCATCTCCACCGGCGACGTGCAGCGGGCGGCGGAGGCAAGCACGCGGCCCGCCGGCCAGCCGCGCGGCGAGTTCGGCGTGCCCATGCGGCACGACGGCGAAGTCATTGGCGTCGCGCATATCGGCTCGACGGGCGGGCATCGGTTCTCGGCCGTCGAGAAGCGTCTGCTCGTGGCGATCGCCGAGCGCGCCGCCTGGGCGGTGGCCCAGCGTGTCCGCTTCGGGGCGCTCGAGCGCGCCGCGAAGGAGCGCGCCGCCCTTCTCGAGAGCGAACGCGCCGCCCGCAAGGAGGCCGAGCTCGCAAACCGCGCCAAGGACGAGTTCCTCGCGACCGTTTCCCACGAGCTTCGCACGCCCCTCAACGCGATGCTGGGCTGGGCCCAGATCGCCCTCGGCAAGGCGACCCCCGAGCTCGAGCGCCCCCTGCAAATCATCGCGCGCAACGCCAGGGCTCAGTCGCGGCTCATCGAGGACATGATCGACATCTCGCGGATCGTCAGCGGCCAGCTCCGGCTCGATCTCGTGTCGACGAGCGTCGCCGCGGCGATCGAGGGCGCCGTGGAAGCTCTTCGCCCCGTCGCCGAGGCCAAGGGTGTCTCGCTGACGACGACGGTGGGCGTGGTGGGCAACATCGCGGCCGACGCCGACCGCCTCCAGCAGATGGTCTGGAACCTCCTGTCGAACGCGATCAAGTTCACCTCGAAGGGCGGCAGTGTCGCGCTCGACGCCATGCGCGCCGAGGGTCGCGTCATAGTCCGCGTTTCGGATACGGGGACGGGGATCCCGGCGGACCTCTTGCCGGCCATCTTCGAGCCATTCCGACAGGCCGACGGATCGACCACGCGGCGGCACGGGGGGCTCGGCCTCGGGCTCACGATCGTGCGACAGCTCGTGGAGGGTCACGGCGGCACGGTGCGCGTCGAGAGCGCGGGGGTCGATCGTGGAGCGACGTTCACTCTCGACCTGCCTGCCCCCGCGGTCATTCCGACGCCCGCCGATCGCAAGCCATCCGCCGCGAACCTCCACGGCACCGAGAGCCTCGAGGGGCTCAAGCTCCTGGTCGTCGACGACGACGCCGATTCTCGGCTGCTGCTCGCGGAGATTCTTTCGAGGCGCGGCGCCGTCGTCGCCTGCGCGGCGAGCGCCCGCGAAGCGCTGGTCCGGATCTCCGAGTTTCGCCCCAACGTGCTCCTGTCCGACCTGGGCATGCCCGACGTCGACGGCTACACCTTCATCCGCCAGGTGCGCGAGCTGCTGCCCGAGTGTGGCGGCCGCATCCCCGCGCTCGCCCTCACGGCGTTCGCCCGGGCCGACGACTCCAAGCGCGCGCTCGCCGCCGGCTTCCAGCTGCACCTGCCCAAGCCCGTCGACGCCGATTCGCTGGTCTCGGCGGTGGCCCGGCTGCAGGCGCCTGCGTTCGTCGGATAGGCGGCTCGACTCTGCGCCGCCTGCGGCCCCGGCAGGCGCGGCGTCTTACTCGAAGTTGATTACGACATAGCCGTAAGCGCCGCCGCCGCCCGCGCCGTCGGCATTTTGGACCGTCAGGTTCGTCGCGTTCCCGGGCGCGCTCTGGGTCGTACCGTTGTTCGTTCCGGCGACCCCTCCGGCGTTCGCCAGGGTCCCCAACGTACCCGCGGCCTGCCCGCCGACGCCGCCGTTCGCGGTGACGGTCACGCCGCTCAGAGCAGTCTGCGCGCCGTACAGCACGACCTCGCCACCCGATCCACCGCCTCCTCCTCCCGAGTCATTCTGTCCTCCGGCACCGGCAGTTCCCGTCGAGCCTGGGCTTCCGGCCGCGCCGTTGGAGGTGACCAAGCCCGTCGTGCCCGTGATGGTCCCGGCTGCCGCGATCTCCACGGCGCCCCCTCCGGCGCCGCCAGCACCCCCACCGGGGTAGGCGACCCCGCCGAAGCTCGGTCCGCCCGTTCCCCCCGCGCACCCGCCGGCGAGCTGCGCGCTGTTCATCGTGCCGCCCGCGGCCGAGGAGCTGCCGTCCGCGGCGCCTCCCTTGCCACCGGCGACGGCCTTCCCGCCTCCGCCTGCGCCACCCGTCCCGTTGACTCCGGCCGTCCCAGCCGCGCCGCTGCCGCAGTAGGTGGCGTTGTCGCCGCCTGCTCCTGGCGTAGTGCCGCTCGCGTTGGCGCTGATCGTCCCGTCGATGACCACGTTGCCGTAGACCGCGATGATGACGGGGCTGGTGCCCACCAGCGTGAGCGTACTGCCGCTGGCAATGGTGAGGCTATTGAACACCAGGATGTCGACGTTCGGGCCCCCGGTCTGCGAGACGCCCGAGTGGACGATGGGCGCCGTACCGGTGCACGAGCCCGTCGTGAACGTGTGGCTCGTGGAGCTGTAGGTCGCGTTGCAGTTCGTCGTCGCGCCTGCGGGCGGCGTGTAGCTCGACGGGGTGAAGTGGGCCGGTGTGTAGCCGAAGGGGATCGCGCACACGCCCGCCGAGCATGTCCCGCTGCATGTCGCGCCGCACGAGCCACAGTTGTTGTCGTCGTTCGAGAAGTCCGCGCAGCCTCCGTTGCACGCCGCGTAACCGCTGTTGCACGAGAACGAGCACGAGCCGCCGCTGCATGTGGCCGTGGCGTTGGCCACGCTGGTCGCGCAGGGCGTCGCGGTGCAGCTGCCGCAATAGGTCGCGCTCGTCTGCGTGTTCACGCAAGCGCCGTTGCACGCGCTAAGGCCCGTGTTGCAGGTGAACGTACACGCGCTGTTGGCGCAGGCAGCCGAGGCATTGGCGACACTCGTCGTGCATGTGTTGCCGCAAGCGTTGCAGTTCTTCGGGTCGCTCGTGAGATCGACGCAGCTGTCGCTGCAGTTCGTCGGCGTCGCGCTGGGACACACGGAGACGCAGGCGTACGTGCCCGCGTCGCCCGCCGCGCAAACCGCCGTGCCGGTGCACGCGTTGGCGCAGCTCCCGCAGTTTGCCGGTGTCGTGAGCTCGACGCACGCGCCGCCGTCGCAGAGGCCATATCCGACGGCGCACGAGAAGGAGCAGACGCCGGAGGTGCACACCGGCTGCGCGTTCGCGACCGACGTGGTGCACGCGTTGCCGCACGAACCGCAGTTCTCGATGCTGTCCGCGCCGTCGCACACTTCGCCCGCCTCGGCCGCGTCGCCCGGCTCGAGGGCGTCGCCTGCCGCGTCGTCTCCGCCCTCGGCGCCACCGTCGGCCACGACGGAGCTTTCCCCGCCCTCGCTGGGAGTGCCGGACTCTCCCGTCGTGGCGTCCGGACGGCCGATGGGGGCGCCGCTGTCGGGCTGCGGCGTAACGCTGGCGTCACATTGTGACGTGGGGCACTCGTTGTAGGCGCTGAGGCCCGTCAACATGGAGCAGCCGCTTGTCGTCCCGATCATCAGGACGATCGCCAAGGAACCGAGGATCGCGCGCACTCAACCTTCGAAGGTACCCGGACGGCGCTCCCACGGCTCATGGATCCGATCAGGAAAGATCGCGTCGTATCGGCTCATTCGACCGCGTGCGTCATTGTCCGCCGCCCGTTGCTTGCCGTTGCAGGCATGGCACCCTGCGATGTCGGATAGTCACGCCCACTGTCGTTTACGAGAGACGATCGCCGGAGGGCTCGTAATGACGGGCCAAAAACGGCAGGCGACCGCGCGGCCCCTTCGACCTCGACACCCCGCCGAAACCGACCGAGCCGTAACTTCCGGCTGCATTGTCTGCTTCGCCGCCGCACGACGCTCATGCGCTGACCCGCAAGTTCAGGGCGTCAATGCCGCCTTCCTACAGGCGCACGTACAACGGTCAATCCATCCAGGAGCACGCGGCCATCGTCGCGCGCCGCGGCGACGCCCTGGTGCACCTCGAAGCTTGGCGCGTCCGCCGGGGGACGGTCATCGTCATGGTGAGCGACGACCGCGCCGGTGGCCTGGCCGCGATGAGCGCGGCGATCGCCTCGTGCGGCTTCGACATCCTGGTCGCCGAGGCGTACCAGCGAGCCCGGGAGGACCAGCCCCCCGAGGCCGTCGCGTTCTTCGAGCTACGGCGCCCTTACGACGAGGCCAAGCCGATCGTGGCCGAGGACCTCGGCCCCATCCAGCGGGCGGTCGAGTCGGTCTTCCAGGGGGAGACGGGCGTCGACGGCCTCCTGAAGCGCAACGCCCGCACCGTGCCGCCCGGCCCCCAGGCCGGCCCCGAGATCACGTTCGCGGACGACGAGGACGCCGGGATCCTGCTCGTCGAGGCGCGGGACCGTCCCGGATTGCTCGCAGCCATCACATCGGCTCTGACGGAGAGCGAAGTGCGCATCGTGGATTGCGAGATCGTCACCGTCGGCGGTCGTGTTCGGGATCGCTTCGAGCTTACGGAGGCCGACGGTCGACAGCTCTCCCACTTACGACGAGCGGCCATCGCGCACAGCGTCCTCGTTGCCGTCGAGCGCGGCGGAGGCGGCGGTTGAGAGTTCCGGAGAACGCAGGCGTTCCGTCATGCAGATCCGAAGCGACGCCTTGGCGCGGTGAAGGAGCACGTCCACGTGGCCGCGTGTGAGGCCGAGCGCCGCGGCCACGTCCTCGCCGGGTAGCTCGTCGAGCAGGCGCATCATCACGACGGTACGTTGCGTGCTGCAGAGCCGATCGACGCACCCCCGCAGGCGCACGCACTGCTCCGCGTGAGCCACGAGGCTCTCGGTGCTGAGGCCGTCGTCGGCCGGCTCGAACGCGTCGAGGTCCGCGTGCGGTCGCGCCATGTGGTGCCGGCGCCGCTTGTTGCGCGCCTTGTTGACGACGATCCCGGCGACGAGCGATGCCCCGTCGACGAAGGCGGGCGGCGCCTCGCCTCGGAGGGCCAGCTCGAGGAACGTGCAGAGCGCGTCGTGCACACAGTCGAACGCGTCCTCGGCCCCGAGTCCTTCGCGCCGTGCCAGGCCTGCGAGCTGGGCGCGCTGCTCCCGCACGAGCCGTGCGAGCGCGTCGAGGGCGTCATGGTCGCGATCGGGTGTCATCGCAGGGGAATGTGCCCGGAGGGCAGAATCTTACGCGCTGCAAGAAGGCTGTAAGAAGCAGGGAGGCGCGAGACATCCCTCGGAAGCGAAGGAGACGAATCATGCCTACCCAGACGACGGCGATCAAAGTGGACGACGAGACGTTCGACGAAGAGGTGCTGAAGGCGCAGGTGCCCGTGCTCGTGGACTTCGTCGCGCGGTGGTGCGCACCATGCCGCGCGATGGCGCCGATCATCGAGCGCCTCGCCGCCGACAACGCCGGGCGCCTCAAGGTCGTCACGGTAGACACCGACGAGTCGCCGCGCATCGCGCAGCGCTACGGGGTCCGAGCCGTCCCGACCGTTCTCGTGTTCCGCAACGGCGACAAGACCACGGGCCACCTGGGCACGGCGACCAAGGAAAAGCTGCTGTCCCTGCTGGAGGTATGAGGGCGAAAGCGAGACCTCAGTTCGCAGGCTCGTACCCGAGGTTGGGTGCGAGCCAGCGTTCGGCCTCGCCCAGCGTCATGCCCTTGCGTCCGGCGTAGTCGACCACCTGATCGCGGCCGATCTTGCCGATCGTGAAGTAGCGCGACTCGGGATGGGCGAAGTAAAGGCCACTGACGCTCGAGCCCGGCCACATCGCGAAGGACTCCGTGAGGATCATGCCGGCGTTCTTCTCGACGTCGAGCAGGCGCCATAGCGTGCCCTTCTCGGTATGGTCGGGGCATGCGGGGTAGCCCGCCGCAGGCCTTATGCCGCGGTACTGCTCCCGGATCATATCGGCCTTCGAGAGGTTCTCGTTGCGGCCGTAGCCCCACTCGCGCCGGACGCGCTCGTGCAGACACTCTGCGAAGGCCTCGGCGAGCCGATCGGCGATCGCCTCCGACATGATGGCGTTGTAGTCGTCGTGTCGCGCTCTGAACCCGTCGCAAAGCTCCTTCAGGCCGACGCCAGTCGTCACGGCGAACGCGCCGATGTGATCGCGAAGCCCCGTGCGGGCCGGCGCGACGAAGTCGCCCAGAGAGCGGAGAGGGTCGCCGTCCTTCGCGGTCTGCTGCCGGAGGAAGTGGAACCGCGCCGCGGCAGAAGCCCGCGCCTCGTCGGCGTACACCTCGACGTCGTCGCCGGCGGCGCTGGCGGGGAAGAACGCGTAGACGCCGCGGGCACGGAGCAGCTTCTTCGCCACGATGTCATCGAGAAGGGTATTTGCCTCGGCAAACAGGGTGCGCGCCTGCTCGCCGTACGTCTCGTTCTCGAGGATGCGCGGGTAGACGCCCTTCAACTCCCACGTGTGGAAGAACGGCGTCCAGTCGATGTACTCACGCAGCGTGGCGAGGGGGAAGTCGTCGAGCACGCGGACGCCCGTGAATTCGGGAAGAGAGACGTCCTCGGCCCGCCACTCGATCGGGGTACGGCGCTCGCGCGCGGCGTCGATCGGGATGAGCTTGTGCTTGGGCTGCGAGTGCGTGCGGCGCAGCTGCTCGTAGTCCGCCGTGTGCTGCGCGACGAAGGCCGCTCGGCTCTCCTCGCTGAGCAGGTTCGTCGTCACCGGGACCGCGCGGCTCGCGTCGAGCACGTGGACGACGGGCTGGCTGTAGTGCGGCGCGATCTTGATCGCCGTGTGGGCGCGGCTCGTCGTCGCGCCGCCGATGAGCAGGGGCAGCGTGAAGCCCAGGCGCTCCATCTCGCGTGCGACGTGCGTCATCTCGTCGAGCGAAGGCGTGATGAGGCCACTCAGGCCGATGAGGTCTGCCCGCGACTCCTTGGCCTTTTCGAGGATCCTCTCGCACGGGACCATGACGCCCATGTCGATGACCTCGTAGTTGTTGCAGGCGAGGACGACGCCGACGATGTTCTTGCCGATGTCGTGCACGTCGCCTTTCACCGTGGCAAGGACGACCTTGCCTTGCGTCCGCACGGCTCGTCCCTCGGCCGCCATTGCGGCCTTCTCGGCCTCCATGAACGGGGTCAAATAGGCGACGGCCTTCTTCATCACGCGCGCCGACTTGACGACTTGGGGCAAGAACATCTTGCCGGCGCCGAACAGATCGCCGACGACGCTCATCCCGGCCATGAGCGGGCCTTCGATGACCGAGAGGGGCCGGCCGAGGGCGACGCGCGCCTCCTCCGTGTCCGCGTCGATGTACGCGTCGATGCCCTTCACGAGGGCGTGCGAGAGCCGCTCCTCCACGGAGCCCTTGCGCCATTCTTCTTCCTTGCGGTCGGTCGTCGTCTCGCCCGCGCGGGCCGCCTTCAGCTTCTCGCCGAAATCGACGAGGCGCTCGGTGGCATCGGGCCGCCGGTTGAGCAGGACGTCCTCGACGAGGGCGCGTAGTTCCGGGTCGATCTCCTCGTAGACCTCGAGCATGCCCGCGTTGACGATGCCCATGTCCATCCCGGCGCGGATGGCGTGGTACAGGAACGCCGAGTGCATCGCCTCTCTCACGCGGTTGTTGCCGCGGAAGCTGAACGAGACGTTGGACACGCCGCCGCTCACCTTCGCGTGGGGCAGGTTCTTCTTGATCCAGCGCGTCGCCTCGATGAAGTCGACGGCGTAGTTGTTGTGCTCTTCGATGCCCGTGCCGACGGTCAGCACGTTGGGGTCGAAGATGATGTCCTCCGGGGGGAACCCGACCTCGTCGACGAGGATGCGATAAGCGCGCGAGCAGATGCGAATCTTCTCGTCGTACGTCGCCGCTTGCCCCTTCTCGTCGAACGCCATGACGACGACGGCCGCGCCGTACTTGAGCGCGATCCTGGCGAGCTCGACGAACCTGCGCTCGCCCTCTTTGAGCGAGATCGAGTTGACGATCCCCTTGCCCTGCAGGCACTTGAGCCCCGCCTCGACCACCTCCCACTTGGAGGAGTCCACCATGAAGGGGACCTTCGCCACCTCCGGCTCGCTCGCGAGGAGCAGCAGGAAGCGCGTCATCGCGGCCACGCCGTCGATCATCCCTTCGTCCATGCAGATATCGATGACGTTGGCGCCGTTCTCGACCTGCTGGCGCGCGACGCTGACGGCGTCCTCGAATTTGCCCTCCTTCACCAGGGCGGCAAACTTCGGCGAGCCCGCGACGTTCGTGCGCTCTCCGATCATC